>SMVB01225734.1_pt1 | contig 15402 bp, 12 predicted proteins | sample 2456461 | NCBI WGS metagenome assembly SMVB01 (sample SAMN11095934, study PRJNA526329) | marine sediment metagenome | biome: Marine sediment; feature: Surficial sediment; material: Deep marine sediment; isolation source: Hadal surficial sediment | place: Pacific Ocean | collected 2014-05 | depth... | reverse complement strand
GGAGAGAAAAAGAGTTGAGGAAAAACTTAGAAAAACAGGTTTACGATTAAGAAATCTTGCTTCACATCTTCAAACTATAAGAGAAGAGGAACGAACTGCGATCGCAAGGGAAATCCATGATGAATTGGGACAGGTATTAACGGTATTGAAAATTCAGATTACTTTAGTATCAAATAAATTAAAAGACGACCAGCAGGAATTGAAAGACAAAATTATTTCCGTCTCAAAAATGATTGATGATACAGTAGAAAAAGTACAACGAATTACAGCAAAATTAAGACCCGATATTCTCGATGAGTTGGGATTGATTCCTGCAATTGAATGGCAGGCACAGGAATTCCAGAATGTAACAGGTATAAAATGTTCCTTTACACTTCCCGGAGGCGAACTGGATTTAGAGGAGGATAAGTCAACTGCAATATTCCGGATTTTTCAGGAAGCATTAACAAACATAGCAAGGCATTCTAAGGCAAAGCTTATTTCAATATCAATACAAAAAAATGCGGAAAATCTTATTTTAAAAATTAAAGATAACGGCGTTGGAATTGCGCAAGAACAAACCAAAGATTTTAAATCGCTCGGCATAATTGGAATGAAAGAGAGAGCATTAATTTTGGGCGGAGAAGTAACTATAGAAGGAACTCCCGGCAAAGGGACAGAAGTTAGAGTGGAAATTCCATTAAACAATAACTGATTATTATAAAACTGAACAATGATAAAAATTCTTATAGCCGATGATCACGCAATTGTACGCGAAGGATTAAAGCAAATAGTTGCTGAAGAATCAGATATGAAAGTAACGGGTGAAGCGGCAAATGCGAGTGAATTATTTGAACTGTTAGATAAGGACAGTTGGGAAATTGTTGTTCTCGATATTAATATGCCTGGCAAAAGCGGGTTGGAAGCATTGAAAGATATGAAAATCAGGAATATAAAAGTACCTGTTCTTATCCTGAGTATGTTTAGTGAAGATCAATATGGACTAAGAGCCATTAAAGCCGGTGCTGCTGGTTATTTGAAAAAAGTATCAGCTCCCACCGAATTGGTTTCGGCAATAAGAAAAATTGTTGGCGGCGGAAAGTACATCAATCCAACCCTGGCAGAAAAATTAGCTGATAACGTTGATGTAAATAATAAAAAAGCGCTCCATCAAAATCTTTCAGACAGGGAATACCAGATAATGTGTTTTATATCTCTTGGGAAATCGGCTGAAGAAATTGCGGAGGAACTTGCAATAAGTATCCATACTGTTTACAGTTACAGAAACAGGATACTTGAAAAAATGCATCTTAAATCAAATGTTGAGCTTACACAGTACGCTATCCAAAATAAACTAATTGAAATATGATTTATTTTTTGTTGGAATTATGACTCAAAAATTAAAAACAATTTCCCAATTATGCTCTCTGCTAATTACCCAACTAATTTTAATCTCCTGCTCAACAGTTACGTACGAAAAAATCTATCCAACGCCTAGAGATGGTAAATATGACAGTGAATTCCCTTACATACACAGTTTAGAAGAACTCGAAAAAATCACTGAAACGGTTCAAAGAATTAACTCGACCGGATTTTCTAAAACCTATTTTTTTATTATTGAAGATTAAATAACTCTTTATAACCACTTGTTTAATAATAAGTGTTATAAAATGTTTGTTGATTCATTAAACTATTTAAAGTAATTTCTTTCAAACATTTATTTCCTCAATTAACGAATATATAATATGCAAAAACTGATTTTATTAATCTTTCATTTATTATGTGTAACAACATTATTCCCGCAAAGCGATACTACAATGTATTTTGAAGAATATGATCCACCGTCATCTCTTGTTGTTCCACAACACCCGTTAACAAATGCAAAATACCCTTTTATTGATGTACATAATCATCAATGGAATATGAGCAGTGAAAATTTGGTTGAAGTAATTAACGATATGGATAAACTTAATATGGCAGTGATGGTAAATCTAAGCGGCAGAGGTTTTACAAGGGTTGAAACTGAACCCGGAAAATTTGAATATAGAATGAAAGATTCAAAATTTCTTAAAGAATCGATCAAGAATGTTAGTGAACTGAACCCGGGCAAATTTATAATTTTTACCAATATAGATTTTTATGGATTTGGAGAGGAGGGTTGGATTGAACGAGCATTAAAAGAATTAGAAGATGATGTAAAAAGTGGGGCAAATGGTTTAAAGATATATAAAAATCTTGGGTTGACATTAAAAGATAATAATGGCAATAGAGTTCCCACTGATGATACACGACTGGATCCAATCTGGCAAAAATGTGCAGAGCTTGGAATTCCTGTTCTAATCCACACGGGCGAACCGTTTCAATTTTGGCAGCCAAAAGATAAAAATAACGAGCGATGGCTCGAGCTAAAGCAAAAGCCGAACAGGTATCGTGATCCAAAAGAATATCCACCATGGGAACAGATTATGGAAGAGCAGCACAATATTTTCAGAAAAAACAAGAGCACAATTTTTATAAATGCTCATCTTGGCTGGCTGGGAAATGATCTTGCCAGACTTGGAAAACTGATGGATGAAATTCCGAATATGTACACAGAGATTGGTGCTGTGCTTGCAGAGTTGGGAAGACAACCGCGCTTTGCCCGTGAGTGGTTTATAAAATATCAGGATAGAATTATGTTCGGCAAAGACTCATGGAACCCGGAAGAATATTATGTTTATTTCAGGGTGCTGGAAACTGAAGATGAATACTTTGATTATTACAGGATGAGACACGCATTCTGGAAAATGTATGGATTAGGCCTGCCTGATGAAGTGCTGAAAAAATTGTACTACAAAAATGCTCTTAGGATAATTCCTGGAATAGATAAAACTTTATTTCCGGACTAATCTATTTTTCTGCTCTTTCTTCTGCAGTTTTTTCACAAAAAGCTTTAAATGCTTTAAGGTTTTTCGCACTTGCTTTTCTCAGCCTGGACATTGCAAACTTTGTCATAATGATAATAAAAACTCTTTTATAAAACGAAAGATTTTTGTTTATCCTTCCGGGAAAGATTTTAAGCGATAGTATTGTTCCTTTCCCCTCTTCTTTAAGTTTATAATCTGAGATAAAAGCAACGCCTATGCTTGCTTCTCCTTGCTCTACATACGAAATTTCTTTTTCTTTAACTTCATTTTGCTGAGTAACAAAATGTATTTCCAGGTCATCGAATACACAAGTGTGTGAAGTGTTAATACGGTTTACCGGGGGATTGTCTTTTATTTCATTCAGCCCCGGCACATAATTTAATTTGGCGTCGTGGTCAGTCAGCAGTTCGTGAACAAGAAGTATAGGAGCACCAATAAAAATAGAGATGTCCGGATTGGAATGATCAAAATCAGATTTTTTTAATTTTGATACATCAGGTATTTCTTTTTTAACTTCGGTTAGAGGAACATATTTAATTTTAACTTCCTTAAAATTTTTAAATAGTTCTTTATGCTCATGAAACTTTACCCATTCGTCAAGCCCTGCTTCTGAATTATTCTGCGTTGATAAATAATCCTCCGTAATCAAAAGATATTCATCATCATCTATACTGTTTTTTAACAAACGGTGTGCGAGTATAACATCACTTCCCATAATTTTTGAAAAGTTTTGTATTGTAACTTCTTCAAGGGTACCAAAGTGTGAAACAAACTTTAGCGTTAGGTTAACAGCCGAACGGCAGGCACCGCATTGGCATACATTATCTCTCTGAATAATTTTCAGGTGAGTGTGAAAATCCAAAAACATTTTTTTTGCCTGCGATATCAGTTCACCAAGTTTCGGGGGATCACCTTTACGGTAAAACAAAACTGCATCGCCTTCAATTTCAGAGACAATCAGTTTTAACTTATCAGCTTTAATTATTACTTCAAGAAGTTCGGTGATTATATGCTTTGAGTGTTTTGTTTCAGTTTCTGTAATGAACTTTGTGTAGCCGCTGATATCCGGTATAAATATTAATGCCTGAGATTCCATTTAATTTCGACAAGAAATAATAATTTAATTTTTAGCAAGATAGTTATTTTATAAAACTAAATAAAACATTAATTTACAATCGGTTTACGGACAAATAGACTGATTTATTCAAATCTAATAATATTCCTTAAAATGTATCGTTGTGATTAATATCATCAAATATATTGTTAAAAATTCTTAATTTTCTTGATAAGCGGTAACATTTTGGGTAAGATTGGAGTCTAATATAAGTGGAGAAAATTATATGATGACAAAACTATTGGAAAAAGAGGAAGTAAAACTCAATTGCCCTCATTGTAAGGAGAAAATTGAGTCCGCCTGGGTGTGTAAAATTGATTCATTCATTGGGATCAGGTATGCATACTTATGCAACAACTGCCAAAAATTATTGGGGATAGCACAACACAAAGATTACACACTTCTAAAATTATACGATCAACCGCAAGCTTCGGTTTAAGATTTTCGATCTGCTAATTAATCACTTATTATTCTTTTACCATTATAATATAACTCCTCCGCCAAGGCAAACATCTCCATCATAAAAAACAGCGAATTGTCCCGCAGCAATTCCTTTATCCGGCTTTTCAAGCTTTACAGTTGCTTTAGAATCATTCATCCCTTCCTGTTCGGCAGGCAGGCATTCAAACATACATTCATACAAGTTTACTCCGTGCCTGATTTTAACCTTGAGTTCTTTCTTATGTGGTGGATCGCCGGAGATCCAATTAAATTTTCCGACATTGAACTCATTTCGCTCTCTTACAGTCTTATTCTCTCTTGAGATGTAAACCATGTTATTCTCAACATCTTTTTTTACAACGTACCATGGTCCGCCGCCCAACCTCAAACCAGATCGCTGCCCGATTGTAAAATAATAATAGCCAGGATGTTTGCCCATAACTTTCCCATTGTCTATATCAATTATTTCTCCTTCAATTTCTCCAAGATGGTGTTTAATAAATTCTTTAAACTTTACCTGCCCGAGGAAACAAATTCCCTGGCTGTCTTTTCTATCCATATTAGGCAATTGATATTTATGTGCAAGCTCTCGTATCCCGGTCTTCTTAAATTTACCAATTGGAAACAATGCGCGTGAAAGCTGCTGCTGTGTAAGATAAGCCAAAAAATAAGTTTGATCTTTTACAGGATCAGGTGAGCGTTTTAATAAAAATTTTCCGTTTACCTCATCAACCCATGCATAATGCCCGCTTGCAACTTTTTCATAAGAGTTGTCAATTTTATCATAAAACTGCCCGAACTTAATTAAACTATTACAGAAAATATCTGGATTAGGTGTGCGCCCTTCTTTCACTTCTTCAATTGTATATTTTACAACTGTGTCCCAGTATTCATTCTGAAGTGATAAAACTTCGAGAGGAACTTCCGCCTGTGAACAAACTTCTCTTGCAAACTTCAGGTCTTCCTCCCACGGGCAATCACCCAAAAAGGAGAACTCATCCTGAAGCCATATTTTTAGATAGAATGCCGTTATGTCGTGCCCTTGTTCTTTTAGCAATCTTAAGGCAACCGAACTGTCAACTCCGCCGGAAAGTAATACTGCAATTTTCATTAATTATAAATTTATTTATGATTAGTTTTTTTTCTGTGTCTTCTCTCAGTAAGATTGTTAATTACTTCATTGTATAATTCTTTCGAGACTTTGCTGAGAATTAATGCAATTAGCTTTTCAGAATTGTTCATTTTTTGGGAAAAACCAACCTGCAATTTGCTTTTGTTGTCGCGCAGTTTCATTATCCCCGATGATCTTCCACTGAATACTCCACCTTGCAGCTTATCAATATCTTTATAATAAATTGTAACAACTTTCTTAGATAATATAAAATCTGAGCATATAATCTTTTCATCATCAACTTCAATTTTATACGGAAGGATTTTATAGTAAATGAGATATGTTCTGTTTACCATATAAAGAATTATCCCGGCGATTATCAACGGAAGAGCAAGAATTATATTTTGATCAATGTAATAGAATACCGGAATTAAATAAATTGAGAGCAAAAGCGTAACAAAAATATTTCCGAAACGGAAGATGATCTTAAATATTAGTGAATAAGTAAATGTTTGCATTTCTTAAGTAGTAATTAAAATGTTGATGCAAAATTAAAGATAAATGAGGGGAATTTCTTTATAAAATTATTTGCTATGCTATGCTCCCCTTGTAAAGGTTTTGCAAAGGTTTCTTATATAATATTAAGAGCTTTAATAGTTATAATAAATCTCGAGCCGGATGGATGATTATCTTCAATTCTAATTTTTGCTTCCATTTCAAGCAGTATGGTTCTAACCAGACTTAAGCCGAGACCATAACCTTTTATTCCCATCTCCTCTGAATTTTTACTGCGATAGAAGCGTTGAAATATTTTTTCTTTGTCACTTTTATCAATCCCGATTCCGCAATCTTCAACAATCAATTCAATATTCTCATCATTCGATTGAAGTATTACATTCACAGCATCGTTATCGGGTGAATATTTTACTGCATTATCAACAAGGTTTTCCAGCACCATTAAGAACTTTTCCTGATCTCCTTTAATATAAATATCCTCTTCAACCTGAATACTAATACTATGCGAATTCAGCTTTGCAGGCACTTTCGATTTTATCATCTTGCTTAGGTTGAAAATTGATTTAGATGAATCCTGAACCTCTTCCTGTTTTGAAAGCAATAAAAGAGTGCGGACAATTTTGACCATGTGATCAGATTGAATAAGAAGCTGCTGTAAAGATTGCTTATATTCATCAGCACTTCTATCTTTCTTTAAGATAAATTCAAGTTCCGTTTTAACTGCTGTTAACGGGTTCATCAGTTGATGTGATGCCTGATCAGTAAATTGTGAAAGCTGATTTACATGCGATTCAATCCTATCGAACAATCCGTTTAGTGTATCTCTTAATCTGCCGAGTTCGTCATTCGGATCAGCATCGTATTCTATTCTAGTAGTTAATCTTTTGGCAGATATTTGCCCGGCAGTTTCAATAATTGTGTTAATAGGTTTAAAACTTTTTTTAGCTAAAAATATACTTGCAATAATTACTATTAGAATAATCCCGGGAAGCAAAAACAAATTAAAAACGATCATTTTACTTCGGATAAATCTTGGTTCGTTTTCAAATGCTGCAAGCTGCAGAATTGCCGCTGCAGTGCCGTCATCATTCTTTAGTGATATATAACCTGTTCTCAGTCTGTTATCCCCCACCCCCACATCCATGAAAGTGTAATCGTCCATTGCAATATCAAATTCAAACGGGATCTGCCCGAACTCATTCATATTATTACTGGAGATTAAGAGATTTCCTGTTAAATCATAGATCTGCAGAAAAAAAGATGCCTCGGAAACTGTGTTAAAAGAGCGTTCATTTAATTCGCTAAAATCAATAATATTAATAACCGAATCTTCAATCTCCAATGTTGCAACTACCTTTTCAATTTCGTGTTTAAGATGTTTATCGATACCGCTGTGTAGAATATAAACCGTTACGAAAATAAATATCACATTAACCAGTAATATTATTATTAGGAACAGGAATACATTCCAGGCAGTGAATTTTTTAATGGTAGGAGTTAAAAATGGTGTTTTCTGATTATTCGGCAATTATTAGGTATCCTTCGCCATAGAGGGTTTTGATATATTTATTCCCAGTGGAATCTTCTAACTTTTTTCTAAGATTCTTTATTGTCACCTCACAAATATTTGTTTTAGGAATAAAATCCAAATGCCATATCACTTTAATTAACTTCTCTTTGTCAACCACATTCCCTTTGTTTAAAATAAGATATTTCAGTAATTCAAATTCTTTATCCGTAAGTTCAACTTTTTTTCCGCTTACAGTTTTAACTTGCCTGTTGGGTAAATCTAATAATAAATCGCCGTATTCTAAAGTATCGGTGCTCAAATTATATCTTCTTACAACAGCATTTATTCGTGCTAAAAGTTCTTCAAATGAAAATGGTTTTGTAATATAATCATCTGCACCTGAATCCAACGCTTCTACTTTGTTTGATATTTGAGTGAGTGCAGTAAGAAGTATAATAGGAGTTTTAATGTTTAACTGACGGAGTTGCTTACACACATCCAGCCCGCTTACTTTGGGCATTTTCCAATCAAGTATAATTACATCAAACTGAATCTTATCAACTAAATTTAATGCTTCCTCACCATCATTTGCAATCATTGCATGATGACCTTCTTCAAGAAAGTTTTTCCTTAACGGTTCGGCAATCTGTATTTCGTCTTCGGCTATTAGAATTTCCATAAAATATTTTTTTTGAATCTAATAAAATAAAATGAAATCAGTAAAGCAAATTGAAGGATAGAAAATGAAAAACTTTTCATCATTGTTAATTTTACACTCTTGTCAACTATTTCTAATTTTGTATTGCAGTTAATAAATTCTCTCAACAATTACAGAGGAAAAAATGAAAAAATTAATAATGTTTTTTACAGGCGTATTTCTGATTGCCGGAATGAGTTTTGCACAAACTTATGTCGGACCAGAAAGATGTCTTACTTGCCATAACAATTCTGCACTTGGGGACGCTACGGGTTGGAGAACATCATTGCACGCCAACGGGTATTCCGTAGTTCTCGACGATTCCCGCTCCTTGCAGGACAAGTATGGTGTAGTAAACGACTATGACCAAAATGGAATTGATGATTTCCATGATGGATTAGACTTTAACACTATCTCAAGTGTCTTCGATCCATTTAATCCAAACGCACCTATTTTATCTTATAATAATGGTTACTTTATTACAATAGGTGAGGTAACAAACAGAGTCTATTTGACTTATGGTGGCAGTGGATATTGGAAACAACGATATATGGTAAAGATGAATACATCCGAGGGAGAATCAGCGGATCACTATATTTCACCAGTTCAGTATAATGATAAATCATTTGGATATGCTGCCTACCACCCGGAAACCTGGTGGGATGCAAATAATGACCCGATCTATACAAATTCTTCCACAAAAAGCGATGCGGCTCAGTTTGGTAAGAGCCTTGCCAGTGGTTGTTCCGGATGTCATTCTACAGGGAATCAGATGAATCCTAAAGATGCGAATGGTGAATGGACATACAGCGCAGCTGGAGTTGATGATGAATCGATGTACACAGCATTTAATAATATTTATGATATTGATGGTGATCTTGATCAAATAAATACTGGATGTGAATCCTGCCACGGACCTGGTAGTGATCATGCTTCAGCACCAAGTGCTGATAATATTATCAATCCAGCTGACCCTGATGATCTTACACCTGACCAAGCAAACAATACTTGCGGAATGTGCCATAACCGTGGTAAGAGTCTTCCGAACAATAGTTTCGGTTTTCCGTATGATGATGCGAATCTAACACCTTGGGCTGTTGGCGATATGGTATCTGATTTCTTTACTGATGGTGGTGGCGATTGGGCGGATAATAAAACTTCTAAAAGTCATCGTCAACAATTTCTCGGTTTTTATGAAAGCAGCAAGCCAACTTTTCAATTTCATAATGTAACTTGTTTTGAGTGTCATGATGTTCACAATACTGAAAAGCATCATATCAGAACAGAAATTGAGGAAGAAGATAGTAATGGCGTCCCAATCACTGTTGTAACAGAAAATGATAACAATACACTCTGTCTTGCTTGCCATGCAACACATGGTGATTTTGAAAATATAAGCGTTGAAATGGTAGCAGATTATGATAACAATATTAGTGAGATTGGTGCAATAGTTTCTCTTCATACTAATCATAGCTATGATCCTACGGGTAACGCCGCTTCCAGATGCAGTAAATGTCATATGCCAAAAGCTGCAAAATCTGCTTTGTATTATGATATTCACTCGCATACATTTGAGCCAATTGCACCCGAAAAAACAAAAATATTTGAAATGCCAAGTTCTTGCGCAGTAAGCTGCCATATGAAGGACACTTATCCAAACTTTGGAATTGACTTCAGCGGTGATTCTCCCGGCGATTGGACTGAAGCTACAGATATTGCTCTGGCAGATACTTTGATGCACTGGTATGGTCCTGGTGGAATTTGGTGGGATCATGTTGTTTCCGTTGAAGTTGAAAACTCTGAGATTCCGGAAACTTATGCTCTTTCACAGAACTATCCGAATCCATTTAACCCTGCAACACAAATAAACTTCTCAATACCTCAGGCATCTATGGTTAGAATAACTGTTTATGATGTTGTTGGACGTGAAGTTGAAGTTCTGGTAAATGAATTCCTTGAAGCAGGCAATTTCAAAACAAACTGGAATGCCGCAAGTTATTCTTCCGGAGTTTATTTCTACAGATTGGAAACAGGTTCTTTCGCACAGGTTAAAAAGATGATCCTGATGAAATAATTCTTCATCTTATTCTTCGAATACAGAAAAAGCCGTCTCAGATATGAGACGGCTTTTTTGTTTAAACTTAATAAATGCGGGTGTACTACTCTTTATCTATCTCTGCACCTAATCCTTTTATCTGATAAATTGTTACTCCCTCAGTAATAGTTGAAGTATCTAAATCTTCACCAGTTTCTTCTGCCTGGTGTTGATAATACTCAACTGCTTCTTCAACAGTTAATTCAATTTTGTAAACTTTTCCTTCAACTAAAGCATTCTTACCCGTAGCTTCTACAGGAAAAACAATTTCCCCATCTTTAACCTTAACTTTTATTTTTTCACCTTCAACATTCGATGCTAGTTCAATCCAGCATCCCATCATCGAACAAACATCTAAAACTTCACCTTCAACGAGCACTGTTTTATCCAAGTAATCTTCAGGATTACTTAAAATATCGGAAATATTGGTTTTCTCTTTTAATGTGATCTCTTTTCCATATTTATCCTTATCATCAATTACAGCAAAAACAATGTTTGCTGAAATGAATGAGATAAGGAACAATTTTAAAACGCTTCCCATAACTAATTCTCTTTGTTGTTTGTTATTAAAAATTGAACTACAAAATTAGAGAAAAAAGATAACTAATTACAAGGAGGCTTCGCGAAATCTTGTTTAATGAAATCAATTATTTAAAATTGACAACTCTTATTTTAATCCAATATTTTTGCTGTGCTACACCCTCCTTTTAGAGGTTCTACTAAGGTTTCTATAAACTTATTTAAATTTAACAATTACCGGTTTCTGAAATTCCACCTTCATACCGGGAATATTTTCCACAATTGCTCTCATTTCATCCAAATTATCTGGCGGATTCTTTTTAAACAATTCTAAGCTTTCTTTATTCTTAAGAATTTTAGAAAAATCAATATCGAGCATCGTAATTTTTGAGCCGTCAACGTAAGAAGCATTCGTTTCTACAATTTCGCCATTAAATTCAAGAGAAATTGTCATAGACATACCCTCCATCATTTTAATTAGATTATCATCTAACTCCTGATTTTCTGTGTCAGTTTCTACAGCAATTTCCTTATCTTCCTTTTCGCTGCTTAATGCGGGTCTGTCGATAATCAATTCTGCAATATCACCGGGAATAAACTTGAATGAGAAATACTCAGTTGCTTGCCCATCATCCTGTGGGTTTTCAACTTTTGTATTCGGGTCAGTTTCCATTTTTATTTTGTTCAGGTCTTCAAAGGAGTAGATAGCTTTGTAACCCTGCCATCCATCAATCTTAATTTCTTCACCCGAAACATATTTCACACCTTCCCCGTATTCCGATGCTTTGGCTTTCAATTCATCTTCTTTAAATAACTTAAATTCCTCCGGCGTGCTTGTTGAATCCTGAAATGAGCTCATAAATTCATTCATCATAGAAATAACCATTTCGCTCATCAGCACCTGTTCTTCCAATATACCGCTGCCGTCCTTATTAATTATAACATTCGAATTAACTTTGAGACAGCCGGAGAAAAGTAAAACCGGAATGAACAACAATATTGTAAGTTTAATTAGTTTCATTTTCCTCACCTTTTTTAATTATTGTATTTGTGCTGTGGAAAAATAGTAAAAACTTTTATTCATTGTATCCATAATTTTATATTAGATTTAATTTTGAAAATATGATCGGAAATTGTAAGATAAATATTTGAGCCACGTGTGTCCCTTTTTAAAATAATTACCCAATAAATTTGATATTAGACATTCATCAGTTTATATTTGAAAAACTTACAAGGATGATTTATTGTTTTTCTGCAATATGCAAAAATTAAATACCTGCTTATTACACGAGGACTTAAACAGCCGCTCATTTGAGTGGCTATTTTTTTATCTAAATTGAACTAATAAAGCGAGCATTTATAAATAACGGAAACGGAAATAAATATCTGTCATTCAGGATGAAACTTGTTATTACAATGAAAAAAATAAGGAAACAGGATTAGAAATATATTGACAAGATTCTTGCAGAATGACAATTGCTTTAATCTTCACAAACAATTCAATCAATGAAAAGGACATATTAAGCTATAACCAGATGAACAAAAGAACAGTTGCAAAATTAATATTGGAAGACGGAACAGAATTTTCCGGTTACAGCTTTGGATTTAACGGAAATACAAACGGCGAAGCTGTATTTAACACCGGAATGGTTGGCTATCCTGAAACGCTTACCGATCCGTCTTACAGAGGGCAAATTCTTGTTTGTACCTATCCATTAATAGGTAATTATGGTGTGCCTTCAAAAGAAAGAGCGAACGATTTACTGATGCATTTCGAATCTGATTCTATTCATTGCAGAGGATTGATAGTTTCTAATTATTCGGATGAATATTCTCATTGGTCTGCTGTAAGGTCGCTAGCAGATTGGCTTAAGGAAGAAAAAATTCCGGCAATCACGGGAATCGATACAAGAATGCTTACACGAAAACTTCGCGATAACGGAACAATGTTAGGCAAAATAATTATTGATGAAGAAGCGACCGTGAAATTTGAGGATCCCAACATAACTAATTTAGTGGATGAGGTAAGCGTTAAAAAACCAGTTGAGTATTCCGCCGGGAAGAAAAGAATTATTCTCGTCGATTGCGGAACAAAAAATAATATAATCCGTGCATTCCTTGGAAGAAATATTACAGTTATAAGAGTTCCATACGATTACGATTTCTTAAACTTAAAAGCTGATGGGGTGATGATATCAAACGGACCGGGAGATCCGGAATTAAATACAATTACAATTGAGAATACAAAAAGAATTCTGGAAAAGAACTCGCCGGTGCTTGGCATTTGTCTCGGTTCTCAAATATTAGCGTTAGCTGCGGGAGCTGACACTTATAAATTAAAATACGGTCATCGCGGTTTAAACCAGCCGTGTAATGAAATGGGTACAAAAAGAAGTTTCATCACATCGCAAAACCATGGTTACGCTGTGCGTTCTGATTCTTTACCTCAGGACTGGCGTGAATGGTTCATAAATGATAACGACGGAACCAACGAAGGATTGCTGCATATTTCCAAACCTTTTTTCGCTGCACAATTTCATCCTGAAGCTTCGCCCGGACCGGATGATAGTGAGTTTATATTTGATATGTTCGTAAGGGCATTAGATTGATTTACTTCGTAATCCCGAACTTGTTTCGGGATATCAAAATACAGCATGAGAAATGAGAAATGAGAAATGAGAAATGAGAAATGAGAAATGAGAAATGAGAAAAAATTATTACTTATATATTCGCAAACAAATCCAAAACCTTATACATTGGAATAACAAACAATCGGCAGACAGGTTCAGCATGACAAAGAAAATTAATTAAGTCATGATTAAAAGAAAAAAACCAAAAAAAGTATTAATACTTGGCTCCGGTGCATTACAGATAGGACAGGCAGGTGAGTTTGATTACTCCGGCAGCCAGGCAATTAAAGCACTAAAAGAAGACGGTGTAACAAGCATTCTGGTAAACCCAAACATTGCAACAATCCAAACATCGGAGGGGTTTGCTGATAAAGTCTATTTCATTCCAATAACTTTTGAATCAGTTGTAAGAGTAATCGAAAAAGAAAAACCCGATAGTATTCTTCTTCAGTTCGGCGGACAAACAGCGTTAAACGTTGGTGTAGAACTTTTTGAAAAAGGTACGCTTGATAAATTTAGTATAAAAGTTCTCGGCACTCCCGTTGAAGCAATTATAGATACTGAAGACAGGTTTCTTTTTTCAAAGAAGTGCGAAGAAATTGGATTAATAGTTGCATCGGGCAAAACTGCAAAAAATGTCCAAGAAGCTGTTTCGGTTGCAGAAGAAATTGGTTACCCGGTAATGGTACGCATTGCTTATGCACTTGGTGGTTTGGGTTCTGGAATTGTTGATAATAAAACAGAATTAATTGAAAAAGCAGAAAAAGCATTCAAGTTTACAAATCAAATATTAATAGAAGAATCGTTAGCAGGATGGAAAGAAGTTGAGTATGAAATTGTAAGAGATAAATTCGATAACTGCATCACAATCTGCTCAATGGAAAATATTGATCCCATGGGAATTCATACAGGCGACAGTATTGTTATTGCACCTGTTCAAACTCTCACTGCCAAAGAAAACTTTAATCTACGATCAATCGGAATAAAACTAATAAGACACATTGGAGTTATTGGTGAGTGCAATATTCAATATGCTCTTGATCCAAATTCGGATGATTACAGAATAATTGAAGTAAATGCACGGTTAAGCCGCAGCTCTGCGCTTGCATCCAAAGCAACCGGTTATCCTCTGGCATTTATCGCAACTAAACTGGCGCTTGGTTATGCATTAAATGAAATTGAAAATAATATAACACAACAGACTTCCGCCTGCTTTGAACCCGCGCTTGATTATGTTGCATTAAAATTTCCGCGATGGGATTTGCAAAAATTCCAGCAAGTAAGCACACGGCTTGGCTCTGAGATGAAATCAGTCGGTGAAGTAATGAGTTTGGGGAGAAGCTTTGAAGAAGTTCTCCAAAAATCAATCCGTATGCTTGATGTAGGATTAGATGGATTTGTTTGCAACAACTTACATTTCGATGATCTTGAGAAGGAACTTTCCGAGCCAACTGACAAAAGGAATTTTGCAATTGCAGCAGCACTGCAAAACAATTACTCCATTGACCGAATTCATCATCTGACAAAAATTACAAAATGGTTTTTGTATAAGATGAAAAACATCGTTGATAACGAGAAAAAAATAAAAAATATACCTCTCGGTAAGATTGATGAGGCGCTGATGACAGAAGCAAAGCAAAATGGATTTTCGGATAAACAGATTGGAATTTTAACAAACACCGATCATATGGTTGTCAGAAATTATCGTAAAGAATTAGGTGTGATTCCTGTGGTAAAACAAATTGATACTCTTGCAGCAGAGTATCCTGCTCAAACAAATTATCTTTATTTAACATATCACGGAATTGAAAATGATATAGAACTGGCGCAGAACGATCAGGTTGCAGTGCTTGGCAGTGGTCCGTACAGAATCGGTTCATCAGT
>SMVB01153660.1_pt1 | contig 15403 bp, 13 predicted proteins | sample 2456461 | NCBI WGS metagenome assembly SMVB01 (sample SAMN11095934, study PRJNA526329) | marine sediment metagenome | biome: Marine sediment; feature: Surficial sediment; material: Deep marine sediment; isolation source: Hadal surficial sediment | place: Pacific Ocean | collected 2014-05 | depth... | reverse complement strand
TCTTTCAAAATGTCAGACAGCCGTTGAAGTAAAACATCATCTGAGATCGAATCGAACTTGAATTTGTCCTCCATGATTCTTTATAACACGGACTTTTTTGACGTCGTGAGGTCGCGCACAGTGGGCGGCCGTGCGCTCGGATGACGTGGAGAGACCTCTTTCGTCAGGGCGAGGAGTTCGAAGAAATCAACGAGCTCATCGAGGAGCAGATTCAGCTCATCCGTGATAACGGCGCGATCGTCGTCGACGGACTAACCACGGGAATGGACTTGATAGGCTTCATGCCGCAGGCGCGAGCAAGCGTCTACGAGTTCCGCTCGATCTTCGACGTCTATTTGAAACGCCGCGGCCCCGACACGCCCGTCCGAAGCCTCGACGAGCTCATCGCGACCGGTGAGTATCTGGAGGGAATGAAAGGAGCCTTCGAGCTGACCAGAAGCGTCGAGTCCCTCGACTTCGACAAGCGATATCTCTCGCGGCTCAAGAATCGCGCGACGATCCGAAAGCTCATCATCGACCTAATGGACAAACATGAGATCGACGCGCTCGTACATCCGTACAAATCGCTTGGCGCTCCCCTAATCGGAACGAACGATCGCGGGCCGCGCGACAATCCCGTGAGCGCTGTGACAGGGCTTCCAGCGATCGTCGTGCCCGCCGGAGTCAACAGCGAGGGTTTGCCGATCTCGATCGAGTTCCTCGGAAGGCCGTTCAGCGAGCGGACTTTGATTCGACTCGCCCACGCCTACGAACGGAAGAGCCAGAAGAGGGTAGCGCCGACGACAACACCGTCCTTGCCCGGCGAAGTCTTTACCTATAACGAATGACGACACTACTTCAAGACAGCGCTCGCCTCCGCTTCGCGAATGATACGGGCAGCGTCGTCTTCCAGCAGGAGTCTCGAGGCCACGAGCTCGGAAGCCGCGTGCTTCACTGCGCTCACGTAGCCTTCATGGTTCTCGTAGCGCTCTTCGAGTGACAGACGCGGGTCTGACGCCTCGATGCGCGCGGCTTTCGTCGCGGTAAACGGGATGAACGATCCGTCCAGCCGGTACAGCTCGCCTTCGGCGCCTGCCTCTTTGGTGCGAATGTTCCATCCCGTGTAGGTCCCAATAGGCACTCTCAACGTAACGGAGCGAATTCCAGCAACATCGTTTCCGTCGACGTCGACTTTGGGAACGAGCGGCCGCCAAGTCTTTCCGGGCACGACTTTCGGTGGATGGTTCGAGATGATGCCATCACTGAGAAAATTGGGTCCAAAGTCGAGCAAATCGAGATCGTTCATGTCTCGAGGGTAGGCGACGCCTGGAGCTTCGGGAAATCCAGTGCTGGCGCGGTCGGGCATCACGAGCGTTCCGTCGCTCAGGCGTGGATATTGGCTATCGGGCGGTGACGCGCGGCCTTGAATCCAATCGTCGAGCGCCACGAGCAGAGCGCGCTTCGTTTCGGCGTTCGGCGCCGGGTTGGTCATGTGCTTTGCGAGGGGGTGGCGGGTCGCCTGGCGCGCGGGGCCATGCTGCGTGCTCGCGATCAAGTAGAAGCGGACGTTCTCGGGGAGCTCCAGATCCTTTTCTCCTAGCGCATCGGTGGTATCGAGCGAAGCGCGCTCCTGCCAGTACTCGGAGGCACTCACCGTATGGATGACTTTCGGACAGGTTGCCGACTCGCCGCAATGTCGAAGAACACCGTCCACACGATCCGAGAACGCGTCCTTCATGACGTTGTACGCAATCGGAAACTCATAGGACGGCAGCGAATGCTCTTCGTGCTGGAGGAAGGCGCGGCCGGGGGCGGCAAACCGCATGTTGATCGGAAGCCGGGCGGCGGTGATGTGGGGCCACAGACCCTCGACGACGACGCGATCCTGCTCGTCTTGATGAAAGCCCGTGTAGAGGAATTGCCGGCAATAGCGTCCCGTCTGCGACGCTCCGGTCATGATGACGCGCTCGACGATGGACGCCCCGTCTTCGAAAAGTGGATTGGCGGTTCCCGAGGCCTCCGCGGCGAAGCGGAAGAAGGACAGGGCGTCTCGTGTCGAAGCGAGCCCGACGGCCATCACCCTGGGATTCTTGGCTTCATAGACGAGCTCGTAGATGAAGCCGCGCTGGAAACCTTCGGGCAAGCACAAGTGCATAGCACTCGGCTCGACGGGTTTCCCCGGCTCGTAGTCAGGGCAGTGACCGAACATCCAGGAGTCTGAGCGAACGCGAATACGCTCTTGCCACTGATACTCGCGCATGGTGAGCGTGGCCGCGCCCGGATCGGTGCTCACAGCTTCATAGCCGTCATGCGAGTTGCCGGTATACGGACCGTTGCCGAGCGACACGCTCGTCACGCCGTCCTGCTCGAGGATGTGCTCGGTCCGTACCCGCCCCGTGATTGACTTGCCGTTATCCGTGGCGACCGGCACCTTCATGAGCAGACGGTCATTGCCCGGCAAGATGTCTCCCTGCCATGCGACCCACGACATCGTGTAGCCCCGCTCGAATTGAAACGGACCGGGAAAGCCTACGTTTCCGCGGTTGGGGACCGTGTGAAGAAGTGTACCGTTGGCTTTGGACGCATCCGCGGGGCGCAGAACGATGAACTCCGCTTCGTACTCGACACGCCCCTGGTCGTTTCGGGGTGCTTTGTCGATATCGACGATCACGCGGTTGTGTGGATCGGCGGGATCGAGCTCTCCAAAGAGGCGTCCCGAGATCATTTCGTAAGCGCCCACGGAGCCAAAGACGCGTCCGCCCTCGAAGGCTTTGCGCTCGAATGTGAGCCTGGTAACTTCCGAGCTCGCCCGCGTCGCGACTGCGAACGTGGATGTCATCAACGTGAGGAATAGCGCTAGATTCCGCATCATGAAACCTCCATAACTTGACTTGTCAGTCATTAGTCGCCGCATATTATCGACCGGCATTGAAAGCTAGAGCGGTGGATGTCGCGTGTGATGGTCGGTGTTTGCCTGAAACGCGTGCGCGAGCAGCAGGATTTCCGGCTCGCCAAAGAGCTTGCCTGTCAGATGTAGTGCCGTCGGCGAGCCTTGAGAAAAGCCGTTTGGCAAACTGAGCACGGGATGCCCAGTGCGATTGGTCAAGGCTTGATAGCTTCCGATGAACAGATCGAGATCCGACATGGCTTCGTGTACTTGCTCCATCGCCCTCATCCGTAAGGTCGAAGCCAGAACGAGGACTGCGCTCCCCGTTCAAGCGTTGGACGATCGTTTGCTGTTCGGCGCGCGTGAAGGACAAGCCCGCGATCGATTGCGCCGCCTGCACCATCTCGGTCGTGATGGTCTCGGCACTGCCACGGCCGCGAGCGCGCCGGGCAAGAGCGTCGACCCCCAGTCCGCCCGCCGAGAAGCACGCGACGAAACGGCGCCGGTTCATGGCACGGCGTTTTTCATCCATTGCGTGTGTATCGAATTAGAGGCTGGTTACTTCGTCCCGGTCTTCGTGGCCCCTTCTGCGGCTTCATCCTGGACACGCGCGCCCGCGAGGAGATTGACCATGGCGTGGTTTCCCTCGTGGCAGGCATACTCGAACATTGGACCTTCGCTTTTCGTCATCGGGATCGCGGCGGACCAGGGCTTAGTGAACGAATCCGGGTCGTCGACGGTGTACTCGTAGAGGAGCGTGTCGTCGTCGACACGCGTGAAACGTTCCTCGACGCGCATCTCGGGGCCGGACCCCCTGAAGCTCGTCTCGTCCGTGAAGTTCATCGTCGAGACGACCAGCGTGTCGCCTTCCCAGTGGCCACGCGAATCCCCGCTCCATTGACGAACATTCTCCGATAGACCGGGCCTCCCGCCTAACGGCCCCCCGCCTAACGGCCTCCCGCCTAACGGCCCCCCGCTTAACGGAACGATGCGGGCGTGGTGGATCATTTCCGTGAAAATCACGAAGTAGTCGGGGGTCTGGAGCAGGCGTACATTATTATTGTAGACACTCGGGTTCATGGGTGGTCCCGTGCTCGGACCCATGAGGCACCTCTCCCACAGATTCCGGTCCTCCGGGCCGTCGGCGGGATGCATTCTCGCCGCGCGCCTGGCGTCCCAGCGCTTTTGCGCCCCCGGCGTCAGCGCCGGGATCTTGCCGTCGCGCGGCTCCACGATGAGTGACGTTCTATGGTCCTCGGTGAGTTTCGTCCCATAATCCCACCAAAACTGGTTGTAAGCGTTGCGGACGTCCTGCTCAGCCGAGATCCCGTCCGCGACGCGGCGGTCCTTGTCGATCCTTTGGAGTCTTTCCCGCTCGTAAATCTCCGCCTCCTCGTCAGTAAGAGTTTCCTTTCCGGCGAGCTCGTCGGGTCGTTCGAGAGGTGTCATCGTGCGGTAGTCCCAGATGCCGGAGAGCTCCGGATCTCCCCAGGGAGTCCGAGCTCGACTCTGGGCGTTTGCGAGCGGGACGGTCATGGTCAGTGACACGAGGACGGCGGGTAAAGCAAAACTTCCATTCATGGGACGTCGTACCTCCGAGCGAAAGTGAGGCGATTGCCTTGGCGGTGAACATAGCACGCCCGTCGGGCAAAAGTCTTGCGACTCGCTTGCGGACCCGAAGTTTTGCCGCGGCGGTGGCGAATCGAGCGTGCGCCACGTATGATCGCGCCCGGTCGCTTGCCATCATGCACTTGATGGCCTGCGATGGCGCTGAATTGAATTCAAGATGACTGAAACCGATGGCCTAAAAAGAGAAATTGGAGTCTGGGGCCTTGTCTCAAATTCCATCAACATCGTCGTCGGTGCAGGTATTTTTGTGCTGCCCGCAATCGTTGCCGAGCAATTGGGAACAGCCAGTGTCCTCGCCTACGTCATATGCGGTGTTCTTATCGTGCTCATCATGCTCTGCTTCGCCGAAATCGGCAGCAAAATCATTGTCACCGGCGGGGCCTATGCTTATGTCGAGGTCGCTTTTGGCAAATATGCCGGCTTCCTCACCACGAACATCTTCATTTTCGGCGGTGCAATCATGGCCAACGCGGCTGTTGCTAACGCATTGGCCGACACCCTCGCGTACTTCTTTCCTGTTTTCAAAACTCAAGCGATACGCGTGCTGTTCTTCGTGACCATGTTTGCCGGTTTTGCCTACCTGAACATCAGAGGTGTCAAGAAAGGCATGTTTCTGGTCAAGTTCAACACCATCGCCAAATTGACACCGCTACTTTTCATCATCCTTTTTGGGTGGCTGTCCTTCTCGCCTTCGAATTTCTCCTGGACATCCACGCCTTCGCTAGTAGATCTCGGTGAGGTGTGTCTGATTTTGCTTTTCGCATTCGTGGGAATAGAGACGGGGTTGAACGTCAGCGGGGAAATCAAAAACCCGCAAAAGACCATTCCGAAGGGCATCATGTTGAGCGCGTTCACCGTTGTGCTGTTATACACGCTCATTCAAATGACGGCGCAAGGCGTGCTTGGTGAGACGTTGCCCAATTTCAAGGATGCTCCGCTCGCCGAAGTCGGCAGAGCGATGATCGGTCCGCTGGGCGCGACCTTTGTCGTTGTCGGCGCATGCTTTTCGATGTTTGGCAATCTAAGTGGTTTTGCCCTCAACATGCCCAGAGTTATTTTCGCGGCAGCAAGGGATGAGGTCATCCCGCCAAAGAGTCTCGCCAACATCCACGCCCGTTACTCGACACCCCATGTCGCGATCACGAGCTACGCGGCGCTCGCATGCTTTTTTGCCTGCACCGGGGAGTTCAGGCAGCTTGCGATGCTCGCGAGCGCTTCCTTCTTGTTGATTTACCTGGGGGTCATTCTCGCGGTCATCAAATACAGGATGACCAAACAGGACGAAGCGGGAGCCTACAAGATGCCCGGAGGGTATCTCGTACCTTCCGCGTCCCTGATTGCCGTTGTGTGGTTCTTGTCGAACTTGCCATCCAACGAGCTCAGTGCAATGGCGATTTTTCTTGCACTTCTGACTATGTTCTATTTGACGATGAACTTCTGGCGCAGAAAGCACGCCTGACATGCTCACCTCGGTTGTCATCGCAGCATAAGAGGATCTTTTGAATGCAATATTTGACGAGAGCTGATTTCGATGTGGCTCGCAAGAATGCGGCGCCGCACATCCATCGTACGCCCGTCCTCCACTCTTCCACTTTGAGTGAGATGACGGGCGCCGACGTCTATTTGAAGGCCGAAATGTTTCAGAAAGCCGGGTCGTATAAAGTCCGCGGCCCTTTGAACGTGTTGGCGCACATGTCCAGCGAAGATCGGGAACGCGGGCTGATCTGCTCATCAGCGGGCAATCATGCTCAAGGTGTCGCCCGGGCCGCGAGAGAATATGGCGTCAAGGCGACAGTGGTGATGGCCCATGGGGCGCCCGAAGCCAAGATAGAGGCCACCCGCGCCTACGGCGCCGAAGTCGTGATGCACGGAAAAGTTTGGGACGATGCCTATGCGCATTCCCTCGTGCTTCAGAAAGAACACAACCTCACTTATATCCACCCATTCGACAACCCCCTGCTAGTCGCCGGCCAGGGCGGCGTGGGATACGAGACCATTGAAGATGTGCCCGACCTCGATATGCTCATCGTGCCTATCGGCGGCGGCGGCTTGATTTCAGGCTGCGCTCAGATCGTCAAATTGATCAAGCCGGACATCAAGGTCATCGGTGTTGAAATGGCTTTGGCGCCCGCGATGAAGCGCAGCATCGAAGCGGGACGACTCGTTACGCTCGATAGCGTTCCGATTATTATCGACGGTCTCGCGGTCAAAACTGTCGGCGAGTACACTTTCGAAATTTGCAAGGTGTTCGTTGATGACATCGTCACCGTCGACGAAAAGGAGATTTTCGCCGCCATTCCGTGGATTATGGAAAGATGTAAACTCGTGGCCGAAGGAGCGGCGGCTTCGACGGTCGCTGCCTTGCTGACGGAAACCATCCGGCCCGCAGCGGGTAGCAAAGTCGCCTGTGTCCTGAGTGGTGGGAACCTGAATCTATCTGCTCTGCAAGATATGACGTGGAACTAGGATCATCAACTGAAAAATGACTCGGAATCTACGCGACTTCGAAGCGCTCACCTTCGACTGTTACGGCACGCTCATCGACTGGGAAAGCGGCATCTGGGATGCCTTTCAGCCGGTTCTGGCCGCGAATCGAAGAAACGATGTTACCCGAGCGCTTGCCCTGTCGACTTTTGCACGGCTCGAGAGCGAGCAGGAATCCGCGACGCCAGGATTGCTTTACGTAGAGCTTTTGTCGCGAGTTCACGCCATCTTGGCGGAAGCGCTCGATCTCGAGAGCACTAAAGAGCTGGATACGGTTTTCGGAAACTCCGTGCCTCATTGGCCCGCTTTCGCCGACACGGCCGATGCGCTTCGCTATCTCAAAACGCGCTACAAGCTGGTCATCCTCTCGAACGTACATCGTGAAGGCCTAGCCGCATCCAACCGCAAGCTCGGCGTCTCGTTCGACGCGATCTACACGGCCGAGGATATCGGAGCCTATAAGCCGTCTCCAGCGAATTTCGAGTACATGCTTTCGCGGTTGCGAGAGGAGCACGGAATCGAGAAAGCGAAGATTCTTCATACGGCACAAAGCCTCTTTCACGATCATGTCCCAGCCAAAGCATGCGGCCTCGCGACTGCCTGGATCGATCGCCAAAGCCTGTCACAGGGAGGCAGTTGGGGCGCCACGGCCGAAGTGCGCGAGCGCCCGCAGACGGATTTCGTCTTTGCTTCGATGGAGGAGATGGCGGAGGCCGTGAGGGTGGAAAGCCGCAGCTAGGGGCGCGTCTCGAGAGAGGAGAGGAAAGCTTCAACACTCGTCTCCCACTTCGTGACTGTGGCTTCTGGGCCGAGGACGCGAAAGTACCAAGGTCCACCATCGCCCTCGATGACGGCGGCTATCATGCGGTGCTCTGTCCGATGGTGACGCTCGGGCGCGCCCGGACGGACGGACGCTATATAAGTGCCGCGCATGTCGGCGATGGTCAGCCGAAGGCCGTTCACTTCCCGCTTCGTGACGCTCGCTTGGTCCAACGTGGCAGAGCCGTCAGGCTGCTCGAACTGACCGAACCATCGTGTGAGGTTCGCTTCGACGCCGCCGCCTTGGCCGGGGCCGAAGAAGAAGATCACCACCTCCGCCGCCTCGTCGTCGGTGTCGCCCGGAAGCATCCATTGCGCGAGGCGCATGCGAGAGCTCGTCTGCGCGGGTTCCCAGCCGTCGGGGACGTCATAAGCGAGGCCAGGTGGGAGAAGGACCGTCGCGAACAAGAGCGTCGCGACGCGCGACATGAACGTCATGAATATCACGGCAGCCTCCGCCCAGGCGTCCACGGTGCGCCCGCGGCTTCGAGCTCGGCCTCGAGCGCGGGAAGATCGGTTGTCAGGAGCGTCGAGAGCTCGGCGCTCAACGGCTCGAAGGCGTCCTGCGCGACGTCGAGACTCTGCACTTGAGTCGTCGTCGGTGCTTGGCGTGTGTCCCAGTGACCGCCTGCCACGCGGCCGATGCGCCCGAGAATCGACGGCACGGAGGATTCGTTCAGACGTCCACGGATGCGGTCGCCCACAAGAAGCAGCCTCGCGTCGCCGAGACGACTCTCGATCGCATCGAGGCGCGCGTAAAGCGTAGGCTCGGCGCGCGGCGTCTCCTTTAGCGCGGCGCGCATATAGCGCAGTCGTTCTTCGGCGCGCTCCACTTCCGCCGCGGCTCCCTGAGCCCTTCGCCATAGCTCGCTCGTGCGGCGCTGAAACGCGGTCACGTCATCGTAATCCGGCATCGGCAAGACCGTTCCTGGGACGAGCTTCACCTCGAATTCCTGAGGCTCGCCCAACGGGGTGACGCCGTCCGCACTCACGAGCGCCATCTCCACGCGGTATCGTCCGGGCGGCGCGAGGGGACCTTGCGGCGGTGTCACCCAAGGCGGCGTGAAGCCCGGCGTCGACAGATCGATCGCGTCAGGTGCCGGAAGCCGAAGATCCCAGTTGACGCGATGGATGCCGGCGCCCGCGGGCCCATCAATACGGCGCACCGCGCGGCCTTCGGCGTCCCGAATCATGAGCAACACTTGTGCGTCATGCTCGAGCGCTTCGGCGCGGAGCGGCTCCCAGCCCGGAAAGGGCACGTCCTCACCACTGTCGCGGAGCTCGGTCTCGGCCTCGCGCCGCTCTGCCTTCGCGCTCTGGTGCTCGTTCTTCAGGTAGTAGGTGATGAGCGCTCCAAAGGGTGGGTTCGGCGCGGTGAAGTCGTCGCTTCCTAGCGTCGGTTTGCCGCGCGCTTGCATCGGCGTCAAGGCGACGTAGGACCACGTGTCGCGAACAGGAAACAGCACCGCGTCGTTCTCGAGAGCACCGTTTCCGATCGCACGCAGCGGCGTATAGTCGTCGAGCACGTAAAAGCCGCGCCCGAACGAGGCGGCAACGAGATCGTTTTCTCGCCGCTGGATCTCGATGTCACGAAACGAGATCGTGGGCACGCCACCCGTGAGCTCGACCCATCGCTCGCCGCCATCCGGCGAGAAGTACAGCCCGAACTCCGCCCCCAAGAACAGTAGATCCGCTGCCACATGATCTTGCTCGAGCGCCCACGCGATTTCGTTCTCCGGCAAATCGCCGGCAATCGAGCCCCACGTGCGCCCGCGGTCCGTGCTCGCGAAAACATGAGCGGTGAAATCGCCCGTTTTGTGCGCATCGATGACGACGTAGACCGCATCGGGGTCGTGGAGCGACGCTTGAATATCGTTGACGAAAGAAAGCTCCGGCACACCGGGAACGTCCGCTATCCGCCATGCGCCGCCGCCGTCCTCGCTCACTTGAATCCTCCCGTCATCGGTGCCGACATAGAGAAGTCCCTCGACCAAAGGTGATTCGGAGACCGTCGTGATGGTGCCGTAAAGCGACATGGCGCCATTGTCGTAGAGCGCATCGACGCTCCATACGCGACCCATCATTTCCAGCTCGTAGCGATTGCGATCCCGCGTGAGATCGCCGCTCACCGCCGTCCACCCATTCCCGCGATCGTCGCTGCGCCAGAGTCGCTGAGAGCCAAAATAAAGGCGCGAGCTCGCGTGCGGGCTCACGATTATCGGCGCATCCCAGTTGAAGCGCTCGGGCGGATCGCCTTGGGCCGGCATCGGCTGGATGTCGATGAGCTCGTGACTCCGCCGATCGTAGCGCTGCATCCGTCCGCCCTGCGTTTGCATATAAACGAGATCCGGCTCCGTGGGGTCAAAGGCGGTGTCGTAGCCGTCAGCGCCGAGAGGCACGTACCAGTCTTGATTGCGGATGCCTTCGATGTTGTTCGTCCGCGAAGGACCGATAAGCGTTCCCTCATCCTGCGCGCCTCCGACAATGTTGTAGAACGGCTCTGCCGTATCGAGCGCGAGCTTGTAGAACTGAGAGATGGGCATGTTCGGAAAATGTCGCCAGTTCACACCATCATCGAAACTTTCGTAGAGACCCGCATCGGTGCCTGCCAGCAAGTGCTTCGGGTCGCCCGGATCGATCACGAACGCATGGTTGTCGCTATGCTTCTCGCTCCCGCTACCAAGGAAATCGAATGTCGCGCCCCCGTCATCGGTGACGTGGATAAAGACGTCCATCTGATAGACACGGTCTACGTCGTGCGGGGACGCTTCGATCTCTTGATAATAATGAGGTCCGGTGCCGCTGGAGATATAGTCGTTTCGCAGCTCCCACTTCTCGCCGCGATCGAGTGAGCGGTAAAAGCCGCGCTCGTCCTCGTCAGCTTCGATCGTCGCGTAAATAACGTCCGGGTTGGCGGGAGAGACCGCGATGCCGATCTTTCCCATATCGCCTTTGGGAAGGCCGCCCGTAAGTAGGCGCCAACTCTCACCGCCATCGGTCGACTTATGGATCCCCGACCCCGGCCCACCGCCCAATAGCGACCAGATGTGACGCCGCCTTTGATACGACGCCGCATAGAGCACATCCGGGTTACGCGGATCGAGCTCGACATCGGTCACACCGGTGTCGGCATCGATCACGAGCGACGGCGTCCACGTTGCGCCGCCATCGGATGTTTTGTAGAGGCCGCGCTCGCCGCCGGACGCCCATAGAGGTCCTTCGGCCGCGACATAGACGACATTGCCATCGCGCGGGTCGATGACGATCTTGCCAATGTGCTCTGAGGCTTCGAGACCGACGCTCTCCCACGAGGCACCTCCGTCGAGGCTCTTGTAGACGCCGTTTCCCCAGCCGACGTGACGGCCGCTCACGTTCTCGCCCGTCCCCACCCAAACGATGTCGGGGTTATTGGGATCGAGGCTCACGCAACCAATGGAGTAGACTGACTGGTCGTCGAAAATTGGGGTCCAAGTGATCCCAGCATTGTCGGTTTTCCACAGACCGCCCGACCCCACGGCGACGTACCAGGTCGACCGGTCACGCGGATGGACCGCAATGTCGGCGATGCGTCCGCCCATGAGCGCTGGGCCGATGGCTCTGAGCGTAAGCCCCTGGAGCGCTTCCGAGGTGATGATAGCGTCATCGGCTGGCTGAGCGCTCGCGGTCGCGGCGAGCAACGAGACGAGCAATAAGATGAACGTGCGGGTCATGGTCTCCCTTCAGTCTCGCGTGAGGCTTCGATATGCGCGGTCGATGAGGCGCACGGGGTCCCCTTTGGCGTCGTCCCACTCCGCCGTGGGCTTCGCGGCGATCACGTCGCTCAAGCTTGCTCCGCGATCGATGAGCGCCACGATGCGAGCCCGGATCGTCTCGAGCATGGCCACGTAGGCCTTCATATCGTCGTAAGTCGCCACCGGCCCGTGACCGGGGATCACGACGGAGTCCTCGTTGAGCTCGGCGAGCACCGACTTACAAAACTCGATAACGCCGTCGAGGCTGCCACCGTTGCCGGCATCGATGAACGGGTACCCGCCATTGTTGAACACGTCGCCCATGTGAACGGCGTTATGTGATCGGAAAATGACCGCGGTGTCTCCCGTCGTGTGGGCGGGGCCGAAGTGCACGAGATCGATGCGCTCGTCGTTGAAAAAAAACTGCATCTGCTCGTCGAATGTGATCACCGGCAGCGCCTCGGGCGGGTAGGCCTCCTGCTGGTACGCGAGATCAACCAGGTCGATCAAGTGCTGGTCGAGCATCATCTCGCGTGAGTTCAGTTGAGAGACCAACCACGTTCCTTCGGCGCCGAGTATAGCGTTGCTGTCCGCGTGGTCGAAGTGCCAGTGGGTGTTGATAGCGAAATCGACGTCGCCGCCGCCGAGCTTCTCGATCGCGGCTTTGATGCGCGGCATGACCTCGGGGAACTGGTCGTCTACGATCAAAACACCTTGCGGACCGATGGAGACGGCGATGTTGCCGCCGATACCGAACAACACGTACAGATGGTCACCCACCTTCTCGGTTGTGATTTCCGTCTCGAGATCCCAACCGAACGCCTTCATGAGCTCCGCAAGGGACACCGCGTCGTGCGCCATGACCGGCGCCGATATGAGCAAGGCCATTAATGCGAGAGGAACGATGTGCTTCATTGTTTTCATCCTTTTCAGTCGAGCTTTGAGAGCCGGCCCGCCGTTCATTTTTGGATCAGCTCCGTGCGGACGATGATGTCGAACCCGTCGAACCGGTACCGCCGCAGTTCGGACCCTTCGGAATATTCGCCTCCGCCCTCGAGGATGGTTCGAAACGCTTCGCTCACACGAGGAATGACGGCGGATTCGATCCAGGGCTCGTTGTGTCCCGACAACACGTAATCGTACTCGCCGGCGCGCCCAGCCAGGTTGTCGTTTGACGCAAGGTAGTCGTCGATGTTCACGCCGGCGCCGAACGCGTAGAGAGGCCCTGGATAGAAGTGGTCTCCGGTGAAGAGCAAACGGTTCTCACGATCGAGATAGCACACGGAGCCGGGCGAGTGGCCCGGCGAGTGGATGACCTCGAGGGTGCGTCCACCGAGGTCGATAAGGCGGCCGTCTTCAAGAAGCGTCTTCGGCTCGATGCCGGGAATCGAGAAAGTCTGTGGATCCACGCCTTCTGGAAGAGGCTGCCACACTTGTTCGCCCGTTACCGAGCGTCGGGCCCTATCGTTCGCCACTCCGGCCCGCACACGCTCGAGGGCTCTTGGATCGTCGAACAGCGCGACGTCGTCGAACGCGTGGGCTCCTCCGAAGTGATCCGGGTGCTCGTGCGTCAGCAGCACGGTTATCGGTAGATCGGTCAGCGCGTCCACGACGTCTTTGATGTTGCCAATGCCGTTTCCACTGTCGACGAGCGCCGCCCTTTCGCTTCCGAGCACGAGGTAGCTGATGGCCTCCTGAAACTGGTACGGCTCGTAGATCGCGAAGGTGTCGTTCGGAAGCTCGTAGACCTCGAACCACGCTCCGTATAATCCGACTTTCGTCAGTGCGGCGTAGCCGGGTCGCGGGAGGACCTCCCACCAGTTGTCCGGCTGGACGACGTTCGAGGTCTCTTGCGCTAGCGCGACACCGGCGACGATGCAAAACGTCAGAAGTAAGACCCTCGCGCGCATCGTTCTATTCTTCAGCTCTCTCGACCTTGATGCCCGCGTGCGTTTCTATTGCGGATCTCGCTGGTTGTATGCTCACGGTCGGACGGAGTCTATCATTTCGCTCAGCAACCGAACCGCGGCGCCGCTACGCCGCCCAGGATCTCGGAGTGACAGCGAAAGAGTAGATTGAGCGACTGGGGTGTCCGTACGGCGCTCGCCGCGCGAAACCCTTACGGGGCCTCGAACACGACGAAATACTGCACGGGCAAGAAGTCGTGCTCCTCGACGAGACGGAAGCCGGCGGCGGTCACCTCTTCGATGAGCGCTTTTTTAGCGATGCGCATTTGTCGAGACGGCCCCTGGTCGAGCTCGATGTCCTTGTAGAAATCCACGATAGCGAGTCGACCGCCGTCTCGAAGGTCCCGAGCCAGAATCTTGTAGTACTCGCCGCGCTCGCCGATGTGGTGGATCGTGTTGCAGATGAAGAAGAGGTCGACCGAGCTCGGTGCCAGTGAAGGGCTCGTCGTCGTCGCCATCACCGGAACGATGTTCGGCTGGCCGTCTTTTTCCGCGCGCTCCGCGATATATGTCAGCATGTTCGGCTCGAGATCGACGGCGTAAGCAATGCCCGTGTCGCCGACTGCCTTCGCGAAGCGGCGCGTGAAGTATCCCGTGCCGGCGCCGATGTCGGCGACGACGTCGCCGGCGGCCAGGTTCAAAGCCTGCACGACCTCGTCGGGTCTTTGTTGCGCGTCGCGCTCGCTATTCTCGAATTCTTCCACCCACCGATCGGTGTCCTCGAAAGAGTGCTGGGGATTGTGGTGTTCCTGTACGTGCTGCGACAGTGCGATGAGTACGATCCAGAATATGTTCATGACTACCTCAACCATAGCGCAGATGGGGGTGTTATGTCAGTGGAAGTCGTTACTGCGCCTAAGCTTACAACTTCCGACAGTTCATTGGTCACCATATTTAGGGGGTATTGGTCACCACCATCGTTTTCGAGCACGTTCGCGGCAGCGTTTCCGGCGTCTGGAATCCAATGGCCGTATACGTTCACGGTCGTCCTCATGTCCCGGTGGCCGAGCTGCCGGCTGACATAGTAGACGGACACGCCCTTGCCGAGCAGGTGAGACGCGTATGAGTGACGGAGACAATGCGGATGGAAGTCTTGCGGCACGCCCGCGTGTTTCAGGATGCGTAGCATATGGTCGCGCACAGATGATTCATGCAAGGGTTCTCCGTTGTTGTGGAAGACCCACGCCACGGGTTCTTGGCCCGTCTCGAGCGACGCCGCTGCCCGCTGTGCGCGCATGGTTGTGAGCATCGCCCTTAGCCCGTCGGTCATGTCAACTTTTCGTGACTCGCTAGTTTTCGTGATGCCGACCCGATAGCTCGGCTCGCCTTGCTTGCGTTTCCGTGTACGGTGCAGGGTCTTTGTCACGGTGATAAGCCTGGACTCGACATCAACGTCTTTCCACGTCAGTGCGTAGCCCTCGCCTGGTCGAAGACCGGAGCGTGCAAGTAAGAAGAATAGCGGAAACATCAGCCCGTCGCGTTTTTGTGCGGTGTCTAGGAATGCGTCGAGCTGGGCCTCGCTCAGGGCCTTGATATCGTCCTCTTTCAGTTTCCTTCGACAGCTGATCCTAAATGATGATTCTGCTCTGGTCGGTCGCCCCCACCCCCATCGGGACGACGAGCGAGGCCAGGGGATAACCTGTCATCCATGAGAAAAAAACCGAAAAACCACGGGCCCTGGCGCAACCCGCGTCCAAGGGGCAAGGTGAGTATCGATAGAACCAAGTCTCGAAAGACTCGTTTCGATAACGCCTTTGGGGGTCGAATCCCCCCTTCGGCACCAGCTTTTTCTAGTTCCTTTGCACTCAATGAGATGCAGAGGCTTGGAGCGGCGACAGCTAACGTACAGCTAACGCTCGCACAACGAAAGAAAGCAGAGAGGAAACTTTGACGCGGCTTTTCTATTT
>SMVB01333897.1_pt1 | contig 15404 bp, 13 predicted proteins | sample 2456461 | NCBI WGS metagenome assembly SMVB01 (sample SAMN11095934, study PRJNA526329) | marine sediment metagenome | biome: Marine sediment; feature: Surficial sediment; material: Deep marine sediment; isolation source: Hadal surficial sediment | place: Pacific Ocean | collected 2014-05 | depth... | reverse complement strand
ATCGCGCGTTGATGTGCCTTTGAAACCGTTTTCCGAGAATGCTTCCAGCGCCGCATCCAGCAACTTTTGCTGCGTTCGAAGGCTTCTTAGTTGTTGTTTTCGAACCGGTTTGTCCGGTTGCGTGCCTGCTTGGGCTTCCACTATTTGTTCCTCTTTTGAATCGAGACTCGATCCAAGAGTAGCGGGATTACAGCATTTGGTCCAATTTGGACGAAAAATGACCCGCTTGCACAATTTGAATGCAGGCGAGCCATTTTCCAAATAGCTTATTTCAGGTTGAAAGCCAGCCGAACGGCCGTACGTTTTTCGACTGGCTGGCCGTTCTCGATGGTCGGTTCGAATCGCCATTGTGCGACGGCGTCCATTGCTGCCTGATTGAAAACGGTGCCGGGCGTTGAGTAGGTAATGAGCACATCGGACACAATGCCACTGCGCTGAACCACGAAACTGATATCGACGCTGCCGGTTACATTTCGCCGACGGGCAGAGCGCGGGTATTTAGGCGCAACAAAGTTGATTCGAGTCAGCGAACTCACCGCGACCAATTCCGGGCCACTGGAGGGTGCGACATCCGGGCCTGGCGATGCGGCTGCGGTGTTGTCTTGCGTCGGTCCTGCATTGTTCGCTTCAACGGCCGACGATGATGAATTCAATGCAACCGCAACTATCGCGCCTGCAGCCAGATCATTGCCACCTGATTCTGCTTCAGTCTTGCTGGGCGCGGGGGCGCTATCAGCGCTGGTGTTATTTACGTCGCTCAAGCCAGTGTCGGCATTCGCATTCGAAGCCGCGACTACTGCGGCCGCTGCTGCCGCCGTAGCTCGTCGTTCTTCCTCTGCCTTGCGCTGATTCTCGGCTATGCGTTTCTGCTCTGCGATACGTTCTTGCTCGGCTATGCGCTCCTGCTCCGCGATACGTTCTTGCTCGGCTGTGCGCTCCTGCTCCGCAACGCGCTCTTGCTCAGCGATTTTGTTCGATTCCGCCAGTGAATCGGAGTCGGCCTTCACCCTGGCGTCCTTTGCATCCGCCAGTGCTGCGGTTGAGGCGGCGAGTTCGGTGCTGGAGGGATCCAGAGCACGAGCATTTCTTAGCAAGTCTTCGGCATTCGTAAACTGGCCGATGCCAATGGCAACGCCTGCCTGTGCGACCAGTTTGCTGGCGACCACCACCAGGCCCTGGCGTGCCGCGGCGTTGTCCGGGTTGCTGCTGAGCACGAGCTGATAATAATATCGGGCATTTTCATTTGCGGGTGCGATCAACTGATTTTGCGCCAGTTTCTCGTTCGCTTTCTCTAAGACCTGACCCACTTGTTGGTTGGCAAGTGCTGCATCCAGTGCGATGGCAACAGCGTTGACCTCCGGCGAACCTGATCCAGCCAGTATATTTGCGTTGGCAATAAGGGTCGAAGCGTCTTCGTATCGGTTTGCTGTAATTGCGATGCGGGCATTATCCAGCGTATTGCGCAACTGCAATTGAGTTAGTTGGGCGCTAAGAAAAGGCAGTCTTGGATTGTCCGGGCTTGCGAAATGCAGCAACTGCAATGCTGTTGACGCTTCATCCAGATCCTGTGTCAATATCGCGGTCTCAGCGACTGCGAACACCTGCTCAATAACCACGTCGAGTTCGACTGCGGCAATCGAATCGTCCGGTGCTGCCCGCAATGCGGCAACAAATAGCTCGATAGCATTGCGGCCAGGCGGTGAGATCAGTTGTCCGGCATCACGTGCCTCTCGCGCAGACGCAAGCAGATCATCCGCCGCGACCGTCTCAACAACTGAGGGCGCGGGTCGCGTAGCCAACATGTCGGACTCCACGATAGTGCTCGGTGCAGGGATGTCATCTGTCGGCGTGTCGTCGGAGCCAAAAGAGAACCAGCCGATCACCACGGCGATAACAACGGCTGCGGTGATTCCCAGCATCTTGCGGTTCTGCATCAACGGGCCGGAGGTATCGCTCAGGATATCCATGATCGGAGCGCTGGCGGGCTCAGCTTCCGGCTTGGCCTGATCGGGTACAGGATCAGCCACTACCGGTTCCGTTTTGACTTTTACAGGATCCGACTTGGATCGTGATGTAATTGATTCGGCGACATCCGACAGTTTCTTGCCAAACGATACTGCAATGCCGGTCATCGTTTCCGTGAAGCTGTTGTCGTCGCCGAACGCATCGTCAAGGCCGTCATCGAGCAACGAGTCCTCGCGAGAAACGTTCATCGGCGCGGGCGTTCCGGCCTCGGGTGCGACCTTCTTTCGCGGCGCGGCTTTTGTGGCTGGCTTCGGCGCAGCGGCTTGCGTTTTTTGCGGGGCCTTTTTGAACGCTTTGTCGTCGGCCTCGAGATGATGTTTGATTGACGCCTCTATGGCCAGTCTCGCCCGCCCGGGTGAGACTGGCTTTAGCAGGAATCGATACACATGCCCACGATTGATGAGATCCATCAGCAACTCGCCGTCATCGCGGCGACCCGCGACTACGGCAACGAGGCGTGGCACACTTTGACGCAGTCGTTGTGTCAAAGCTTCAATATTGGATCCGACCATCGCGGCGTCGGTTACAAGCACGCCGATCTTATGGCCTTTGACAATATCTTCAGCCTGCGTTGGCGTCACCGCGTGATGCACATTGTGCAGCCCGCGAGACGAGTCTTTAATGGTTGCAAGAAATTCATCGTCTTTGGTCAGAACCAGTATGTCGATATTTCTGCTGCCGATGTCCGGTACGACCGATATTTTGCTGGGTTGTAGCACCGGCATTCGTCCGGTGGCGTTGCTGATTATCGTGGAGCCGTTTTCGGAGGTCTCCATAACAATGTGTTCGGTGGTCGGGTGATCCACATCTGCAAGGCTGTCGTTTGCAGATTCGGACATCTCCAGTATTCGTGCTTTCTGCGTGGCTGCCTCAATGACTTCGCATAGCCCCTCGGGCGTTACGTCGCCGTACACAATCTGGAATACTTCTTTGTCGCTTACCAGCGCTTCATTCGCCTTATCGCCATCGGCAAGCAAAATGCCGATAGTGGAGGGTGAACGCTTCTTGGCCTCTCGAAGTGCATCCAGTCCGCTCATCCCGGGAAGGTCCTGCGCAGAAACGATGACGTGTACCGGAGTCTCAGTGAGTACGTTGAGCGCTTCGATGCCACTCGTCGCCAAATGCACCGAGTATCGATCATTGAATCCTGTGCTCAATGTCTCGAGAGTGCTCTGCTCACTATGTAACAACAGAATCTGTGTTTTGAATTGCTCCAGCGCCACTTCCTACTCCTTGGGAGGCTTTATGTTGAATAACAGTCCATAAGTTCGCGATTGGCGAGTATAAGCCGGGCGCGGCGTGTAAGTGTCGCAATAGCCCGACAGCGTGCTGAATCTGTGACAGGGCGCACAGTTGGAGTGTCGGTGGTGTCACGTTTGGGATGCCACCGGCTGTTTTTGAGACTCGATTCATCGCAGGATTTTTGCGATGCGCATGCCCCGTCCAGCGACCAGGGGCTTATGTGTTACAGGTGGAAAAATATTCCGGCGTGAAAGCGCTACGGAACTGCTTTGCGAGTCAGGACAACGGCGCTCGAGAATCGATTTCTGCAGTCAAACTTTCGATCGCTTCTGTCAACTCCATGACCGTTTGCTTTTTTGATCCTATGCGGCGAATAGCAACCGTTTGCTCTTCAACTTCGCGTTGGCCAACTGCCATCAGGATAGGCACTTTTGCCACGCTGTGTTCGCGCACCTTGTAGGAAATTTTCTCATTGCGCAGGTCGGCTTCCGCTGTAATTCCTGCCGCGCGTAATTTACGGACCACTGCGGTCGCGTATTCGTCAGCTTCGGAGGTAATAGTCAGAACTCGTACCTTGAGCGGTGCCAGCCACAACGGCAGATTACCGGCGTGGTGCTCGATCAATATTGCAATGAAGCGTTCAAGCGATCCGAACATCGCGCGGTGCAATAGCACGGGAGTGTGTTTTTGCCCGTCTTCTCCGATATATGTCGCACCGAGACGGCTCGGTAAATTCAGATCGACCTGATGGGTGCCGCACTGCCAGTCGCGACCGATCGCATCGCGTAAAACGAACTCAAGCTTGGGTCCGTAAAATGCGCCTTCGCCCGGATTGTGGACGTAGTCCAGACCTGAGTCGTCCAGCGCTTTCATTAATGCTGCTTCTGCCTGGTCCCAAACTTCATCGGCACCGACACGCACTTCGGGACGATCGGCGTATTTTATCACGACATCATCGAAGCCGAAGTCTTTGTAGATTCCCAGGATAAGATCACAAACGGCAATAGTTTCTTCCGTGATTTGCTCCGGTGTACAAAATATGTGTGCGTCGTCTTGTGTAAATGCCCTGACTCGCAACATGCCGTGCAACGCACCGGACGGTTCGTAGCGATGCACCTTGCCGAACTCACAGAGCCTGTATGGCAAGTCGCGGTAACTGGTAATGCCCTGTTTGAAAATCTGAACATGGCCCGGGCAATTCATTGGTTTGATCACGTAACAGCGCCCATCTTCGGTGTCGGATGTGTACATGTGTTCGCCGAAGGACTCCCAGTGACCCGAAGCCTCCCACAACGAACGATCCATGAGTTCCGGCGTATTCACTTCCTGGTAACCGGCAGCATTCTGCCGCTCGCGCATGTAGTCGACCAGATTTTGAAAGAGTTGCCAGCCCCGCGGATGCCAGAACACAGCGCCCGGTGCTTCTTCCTGAAAATGAAACAAGTCCATTATTTTGCCGAGGCGTCTGTGGTCGCGCTTTTCCGCCTCTTCCAGTTGCAGCAAATGCTTTCGAAGTTGCTTGTCGTTCGCCCAGGCAGTGCCATAGATTCGCTGCAACATTGCGTTTTTTGCATCGCCGCGCCAGTAGGCACCGGACACGCGTGTAAGCCGAAACGCCTTCCCGAGTTTTCCGGTAGAAGGTAAATGCGGCCCGCGGCAAAGATCGATAAAATCGCCTTGTCGATACAGCGTCAAGGTATCGGATTGTGGAATATCCTCGATAATCTGCGCTTTGTATTCTTCGCCCATGTCACGGAAAAATTTGATCGCTTTGTCGCGTTCCCATACTTCGCGTTCAATCGTCTCGTCCCGGTCAACGATCTGTTTCATGCGCTTCTCGATGTCCAGGAGATCGTCAGGCGTAAACGGTTCCTCGCGCGCAAAATCGTAGTAGAAGCCGTTTTCGATGGCGGGACCGATGGTTACCTGAGTGTCCGGCCAAAGCTCCTTAACAGCCTCGGCGAGCACGTGCGCGGCGTCATGTCGCAGCAACTCAAGGCCGTCCTCGGAGTCACGCTTGATGATTTCGACGCTGGCGTCGTTGTCGATGCTTCGGGTCAGGTCCCACAGGTCGCCATCGACACGAACGGCAACCGCTTCGCGGGCCAGTCCTTTCGAAATATCGCTGGCAATGTCAAAGCCTGAGACAGCGCCTTCAAACTGGCGCTCGGATCCATCTGGTAATCGAATTTTGGGCATGTAGGGCTTATCGCAAAGTTTAGAGAACCCCGCTGGGGATTGGCGCGCTATTGTACCCGAATCAACGCTTGCCGCTATTGAAAGCTTGTTATTCCCTTGGTGTACAATTCGCTCATACAGACTTGGCCCTTTGATACTCATGGCGACAGCAAATCCATTTCCGGCAGCCGAACACGATCACGGCGACTGCATCGAACAAGCAATGGCAACGGCCGAAAAACTCTGCCGCGAGCGTGGATTGCGTCTGACCCGAATCCGGCGCAGGGTCCTGGAGCTGGTCTGGAACTCACACAAACCGGTTGGGGCCTACGACATACTCGACGTGCTTGGGCAAGAGGGCAAGCGGTCCGCGCCGCCGACAGTCTATCGCGCGCTGGACTTCCTGATAGAAGCAGACCTGGTACACCGGCTGGATTCGCTCAATGCCTACGTTGGCTGCGCCCATCCCCACAGTGCGCACGCCGGCCAGTTCCTCATTTGCCGGGACTGCCGCTCGGTCGCTGAGCTGGACGACAAAGAGATCAGCGCCGTCATCGATCGCAAGGCTGGCGAGCTTGGGTTTTCAGCGGTTCGTCAGATGCTCGAAATTCAGGGGCTTTGCCCGGCGTGCCAGCAAAAAAATCGATCCGCATAATCGCTCCTTTATAGCCGCCAGCATCTTCGCTCGGCGGCGCAGACCACGTACAATTGCTCACCATTTACCCAAGCGTGCCCTTCCATGAATGATGTTCAGCCCACCGATTTTATTCGCCAGATCATTGCCGACGACATAGCAGCCGGCAAGAATGACGGTGCCGTCGTCACCCGATTTCCTCCAGAGCCAAACGGTTATCTGCATATTGGACACGCGAAATCCATTTGTCTGAATTTCGGCGTGGCTGAGGAAAATAACGGCAAGACATTTCTTCGGTTCGACGACACCAATCCGGCGAAGGAAGACGAAGCTTATGTGCAAGCGATTCAGGAGGACGTGCGTTGGCTTGGCTTCGACTGGCAAGATCGATTGACTCACGCGTCAGACTATTTCGATCAGTTGTATGCAGCGGCCGAGGCCCTGATCGTTGCTGGCAACGCCTATGTTGACTCATTGAGTGCCGATGAGATTCGCGAATACCGCGGTTCGCTCACCGAGCCGGGCAAAAACAGTCCTCATCGCGGCCGCAGTGCTGACGAAAATCTGGACTTGTTCCGTCGTATGCGCGCGCGAGAGTTTGCTGATGGTGAGCACGTGCTCAGGGCGAAGCTTGATATGGCGTCGCCAAACATGAACCTGCGCGACCCTACGCTTTATCGAATTCGACATATCAGTCACCAGCGGACCGGCGACAAATGGTGTATTTATCCAATGTATGATTTCGCGCACAGCTTGTCGGACGCGTTTGAGGGCATCACGCATTCGATTTGTACGCTCGAGTTTGAAGATCATCGCCCGCTTTATGATTGGTTGCTGGAGCAGGTCGAGACAAAACATCGGCCGCATCAGTATGAATTCTCACGCCTGAATCTTGCCTATGCACTTACCAGCAAGCGCAAACTCAACAAACTGGTGGAAGATGGCGCTGTCAGTGGCTGGGACGATCCGCGACTGGCAACGCTTGCGGGCATGCGACGGCGGGGATATCCGCCAGCGGCACTCAGGGACTTCTGCAAACGAATCGGCGTCACCAAGAAAGACAATATGATCGAGATGGCGTTGCTGGAAAACAGCATTCGTGAAGTTCTCGGTGAGGACTGCGAACGCCGCATGGCTGTGATGCGACCTTTGAAAGTCGTGTTGAGCAATTACCCGGAAGGCAAGACGGAGATGATGGTCGCCAAGAATCACCCGAACCGTCCGGAGCTCGGCGAAAGGGAAGTGCCCTTTTCAAGAGAAATCTATATCGAGCAGGATGACTTTATGGAAGAGGCTCCTCGTAAGTTCTTCCGCCTGAAGCCTGGCGGAGAGGTTCGATTGAGATTCGGCTATATCATCCGCTGCGACGACGTAATCAAAGATGACGACGGCAACGTCGTTGAACTGCATTGCAGTTACGACGCGGATACACGTAGTGGAACGGGCAGCAGCGATCGCAAGGTTAAAGGAACCATCCACTGGGTTTCGGCCGAGCACGCAATCGCTGCGGAAGTCAGGCTCTACGATCGATTGTTTACCGACGCAAACCCGGGAGCGGCAGAGAATATTGAAGACGTTCTGAATCCGAATTCACTGGAGGTCGTGGAGGCCAGGCTCGAGTCATCGTTGCAGGGTGCGAAATCAGGCGATACCTGGCAGTTCGAGCGGCTGGGTTATTTTTGTCCTGATGCGCTGGATCACACAGCTGAAAAACCCGTAATCAATCGCATCGTCACGCTGCGGGACTCATGGGCAAAGCTTGAGAAAGCGGCACTGCAAGGCCGGCCCGCTTAGTGGTTGCTGGCTGATAGCTTCAGCCGACGAGTATTTGGAATTACATCGAGAGTTTGACGTATTTATCCAGGTGATAGTCGGCATTGCCAAACAGCAGATCAATAGCAGTGAGTCGCTTGAAATAATGCGCGATGTCGAGTTCCCAGGTAACGCCCATGCCGCCGTGCATTTGAACGGCTTCTTTGGCGACATTTACGCCTGCGGTTCCAATCTGGTGTTTGAGTGCATGTATCGACTTCTTCGCATCAGCTCCGCCTGAGTTATTCACCATTGCGCTCCACAGAAGCAGTGACTTGCTTTGTTCACATTCCATAAGCGTTTCGACCAGGCGGTGTTGCAGTGCCTGGAAGCTGCCTATCGGCACACCAAACTGGACTCTGTTTTTTACGTATTCAACCGTCTTGTCCTGCAACGTGCGAATAATGCCGACGGCTTCCGCACATACCGCGAGCGTTGCTTCATCGATAACATCTTGCAAGGTCACATAGCCGTTGCCGACGTCGCCGAGCACTGCCGCTGCGTCGACCGAAACCTTGTTGAATGAAACTTCGGCGGCTTGCTGGCCATCTACCGTCTTGTAAGCGTTGATTTCGACGCCCGCGCTGTCCGCCGCGACTGCAAACAGCGTAATGCCGTCTTCGTCGCTCTGCTCACCCGCGGTTCGGGCCGGAACGATAAGCAGTTCTGCGCTGCCGCCGTTCAGTACCAGCGTTTTTCGGCCGTTGATTACATAGCTGTCACCATCAGCAGTCGCCGTTGTCGCGATATTGTTGATGTCGAAGCGGGCTTGCGGTTCGGCGAACGCAAGTGCGGCCTGTTTTTCACCGGATATGATGCCGGTCAGCCATTGCGCTTTCTGCTCATCCGTCGCCAGGCGCCGCAGCACGCCGCCCACCAATACGATGTTGGCGAGGAAAGGCTCGACCAGGAGACCGCGACCGAATTGCTCCATCATCAGCATCATTTCGATGGGTCCGCCGCCCAGGCCGCCGTCATTTTCGTCAAACGGCACCGCGGTCCAACCTAAATCGGCAAACGTAGACCAGAGTTCCGCGCTGTATCCAAGATCGCTTTCCGCTGCCTTTTGCCGCGATTCGAAGTCGTAATCGTTATCGATAAATTTGGCAACGCTGTCTGCCAGCATCGACTGTTCTTCGCTAACCGTAAAATCCATGTGTGTTTTCCTGTCGGGCGAACGGACTAGCTTACAAGCCGAGTACGTGCTTGGAGATAATGTTTTTCTGAATTTCGTTTGAGCCGCCGTAAATCGACGCTTTCCGATTATTGAAATAGACCAGCGACGAGCGGGTTTCTGCACCGTAGCCGATATGTTCATCGATCGGGAAATCCAGGTCGTATTGCTGGGGAACATAGGGCAGTGCGTAATAGCCGGCTGCCTGAACATACAACTCGTCGATGCGCTGCTGGACTTCAGATCCGCAGATTTTTAAAATTGAGGATTCAGGGCCGGGCGCCTTGCCGACATTGATGGCGGCCAGCGTTCGCAGCTCAGTGTATTCCAGCGCTTTCAACTCGATCTCCGCCGCGGCAAGATTGCGTGCGAAATTTTGATCGTCAAGCAGCGGTGTGCCGCCGTGTATTTCTTGCGACGTCTTTTCCCGCAATTTGCTAAGTCGGTACTTCGATCGCGATACGCCAGCAATGTTTGCGCGTTCGTGTTGCAGCAAAACTTTTCCGTAGGTCCAGCCTTTGCCTTCTTCGCCGACCAGGTTTTCGACCGGCACTCTTACATCTTCGAAATGCACTTCGTTAACTTCATGGCCACCTTCAATGGTAATGATCGGTTTAACCGACACACCCGGCGTGCTCATGTCAATGAGCAAAAAGCTGATGCCTTCCTGTCGGCGTGCTACGTCACTGCTGGTTCGAACCAGGCAGAAAATCCAGTCCGCCATTTGTGCGAGCGTGGTCCATGTCTTGGTGCCATTGATGATGTAATGATCGCCATCCCGATCGGCCCGGGTCTTGAGGGAAGCGAGGTCAGAGCCGGAACCTGGTTCTGAATAGCCCTGACACCACCAGGCGTTGCTCTGAATGATGTCGGGGAGAAATCTTTCGCATTGTTCGGCGGTGCCGAAAGTGTAGATGACTGGCGCTACCATCTTTACGCCGAAGGGCACCATGTCCGGCGCATTGGCACGCGCTATTTCGTCGGAGAAAATGTACTTCTGAACCGGTGTCCAGCCAGTGCCGCCATATTCGACTGGCCAGTTAACGGCAGCATAACCTTGCTCGTACATTATTTTTTGCCAGCGAATGAAGTCTTCACGTGACAGCGAGATGCTACTATCGCTTTTCTTTTTCAGGTCTTGTGGATACTTGTCTTTAAAGAAAGTTCGAACTTCCTGCTGGAAATCCAGCTCCTCTTTTGAGAAATCTACATTCATTGAAATGCCTTTGCTTTCGAGCAGCTCGTAACAGCTATTGCCTGCAGGCAGATCACGAGCCCCGCCAACAGCATGACTTTCAGGTTAAAATGCAATGCGCCGTCGAGCCATGGACGAATCAGCTACTTGCTCGAGGCCGACGCAGTATAGCGATCTATGCTGCGCTGCACAAGAATAACGCTTTTCGCCGCTAAACCATATTTAATTCAATAGCTTACTGACAAAAGGCAGCTACCATTATGTTCCTGACCGGAGTGATTTTTGCCGCCGTCGCTATTGTGTATTCGGCGGTGGGCTTCGGCGGCGGCTCGACCTACACGGCGATTCTGATCGAGACCGGGTTGGACTGGCAGCTTATTCCACCGCTGTCTCTTAGCTGTAACCTGATCGTTGTCAGCGGTGGGGTTTACCACTTTCACAAGCGCGGTCACCTGAACATGCGCTTTGCGATGCCATTCATTTTCGCGTCGGTTCCGGCCGCGTTTTTTGGCGGCTATCTGCGTATTGATGAAACGGCGTTCATGTTCATATTGGGCATCGCGTTATTGATCGCCGGCGTGCTGTTGCTCGCCGACAAGCGATTGGGCGGGGATGGAGACAAGGTCAGAGAATCCGCACTGAGTACGAAGCTTCTCATCGGCCTGGCATTGGGTGGACTGGCAGGAATTACCGGAATCGGTGGCGGCATCTACCTTGCGCCAATTCTGCACCTTGGCCGGCTGGCAGAAACACGCTCTGTTGCCGCTGTGTGTTCCCTGTTTATTCTGGTCAACTCCGCAGCCGGTCTCGCCGGACAGCTATTGAAGCTGGGCCATAGGGCGGCGGAGCTACTTGATCTGTCCTTGTTGATACTGCCTGCGGCGGTGCTTGTCGGCGGGCAGATTGGCAGCCGCGCCGGGAGTCGCTGGTTGCCAGCGAAGCCGATCCGCCGTTTGACCGGGGCGGTCATATTACTGGTCGCCATGCGGCTGCTGGTTAAACTATTTCAGGGTCTGAACACTTAACAGCGAGACAAAAACAAAGCAATATACAAACTATGGATACTGAAGTTACCCCAAGAGAATTCGACCTGAAGCCGCTTACCCGAATCCGGGATGCGCTCGAACGACCGTTGCACGATCTGCGCATTTCGTTGCTGGATCGCTGTAATTTTCGTTGCCCGTATTGCATGCCCGAAACGGAGTTCCATGCCGACTTTCAGTTCCTCAAGAAACAGCAGTTGCTAAGTCATGAAGAGATTCTCAAAATCGCGAACGTCGCGGTCAGCCTGGGCGTGAGCAAGTTGAGGCTTACCGGTGGCGAGCCATTGCTTGACAAGAAAATACACGAACTGGTCACAGGCTTAAGCAAAATTCCCGGAGTTGAAGACCTTGCGTTGACCACCAATGCCATGTTGCTCGGCCCGGTGGCGCAAAGGCTGGCTGATGCCGGACTGCACCGCGTGACCGTTAGTCTCGACAGCCTGGATCCCGGAATCTTTCGAGCCATGAGCGGCAATCGTGGCGACCTCGACAAAGTATTGCTCGGAATTGAGGCGGCGGAAAAAGCAGGATTACAGCCGATCAAGATCAATGTGGTGGTACAGCGTGGCGTCAACGATCATACGGTGCTGGATCTGCTGGATCATTTTCGTGGCAGCGGTCACATCGTGCGCCTGATCGAGTACATGGATGTAGGCAATCGAAATGGCTGGAAGCTCGACCAGGTAGTGCCATCCAGGGAATTACTCGCGATGGTCGGGGAACGTTGGCCTGTTCGGCCTACTGAACAGAACTACCCTGGTGAAGTTGCAAGGCGTTATGAATATAGCGATGGCCAGGGGGAGATCGGCTTCATTTCGTCCGTGACCGAACCATTTTGCGGTGCCTGCAGTCGCGCGCGACTGGCGGCCGATGGCGTTCTTTACACCTGTTTGTTTGCAACAACGGGTATCAGTTTGCGCGACCCGCTCAGAAATGGCGCGACCGATGCAGAACTAACAGACATAATGAGCAGAATCTGGTTGCAGCGGGCAGATCGTTACAGTGAACTTCGGCGGCCGAAGGTTGCCGAATCCCATGCCCAAAGCAAAGTTGAAATGTATCGCATTGGAGGATGATGTGTGACGAAACTCAGTCACATCGACGAACACAATCAACCTACTATGGTAGACGTCAGCGACAAGACGCCGACCCATCGTGAGGCGCATGCAAGAACCACAGTTCGGTTTCCGGCAGCGGTGGCGATGCGTTTCGCCGACGGGGACATTCGGTCGGCGAAGGGACCGGTTTTTGCGACCGCCATCATCGCCGGCGTGATGGCGGCAAAACGAACGCACGAACTAATTCCGTTTTGCCATCCACTGGGCCTGGACAATTGCAAAATCACGATCGCAATGGAAGACGGCGACGCTGTCATCGACTGTGTTTGCAAGGTCTTCCATCGCACAGGCGTCGAGATGGAAGCGCTTACCGGTGCAAGCGTTGCAGCGTTGACTGTTTATGATATGTGCAAGGCGTTATCCCACGATATTTCAATCATCAAAACAGAGCTCATTGCGAAGACAGGCGGTAAACAGGATTTCAAACGTGACTGACAGAATTATTATTCACGGCCTGGTATTAGCCGGGGGAAAAAGCCGGCGAATGGGCTCCGACAAAGCCTTGTTGATGCAAGGCGGGCAGTCTCAGTTGAGCCTCGCTGTCGATTTGCTCGCGCGCGTTTTGCCAAAAGTGTATGTGTCTGCGCGTAAAGACCAGGCGAACGAAACGGAACGACGCAAATTCGAGCAGATCATCGATCGTTACGAGGACATGGGGCCGGCGGCCGGCATTCTCTCGGCATTGCAGAGTTTCCCTGACGTGTCGTGGCTGGTACTGGCCTGTGATTTGCCGAATGTGGACGAGGACACAGTCGCGACATTGATCGCCGCCCACACAGGCGAACACCCGTTCACCGCCTACAAAAGCTCGCACGACGGATTGCCAGAACCGCTGTGTGCCATATTTTCAGCCCAAAGCCGACCGATCATCGAGGCGTTTGTCGCGGATGGCATGGTGTGCCCGCGAAAGATGCTGATTCGCTCAGACACGTTTCTGCTGGATCAGTCGAACCCGGCCTCCCTGGACAACATGAACACGCCGGAAGATCTCGAGGGAACCGGAGTGAGGATCGCATCTTGAGCAAGACTCTGACCATTCGCTACTTCGCGATCTTCCGTGAGAACGCCGGCATCGGCGAGGAATCGGTATCGCTTGATGCCGAGACAGCCGCTGATGTGTTCGCTTTGCTGAAAGAAAGGCATGGGTCCGAGGAACCGCTGGGTCACTGCAAGGTCGCGATTAATGACGTGATGGCCGAGTGGCAAGATGCCGTTGCGGATGGAGACACAGTGCTGTTGTTTCCGCCAGTCGCGGGCGGCTAGGGTTGCGCGCTCATGTCAGATAATCAGATGTTGATTACGACGCAAGCGATCCGTCCGGATCAGCTGCGCGAAGATTTGATTGAGGCGGCCGCCGGCGCCTATACCTCGTTCGAAGGCTGGATCCGAAATGTTAATGAAGGCAAGGACGTTCTGCGACTGGAGTACGAGTCATACGAGCCAGTCGCGATCGCTGAAGGCCAACGTGTCATCGATGAGGCCATCGCGAAATTCTCAGTGTTGAACGCGCGCTGTGTGCATCGGGTGGGCTTGCTGGAAATCGGCGAGTGTGCCGTATGGGTCGGCGTATCGTCCGGGCATCGCGACGAAGCATTCAAGGCCTGCCGTTTCATTATTGACGAGGTCAAAGTGCGCCTGCCGATCTGGAAAAAGGAACACTATGCGGACGGCAACTCCGGCTGGGTCAACTGCGAGCGTTGCGCAGCTCACGGACATCGTCACAGCGAATCCGCCTAGGAACTAAGTCGCTGCAAGTCCTCTGGTGTATCAATATCCACAGCGGCATCGGCGAACGCTATCTTGATTACCGCATCGCTATTGTTTTTCAAAATAGACTTAGCCCCCGCATCGCCGCTCAAGGTGGATAGTGCGGCAAAATATGTAGCCGGAAAAATGACGGGTGGGCCGACCAGAGCACCGAATTCCGTAGCAACGATTGAAGAGGGCGAGGCTCGCCATGATTTCTCCAGCGAGAGAAGGTGATCGAGGGTTATCAGCGGCTGATCGGCGAGCAAAATCAGTATAGCGTCGGCCGCTGGCTGTGCCGCACGAACGCCGCACGCTATGGAGCTTGCCATGCCACTTGCGGCATTTTCATTGCGGACGATGAAAGGAACATGCTCCCGGCAATCTGCAATGACCCGTTGCCATTCGGCACCAACGATTAGCAGGGTTTTCCGGCCGCTTACCTGGGTACCGAGGCGTAACGATCGCCGTACCAGGGACTCGTCCAGGTATTCGGCCAGCTGCTTGATCCCGCCGAATCGGCTGGCATTTCCGGCGGCCAACACCAGGCTGTAAAGACTCAATTGCGTGTCTTGTAATTCGACTGTCTGCTCCATTTTCTCATCTGGCATCGCAACATTTTTGGCTTTGTGACAATGGTACCGATTTGCCGCAGCAAACCCCCAAACTGAGTATCCTGAAAATTCAGGGCCTTGCGTGATCATGGGACAATTGTGCAGCAATTTAATAAAGAAAACTTGCCAAAAATCCGGGGCTTGTGGTTTTCTTGCAGTGCAATATTGCGCAGGCCATCCGCACTACAAGGATTTTCATTGCATATCATCAACTCAATTGAGGACGCCAAGGCACTCGAAGGGCAGGAAGTCGGTGTTTCGGACTGGATCACCATCGACCAGGAGCGGATCAACCGCTTCGCCGAGGCGACCAGCGACTTCCAGTGGATTCACGTAGACGAGGCCAGGGCGGCCAGGGAGCTGCCCGGTGGCAAAACCATCGCTCACGGCTATATGACCCTCGCGCTCATTCCGGCGCTGACAGGTGATTTTGTTCATGTGGAGAATCTCGCCAGGGCGATCAATTTCGGTTGCAACAAAATTCGTTTCTATACGATGGTCCCGGTTGGCAGCCGCGTCAGAGCACGCGCGACGATAAAGCAGGCGCGGATGCGTGCGGGCGCAATGCATCTGTTGTCAGAAATCCGCATCGAAGTTGAGGGAGAACGCAAACCGGCTTGCGT
>SMVB01378888.1_pt1 | contig 15405 bp, 12 predicted proteins | sample 2456461 | NCBI WGS metagenome assembly SMVB01 (sample SAMN11095934, study PRJNA526329) | marine sediment metagenome | biome: Marine sediment; feature: Surficial sediment; material: Deep marine sediment; isolation source: Hadal surficial sediment | place: Pacific Ocean | collected 2014-05 | depth... | reverse complement strand
TATCCAGCAAGGCCGCAGCCCTTTTGACGCGCGGAGCGTACTCTCAGTACGTGAGCACGGTAAAAGGGCGAGAACGCCGCTGGCGGCTTTTTTCAACATTCCCCGAGGGGATGTTGGAGCGCGTCAAGGAGCGAAGAGTGCGCATACCGGGAGTATGGAAGCGATGAGCGACGCCGGCGCAGTCCAAAAGCAGCCGGCCAATTGTCCCGGTTATTTCGTGACGAACCCTAAGGTTGTTTCTCGGCACACGGGTTCCCAACAAAAACGCACAGGAGATGTCACGGCCTATGAAAATCAATTCCGCCGAATTTGTTCAAAGTTGCGTAAAACCTGAACAATACCCACGTGAACGATTGCCCGAGGTGGCGTTTGCGGGGCGATCCAATGTGGGAAAATCGTCCGCCATTAATTCGTTGTTGAATCGAAAGAAATTATCCAAAGTGAGCGTGACCCCAGGAAAGACGCAGACGCTCAATTTTTTTCGAATCAAAATAGCGGATAAAGTCTTCCCACAAATGTATTTTGTGGATTTGCCAGGATACGGGTACGCGAAAGTGTCAAAGTCGGTTCGGGAGCAGTGGGGACCGATGATCGAACGCTATTTGTCCGGGCGGTCGCAATTGTTTGCGGTGGTGCAATTGGTCGATTCTCGCGGAGTGGAAGCCCATGATCTCACCACGTATCAATGGCTCACCCACATTGGCCACCGGCCGATTGTCGTGGCCACGAAGGTAGACAAGCTCAATCGCAGTCAGCGAAATCCCTGTCTGACGAAACTGTGCCAGTCACTCCAATTATCGAGTGCTGACGAGGTGATTTTGTATTCCGCAAAAACCAATGAAGGCCGTCTGGACCTCTGGAAGGCGCTACGGAAACGAAGTGAAACGATTCAGGCTCAAACGCAAGAGTTTTCAAAGGGTAGGGAGAATGAGGGGTGTTCAATACCCAGCTAAAACTTAATCTCGATGTACGCCTTGTCCTTTAAGTTCGACAACCACTCTCCTCGAACAGCGCGGGTTTTTCGTTGGAACAGGTTATTTTTGATTGCGTCTTTGACTTCGTCAAATGGGAGTGGTTCCCCGGGGGTGGTTTCTTCCAACGTTAAAATGTGAATGCCGAGTTCGGTTTCAACAGGTTGACTCACATCACCGATCTTCATGCCTTCCAGCGCGCGCGCTAATGGCCCTAATAATTCATTTTTCCGCATAAAGCCCAGATCTCCCCCAAGGACACTCTCAGTTCCTTCGGAGTGTTGCTGCGCCAATTCTGAAAAGTCTGCCCCATCTTTGAGTTGTTGCACGAGTGCGTTGGCTCGAACCAATACGTCCGTGTTGGATTCTCCATCCTGAGGCTTCAATAAAATTTGCCTGAGATGATATTGGCCCGGCGTGGTGAATTCCTCTTGGGTTGTGGTGTAATAACTGCGGACTTCCTCCGGTGAGACCATGAGGCGACGGTGAACTTCCCAGTCCAGCATCCGGCGGATGATCAGTTCTTCTCGAAGTTGTGATCGTGGTGTCGAGTTCGCCACCGTGGGTTGAGTTTGACGTAATTGGTCTAGAACTTGGTCTAGTTCTTTTTCGGACACAGTGATCCCTTGAGCCCTTGCCTCCTGCAATTGGAGTTTGCGTTCGATAATTCGGTTTATGACGTCATATTCTTTCTGCGTGAGCCGCCGTTCGAGCTCTTCCCCGTCGTATCGAGCTCTGAGGCGAATGGTTTCATCTCGCAGTTCCGTTTCGAGTTCTGAGATTGTAATGACCTCGGTGTTCACGATGGCGGCAATGCCATCCTTGAGAGCCTTGAGAGGTTCGGCGAAAGAAGAGGTTGGGGGAAAGATGAAGAGCCCCAGTAATATGGCGATGGGCAATCCACAATACTTCTGTCCCATTCTCATTCGTGCGCACAGGGTACCCTCCTCACCCTTCCCCACGCCTTCGCCAGAGCGCTTCGGCGCGCAGGCAGGTTTCCCCCTTTGAGGGGGCGAAGGAGAGGAAATTGGGGTAATATTGGAAGTGGGTATTCTATGGTACGGTTTCACAAATTTGCAGCGATACGTCGTTTGGAAAGATAGTGAAATCATTTTGTCCGCCAGTACCATTATCATCAAACCTGAACGGGTTCAGATGGTGCGTTGAGTAGGCCTTGAAGAATCGTATTTAATTCGCCGACTTGAGCCAACCACTCCTCTTGGCCGGTTTGAATGGCGATCGACTTGGGCGAAAGAAACCGTATACTGCCTTCGCGGTATTGCAGGAGCCAGTCGAGTCTTTCTTGCGCAATCGTGGCCTTGGGGTCAAGGGTGAGGGTGATGGTCCCTTTGTTGACTTCCAACGATTCCAAACGAAGTTTTTTCGCAAAGAGTCTAATCTGCATGACTTCAAATAATCGTTCGACCGCATCAGGCAGCGGGCCATACCGGTCCTGAGTTTCTTCGTGAAGCAGGGCCAGGTCGCCAATCTTTTGGCTGGCAGACAATCGTTTATAGAGCGAGAGTCGCTGGTGCCCATCCTCGACGTAATCATCGGGAATAAACGCCGACACATTCAAGTGCAACGTGGGGTCAATCTCTTCTTCGACCTGTTCACCTTTCATGTGCTGCACGGCTTGCTCGACCATCTGCATATAGAGGTCGAGGCCCACGGCAGCAATATTTCCAGACTGCTGTTTGCCGAGAAAATTGCCAGCCCCACGGATTTCCAAATCGGCCGCGGCAATGCGGAACCCGGATCCCAATTCGGTAAACTCTTGAATGGCCATGAGTCGCTTTTGCGCCTCGGTGCTCAAGACCTCTTCGTTGGGGAAAAAGAAATACGCATAGGCCTGGTCACCGGCTCGACCCACCCGGCCCCGCAATTGATACAATTGTGCCAAGCCAAACGTTTCCGCGCGATCAACCAAAATCGTGTTTGCCCGTGCTACATCCAAGCCGGATTGAATGATAGCCGAGGCTACGAGAATATCCGCTTCACCATGAAAGAATTTTAACATGACGCCTTCCAACACATGTTCATTCATTTGCCCATGCGCCATGAGTATGCGAGCCTCGGGCACAAGATCCTGAATCCAGCTTGCGGTCCGCTCCATACTGTGCACACGATTGTGCACATAAAAGACTTGCCCCTCTCGCGCGAGTTCTCGGCGAATGGCTTCGCGAATGATATTCGGATTAAAACGGAGGACTTGGGTGCGAATGGCCAGGCGTCCTTGCGGGGGTGTGTCAATGATCGACAGATCGCGCACCCCGGAAAACGCCATTTGCAGGGTTCGAGGAATGGGTGTCGCAGTCAGCGTCAGAACATCCACCTGCTTGCGCAGTTGCTTGAGCCGTTCCTTGTGCCGAACGCCAAACCATTGTTCTTCATCGATGATAACCAATCCTAAGTTTTTAAACTCCACGCTTTTTTGCAGCAGCCGATGGGTGCCGATGACAATATCGACGACGCCGGTCGCCAAGTCCGGCAACAGGGCTTTGACCTCCTTGGGACTTTGGAATCGCGAGAGGACACCGACGCGAACCGGGAACGGAGCGAACCGGCGACAAAACGTTTCGTAGTGCTGTTGGGCGAGAAGTGTGGTGGGGACGAGGACGACCACTTGCCGATTGTCCTGCACGGCTTTGAATGCCGCGCGCATGGCGACCTCGGTTTTGCCGTATCCCACATCGCCGCAAATCAACCGGTCCATGGGCTTGGCTAATTCCAGATCTCGTTGGATATCCTCGATGGCTTTGATCTGGTCCGGAGTCTCTTCATAGTCAAACGCCGCCTCGAACTCGTGGGTCATGGTCGTATCTTCAGTATAAGTGCGTCGGGTCGTAACTTCACGACTGGCATACAATTCCACCAGTTCGTGGGTCATGTCTTCGATGCCCTTTTTCACTCGCGCTTTGGTTTTGGCCCAACTCGTCCCGCCAAGCCGGTCCAGCTTTGGCGCGTTGTGCTCACCCCCTCGATATTTCTGCACTTGGTTGATGCGATCGAGCGGCACATACAATGTATCTTTGCCGGAAAATTCCAAAATCAAATAGTCACTTTCAAAACCTTGGACTGAGAGATGGCGCAACCCCTCGTACCGGCTGATACCATGCTGCACGTGAACGACATAATCCCCGGCATTGAGATCTTCAAGCGAAGACAAAAACTTCGCGGTTTTACTTTTGGGTTGAGGGCTGTGCCGTGAGACTTTGGCGAAAAGATCATCCTCGGTCACGATCGCAAACGGTGTATCCTGCACCAGGAACCCCGATGAAAGGTATCCCTGCTGAATGTAAAATGGCTCACGTTCCGACACGGTGGATTTCAGCGAAGGTTTTCCTTCAATAGCTGGTGCTTGGTGTTCGGCGAACAACGCCAACAGGCGGCCAACCTGACCAGTTGAACGAACCACGACGGTCACGGGTCCTTGGGTCCGCAACTGTTCAAGAATTTTGAGGGTCTCGGTAAAGGAAGTGCCACGTAATCCCAACCCCACGCTTTTGAGGGATTGAAAAGATACTGGAATGACCGGGTCCCACTCGCCCTCAGCTGGGGGGACGACGTCACTTGCCACGATGAGGCTCGACCCCATCAAGGCCAGAAACTCGTCCCAAATGAGATAATGCGCGTCAGGCTCAGGATACGGTACACCTGTGTCTGATTGTTCCAGTTGTTCCCACGTTTCAAGTAACTTGTCCCACATGGTTTGCGCTTCATGCGCCAGGTTCAATGGACGATCCATGAGGACGAGTGGAGCCTCCGTGAAGTATTCGAACAGCGTGTCCATGGATTCATACAGCTCGGGGGATCGCCATTCGGCATCTGGGGTAATAGCCGGTAGCTCGGAGTCCGCCGGTAGCCCGGAGTCCGATCGATCGAAAGGGATCAGGTATTCCCGTGCCGGCAAAATGTTGGCGAAGGAAACCCGTTCTGTCGATTCTTGAGAGGCCGGATCGAAAAGCCGAGTCGATTCCACGGTATCGCCGAGGAACTCGATGCGATAGGGTTCACTTTCCGCGGTGGAAAAAATGTCCACAATACCTCCTCGGACACTGAATTCCCCGGGAATCTCGACAACGGAGACTCGGCGGTAACCGATTCTGAGAAGGTGGGTGATCAAGGGTTCACGATCAATCGCACTGTCGACTTTCAGGGTTAGGCAAGACTGAGTAAAAACCGAATGGGGCACGAGCCGTTGCAACGCGGCTTCCGGCGTGGTGATGACCATAGTCGGTTGCTGTTCATGCAACCGAAACAGCGTGCGCATTCGTTGAGCCACCAGATCCACCGAGGGCGCCGTGGCTTCGTACGGCGTGGTCCCTCGATTTGGGAAAAACGCCAGCGTCTCTGTGGAAAGGGCAAACAGGTTAAAAAAGAAGTGCAGGTCTTGGTAGAGCTGAGCCGCTTCGTCATGTGTAGGCGTGAGGATAATCCATGAATGCGGAAGTTGCGTCCTAGTATTCACGGTTGTGGCTGAAGAGCCGGTGCCTGGCAAATTATTGGTCAACAGGCTGATAGTAAAGGCCAGACTCGCTCCATGGGGTCCAACCAAGAAAGGCTTGGTTTCCGGTCCCGCTAAGGCGTCGAGAACGGACTGTAAGGTTTGAGTTTCTAAGGTGCGCATTGACATGTTTAGTTCAAACAACCGTCAGCGAGAAAGCAATAATGATGCTGTGGTTGAACCGGGTAGGAACGGATCGTGAGGCGTTTCTCGTGTTTCAAGAGGATCCGAAAGTTAACAAGCCGAGTTCATTTTTTGAATGCGTTCGATGATCAAACTTGTGGAGACATCGGGGGTCAGGGGAATACTCTTCACCATACCGCCTCGTTTCTCCACCATTTCTCTTCCAACAATCTGGTCAAGAGGCCAGTCGCCGCCTTTGACGAGGACATCAGGTTGAAGCGTTTTAATAATCTGAAGCGGGGTCGATTCATCAAAACTCACGACATAGTCCACGCAGGTTAATGCGGCCAGTACTTCTATTCGCTGATCCATCGGGGTCAGAGGTCGTCTGAGCCCTTTAGCCAAGGAGCGTACGGATTCATCACTGTTGACTGCCACGACCAACAAATCACCTAGAGCCCTTGCGGATTGAAGGTACCGAATGTGTCCGATGTGAAGCAAATCGAAGCATCCATTCGTAAACACGACGCGCTCACCCTTCCGCTGTCGGTCTTGAAGAATGTCTGAAAGTGGGTGGGTAGTTGTGATTTTATCCATCATAGAGGGCTAAGGGTTCGCGCAAGCTTTGCCTGTTTGGGTAGCTGAGACAACCTATCTGGCAAGGCGCGAGGACTGCACATATTCCTCGTATAGAAAGGACGAGCAACGCCGCCAGACGGGATGGCTCGACGCCCAAACAGGCGAAGTTATTTTCTCGCAGGTCCTAAGTGTGGGTATACCAGATCATAATACCTTTTCAAGGAAGGAAATCCTAGATGGGACAATTATTTTTCCTTAAGGACAAACGTCATTTGATTGACGGAGACTGGTGCGTGATCTTAAGGCAGTACCTGTGATAGTCTGCGTTCATTACCATGAGTTCACTGATGACAACACAAGAAGGTCCGTCAAAGCGAAGACAAAAAACCGGGCTATTGTTGGCTCCAGCCCTTGCTGGCTTGATCTATCTCATTCCCTTTCCCAACCTTCCCGGTAATGCCCATCTGTTAGCCGCCATTCTTACGTGGGTTGTCGTCTCGTGGATTACAGAAGCCATTCCCTTAGCCATTACCTCGTTACTCGGGGCCGCCTTTTGCGTGGCTGCGGGTCTGGGGTCGGTCAAAGCCGTGTTCTCAGCTTTTGCCCATCCGATTATTTTTCTCTTTATCGGGAGTTTCTTTTTGGCCGAGGCCTTTGTTGCCCACAAGGTTGATCAGCGTTTTGCCGTGTGGCTGTTGTCATTAAAATGGGTGAATGCGAAACCTGCAGGTCTTTTTCTTGCCATGGGACTCGCCACTGCCCTGTTATCGATGTGGATCAGTAACACGGCGGCTGTTGCTATCATGGTTCCCATGGCTCTGAGCATTCTTTCTACCCTTCGTCAGGGGGACATGCCCTTGCCCTATGAATCCGGCGTGATGCTCCTTCTAGCCTATGGGGCGGCAGCTGGTGGAATTGCTACGATGATCGGGACCCCACCAAATCTGATTGGCGTGGGATTGCTCGCTGAGCAGGCGGGGATTGAGTTATCGTTTTTCGAATGGTTTTCGATCGGGTTCCCATTGACCTGTGTGATGTTTCTTCTCGTGTATGGAGTGTTAATGTGGCTGCATCCACCACCGCATGCGTTTCCGGCGCTTTCCGGACACATTCGCACGGTGGGAGGGGAGCAGGGAGCCTGGACTCGTGGTCAAAGAAATACCTGTTTGGCCTTAGGTCTGGCAGTTGGATGCTGGATTGGCCCAGGTCTGTTGGCTATTGTTCTGGGAAGGGATGCTGAGATTGTGATATTTTTGAACGCACGATTTCCCAAAGAACTCGTGCCCATTTTCGCGGCGGGTTTGCTCTTTGTGCTGCCGATCAATTTTAAAGCCGGCGAATTTACCCTAACCTGGGCACAAGCGAAGAACATTAATTGGGGCACGATTTTGTTATTTGGTGGCGGATTAGTGTTTGGTCATTTGATGGTCGAAACAGGCTTGGCGAAGATCTTTGGGCAAGGCCTGGTCGATGTGTTTGGCGTTCAAACTCTGTGGGGCTTAACGGCCGTGGCTATTGGCGCGGCCTTGTTGTTAACGGAGATTGCCTCAAACACCGCTTCCGCGAGTATGCTCGTACCGGTTGTAATTGCGATTGCCCAAGCTGCGGATGTCTCCCCCATTCCACCGACCATGGGGGTCTGTCTGGCAGCGAGCTTAGCCTTCGTGTTGCCGGTTTCCACTCCTCCCAATGCCATTGTGTATGGAACGGGATTAGTGCCGATTCAGCATATGCTGCGGGCCGGGATTCTTTTAGATATCATAGGTGCGGTGCTGGTTTGGATCACGTTGTGGCTTCTGTGTCCACTGTTGGGATTGGTATGAATTCTCTCCTGGAAATGAAAAAAGGCTACAAGGTGATTGTGGTGTTACCGGCGTACAACGCCGAACGAACCTTGGAGCAAACCGTGAAGGACATCCCTCGAGATTGGGTGGATGAAATTCTCCTGGTTGATGATGCGAGTCAAGATGAAACCTGGCGTGTGGCCCAACGACTTGGGGTGGCAACGGTGAGGCATCCGGAAAATCGCGGGTATGGAGGAAATCAAAAAACCTGTTATGCCGAAGCCCTCAAGCGCGGGGCAGATATTGTCGTGATGGTGCATCCAGATTATCAGTATGATCCCGCGCTGATTCCACAGCTCCTCGAGCCGCTGCTTCGGAATGAGTCCGATGCGGTGTTTGGCTCTCGCATGCTCGGGGGACAATTTATTGAAGGCGGCATGCCACTCTGGAAATTCTATGGCAATGTGATGTTAACGGCCCTGGAAAACATGGTGTTGCAGATGTTTATTTCCGAATACCACTCCGGATTCCGGGCCTATTCCAAGCGGTATCTTCAGAGTGTGAACTTGCTCGCGAATTCGGATGATTTTGTGTTTGATACGGAAATCATCGTACAAGGGATCGCTCAAGGTCTCCACATTCGCGAAGTGCCGATCACTACGAGATATTTCGATTCGGCCTCACAAATTTCTTTTTGGAAAAGTGTGCGGTATGCCTTATCCATCGTAGGCGTGTTGACGAGGTTTCTCCTACACCGAAGCGGTTTGAGGCCTAGCAGGTTATTTTCGTCGTCGCGGTCGGGGGTTGAGTAATTCAGTGACATTAAGGTTGGTCGCATGAGCGTGTATTCCGCTAGCTCGCCATTCTCATAGGTTAGGGTCCGTCACGAAATAACCGGGACAATTGGGAGGCCTATCTTGAAACCTAGAAACAGCAGTTGGATCACAAAAGTCCGCGCAAGCTCTTGGCGCACCTGGCAAAATACAAAAATGTCTTATCACCACCGAGGTGACCACGACTTTTTGTATTTCACCATGCACCCCAATGTCTTACACGGCTTTTTTGCGCCCAACTGCTGTTTCTAGGTTGAACGGGCCTCAATCGAAACACCCTCAACTTAGCTGTGCTATGCCTCGGGTGTTTCTCAATCGTTCCGTCCAAATCCGACCCAAATCTTGGCGCGATATCGTCCAAGTTATTTTCTCTCAGGTCCTATGATTGCTCAGTTGACGGGCCAATTAGCTGCCAAGATACCGTCACGCATCATTCTCGATGTCCAGGGTGTTGGGTATGAGGCATTCATTCCGCTTAGTACCTACTTTGCCCTTCCGGATCTCCACGCCTCGCTGACGATCAATATTCTGACCCACGTTCGGGAAGATGCCATTCAACTGTTTGGCTTTTTGACCCTTCCCGAGAAAGAGGCGTTTGTCATGCTCACGAGCATTTCCGGCGTAGGGGGAAAATTAGCCCTCAGTGTCCTGTCCACGCTCAGCGTTCCCGATCTCATCACCGCCATTCAAACCGATGACGGGGAAAAATTGTCGTCTGTGCCGGGGATTGGGAAAAAGTCAGCGAGTCGTATTGCTTTAGAGCTGAAAGATAAAGTCGCCCGCCTAGATCCAGGATCTGATTTACCCACACAACCTGCGCTCCCAGACAAAATCCAGGACGATGCCGCCTCAGCACTGGTCAATTTAGGCTATCGCCCACGAGATGTGAAAGACGCGATCTCGAAAATTTCCCGGGACCACGCCTCCCCATTTCCACTGGATGACCTCATTCGAGAGGTTCTTAAATTGCTATCGAAGCATTAGGAGTCGCTCCCGATTTTCCAAACAGAGGGAAACACACATTCTAAAACCGAAATGTAGGAGGGGGAGGAGAGCCGTTTGTAGGATGAGGAAGGATTACAGGGTATCGCGAATTTTTGCACCGCGATACGCGCTGTCCAGGACTCGATGAAAAAATCGGAGTACATCCACGAGGTCAAACCAAAAGCCGCAATTGAGGCATCGGGCATAAAGACGCTTTGCCATGGTCGTGTAATGGTGGTCGACCATCATGAAGCCCTTACATTTGAGACATTCCATAAAAAATACTTTCTCGTCCTATTAGCCTCATAACGGAGGATGTGCAACTCCCCACAAAAAGGTACGCGGCCAACAATACATTAAATACCCTAACGAAGCCGATTCAATATAACCGCGATGCAGCCAGCCAGAAGCCCACCTCCAAGGGTGGTTGATCCTATTGAAAAAAACGCCTCAACCGAACTGGAGTCCGGTGTGCCAGCAAGAAGGTCTCTAACACCTCCTTGCACCATCAATACGGCAAGAGTCAACAGCGACCCCATTCCGAACCACCATACGAACGTCCGCATTTTACCTCACGGGCAGTGTGACCGTGGCATGAACACCCCGGCAAGGTTTCCTAGGCGACCTGTTAATGTATCCAGGTATCCGGTGGAGTGTCAAGAAAAAGCCCTACGGTGAATTACCCGTCATAAACTATCCTTCAGTGGCGTTTCCTAAGACTTTCCGTGAGTTAAGCCCATGGTGGAGAAAAATCGATACGCTATGTTTTGCATTATTCACGATGGCCAACCCAGGCTGTTCGTCCCGATCCTTGGCCAGTGTCAGGGAAGTGATCGCAAAAGGGGCGTACGGGGTCGGGTAAAGGCGCGGAGGATACTGAAAGGTTCCATCCCCTTTTCCGAACAGAATGGACAGGCTTCCTGATTGGATATTCACCACGGCAATATCCAAAATTTTATCCCCATCAAAGTCTTGAGCAAGCCCATGATTCGGGCCAGCATCCCCTCCCGAATCAATGCCATCCTGAAACGTGCCATCCCCGTTTCCCAGAAACACGGTAATGGTGTTCATTTGGCCATTGATCACGAATAGGTCCAGCCAGCCATCATTATCAAAGTCGACAAACGAGACGAATAAAGGTCGTTTGCCGGTCCGATAATCGTGGGCATGAGAAAAGTTCCCATCGCCGTGTCCTAGCCAAATCGAGACCGCACTGCTCATGGGGCCGCCATTGGAAACAGCCAAATCCAAGTGTCCGTCTCCGTTCACGTCGGCGGTAACCACGGACGTTGGTGTGTCACCATGTACATACAGGGGACCGCGGAGAAATTTTCCCATGCCATTGCCAAAAAACAATTGAAGTTTATCGTTGCGAAGCGCCACGACGAGGTCCAGGAACTGGTCACTATTAAAGTCTCCCGTCGCAATGGACACAGGGGCTCGATTGACATGGTATTGAGAAACCTTTTCAAAGGTCCCATCGCCTCGCCCGGAAAGAATCGAGATTTGGTCGCTGCCGTAACACGCAATGGCTAAATCGAGATGCGTATCTTGATTAAAATCTTCAACCGCCAGGTTTCGTGGTTCCTGACAAACCCGGATGGGAACCTGGGTTTGGAAACTCCCATCTCCATTACCAAATAACAAAGATAGGGAATTGGACGAAATATTACTGGTCACCAAGTCGGTAAACCCATCGTTGTTAAAGTCACCGGCTCGAATGGCCGTGGGGTTTTTTCCTACCTCATAATTCTTAAAAAGATAGAGCAGATCCGGAGGAACGTAAGGATTGTCAGGCGGGCACCCCGTAAGGGAGAGGAACAGAAGAAAGACTGTGAGGTTTCGGATCATTATTCCAACCAATCGGGGAAAAAGGCAGGCACTCGCCTTCGTAAGAGTCGGATTTTCTCTTTGAATTCTGTCAGAGAGGACACAAGTAGTGAAGTATACGATTTTTTTTCTCGGATTGATATAACGCCCACCATAGTGAGGCCAAAGACCTACTATACCTACCTGGAAACTAGCGCGATTGGTCCTGGCAAGCCCGGGAAATGTATGATAAAAATTTTGATTGCCTGAAACGACTGGAAGAAGGAAAGAGAAATGTGGTATAGGTTTTCTCGTAATTACCAAGAGGAGGAAGCAATGGTAGAATCTCAAGTGACCAAATTTAAAATTGAATTGTCCCTGTATGGTGTTGTCGAAATACTCAAATGGTGTATCGACAAAAATAACGGTCGGGTCCCTGGCGTAGACAGTACTGTGTTTAAACAAATGCAAGCTGCGGTAAAAGAAAAGCCTGAAAAAGGTGATTATTTCACCTACGACCAGTTCTGGAAAACCAAAATGGTTTTTGAGTTCACCAAAGAAGAATTGGCGACGGTCGACCAATGTCTTTACGACATCCCCAACATGGAAGGCAAGCAAAACCCGGCAGTCCGTTACAAATTTTGGGCTGCCCAAGCTGAGGAGTGAGAACGCCCATTACCCGATTGGCATGAATGACCCGCCTAGGTTGAACAACCTGCCTCACCACCAGTACCATTCTCCGGTGGTAAGAACATGAATGCCAAGTACGAAATTTGTAATACCGTGCGCGATAATGCAGGGCCACAAGCGACCCGTCCAATACAACAGTCCGCTGTAGCAAATCCCCGCCATCATTCCGGCCAGCCAAAGATTATGCTCTAACCCGAAGAGCACCACCGTCGCCGCAAACGATCCAATGGTGAAGGTGCCCAATCGGACCGTTTCAAAATTAGCATTGACAATATAGCGAATCAAAAATGATCGCCAAAACAGTTCTTCCATAATTGGGACGATCACCGAGGCGCCAAATATGCGAATGACTGCCAGGACAATTCCAAGCGTGGGACCCGCTAAAAAAGGATTGTAATCTGATAATTCCCCTTGAATGGCCCAGGGCCAATCCATACGAATCCAAAGAGCGTAGACACCCAGTCCCACCCCCACCGTGACCAAGGCTTCCTGCCAATTCACAAAAATAGGCGACTTCAATTCCTGAAATCGAGACCAGAAAAACACCAACAGGCCGGCGACCACTAGTGTTTTGATTGGGTATGACCACACATCGAAGGTTCCTTCAGCTTCACTGCCAACCAACACCGCACTGAGGCCTATAAACCCCATATAGCCCGCAAATGGAAAGATGCGAGGCCACATGCCGGACTGCGTCTCTGGGGAAACATCCACAGCAGTGCTAGTTTGAGGTATGGTCATTTTCTCAGTACTCATGTTTCGTTACCTCTCAAAATTCAAGGCGAATCCATTTCATAATGGTTGAACACACTTAGCCCGTTTGAAAGCTGGACACTAGGGGTAACATTTAGCGGCACGTGACCCCAAAATGGAACACACTACGTCGTTCTTTCGGCTTTTGAGGCTCATTCCTTTATTGCGGACTGTTCGGTAGAGAAGGAAGATTGTGATGTGAGAGAAGGCCAGGCCAACCACACCTATTCGAACTCAGTGATGGTCATCCACTACCAAGAAGAATATTGAAGGGAGAAAAGTCGTCGGTGAGAATCAGGCCGGGTTGCCATTGAGGGGATTCTGCTGAGGTTAAAAAGGTGAACACTTCATGCGGCATCTTTCCTTGGTTCAAAAGGCCGATGGTGGCATTCACAAAATCGGGAGAATGCATGTTCAAGGGATTCGAAGACGCGAAAAAGATCACATTTGTCGATCCTTTTTTCGTTCGTAACCATGAGGGGCCAGGGATGCTAAAAGATTCCACATACGGGAACGACGTTTTCATAGTGGTCACCACCGCTTCGGCTCGTCTCCGATCCAACTCCGAACCCGATGAGGCCAGATTGACCGCAATGACCCCTTTCGGAGAAAGGCGGGTACGCAGCTCCGAGAAAAATTCTTGTGTGGTAAGATGAAAAGGGATTTGGTGACGGGCAAACACGTCCACCCAAACAATATCGTATAGTTTCTCGGTGTGCCGCAAAAACACACGGGCATCTTGGACATAGACTTGATGACCATTCCCGGGGGTATATTCGAAAAACTCTTCCGCCGCTTTCACCACGGACGGATCCATTTCCACAACATCCATTTCCAATTTCGGCCAATATTTCTGCAGCCATTTGGCCAATGATCCACCACCATTTCCGAGAATCAACCCTTGCTGAGGGTCGGGGTGAAGCCCAAGCACCGCCATCATCATTTGGCTGTATGGCAACGCCAGTCGAACTGGATCCGGCTGCCACATAATGGCATGGAATGTATTATCCAAGACTAGAAATCTCAGGCCTTTCTCATCGCGAACGCGCACCTGTTGATAGGGACTATCTTCCTGATAAATCGCAGGCGGTTGAACCAAAATCGGGTGAAACCCAAACCAAATCGCCATGCTCAGACTGCCTATCACCGGTACCAGCACCAACGCTTTGGCCCGACCTGTCCACACCCACCAACACAGTCCAAACACTATTAAGACGACCCCCAGTGCCGCAATCAGCTTGAGACTCCCCATCCAGGTGAGCAGGAAAAACGACGTGCCCCACGTGCCAACGAGGCTCCCTATGGTTGAAATCGCTATCATTCTTCCTGTATGGCGACCCAAATGGCCCATGTCTGCAATAGCCAAACGCAGCAACGCAGGGAGAATGCCGCTCAAACAAAATGCCGGGACTGCCAGTAGCACTCCCGCGGCAAAACAAGGCCCCCACCGTGGATCATCGACCCATTGTGAAACGGTAAAAACCACAGGCTGCCCCACTCCCGCCAATATGAGCGTCCACACTCCCGACCCGAGAAGAAGAACGGTTACCACGATGCCGGGCGATCGCCGATCGGCCAACCATCCCCCCGTGGCATAGCCGGTGCTCATCGCGGCTAACACCACGCCAATCAAAGCTCCCCACACGAAAAGCGACGTGCCAAAGACCGGAGCCAATAATCGGCTGCCCAGGATTTCCAGGGCCATGACCACGCCACCGGTCGTAAAAGCCGTGGCGAAAAACCACCAGCGTGAGCAGGAAGAAAAGGAGGTGGGCGAAGGTGTACTCATAGAAGATGCATTAGGCTGGGAAAAAGGAAATTCTGAAGAGTTTCAATCCATTAAGTTGATGAAAATGTATCACGCATACAAATCCGTGAACCACCACGATGGGTAGCCCCTTAATAAAGGGGACAGTTGAATATTTCACTCCAATAGCCAATAAAAGCTCCAGATGAGCCTCGTATCGTCAAAGGAAGGGAATGTTCAAAAAAGTCCGTCCAGCAAGGCCGCAGCCATTTTGACGCGCGGAGCGTACTCTTAGTACGTGAGCACGGCAAAAGGGCGAGAACGCCGCTGGCGGCTTTTTTCAACATTCCCTAAAGACTCAAGACAAACCCAAGGAAAAGATGCTATAGAAAGACTCTTTTGAGTGTCAACGCGACCACGTCTTTCACACGAAAAGGAGTACATAATGGCGAACAAGGACTTTATTTTAGACCTGGGCAAACTCATGATTGGCATTGCGTGGGTTGATGGGAAACTGCATCCAGAAGAAATTAATGCCCTAAAAGAACTCCTCTTTCTACTCCCGGATATTTCCGGCGAGGATTGGAGCCAACTCGAAATCTATATGACCCATGCAGTCACCGAC
>SMVB01030525.1_pt1 | contig 15413 bp, 13 predicted proteins | sample 2456461 | NCBI WGS metagenome assembly SMVB01 (sample SAMN11095934, study PRJNA526329) | marine sediment metagenome | biome: Marine sediment; feature: Surficial sediment; material: Deep marine sediment; isolation source: Hadal surficial sediment | place: Pacific Ocean | collected 2014-05 | depth... | reverse complement strand
GAGCTCATCATGTGTTTGGAGCACGAGACCAGATTCGAACTGGCGTCCGGTCGCATCCACCCATTCTTTGAATGGGTAGATGCTCCTACTCGCCGCTCGCTGATCGCTCGCGGCTCCCCCTCACGTTGGCAAGGAGAATGCAAAATCTCGTAAGGGGCCGAAATAGAATGGGAACTCCAGAATTCTGGTCCGGTCAGTTTAGGCACCCATGCGCACACATAGGCACCCATCTCGCCATCGCCGATGGCGAATATTCGATCAAATGGGGGGGCTGCCGGCCTCTGTCGGAACAGGCTCGAGGAGCTTGATCAATGCGGCGAAGAGCAGCGCGATGCTGCCAAGCGCCTCAAATGATTCTTCCAGCGGCCACATGCCGGGCACATAGGACAGGCCAAAGGACTCCTGCAGCATATCGACGAAGCCGAACATGATCAGAGCGATGCCGGTGATGACAAACTGAAGCGAGAGATCTTTCTGCCAAAATGCTCTCGTCGAACTCCCGGGGATCTTCTCAGGGGGAGCGAAAAGGCCGAGGCAGATGGCAAGTCCGAGAACTCCAGAGGCAAGTAGCATCGTCGCGCCACCCACGATCGTGGTGACCATCGGTGGCGCATTCTCGCCGTAATGGTCGGGCACGAGTTCTGCGACCACCTTGGTGAGCCAATTGTGAAGGTCGGGGGGTTGCGATTCCTCCTCGGTGGATCTCGACGATTCCCACCCCAATATCCCGTCACGGCCCCACTCTGCCTCCTCGCCAGCGAGAAAAAACAAAACACGGCAAAGAACGCCCAAGGGAGAAGCTTCTTCGTCTTCAGCACGATCAACCCGGAGCTCACCGAGGCCAGCAGAAAGATCAACGCGGGCGAAGACTCGACAATCCCGCCATCCATCAACACGAATTCCAGTGCCGTACGATCCTTCAATCCCATCAGCAACATCGAGAACAGGATCGCAGCGGAAGTCGCGCCGAAGGCCAGCCAGCAAAGTTTCGGGGAAAGCATCATGTCCGGACGATCTGCTCGGGAAAAAGTAAGCCGTCAGAAGCGACGTACCCGACGGTCTTCAGGGCGCCGGTCATTTCGGCCTCCTGGATTCGCCAGCCGGCGTCTCCAAGTCCGAAGCCAGCCACCAAATACGCCCGATCACGCTTTCCTGCTCTCCGATCCCGATCCATCGCTTGTAGGGCGGCCACGAATCGCCCTGAATCACATCGTACCGGAACGTCACTTCCGAGCCACTCGTCAATCTCAACTCGACTTCCTGAAGGACCTCTCGATCGAACGAAAACTGATCCACGACGAGTCCGCGGCCGGCAAGCGCGTTGGCGACGAGCTTGGAGGAGTGAGTCGCATCGTCGGAAATCGTCGGCCACGCAGCGACGACCTGGCGATGCTCCAACGCCTGCCTTCGTGCGAACGTTTCGAGGACGACGAAATCCGTTTTGCGCCGTTCGTCCAGCTCGCCCAGCCATGTTGCCACCGGGACGGTCCCTCGCCAATCCGTCTCCTTGGCCGCCCACAGCGAAACGGCAAAGAGTCCGACGCCAGCGACCGTTACGATGATAGGCTTCAGCTTCAGATGACGCGCCAGCACCAGGAACTCGATTGCCGCGAATACGCATCCCATGACGAGAACGACGTGGAAATACCGCGGCGTCTGCCAGATCTGCACGTATCGCGAGAGACTGATGGTTCCGACCGAGAGGTAGGCCGCAACAACCCCACAGAATACGAGCGGGAAGACCGCGCTCTTGGATCGCCGATTGATCGCCAGCAGGGCGCCGACGAGCAGCAGGTAGCCGTGGACTCCGTATTGGTCCCATGAGTTCGATGCGTGCCGCAGGTAGAAGAGCGCATGATGAAGGTCGAAGGAATTCTTCAGCGAAAATGATCCGCCGGAACTGACGTAATCCGAGGTGTGTTGAATGCGGAAGAGCGGATCTCCTGTCCATGCGAAGAAACCCAGGCTCTCCAGGCCCAGCACAGCAAGTCCACCCAGAGCCATGCCGAAAAAGATGGCAAGACCGCTTCGGTTTCTAGTCGTGAAGAGCAGATCGGCCGCGATTGCGAGGCCGGCGATGACGGCTGGCTCCTTGACCGAAACTGCGCAGCCAAGAGCTAACCCCGCCCCGATGCCCAGACCGAATTGCCGCGCGCCAGACGCCTCGATCTTCGCGAGCAGGTAGAGCAGGCTCGCCGTCAGGACGAGCGACGTCATCAGCCCATCCGGAAAAACGCAGGTGCTTCTGACGACGTCGAGGGGAAGAAGTACGAATAGAACAACCGCAAGCAATCCTTCTCGGGAGGCGGAAAGCCTTCTCGTGATGTCGAAGAGCAAAAGGGCCGTCGCGACGAAAACGCCGATTCCCAGGGCCTGACATACGAATGTGGTTGTTCCGAACAGGCGCATGCCCGCTGCCAGGAAGAGGATATACCCGAAGCGCACCGAATGGATGTTCTGTGGGGGAGGTTCACCCAGAAGCATCTGGGCGGCGTAGTTCATGTAGTGGCTGTCGTCCGAGGCTTCGCCGGGATTCCAATGGGCCACGCGCAGCAAGACGCCCAGCGAAAGCAGCAGCAGGAGCGCCAGCACCACACGTGATCGCTCTGTCATCCCGAGGCGCGTCACGTCAGCATCACAGCGACGAACCTTCAACAGCTTGACGCTGATGCAGGCTCGCCATTAAGCCGCGTTTTGGATGCAGCGTAATGCCGGCCTTGGGTATCACCCCGCGTCCCTGAACCAGATCGAAGCTGTATCTACGGGCGACGCTCGCCAACACGAGAACGCATTCGATCCGGGCCAGCTGCTCGCCGAGACACGTGTGCCGTCCTCGACCAAACGGAAAATAGACGTACTTCAACCCACGCGGCTCTGGCCCTTCTCGAAAACGCTCTGGATCGAAGCGTTCGGGCTCGGGAAAGAACCGCGGATGACGGTGCATGACGAACGGACACAGGTAGAGCTTGGCGCCACGTCCAACTTCGACGCCGCTGGGCAACCGGTCACTCGCCACCGGCACACGTACATAGATCCAGGTTGGCGGGAACAGGCGCATGGACTCGGAAATCACCATCTGCGCGTACTCGAGTCGCGGGACATCGTCGATTCCCAGTGGTCGCCCGCACAACACACTGTTCAATTCATCTAGTAGCCGCTCTTGGACATCCGAGTTCTGCATGAGCAGATACCAGGTCCAGGTCAACGAGTCGCCGATCGTTTCATATCCAGTGTGTGTCAGGGAACGTATCTCATCGCACAACAGCCGATCATTCATCCGTGAACCGTCTGGATAGGTCGCATCGATCAACGATGACACCAGATCGTTGCCCACGAATCCGTTTCGCCTCTTCTCGATCGCGGCGTAGATCGCCTCGTCCAATGCCGCGATCGCCCATCTGTTGCGACGCACGATCGGCATTGGCAAACGTGTGCGGAACGGCAAGTGTGAATGGTAGACGTATTCGGTGTACTGCCGACGAATGCGAATCGCTTCTCCCAGCTTTCCTCCTTCGTCCTCGAAGTCGATCCCGAAGAGAATCCCGAGAATCACGGACTTGGTGAGCCCTTCCATCTCGGCCTCGAGGTTCAATCGATTTCCGTCCTTCCAGCGATCCATCATCGCATCCGTTCGGTCCAGAATGACTTCTGCGAAGCGCTGGATCTCGTCAACGTGGAAGATCGGCTGCAATGCGCGCCGTTGTTGCAAGTGCTGCTCGCCATGGGATGTCAACAAGCCTGCCCCGGCCCGCTCGCGGCCCCGAGCACTCGTCAATTGCGGAGTCTTGAGGTAGTTGTCGGCGTTCGTCACCAGGACGTAGTGGATGTCCTCGGGGCTGGTGAGCAGGTAGGTGTCTTCTCGGAACCGAAGCCTGTGGACGTCGTCGTAACGGAAACGGCTTCTGGACAACACGCCCAGCGTCGAACGAATGAACGGCGGGAGTCTTCCCGTATGCCGATCGACACTCGGATCGTTTCGTTCTTCGAGATGAGCTGTTTTCGCGAGCATCTCCGACAAGGTCAAGTCCCTGCGACCGACGTTCGATCCAGCACGGCGCTCAACAGGGCACCTCGCATTTGCTCCGGTGGCTCATTGCCTAGGAGAGAGAGAAAGGTCGGCGCCAGGTCCAATAGCTCGATACCACCGATTTCACCCCGCGCATGGATCGCCGGTCCGGCTGCGGCGAAGAATCCGGAGAGCTTCTCTTGGCTTGTCGGGCAATAGTCAGGCTTCCTTTGAACCAGCGTAGCCCGCGGATGTTCGACCCGCTCGAGCATGTGGGACAACGGCTGCCATTCGACGAACAGATCGGGTAACGATGGATGTGGCTCACATCCGAACGCATCGACCGTTCGTGTAACGCTCTTGACAGCTGGACCCCCCGTCTTCGCATCCGTCAGCTGGAACAAGTCGTTCTCCATGCGATCGAGAACCTTTCGATACTCGTCACCGGGTTCGACGATGCCCTGAGGCTCGCGGCCCCTCAGGTTCACGCGCACGAAGCTAGTGAACAAGGATGGGATTGCAAAGGCGGTCGTTGTGCTCCAATCGGTGGTGTTGCGAAGCTTGTCCGCCAGAATTCGTTCCTGTGTCGCCTGCGAGACGCGGCGGCTGAGCGCCACGCGAAAAGACTCCGGCAGAAAGCGCCGAGCCAATGACAGCGGACTCAACGCGGCGCGGCGATCTCCCGGCTCCCTCAGACCATGGTATCCAAGCTGCTGGCAGAACGATTCGATCAAGGTCGAGGTTGGATACTCGTCCTGTATGCCGTAGAGGGACAACAAGAAAACGTTGGCATCGTCGGGTAGGCGTTCCAAGATCTTCCCGAACTGGCGATCGATCGCGACGTAGATATCGCGAATGGCGTGGCTCAGTTCATTTCGATCGGCCCCTTCGCGTCCGCTCGACCCATTGGCTCGATAGGGCCAGAATTGCGTGCTTGCGGGGTCGGTTTCCGAGAAGATGATGTTGATCAAATCGAAATCGTCGCGATCTAACAGCGACTCGCAAAGCCTGCCCTTGCGCTCTATACGCTCCAACAGTCGTTCATACATGTTCATATCGTCTTCGAAAGTGCCATTGAGCTTGCTGTGGACGACGATCCGCTCGCCGAAAATGCGGCGTACATCGTCGAGCAGATCGGCGGGCTCGGACATCGGGGTCTCGATAGAACCGTGATGGGTTGCCCAGTTCGCCAGCTGTAATCCGGCCAGGCCCGAAACGGGATGGACATCGGGAACGTCCACGATCAGCACTTTTTGGTGGCGATCGCCGAGTGCGGCCCAGAACGGCGGAGCGTGATAGTCATTGGGAATCACGTTCTGCAGGTTGTATGTCTTTGGCTCCAGTTGGCGGAAGTAGTAGTAGCCGTGCTGTGATCGCGACATCCCGCTGAATAACGTCGTCCCGACGCCGTATTCACAAACCAATTCGGGGCCCGTCGTATATCCCCAGCAGCCTCGCTGCATGAGGGACGCGATCGTCGGCAAATATCCTTCGGCGGACCATTTCTTGATCGCATCGAAATCGCCCGTATCAAGGGCGAGAATCACGAGCGGTGATGAGTTCTTCATGACCATCTTCTGTCTTTCCGAGTCTGGGACTACAAATGGATTCGTAAAGCATCAGGAACTTGTCGACGCAGGCCGAGAGAGAGAGATGAGTGAGGGCTCGATCACGCCCGGCTCGGCCCATCTCTTCGGCCAGAGAGCCATCGGCCAGGATACGGACGAGCGCCGATGTCAGCGCATTCACGTCTCGAGGCGGCACCAGCAATCCGGTCTGTTCGTGATCGACGATCTCCGGCAAGCCTCCCGTATCGCTGGCAACAACTGCCGTGCCGCGCATCATCGCCTCGGCCGCGGCGATTCCGAATGGCTCCATCACCTGGGAGGGAACGACGTGGACCCAGGCACGCTCGATTCGTTGCTCCATCTCGTGTCTGGGGATATGCCCCATGAATTCTACGTTCGGTCGAATCTCGAGCTCCTCGGCAAGCGTTTCCAGGGCTTGCCGTTGTGGTCCGTCGCCAGCGATCAGGAGTCGTGCGTCAGGGATCCGCGCCACCACATGTCGAAACGCCTCGACCAGGACGGTCACACCCTTCTCCCAACTCAACCGGCCCGCGTACGCGGCCGTCGGGGGGGCCCTTAGCGGCGGGCGTTCAGGCCTTTCGGGAACGCCATTCCACACGACTTCGACTCGCTCGATGCCGTCCTCGATCAGTTTGGACCGAACGGCATCGCTGTTCGCGACGAAGACGTCGAAGGCGGTACGCCATCTCTTCCAGAGCTCTCGCTGGACCATCAGCGGCGCCCACGCTCTTCGCGAGAGACAACCGTTCTTGCGACAGGCAACACCGGCGGGTGAACTGCATTCAGAACCATCCGGCAGGAGTTTCAGTCCATTCGGACACACCGATTCATACCACGACGCGTGATAGAGGCTGGGCACCGAACGCAGAATCGGCAGGATCGACGGAGACAATTGGGTGAAGAACATGCGGACGTGTACGACGTCCGGCTCGAAGGTCTTTAGGACCATGGACAGCTGCCGGTAGGCTGAAACGTTGAAGACGCGATTCAGGGTTCGCAGACCCGCGGTCGTACCGAAGCAGGAGTAGTCCGCGACGCTCGCCTGCTGCCCGTATTCGGCCGAACTCGCGAAGATTCGGGCATCGTGGCCGCGGCTTCGCAACTCATCGCGCAGCGCGATCGTCATGATTTCTGCGCCGCCGCTGGGAGTCGCCGCATCATTGAGGAGCAACACCTTCATGTCGAACGATCACCCATCACTGGCCGCCATGACCGAACCGTCGATCTCCGAGATGGCGACGGGCCGTCGGATTCTCGCGGATTCTTCAGCTGCGTGAATGACGACGAGACTGCGATAGCCATCATCGAGATTGACTTGCACCGGCTGGTCGTCGATGATCGCATCGACGAAGGATTGGAAGGCGGCGTCGTACGCCGGCTCGATGCTTCTCTGCAAGTGTCTCCGAACTTCGTGAGAGGCCTGTGCCACGACACCGAGGGCGCGACCCACACGATGCCGCACAGATTGGTCCGGTTGCACGTCGTGCAGTTCCAGGCTGTCCCGTTGACGATCCAGTACGAGCTTTCGACGCTCTCCGTAGATCTCCAGGCGGTTCTCCTGGAGCGAGGTGCACGATAGAAACGCTTGGATCGTCATCCCATCGTTGAGTCGCAACTCAATCCGTGCGTTGTCCTCCTCGCTTGCGACTGAGTCAACCGTCGCTGTAACTTCGCATACCGGTCGCTCGAACAGAAATTGGACGATGTCCGTCAGGTGCGAACCCAGGTCGAGCAACACGCCTCCGCCGGTTTTTCGTCGACGTTTCCAGTTCGGCAGCTGCCGCGTTGCCGAGCACCAAGACACGCGAGCTCCGACGATTCGACCCAGCTTGTCGCTTTGAACGATTTGTTTCGCCTGTTGATAAAGAGGATGGAAGCGATTGTGGAACCCGACCGCTGCCCGCTTCGCTGGATTGCGACTCCAGATGTCTAGTAGCGATCGTGCGTCCGCGAGCTTCGTCGCGATTGGCTTCTCCAGATACAGGTGCTTGTCTCGTTCGAAGGCTTCGGTTGCCGCCTCGACGTGCAGCCCCGTTGGAAGACAGATGACGACCGCATCGAGATCCGATCTTCGCAAGAGGGTCATGTAATCGGACATGACATCCACGTCGGGTGCGCGAGTGCGCACGTATTGCTGAGACTCCGGATGCGGCTCTGCCACCGCCACGAGCTTCGCCCGCTTCAACCGCGCGAGCGCCTCAAGATGGACGAGTTGGACGATCCGACCGCACCCGAGCAATCCCAGACGGACTTCGTTCACGACCGTCGTCCCCCGATTTCCCCGCCTAGCAGCTCGTGGCGTGCACTCTCGATCAGCGGTCCAGAGGTGGCGCCGGGTAGCACGCGTGCCGCCACGCCCTCGTCCGCGGCTTGCACCCGACGGATCGGGCCCGCAGATCGGAGTAGTTGCAGGAGATCGCGCGCGCTCGCGAGACCGCCCGGCAGGGCCATCCAGATCGCCGCGCACGCTACTCCGAAGATCGCGCCATCTCGTAGTAGGCGAAGCGCCAGCGCGGTGTCGGAAGTCGCCGGTAGGGCCACCAGCAGCGCGGCTGCTCCCCCTCCAGCCACGGCGGGCCGCCATGCCGCACCCCATACGTCCGCCTCGCGAAGCGGGGACGTCCGCAGGCAGAATCGCACGCTCGGATAGGCGAGCAGCGCAGTGACGACCGCGACGGCGACCACGATCCCGAGCGGACCCCAGGCTGCGCCGACCATCACCGCACCGATTGTGAAGGGCTGGGAGATGACTGTCCATTGCAGCCGCCGCCGGGTTTCTCCCTCGGAGAGGTAGACCCAGACCGTCAGACGGTTCGCGCAGCCAAAGAACACCGCCGCGGCCAGCAGTCGGAAAAAGGGAACGGCGGCGAGCCATTTCGGTCCGAAAAGGAAGAGGATGACCTCTTTCGCCTCGACGCAAAGGAATGCCATCAGCGGCAGCACCGCGGCGAACGCCGCGGCGAATACCGAGCGAGCCGCTGCCCGGTAGCGCTCCGGTTCGCGCTGCAATCGGCTGAAGCTCGCGACGGCGACGCTCTTGATGGGCACGACGAGCTGGAGCGCGGGGAGCTCCGACCAGCGCCGCGCGTTTTGGTAAAAGCCAAGCTGCGTGGCTCCCGCAAGGGTGCCGACGAGGATTCGGTCGATCTGTCCGGCCGCCTCATTCAGCACTCGCGCAAGCGTTGTTTCGCGACCGAATGAGAGCAGCGCGCGCAGCTCGGGCCCGCTCCGCCCGTAGGTCCGAACCGAACCTGGTCGCCAATCAGAGACGAGCCATCGCAGCGCGCCCTGGACGCCGAGCTCTGCCAGCTGCTGTATCACAAGGGACCAGTAGCCTGCGCCGAGCAGCGCGGAGCCGATGCCGCATACGCCGCCCATCGCCGCTGCGCCCACATCGATCGTGCCGAGGAGTCTGAAGCGCATCTGTCTCTTGAGCAGACCGACGTGTGGATTGGAGAGGCCGTTGGCTGCCATCCCGACGGCCAGCGCACAGCTGATGGCGATCAGGGCGGGCTCGCCGAAGAGCCAGGCCAGCAACGGCGAAGCGGCCGCCATCGCGAGCCCGAGAGCGCCGGCGAGCTTGGCGTTCAACCAGAAGACGCGGCTCAGCCCGTCGTCGTCGATCCGATCCTCCCACACGATCGCCATCGGCAGACCGAAATCGCGGAACGAGCCGACGAACCCCGAGAGCACGGCCGCCATGGCGAGGAGACCGAAATCGCTTGGCGTAAGCAGCCGTGCCAGCACCATCACCGTTGCCAGGGTCGTGCAAAAGTGAAGGATCCCTGCGACGAGGACAGCGATTCCGCCCCGCACCGAGCGTTGTTTCAGATCGCCGTCGCCGGAGGTGTCCATCATCAGCTAGCCGACCTGGCGGCCTACGCCACCCCAGCTGTTGGCCTCTCGGTGACAACGCACGAGCACGCGATCGGCCATGCGTTGCGCTTGGCTTTGCACATCGGCATTCACAACTGCTGCATCCGCTGGCGTGCCGAGGTGGCCATCCAACGCTCCCAGAAGTAGCCAGCAGCATTCGCCGCTTGTGAGACGAAGAACAGGCCGCTCGTCATAAAAGCGCGGCGGGGATGCAGCCGCGAAAATGGGTAGCGCAGCAGGTCGACATAGAAGCGCAGGGGCTCGACGCGCGTGCTCGCCCCGCGCTGGGCGCGGGCACGACGGAACTGGAAGGCGCCGCGTCCGTAACCAAAATGCTGGCGCAGGAAGCGACGCGGCGTTAGGCCGTGGTGGTGCTCGACCCTCGCGCCCGGCACGTACCGGATCGACTGACCGTTTGCTACCCAGCGATCGCAGAGTTCTCGATCCTCGCCCGCCGCCAGCGGAAAATCGGTTGAGAAGCCACCGATCTCCCGAAACGCCTCGGACGGTACGGCGAAATTGTTCGAGGTGACGAAGCGAGCGGAGGTCGGGTCGGCGTTGAAGCACGCATAGAGGTAGTCGATTAGCAGTTGGCTAGCCTCGGAGTACACGTTGCCTGCCAGCGCGTTCACGGTGAATCCCCCGAGCGCGGCGTTAGGGGTCTCCAGGTGTGCGCTGGCCAGCGCACGCAGCCAGCCCGGATCGGGCGTGCAATCGTCATCGGTGAATACGAGGAGGTCGCCTCGAGCCCGCTGCGCTCCGGTGTTGCGCGCCGCGGCTGGCCCCGCATGCGGCTGCTGGATGAGATCGACGGCGAGACGGTCGCGCGTCTCGCGGATCACGTCGCTCGGCGGGCTGGAACTCCCATCGTCCACGACGATCACCGAGAAGCGGTCGTGCGGGTAGTTCTGGTGTGACAGGGCCTCGAGGCAGCAGGACAACTGCGCCGGCCGTTGATGCGTCGGAATGACGACCGAGAGGAAGGGCTCCTCGCCAGGCATCACGCGGTTTCCCCCTTTCGATCGCTCTCGCGGACCTCGGCCCGCGCCCCAGCAACGGAAGCTTCCGGCCGCGTTGGCGCGGCGCGGCGATCGGCGATTTCGTTGTAGACCCGCGCTAGCAGCCAGCCGGCCGCGGCGCCCACCAGCGCGCCATAGAAGAACCCGATCGGGACCCCGACCCAGGTGACCGAGTATCCGGGGAAATAGTTGTTGAGCAGGGCAAGGTGCGGTCCCACCGGATCGCCGCCACGCATGAGCAGCCATGCCGTCGCGACGAACATCCCCATACCGCCGGCCAGCCCGAACGTCACAGCCATGACCGAGGAACGCAGCCGAGCAATCGCCCGCTGCAGCTGCGCCGCCTCTCCCTTCCTGGCACTTCGCTTCATGAGTCGACTCCTTCGAATTCGGCCTGGATCCGCACGAATTCCGCCTCCAGGAGGAATCTGCGTTCGTGCGCGGCGACGATGGCATTGATGGTGTGCCCGACGACCAAGCCGAACAGGAAACCACCGAGCGACGCCTCGACCAGTCCCACGAACGCTCCCCCCAGCGAGACGTCGTAGCCGAACAGGAAATTACCCAGGAGCGAGAGGTTCGGGCCCACGATGTCGCCACCCTGGAGCAGTAGTGTGGCGGTTGCCAGGAGTAGCCCGAGTCCCAGGAGCGCGGCGACGGCTCCGCCGAGCGCGATCGGATCGTAGCGGGCGAAGGCGGATACCACAGCCGCCCGTTCGACCTCTTCCGTCGCGAGCTGCGGAACCAGGCGGTCCAGGCTGGCTCTTTTCTCTCCCTCACGCATCTCTTCGTGGTAGGACTCCTCGACGTTGACGTTCCATATGTCGTAGTCCGCGCCGGCCACGTTCCGGATCGCATACAGCGCAGTCGCCATCGAGTGATCCTGGTTGTTGTAGCGGTGCTGTCCGTTGCGACCGATGAGCTGAAGATTCTCGATTCCATCGAGATACGCGCGGATTTCGAGCAACGATTCCTTGTATACGGAGTCGTAGACCGGGTAGGCCTTTGGCATGCGCACGACGGTGCCGTCGATGACCTCGGACGCATCGAGCAGCCCGAGCTCCTCAGCCTCACGCTTGCCGAGGGCGATCAGCTCGGCATCGTCTGCAGTCCACAAATCGTCGCCCTCCTGGACGAAGTACTCGAGCGCCAGAGAGCTCTTGCTGGGGTCCGGGACCATCTCCGGACTCCAGTTCTTCGGGTTCTGGATGCGGCCGACCCGGACCTTCGGCGAGTGGATGTAGATCCAGTTGTCGGGGAAGAGCTCCGCGCGGTCGACGATCAGGGCAACCATGATGAAGTCGCGGTAGCGCAGGCGGTTCGCCGCCTCGATCACGCCGACCGGAGGCGCGGGATCGAACGCATTCAAGAGCTCGCGAATCGGCATCGAGGAGATCACTTGATCCGCTTGTTCCTGCCACTCCCGGCCGTCGTGATCACGCACGTCGACGGCCACGACCCGTCCATCGCGGTGCCGAATCCGTGTTACCTCGGCGCCCGTGATCGTCGGGTAGCCGTTTTCCGCGAGGATGTCGCGGCAGCGCTCCCAGAGCATGCCGGGGCCGTGCCGCGGATACAGGAAGTGGTCGATCAACGTGGTTACGGTCTCACTGCCGTGGGATCGTTTGTTAAACAGCGCGTTCTTGATCGCAGTCACAAGGTCGAGGTTCTGGATGCGCTGGGCGGCCCAGTCGGCGCCGATCTCATCGCAGGGCATGCCCCAGACCTTCTCCGTATAGGTCTTGAAGAAAATCTCGAAGAGACGGCGGCCGAAGCGATTCGATACCCATTGCTCGAACGTGCGCTCTTCCTCGGCCGGGAAGATCTGGGCGAAGGCGTAGCTACACAGAATGCGCACGGCTTCGACGGGCCCGAGCCCGAGCAGCGCATTGACGGGCTTGATCGGATAGTCGAAGAATCGGTCGCGGTAGTAGATGCGGGAAAGACGCGGGCGTTGCAGTAAATCTTGCCCCAGGATGGTGCGCCAGAGGCTCTCGATCTCCGGCATCTTGGTGAAGAAGCGATGACCGCCGATGTCGAAGCGGTAGTCGCGGTAGACGACCGTTCGGGAGATACCGCCGACCACGTCGTCCTTCTCGAGGACCCGCGCCGGCAACCCGAGCTTCATCGCCTCATAGGCGGCGGTTAGGCCGGCGGGGCCCGCACCGATGATCAGACAGGTCTCTAGGCGACGCAAAACGATTCTCTCCCTTGGCCCAGCGTTGGTCGGGCCTCCTTACCGGCGGACTCTGTGGCGCAGCGATTCCCAAAAACGTGTTTAGATCGTACCATGCTGGCTTTGGGAGGCGAGAACATTTTCGATAACTCCGATTTGTGTATCATTATTCCGGCCTACCAGGCGGCCGCTTTCCTGCGCAGGTTGCTCGCCCAACTCGCTGAATTTGGGGAAGCGGTGCCGGTCCTGGTGGTGGACGCGGGGTCCCGAGACGACACCGGAGAAGTCGCCCGCTCACTGGGAGCGGAGGTGCTTCGCCTTCCCGAGCGACAGGGTCCCGCCGCGGCGCGGAACGCCGGAGCGGAAGTCGTGAAGGCCGATACGCTCCTTTTTCTGGATGCAGACTGCGTGCCCCATCGCGACGTGCTCGAGCGGGTGCGCAGGGCGTTTCGGGACACGCCGGACCTGGTGGCCCTCACCGGTTCGTACGACGACGCCCCTCCGGAGCAGAACTTCTTCTCCCAGTACATGAACCTTCGCCACCACTTCACGCATCAGCGCGCTAGGCGCGAGCCCGCGACGTTCTGGGCGGGGTGCGGCGCGGTCCGCCGGGAGCCCTTCCTGCGCGCGGGGGGCTTCGATGCCGAACGGTACCCCCGCCCGCAGATTGAGGACATCGAGCTGGCGGCCCGGCTGCGGCCCTTCGGAAGGCTGCGCCTCGACCCGAATCTCCAGGTCACCCACCTCAAGCGCTGGGACCTGCGATCGGTGGTCCAGACCGACATCGTGAGTCGCGCGATTCCGTGGGCGCGGCTCCTGGCGGAGCAGGGCGAGCTGCCGAACGACCTGAACCTGCGCCGCTCCCAGCGTTTCGCGGCCGCACTTTCACCGTTCGTGTTAGTCACACCGGCCCTGCTGGCCGGGGCCGTGTGGAGTGGCCGGGGTTGGCTCGCTGCACTGAGCGGTGTGACCCTTGCGGTTGCGGTGGGCCTCAACCTCCCGATGGTCGCCTTCTTCGCGAGGAAGCGGGGAGCCGCGTTCGCTGTGGGCGCATTTCTCTTCCATCAGGTTCATCTGGCCTACTCGAGTTTTACCTTTGCCGTCTTCTTCGCCCTGCACCGACGCACGCGAGCGCAGCGCGCCAGAGGTGCGCGTGCTGCCGAACTCGACAACCGGACCAACCGGCCCCAAAACTAGCAAGCGCTCCCGCCGTAAGTGGTCGGAAGCGCTTGCGTTTTAGTGGAGCACGAGACCAGATTCGAACTGGCGACCCTCACGTTGGCAAGGAGAATGCGGAATCCCGTAAAGGGCTGAAATAGAATGGGAATTTCAAGCTGCGTTTTCCGCACCGCCGATACGAGACGATATGACAACCAAGCCTCGGATGGGGGCATCGTCACCCCGTTCCGGGGGATTCTGAATCGGAATGTTCCCAAGCTGAGGGTCGTCGGTTCGAACCCGGTCTCGCGCTCCATCTTTTCACATACTTACGCGATTCCCCCACGTAGATGAGTCGCCCGCACCACCAACCGACGAAGGGCGTCGCGAGGCGATGCCAGAGGACTTCCAAAGGCTGGTCCGGCGCATAGGGAAACTCGCCGCGTGGGAGATCCACGAGCAGCGGGATCATCAGCGGCTACCAAGGCTCCGAGGCCGCCCGCCCTCCGAAATGCAGCGACGGGCTGGGTCCCGGATCGCGTCTACCTGAGCGCGCACGTCAGCGTCGTCCAGCCCGAGGAGCGGACGCAACTCGTCGGCTGTGCGCCGCGCGCCGCGCAGCGCGTAAAAAGTGGCCGGCGGGAGGTAGGCCACCATCGCGATGAAGCCGAACGAGAGTCGCAGGTTGCGCAGGCCATCGGCACTGTTGGCAGCGAGCCACTCCAGACGGCCGCTCCCTAACTCTACGAGGAGCAGGACGCCACTCGCCAGTACGGCCACCCGAAGCTCAGTAGTGCGGGAGCAATCGGCAGCCCATCCAGGAAAAGGAGGGTCGGCGAGGACGCCTTGCGCTCGCTGACGTGGGCTTCGAGCATAGCCATACGGTACTACAATCGGACGGTTCTCAAGCCGATTCGAAGTCGCCAGGGGCATTGAGCCTCGATCGAATCTCGGGATCGATTGCGTCTGGATTCTTGCTACGCGTCGGTGCCGAGAACGCGGATCGGACTTGGTAGGCCCGGTGCTAGCCCGAAACGCTCCGCGGATAATAGTAGTTATACAACCGGCTCTTTCGGTTCCGCCGACAAGTATCCATATGACAACCATGCTTCGAATGGGGTACACTCACCCCGCTCCGGGAGTTGTTATGAGGATCCTCGCTACACACGGATTGCTGAGTTTGCCGCTGCGACGTCTATCTCACTCTGCTCCCTGCTCCTTCGCGTCGCTCAGCGATTCCTTCGCGACCGGCGTCGCGGCGGCCCTGCTTATGGGAACGCTGGCAATGGTGGCCATGCCCACAGGGGCGAATACTCTGTATTCGATTTCGCGAGACGACGACCAATTGCGGACCATCAGTCCCGTCGACGGAATGACGCAGGGCACTCCCGTCACCATCACATTTCCTGCCAACACCGTCCACGGGGGCAACGGGCTGGCTACGGATCCACTGACGGCTGACCTCTATGCCCTGGTTCGAATTGTGGATGGATTTCCGCCGAATCGCTGGCTCGTGATTATCGATCCCGCGACTGGCACTTCGACGGTTGTCGGCGACACGGGGGAGAAATTCGCTGGGCTCGCCTTCG
>SMVB01161681.1_pt1 | contig 15425 bp, 13 predicted proteins | sample 2456461 | NCBI WGS metagenome assembly SMVB01 (sample SAMN11095934, study PRJNA526329) | marine sediment metagenome | biome: Marine sediment; feature: Surficial sediment; material: Deep marine sediment; isolation source: Hadal surficial sediment | place: Pacific Ocean | collected 2014-05 | depth... | reverse complement strand
GTCACCATGTAGGCCATGGCCAAGTGGCGCCCGCTCGGATCGACCGTCATCGCCTGGATGCCGGAAACGCGGAGATCGAGCGTGGCTTCGGGCGCTTTTTTCAGCGCCGCCGCCCGGCGCATCGCAATGCTCTCCCTGAGCAGCGGTGGGTTGACCTGCCAGACCGAGATGAGCTCCATATCACGGTCGTAGACGCCGAGCGCCAGACCGAACTGGTCGAGTAGGTACAGGCGTCCCTCGCCATCCATGGCTATCAGCACGCCGAGCGGCGAGCTGTGCTGCAGGCGGTCGGCTTTCTTCAGGAGGCGCCCGTCCTCCTCGAGGTCATTGGTGAAGCGCTGCAGGAGCGCGGTGCCGCTGGCCGGGTAGCCGATGAGCCGGTCCTCGGCGTCGACCACCAAAGAGGCCACTGCGGTGGTCGCGACCGATTTCAAGAAGGTGCCGTCGGCGGCGTACTTGCTGATGCGCTGTTGGCGCACGTCGGAAACGAAGACGTTGCCCCGGCTGTCGACCGCGACGGCGCGCGGACGCAGCATTTCACCCGGTCCGGCGCCTTTGCCGAGGCCGTAGGTGGCCTCGGGATCGAGGTCGCGGGAGAGACGCGCCACACGGGGTGTGGCCTTGTCGGTTACGTAGATGCCCCCGGCACGGTCGGCGAACACGCGCGGTACGTACAGCATGGCGTCTTCGCCGGGGATGATCTCTATGCTGTGCAGCGTGGTGGTGGTGGCGGCGGCGAACGCGCCTACGCCGGGTGCGGCGCCTGCTCTCTCGGGGGTCGCCGAGAGCACCATTGCGGCGATGAGCCCCAAGGTTGCGCCGGTGAGTACGATGACACGCCCCCGCGGCGATACCATCGGCTGGATGATTCGTGGCATATGGGCTGCTCCTTGTTTGGCTGCAGTGAGCGGTTGCAGCCCTAGAAAGAGCAAGCCTCGTGCCAGGTCCGGCGGAATGCCCGCTAGCCCCATGTTTGCAAGGGGTTACGGGGAGATTGCAGGCGGGGTGCCGGAGGGGACCTGACGGGGTCTCGGCAGGCGGTGTGGGGCGGGGCAATAGCGGGCGCCGAAATGTCGGCACCCGCTCGATATCGGTTGAACCCTCCGACGATGGTCAGGCCCAGCGGAACCTCAGTTGCGGTTCGACCTGCTCAAGCCCAGCGTCGCGCGCAAGGTCTCGTAGGTTTTCTCGGCCTCGCGGTAGAAGGCAAAGTTTTTCTGCGATCTCACATCCTCGAGCGCGGACAGCGCCTGCATCGGGCGGTCCAGTTTCAGCAGGGTGTTGGCCTCGTACCAGGCCGCCTGGTGCGCGATGATGCTATCGCTATCCGTCAGAGTGGAGGTGGAGAGTTCGCGTACCTCTTCGAACTCGGCCAGTGCCCACTCGTAGTTGTCGAGGAAGTACTCGGCCATGCCGCGAAACAGCGGGATCTTGCCCTCCGCGTCGGTCGGTTGTCCTTCCAGCAGGCCCTTGGCGACGTTGTAATCGTGTGCCTCGAGGGCGCCCAGCGCATCGACGATGACGATCTTGCTGCTGGTGAGCTGCGGTGCCTCTGGATCCCCCGTCACGGTGTTGGCTGGACCCAAAGCCACGTTGTTGACGAAGGTGGTGATTGCCAGTAGGCGGGAGTCCGTCACCTCTGCGGGTATCAAGAACGTGGTCGCCGCCCACACGCCGACCACGGCGATCAGGGCGATCGATGCTGCCAGGCGTAGACCTTGGGTGGCCCAGGCCCATCCGGGTGAAGGGGGGCCTGGCCGGGCAGCCCGATGGCGGAGGGGCATGGGGGTGGCGTCGGTCTCGGCAGCCAAGCGGAGCGCTTCGAGCGCCTCCTCGCGGTTCGCTCGCAGCGAAACGAGCACCTGCAAAGCGGCGGCGCTTTCCGGGCAATGCTCGAGTCGATCGAGCAGATCCGCCAAACGATCCGGTTCGGCGTCCCCGTTTATCAGCGCCAGCAACTCTTCGGTGTTCAAGAGCATTGTTTTTCTCTTCACGTCGGGAAGCCCAGGGGGTTCGGCTTCATCGATTGGATAACGGCTTCAGGCGGGGTTTTCCGAGAGCGTTTTCCGCAAGGTATCGAGAGCTGACTGTAATCGGCTGTGCAGCGTGGAAATAGGGGCCCCGGTGACCTCTGAGGCCTCTCGGAGCTTCATGGGTGGTTGCCGCAACACCAGCAACTCGATGGCTTCGCGTTGCGGCTCCGGCAGCGTCTTGAGCTCATCCAGCATGCGGTGGAGCTGCTCGCGCTCCCCCAGGGCCGCTTCCGCGGCCAGCAACCGGGATTCCTGATCGGCGTCCACCGGCACGAGTCGCGGGCCGGGCTCGTCATCTTCGGCGAAGCTGGTCAGCCGGCTGCGTGCCCGCACCTTGTCGATGGCGCAATGGCTGACGCTGCGGGTCAGGTAGCGACCCGCCGAATCGGCATCCACCAGGGTCCCGGGTCCGGTGAGGACCTTGGAGATGGCCTCCTGCACGGCGTCCTCGGCGTCGTACACGTTGGCCGTGATGCGCATGGCCATGCGCACCCAAATATCTCGATTCCGCTCGACGGCGGCGGCGACCAGGTCGGCCCTGCTCAGCTTATTTGCCTCGGGGGTTCCAGGCACAGAATCCACCAATCCAGTGATCACTATGTTGGGCACCGCGTGAAGCTGCTCATCGCGACAGCAGAAAGTATAGCTGCTACTACTTCTACAGCGGCAGCGCCTCGTACTCATTTGTGCCACACATTGAACAGTCAAGCCAAGAACAAAATAGGGCCGGCGTGTTCAAGTGTGCGTCGGGCGTCCCTGGCCAGCGATGTCGTTAGCCGGTGGCCCGAAAGGTTCGAGGCCGGATACTGGATGCTTCTTCGGCCAGGTCGGGCGACTTCTCGGTTGTCGACGGCCTTCGGTCTCGCTTCCCACGGGCATCGCCTATTCCACCCATCCGGGCCACCCTTTCGGGGGCTCCACGACGCCGCGAGAGGGGTCGAACGGTTCGATAGAGTCGATCAGCTGAGGCTTGACAAGACCGTTAAAATCCGGCGGAAATGGAAGCCAAACGGCGACCATTTCTCGTTCCGGAGGCACTGGCTCGAGGCGCACCCGGCCGGTGAAGAAGGCCTCGCCGTGGGGATCGGCGCGCAGTTCCGCATCGAGGTCCTCGCCCAGATGTGCCGCCCACAAGCGTGCCGCTTCGCGCAACACGTCGCGTAGCACCAGAGCGGTATCAGGCAACACGCGGCACAGCGTGTAGGAGATCTCGTGGTTACCGATCCGGGCGGTGCGAACGATCATGAACTTTCCCTGTTAGGTGGGTTTCGGAAGCTCGATCATACGGGCGCCGGGTGCTTGCGTCGCGAACACTTCCGCTAGTCGCCGGTGGCATGTGAACGCCAGCACCTGGGTTCCCTCGGCAGCATACCTGCCCAGCAGTGCCGCGGTGGCCGCAGCTCGTTCGTCGTCGAAGTTCACCAGGATATCGTCGGCTACCAGAGGAAGAGCAACGAGCTGCTCGGCGTACACCGCGGCGAGCGCCAGTCGCATGGCCAGGTAGAGCTGCTCCTTGGTGCCCTGAGAAAGAGCCTCGGGTCCCTTGCGCTTGCCGGTCTTGCGCTCCTCGACCTGCAAATCGTTCTCGCCGAGCGGTGCCATCACGCGAACGTAAGCGCCTCCCGTCATGGTGGAGAAGTACCCCGATGCCAACCTCAGCACCTCCGGCTGACGCTGCTCTTCGTAGAGCTTCTTGGCGCCATCGAAGAGCGTCGCGGCGGTGGTGTACTCGGCCCACGCGTTGACTGCGGTGATCAGGCTCGACCTCGATTGCTCGCGCTCCAGGAGCAAGTCTCCGAGCTCGCCGTCGCCTTCGAGGTACGAGATGCGCTCGGTGATCGCCCCGAGTTGCTCGTTGATGCCGTCACGTTGTGCTTGCACAGCGGCGACGGCGGTCTCCGCGTCGTCGAGCAGTCTCTGGATCTGGTCGGGGTCGAGGGATTCGAGTCGCGCCCTCAGAGCATCCTGCCCTTCCTCGCCGGCGCTGGCGCGCAGGCCCGCGCGGGCCTGCACGTACTGCTGCATCTCCTTGCGCAGGCGAAGGTGCCTGTCGGCCACAGAGTCGAGCTCCGTCTGCAGTTTTTCAAGCTGGCCGACGAGCGGTTCGACGGCTTCGAGCAGCTTGTCCTCGAGCGCGACCGGTTCGCGACCGAGATCTGTGAGCAGCGCGTTGACCCGGCCGCACGCGACGACGAGGTCGGCGAGCGCCTGGTCTTGATTGTCCACCGCGGCTTCTTGCTGCCGCGCCACCTCTTGTGCCTCGCGCAAGCGGTCGAGGAGGTCGAGGGCGCCGTCGACGGACAGGTCGGCGTCCAGTTCCTGGGTCTTGAGCCAGTCCTTCCACTGCCGCTGTTTCTCCTTCATGTCGTTCTCAGCGATCTCGTGTTGCGCCCATAGAGTCGTTTCACGCTCCGCCGAAGCAAACCGTTCATCGTCGAGTTGGTGGAGGCCGCGATAGCGCAGCCAGTAGGCCACCGTTCCTGCGATAAGTCCTGCGGCCGCTATGGCGGACGTGATGATGACCCGCGACGGCAACGGCATGAAGACGCCCAAAAAGGTCAGCGCGAAAGCCACCGCCCAGGTCAGCAAGACGGCCTCGCGGCTGATCGGGTCGGGCCGGTTGACGATGGTCTCGTAGGCCTCGTGAGCATCGGCGGCGCGTACCGCGATGCGCTCGATCTCGGACCTCAGGTCGCGCAGTTCGTTGGAAAATGCGCGCGCTGCTTCGCGTTGCTGTATACCCGCGTTGGTCTTCAGGATGCGTTCCACGTCCCACTTCTTGCCCAGGTCTCGGATGTGGGCCTCGAGCGCCGAGCCCGCCGAATCGGCGTCCGCGCCGTGCTTGTCGGCGGCGGCGCGAAGCCCTCGCAGTCGCGGAGCGGAGGCGAGCATGCCGGGGACACGACTGGACTCGCGCAGGATCGCGGTCTCCTGCTCGGTCAGCAGGTCGGTCGCCTCGGCGTCAATCGCCGATTCTAGCGGCACTCCCAACGCTTCCAGAGAGGACTCGGCCGCCAGCAACTCTTCGTAGTCGCCCCAGGCGCTGCGCGCCCGGCGAGCAGCGTCGCGGCTCTGTTGCTGCGCCTCGAGCTCGGCATCGAGGGACTCGAGGCGGGCGTGCAGTGCGGCATCTTGTTCGAACAGCTTGGCGTGCTCTTCGGGAAGGTTCTGCAGCGGTTCGATGTCCCGTTGCAGCGCTTGGAGCTGGTCGAAAATGCGCGTTACGTGCTGATTCTTGCCGCGCGGCAGGAAGTATTCGCGTCGCTGCTCGTCCAGGCGCTGACGGAAGCCCAGCGGGTCGGTACCGGCGGCCGCCATACCGGCGCTGTAGATGTGCGCCCCAATCTCCTCGTTGCGCATGGTCTCGATCTTCTGCAGCTCGGAAAGCCCGAAGGCGAATACGTTCTCGTACAGCTCCCGCGTAGTGCCGCCGAGCAGGCGCGCGAGCGTGGCTTCGGGCAGCGCTTCCCCGGCATCGTTGGTTATCTGCAGGGCGCCCGACGAGCTCCGGTCGTGGGTGCGGAAGATGCGAAATGTGTCGTCGCCCTCGACGATTTCGAGGTGTCCGCCGTGCTTGCCGCCGTGCAGCGGCTCGTAGCGCTCCGCATGATTGCGCGGGCGAAAGCCGTAGAGAATCGCGCGCGCGAAGCTCATCAAGGTCGTTTTTCCGCCCTCGTTGGGGGCCACGAGGATGTTCAGCCCCGGCTGCAGGCCATCGAGTGTCAGGTCGCGCCAGATGCCGAAGCCGTCGATGTGGAAGCGGCGGAAGATCATGGTTCGGTATCCGCGCCCAACAAGCCCTCGATGGCGAGAACTTCGGCGCGCCGCAGCAGCTGTTGCCAGTCGAGCAGGTCCCAGGCGCTGTGGCCGAGCACCGCCGCCAAACGGGTATCGTCGAGCAGTACGGCGAGGTCGTTCCGGATAGCGGCTACCACTTCGTTCGGAGTTCCCAGGTCGAGCTCGTTACCGATCTCGGTCTGCCGCCGTGGCGGCCGGTGGTCGCGCGCTTGGTCGGCGAGTCGCAGCAAATCGCCGAGAAGGTCCTGTTGCCTGCGCAACTCCACGATGTCGCGTGGTGGTCGGGTTTCGACATCGAGACGTTGCAGCCAGACGGCCCCGGCGAGCGGTTCGGGAGCGTGCTCGTCGCGCAATGCCTGCACCAGGTCAGCGACGATGTTCGGGCGGCGTAGGTCCGCGTGCATCGGGCCGGAGCCGGTCAGCGTCCACAAGACGATGTGTAGTCGATCGGGAGCCTCCGCGGCGATGCGCGAGCTGATCTCGCCGAAGGTCCCCAGAACGTCGTCGAGTGTTGGTAGATCGTCGATCGACGTACGGACGCGATGCCAACGCACGCCATCCGTCCAAACCGGCGACAAGGTCACGGAGCCGTTCGCCGAGACTTCGACAAGCGTCGCCCCCCGCGGACCCAATTCCTTCATGTGGAGCCCTTGCGTGTTGCCGGGGTAGTGCACGATGGGGGCCTCGGCGCGCAGAGTCTCCCGTTTGTGCACGTGGCCCAGCGCCCAGTAGTCGAAGGAGTGGGCCTCGAGATCTGCCAGGGTGCACGGGGAATAGGGCTCGTGCTCGGCACGGCTGCCGACGTTGGCATGTAGCACGGCAATCGAGAAGGGCCCTTCGGGCTTGCCGGGGAACTGCTGCGTCAGGTTGTCCGCCACCGCGGAGGCGCCGTACGAGACGCCGTAAACGTGGGCCAGCACTTCCTCGTTGCGCACCAGTGGCACCGTGCTGACCTCGGTGCCGAAGAAGTGCACAGATGCCGGGTATTCGATGGAGGCCACCGCGCTCCCTAGGGGGTCGTGGTTGCCTGCGGCGATCAGGGTGGGAATGCCGGCGGCGTCGAGCTTCCGCAAACGGTCGCGCAACTGGATCTGGGCGCGCAGATTGCGGTCTGCGGCGTCGAATACGTCGCCCGACATGACCACTGCAGCGACCCGGTGCTCGATTGCCGCGGCCACCAGGCGATCGAGCGCCAAGACGGGTGCTTCGCGTAGGCGCTCGGCGAGACTGTAGGGAAGGTCGGCCAGCCCTTGAAACGGAGCTCCGAGGTGAAGATCAGCACAGTGAAGAAAAGAAAACGCCTGCATCAGGTGGTCAACTGCGCTGAGGTTGCGGCGGTGCGTCCAGCGGGAGAGGCGCTGGTAGCCACGGCCTGCTAGGAATCTTGGTTCTTCTGTTGCAACTGAGATGGCTTGAGGCCGTGCCGCTTGCGTGCCCTTGCCTGCTCTTGCTTGCGTGTGCGGGACCTGCCGTGCGAACTACGCCAGATTTTTCCACGCCGCGTACGTCGATCACCTTTACCCACGAGTATCTCCGGATCGTTGCCTCTGTAGTTTGAAACACAACCGTGCAAACTCTTGCACACTGGTTGCACGCGGAGCAAGCTACTCAACGTTTGTGTCGTGCGACCATGTTAGGGAAGCACCCCGGCCGGGCCCGCCGTGTAGCGCAGAAAGTCGTGGCCGGGGGCATATCTTGACCGGAGAGCGGCCGCGTTGCCGCGTGGTGGCTGCAAGGTGGACAACGTGAAACTGGAGGTACCGAAATGACGGGACTCATCGTGTTGCTCGGCCTCGTTCTGGTGGTCGGCTTCTTTGTCGTAGTCATCTATAATCGTTTGGTGCGGCTACGTGTCCGTACAGAAGACGCCTGGAGCGGCATGGACGTACAGCTCAAAAGGCGTTACGACCTCATCCCCAACCTGGTCCAAACGGTCAAGGGATACGCCAAGCACGAGCGTGAGACGCTCGATGCCGTGATCAAGGCCCGACAAGCGGGGATCGACGCTGCATCGGTTCCCGAGCAGGCGCAGGCCGAGAACATGATCACCGGCGCTCTCCGCAAGATGTTCGCGCTGTCGGAGGCGTATCCGGACCTCAAGGCAAACGAGAATTTTGGCCGCCTACAAGAGGAGCTCTCTTCGACGGAGAACAAAATCGCCTTTTCGCGCCAGCACTACAACGACACCGTGAGCCGGTACAATGGCACGTTGCAGACGTTTCCCACCAACGTCATCGGCGGCATGTTCGACTTCGTGCAGCGCGATTTCTTCGAGATGGAAGATGCCGCCCAGCGGGAGGCTCCCCAGGTCAGCTTCTGAGCCTGAAGGGTGCTGAAGAACTCCAGACGGTTCCGTGGGCGTGGTTCAGGCAGCCCGAAACGCGAAGCGCTCGACGTCGAGGTCGAAATGAATCGCCAATCCGTAGCCGTTGGTGTGCTCGGCACATCGCACCACCTTGCCGCGCAGAATGCTGGGCTCCAGGGCGGGATGGGTCGGGCGCACCGCGACCACAGCTCGCGAGCCCAGCGGCAGGTTGATATCGATGAACGCGTAGAGGCCAGAGGTACTCACGTCCCGCGTGGTTCCATAGGCGTGGATCAAGCTGAGGTCGCCGTCGTAGCCGTAGATCTCTATTCCCAGCTGCAGCTCACGTCGGTCGGCGCCGCGGCGGTCGGTGGTTTCGGGCGCGGCCGCCAGCAGCGCGGTCTCCGCAGCGATGCACGGCAACTGGCGGAAGATCGGTCTTTCGTCGATGCATGTCCCGCCCGACCAGGTGGTGCGCGGGTCGACGAACAGGGGGAACGTCGGCGCGTTGAGTTTATTGATCTGCTTCACTGCGGCCTCCCTTCAAGTAGCTGGATAACGGCAGCGGCAGATTTTTTGCGAGCAGCCAGATCGTACCGGCAACATCAAAAGCTATCTGTGATCAGTAGAAACCGTGAGCAGCCATGAAAAAGCATCGTAGATTGCTAGAATCTTCACGCGCATGACCCGATCGGACGTTACCTACCTCGACCTGATCGCCAAGAACCGACGCAACAGCGCGCTGCTGGTGGTCGGCTTCATTGCCTTCATTGTCCTGCTCGTCGGGGTCATGGGATCGGCGCTCGCCGGAGGTGCTCCCGAGACCGCGGCGGTCTTCGGCGGCATCGGGTTGGTGCTGGCAATCGTCGCAGCGCTGACCAGCTACTACTCGGGGGCCGCGATGATTCTGCGCATGAGCGGTGCGCGGCTTATCGAACACAGCGACGATCCGGAGCTCTACAACGTTGTTGAGGAGATGGCGATCGCCGCGGGTGTTCCGCCGCCGCCCGTCTACTTGATCGAAGACACGGCGTTGAACGCTTTCGCCACGGGTCGCGATCCCCAGCACGCCTCGGTGGCGATCACCCGCGGGCTGCGCGAAACGTTGTCGCGGGACGAGCTCCAGGCGGTGGTCGCGCACGAGATGTCGCACGTGCGCCACTTCGACATCCGCCTCGCCATGCTGTTGGCCACGCTGGTTGGCCTGGTCGTGCTGCTGACCGATTTCTTCATGCGCGGGGTTTTTTGGGGCAGCGTGGGGCGTCGGGGCAGGGGACGCAGCGGAGACAGCGGCGGTGGTGCCATCATGCTGGTGGTCGCCATCGCGTTGGCGATCATCGCGCCGCTGTTTGCCAAGATCATCCAGATGGCGTCGTCGCGGCAACGTGAGTACCTCGCCGACGCCGGAGCCGTCGAGCTCACCCGCAATCCCGAGGCGATGATGTCGGCTCTACGACGCCTGGGGGGCGACAAGGAAGTCCTCGAAGTCGCCAACCGTGCCACCGCGCACATGTACATCGTGCAACCCATCAAGAAGTGGGAGGCGCGCTCCAAAGGCATGTTCGCCACCCACCCCTCGATCGAGGATCGTATCCAGCGAATCGGATTGCTCGCCAAGTAAGACGGCAGGGGAGCGTCAGAACATGCGATGACCGCGTTGCGCTTGCCCCGCTCGCGGGTTCTGACGCTCCCCTAATTCCAAAGGCTGTTGAACAATAGCTTGTAAGTCCCGTGCGTCTGAGCACGATGCTGGACGCGGATACCCAGCAGGACCACCTTGCCCTCGCCGACCTTGGCGGTGATCACGGCGGCTCGCTTGGACAGGTACTGCTCGCCCACCAGCCAGCCGCTCTGCAGGATGTCGCGCTGGGCGTAGGTGACAACGCGTTCATAGTCATAGGCATTGCGTGCCGTGATCTCGAACGCCGGGCTGTTCCAGAACAACGCCAGGGAATCTGAGGGCATGCCCCAGGCCAGCGGATTGTCGGTGTTGATGTCGACGTGCAGCGTCGATCCCGGGCAGAAGAAATCCATCGAGCTCAGGCCGGCAAGCGTGTCGCGCACCCCCAAGTCGAAGGCCCGGATGGCGAAGTCCGTGGCGCCGCCCATCGCCACCACGGTGCCGCCGTTCTCCACGAATTCGAGGATTGCCTGCACGCCGTCCTCGCCGATGCCACTGCGGTAGTCCGGCGGTGTGTTGCCGCCGCGCCCGCCGCTGCGTCCGCCGCCGCGTCCACCGCGCCCGCTGCTGTCCGGCGTCGGCAGCCCGGTGATCGCACCCCACGAGTCGTGCGGGAAAACGATAACGTCGTAGTTGGCGTTGAGATCACCGCCGGTGATCTCGGCGTCCATCAGCGACGTGTAGGGGAAGTCGAACTGCTCGAACACCAGGCGCGTCCAGCCCTCCGCCATGTTGCCGCCGTTGTAGCGTTGGTACATGCCGATGCGCGGCGCGGCGATTTCGTGTGCTACGTCCGCCGGCACGTTGCCGGCGGCGTCGAAATCGACACCCGTGTTGCGGGCCACCTCCGACAGGTCCGCCGCCGATCCGCTGACCACGAAATCGCCTGGTTTCAAGTTGCCGCTGGCCCGGTGCACGCGCCGCACGGTGGCGCCGCGGGCGAGCAGCTGGTTAGCGGCGCGAAAGCTATCGTTGAGCCGCCCGTCGAGCACGTGACGATCACCCGGAGCGACACTGCCTGCCACCGGAATGGGCTCTTCCAGCACCCGCAAGTCACCGCTCAGATCGCCGTCTACCGGATCCACCTGTACGCCCATGATCTCGCCCATGGTGTGCGTCGCGCTGTCGTAAGGGCGCAACGGTGAGCCGTCGCGTGCCCGCGTCCAGTCGTTGTCCGGGTAGAACGTCTGTCCCAGCAGATTTCGCACCAGCCCCATCTTGGGCTGCGCCAGCGACACCACGAACGAGCCCTCGTCGTAGAGGCGACCGCCGGCGGTGAACTGTGACTCCGCGATCTGGATCTCGACGTCCGACAGCATCAGGATGTTGATCATCTTCACCGCCGTCAGCCGGTCGTGCTGCGTCGACGGGATGACGAAAGCGTTGGGCGAGCCGTTAGCGCCGCGTTCGGTCTGCCGTATCGACTTGAGGTACTGGTTGCGCAGCACCGTCTCGCGGTTGCGCGCCGCCATGTCCTGCAAGGCCCAGGCGGCGATCTTCTGTTGCTCAACGATGTCACGTAGGTGCCACCAACCGCCCGGCCACGGGTTGGGCATGTTGGACTGCGCTTCGTACTCGGGCAATCCTCGTGCGCCGCCGGACAACTGGTCGGGATCGACGTATACCGGCGTTGCCAGGTTGGCGCTCGCCGACTCGGTAAGCATGCCGGCGATGTTGTGGAACGGTGTGATCCAGTGCCAGCCGAAGTGGCCCCAACCGGGGTACTGCGCGGCGTTGAGGATGCCCGCCTTGCCGGCTTCCTCCAGCTTGTAAGCGATGTGGGCGCCGTACCAGGAGAGCTCGCGCCACATGAGCGGATCGGCGTAGGGGCGGATGGGATCGCTGTAGGGGGGCGCGTACATGCGGGCGCCGCCACCGCCCATCTGGTGGTGGTCGACGTACGCCTGCGGCTTCCACTGGCGGTACAGCAACTCGCCGATGTACTTCGACTCGACCAGGTTCATGAAGTCGCCGTCGCGGTTGTTATCGTGGCCCGCGTAGGTGTGATAGAGCCACGGTAGACCGGCGCCCTCGTAGTCGGTGCCGACCCACTGGCGGTACCAGTCGGTGACCCAGATCTGCCCGTCGGGGTTGATGCAGGGGAGGAGCAGGAGAACGGTCTCGTCGCGGATACGCCGGGCTTCCTCATCGTCGCGCGTCACCATGTCGTAGGCGAACTCCGGCGCCGTCTGGCAGCCGGCGACCTCGGTGGAGTGCAGACCGAGCGACTGGCTGATCACCGCCTTGCCCTCGGCGATCATCACCTCGATCTCGGCTTCCGGCACGCCGCGCGGATCGGACAGCGTGCGGCTGATCTCGGCGATGCGATCGAGGTTGCCCAGGTTTTCGGGTGAGGTGATCGTCACCAGCAGAAACGGGTGTCCCTCGGTTGTCGGGCCCAGATTGGTGACCTGGATGCGATCGCTTTCCTCTTCAAGAAGCTCGAAGTACTCGACGATGCGGTCCCAGCGGGCCAGGGTGCGGTCGGCGCCGAGTTGATGGCCGAAGAAATCGTCGGGAGTGGTAACGCGGTTCTGCGCCGTGGCGGCCGATACCAACAGGATGGCGCAGCTCACCGCCAGCAAGACGGCGAGTGGAGATCTGGGGAACGGCGCGTGGCTCTTGTCCATGGGTGACTCCCGAAGCTGGGGATGCATTGGAAACGGCTGCATTCTAGCTCGAACGCCTCAATGGGGGGCGGCCGCGCTCGCTAGCGTGTCGGCCCTTTGAGGATTTGCGAGCTTTCTTCCGGTGTTTCCAGGGGTTACGCTAGCGGCCCATCGACAAGTGTCGCGCGCCTACCCATCGGCGGTCGGCGCCCGTGAGGCGCGGTACACCTGCATCCGGAGGGGAAATGGGCTCGAGCGAGCAGCGTGAGCACGCGCGCTATCCGAAGAAGTTGTCGGTCGACGTTCACGTCCTCGTCATGCCTTCCTCGCAGGCGCAAGAAGGGTTCGAAGCGCAGGGGCGAACGATCGACATTGGTCGCGGTGGGGTGCTGATGCGGCTCGACAAAGAGGTTCCAGAAGGCGTTCAGGTACGCCTGCGTTTCTGGGATCTTCCCCCGGGGGTGCGGCTGTGGCCGTTGATGATGTCGGGGACGATCGTGCGTCTCGAACCGGGTGCAGACGCCGCTACGGACAACATGATCGGCGCCGGGAGCCTGCTGGCGATCGAGTTCGCCGAGCCGTTCCAAGATTTTGAAGTCCCCGTCTGAGCCCGGACTTCTCAACGAGTCGCGAAGCGAATGTGCGCGCCATCGCGCGCGCCGCCGTGACCCGTATGAGATATCCAGGCTAGCGGCGCACCACGGCGACCACGCGCGTCGGTCCGCCGGTGCCGTCCTCGATGTTCATGGGCAGCGCGATCACGCCGAAGCCGGTCTCGGGAAGATCTGCGATATTCGTGAGGTTCTCGAGGTTGAAGATACTCGCGGCTGCCAACACCTGATGCGCGGGAAACGTCGAGCTGATGCCCGGATCGATGCTGGCGGTATCGAGTCCGACGCCGTAGACGCCGCGCTCGGCGAGGGCAGCGGCCGCTGCCGGGGAAACGCCGGGAAAGTGCAGCGTGCTCACGTCCTCCGGCGTCTCGGTGCCGTAGTAGGCGTTCTCGTCGGGCCAACGCGCTGCCCAGCCGGTGCGCACGATGACGATGCTGCCCGCTGCTATGGGACCGTTGCGCTCCTCCCAAGCATCGATATCCGCCTCCGACAGGGTGGCGTCCGGGTCCGCGGCCGACTTGGCGCTGATGTCGATGACGATGCCGCGCGCCAATAATCTTTGCAGCGGGATCTCGGAAACCGTCCAGCCACCCTGGCCGAAGTGGATGGGGGCGTCGATGTGGGTGCCGAGGTGCTCGGGCGAGCTGAAGTCCCCCGAAGCGTACCAATACCCTCCGTCGCTGATGCCCGACGAAAGCTGGTGCTCGAATGGTGATCCCGTTGGCCAGTAGAGGCTGTCGGGGCTCAGTGGGTACGAGAGGTCAACGAGCTCGACGGCGCCGGAGGCGAGGAGCTCGTAGGCGATCTCCCCGAGTTCCAGCGGGGCCGATTCTCCATCTTGCTCCGCCGCTGGTGCGCAGGCCAAGCTGCCGGTGATGGCGAGCGCCAGGAGGGCCCGCAGAAGGGTATGGTGACGGGAGGTGGGTTGTTGCATGGTGGGGCTCCTGATCGCGCGGCTCGCAAGGCAACCGACAACAGGATGAGGGTGCACCATGGCGACATTCATCGCCACTGTTGCGACCGTGGGGGCCGCGGGTCGATCGCGCGTCGGCGTGTTGATCGCCCTTGCCGAAGCGAGCGCATCATGTCGGCGGCCTTGGGCGCCGCCGGCTACGAGGTTGCCCGTTCGGTAGCGGCCTTCTACCGTGATTTGCTGGAGCATGTGATTGTCGCCCGGGACCGTTCAGATATTCAGTCTTGCAGGAGCGCACGATGATCCCACCACAGCCCACGAAACTCTCTCTTCCTATCTTGGCGGTCGCAGCTCTGAGCGCCGGAATGAGCGTCGGTGGCCACCGACTCGCCACCGCGGAGCCCGAACCGGGCCGCCAGGAAATCGGTCGGGTCATCGTGCTGATCGAGACCGAGCTCGGCGATATCGAGGTAGAACTCGACGGTGCTCGCGCGCCGATCACCGTCGCCAATTTCCTGCGCTACGTCGATGTGGGGCGATACGACGGAGGCAGGTTCCACCGGTCGGTTCGGCTCGACAACCAGGCGCGGGAGGACGTCCTCATCGAGGTTGTGCAGGCAGGTATCAACAGGGAGCGGGGTCAGCGCTTCGACGCCATCGCCCTGGAGCGCACGCGCGACACCGGCTTGAAACACCTCGATGGCGCCCTCTCGATGGCGCGCAGCGGGCCCGATACGGCGCGTTCGGACTTCTTCATCTGTATCGGCGACCAGCCGGCGCTCGACTACGGCGGCGCCCGCAACGCCGATGGGCAAGGGTTTGCCGTCTTTGGCCGCGTGGTACGCGGTATGGAGGTGGTGCGCCGCATCCATCAGTCGCCCACCGCCGATCGCGAGCGACTAGCGCCGCCCATCGGCATCGTCAAGATGACGCGCATCACGCGCCCTCGCGCTCGCTTTCCACCAGGCGTACCTCGTCGGGCGCATGGGGCACAACGCAGAGAAACTCGAACGGTGCCTCGATGACGTTGTACCAGTGCGGCGCGCCGGCGGGAATGAATACGCAATCGTCGGCGGCAACCTCGTATTCTTCGCCTTCGATGCCGACCAGTGCGCGGCCGCGCAGCACGTACTGCTCGTGCTCGACGGCGTTGGTATGGGCTGGCATGCCGCTGCCAACCTTGTCCATGAGAATGCGACGCATGACGAAGTTGGGGGCGCCGTCTTCCGGCCCCACCAGCACCTGGATACGGGTTCCCCGGGCTCCATTCAGCGTCTCGGCGGTGACTTCGGCGGATTTCTTCACGGCGTGGGTGGTATTGCCGGCGGAGGTGGTTGCGTTATCCATTGGATTCCCCTTCCGGTTTCGGTGGCTCTGGTGGCTTTCCCGTCGCGGTCAAGGTTCCGACGGCGGGCAACTCGGTAGGCAGGGAGCGGATGTAGACGTCTCGTTTGGTGTACGGAATCTCCACG
>SMVB01442214.1_pt1 | contig 15426 bp, 14 predicted proteins | sample 2456461 | NCBI WGS metagenome assembly SMVB01 (sample SAMN11095934, study PRJNA526329) | marine sediment metagenome | biome: Marine sediment; feature: Surficial sediment; material: Deep marine sediment; isolation source: Hadal surficial sediment | place: Pacific Ocean | collected 2014-05 | depth... | reverse complement strand
TTGAATATATTCAAACCGATATTTGGGTGCGTTTCCAAAAGATGCGTGGCCACGAATGTTATTACGTGTGTGCCGACGACGCGCATGGGACCCCAATTATGCTCAAGGCCGAACAGGAGGGTCTGACCCCCGAGGCGCTAATCGAAAAAGTTGGGGCGGAACATCGTCGGGATTTTGCCGGCTTCGGCATCGAATTCGATAATTATCACTCCACGCACTCAGCGGAAAACAGGGAGATATCCGAGCTGATTTACGGGCGGTTGAAGCACGGCGGCCACATCGCACGCAAGGTGATCACGCAGGCCTACGATCCGGTGAAGCAGTTGTTTTTGCCCGATCGATTCATCCGCGGCACGTGCCCACACTGCGGCGCCGAAGATCAATACGGCGATAGTTGTGAGAATTGCAGTCGCACGTATTCACCAAACGACTTAATCAACCCCACCTCGGAGCTTAGCGGCGCCACGCCTGAGCAACGCAGCTCGGAGCACCTGTTCTTCAAGCTCGGGCATTTTGAACCGATGCTAAAAGCCTGGCTGGCGGACAACGACCTTCAACCGGGGGTGGTGAATAAGCTGAACGAATGGTTCGAGGCCGGGTTGCGAGATTGGGATATCTCGCGCGATGCGCCGTATTTCGGTTTTGAGATCCCGGACGAGCCAGGCAAGTATTTTTATGTCTGGCTGGATGCGCCCATTGGCTATCTGGCTAGTTTCAAGAATCTCTGCCAACGCACAGGTTTGGATTTCGACGAATTTTGTGCGCCGGGCAGCGATACGGAAATGGTTCACTTCATCGGCAAGGACATCATGTATTTTCATACGCTGTTCTGGCCGGCAATGCTCCACGGCGCTCAATTCCGTCTGCCGACTAATGTGTTCGTGCACGGATTCCTGACCGTCAATGGCCAAAAAATGTCGAAATCGCGCGGCACTTTCGTGACGGCGCGAACCTACCTCGAACATCTGAATCCAGAGTATCTGCGTTACTATTTCGCGGCTAAATTGGCGCCTGCGATCGAGGACATTGATCTCAATTTCGATGATTTCCAGCAGCGAGTAAATTCCGATCTCGTCGGCAAGGTCGTCAATATTGCCAGTCGCTGTGCTGGGTTTCTCACCAAACGCTTCGATGGTGTGCTGAGCGACACCGTCGATGAACCGGCGCTGGTTAATGAATCGAAGGCGGTGTCGTCGCGTATCGCAGCGCATTACGAAGCGCGTGATTTTGCCCGCGCGATGCGCGAAATTATGGCGTTGGCGGACGCAGCCAACCAATATATTGATCGGCGAAAACCTTGGGCGTTGGTCAAAGCTGTTGGCACGGAGGACGAGGTGCACCGTGTTTGCACAACGGGGATCGCACTGTTTCGCCACCTGATGATCTATTTGAAACCGGTTTTGCCGGCGATGGCGCGCGAGGTTGAGGTATTTCTGAAATGCTCGCCGCTATGTTGGAGCGATATCGAACGAGACATCAATGGGCAGCAGATCAACGCGTTCAAGCCATTAATGCAGCGAGTCGAAACTTCGAGGATCGAGGCAATGATTAACGCATCCAAACCGCAAGACACGCCAGAGGCGTCGGCGGTTGACCCGAAGCGCGCTCGCAGTCGGTCCAATATTACCATTGAGGAATTCGCAAAAATTGATTTACGGATCGCGAAAATTATTGCGGCGAAGCACGTCGACGGTGCGGATAAACTGCTGCAGTTAAATCTGGAGATCGGCGACATAACGCGGACCGTGTTCGCGGGGATCAAGGGCGCCTATCTGCCGGAACAGTTGGAAGGCCGACTGGTCGTTGTGGTCGCAAATTTAGCGCCGCGTAAAATGCGTTTCGGCGTTTCCGAGGGGATGGTGTTGGCGGCGGGGCCGGGCGGTGAGGATATTTTTTTGTTGAGCCCGGACACCGGCGCGGTGTCGGGCATGGCAGTGAAGTAACGGTGAGCGACGCGCTTGCGCTGATGCTCGCCGGTGCCGTTGGCTCGGATCTCTTGTTGGTCCATCTGATTGGTATTTGTCCCGCGATTGCCATTTCGCGTAAGCTCGAAACCGCAGCGGGCCTGGCGGTTATGAATATCGTCGTCGCGCCGCTTGCGGGTGTGTTGGGCTACTATCTTTTAGCGCTGTTGCCGGCGGGCACGGCGGGTCCGATGCTGGCATTACCTATCATCGTGGTGAGTATCGTTGTGTGCCTTTATTTCGTCGCGAGCGTTGGCCAGCGGTGGTGGCGTGAGGGGCACGATTCGCTGAAGCCCTTTGTGCCCTTAATGACGGTCAACTGTACCTTGCTTGGCGTTGTATTATTGACATTGCTCGAGCCGAGCAGCGGCGTTGAGGTCTTTTCCTATGCCCTTGGACTGGCCGCCGGCTATGGACTGTTTCTCGTCGCCTTCTCGCAAATTCGCGAACGCTTGGCCGTTGCTGCGGTGCCACGCGCATTTCGCGACGCCCCGATAGCGCTGCTTACGATGGCGATAATCGGCATGGCGATGGGTGGCCTCGATGCCCCAGGCTAAGGCAGCTTGGCTCGGCGCTAGCGAATAATGACCGCATCGTTCGTATTGGGGTTACTGGTAGTCGTGGGCGTGTGGATGGCGTTGCATCGCCTTGCGCCGGAACGCGATTCGAAGCGCCGCATCATCGACGCAGTAAACGAAATTTTACCGCAAACGCAGTGTCGACAATGCGGTTACCCAGGTTGTCTGCCTTACGCGGAGGCGATTGTTGGCAACGGCGTCCCCATTGACCGATGTCCACCGGGTGGTCAGGTGGTTCGACGTTTGTTGGCAGAAATGCTCGGACGACCAGACGCTGACATGCGCCGCGCCGCCGATCCCACCGCGATCGCTCAGGTGGTGGTGATCGACGAACCGGCGTGTATCGGTTGCACGCTATGCATTCAGGTATGTCCCGTGGACGCGATCATCGGGGCGACGAAACAGATGCACACCGTGGTGAGTGGGCAGTGTACGGGCTGTGAGTTATGTATTGCGCCATGTCCTGTCGATTGTATTGACATTGTTAATGCCGTTGATGGCATCGATCAATGGGGCTGGCCGCCGCCGTCGTACCTGGGCGTCGAGCGGCGCGGTATTGCGGGGGTATGAGCCAACGTCGGCTTTATCCCTTTGCCGGCGGGCTCTGCCTCGAACTCCATAAAGACGAAACGCGTAATAATCAAGCCGTACGCTTATCGATCCCCGACAAGCTTGTATTGCCCCTGCGGCAACACGTCGGGATCGCTGCACAGCCATGCGTCGAGATTGGACAAGCGGTGTTGAAGGGTGAATTGATCGCCGAGGCTCAGGCTTACGTCGGCATGCGCGTACATGCACCGAGTTCGGGAGTGATTTCCGCGATCGATCAATTTCCGGTGGTCCATCCTAGTGGTAAGACATCGACCTGCATCGAACTGACGACCGACGGTAGAGATAGCGCTGTTCAATGGCGCGGCGTCGATGATCCGGTGGCGATCGGCGCGGGTGAAATTTACGATCGGATCGCGCAAGCGGGGATCGTTGGCCTCGGGGGCGTTGGCTTTCCCGCGCACGTGAAGCTGCGCGAAGGCAGCGCAAAGCGGGTTGATACCTTAATTATCAACGGCGTTGAGTGTGAACCCTACATCACCTGCGACGACCGACTCATCTGCGAGCATCCAGCAGAAGTGCTCGCCGGCGCGGCGTTAATCGCGCGCGCGATCGACGCCCGGGCGTGTATCGTCGCCGTTGAGAATGACATGTCTGCTGCATTGGCGGCGCTCGAGGGTGCCGCGCACGCGCTCGTAGAATTGGTTTCAGTGCCGGCGGTTTATCCTGCCGGAGGCGAAAAGCAACTCATTACTGTATTGATAGGGCGCGAGGTACCCAGCGGGTTATTGCCAATAGATGTCGGGGTCATCGTGCTTAACGTTGCAACTGTGGTGGCGATTTACCGCGCCGTTACCACCGGCCAACCTTTGATCGAACGCATAGTCACAGTTGCCGGGCAGATCCCTGCAAGAGGCAATGTCGAGGTGTTGGTTGGAACGCCGGTGCGGCACGTACTTGAACATTTCGGCATTACCGACACAAAGAATTTCCGGGTCTTGAGCGGCGGTCCAATGATGGGGATCGAGATCCACGACCTACGCGCGCCCATCACAAAAACCACAAATTGTATCTTGTTACTGCAGCGCGACCCCGCCGAGCACTCCGTTAGTACATGCATTCGTTGTGGTGATTGCGTCCGGGTTTGTCCAATTGGCCTGCACCCACAGCAATTGTTTGACGCTGCGCGAACTTCTGATTTCGATGCGGTGCAGGATCTGCATTTATTCGATTGCATTGAGTGTGGCTGCTGCGCGTATGTGTGTCCCAGCCGCATCCCGCTGGTCCATTATTTTCGCAGCGCTAAATCGTCAATTGAAGCGTTGGACCGTGATCGTGGCGTGGCGGATGACGCGCGAGCTCGTTACGAGGCCCACCAGGTTCGCGCGTCCGACGCCGGGCAAAGCGCGTCATCGCGGGTGGCCTTGACCGATATTAGCGCGATGGACCCCGCTGAGGTTCGACGTGAGGTCCAACAAGCGGTTGCCCGGGTCCGACAGCGCCGGCAGGACGAATCGGATGGGCAATAAAACCAGGGGACTTGAGCACGATCTCGCAAGCCCAAGGCGTTGCCGAAGCCATCCCACAACGCGGCAGTTGCGATCGGCTGGTTGCAAGTGAGCGGACAATCCTTGGTCTCTTCGCCACATATTCACGGCGCACATCCGGTATCGTGGATGATGCGCCAGGTTATCTACGCGCTGTTTCCGGCGATCGTCGTCTACGTGTTCTTGTTCGGTTGCGGGATTTTGATCCAGCTGAGTTTAGCGGTCAGTACAGCGTTGCTGTTTGAAGCCACCGCACTGCGATTGCGCGGACTCGCGTTGCGACCGTTTCTGCACGATGGTAGCGCGGTTGTTTTAGGTTGTCTGCTCGCATTAGCTATCCCGCCGTACGCGCCTTGGTGGGTCACGGTTACTGGCGTAGCTTGCGCAATCTTCATTGCCAAGCACGCTTTTGGTGGCCTGGGACACAACGTGTTTAACCCCGCGATGGTAGGAATTATTTTTATCCTAGTTTGCTTCCCGGCGACATTGAGTCGTTGGCCGGAGTTTACATCGTTGCTCGATTACCCCGGACCTTGGCATGCTATCGAACTGATTTTCACCAGCGCGCCAGGCGCAATTGATGGGATATCGGGCGCCACCATTCTCGAGTATGTCAAAACACAGGTGGCGCCGATGCGGATGAATTCCGAGATCCGGACCGACGGCCCGGTTGGCGTGATCAGCGGTCGTGGATGGGAATGGATCAATATGGCGTATCTTGTCGGGGGGGGATGGTTGCTCTGGCGACGGGTGATCACGTGGCGGCTGCCGTTAAGTTTTCTGAGTGGCCTGGCAGGGGCGGCACTCGTTGGCTATTTGGCTGATCCGGAACTCCACCACGGGGCTAGCTTCCATTTGTTCGCGGGCGGCGCGATGCTGGCGGCATTTTTTGTGGTCACCGATCCGGTCTCTTCGGCGACAACCCCCAAGGGGATGTTGTTATTCGGTTTAGGCGCCGGCCTTTTAACCTACATTATTCGCGAATTTGGCGGATATCCCGATGGTGTCGCGTTTTCCGTGGTGATTATGAATTCGTTTGCACCATTAATCGACCGCGTTACCCGACCCAGGTTGTATGGATAGATTTGAGGATCTGACCACGGCTCGAGCACAACTTTACGGTAGTTTCCTGGTCGTTGTGGTGGTTCTATCCGGCGGCATCGCCGGTTTGTCAATGCTGGGCGATAAACTGGAACACGCGGGCGAACAAGCAGAACAAACACGTAATCGTCGTTGGATCGGCAACCTTGTTGACTAGCCGGCCGATGAAATTTCCGCTGCCGATCTTAAATGAAGTTTCGGATCGGGTACGTTGTGACACGGATGCACTAGCCACCACCCTTTATACTGTCCGGGGTCAGGGCCGCGCCGTAGCCACGGCCATCAGATCGGTAGCGCCGGGGGGTATAATGGCGACATTACTTTTAGCTTGGCCGTCGATCAACACGGCACAGTGATTCGTATGCGTGTTGTGTCGCATCAAGAAATACCCGGAATCGGTCGTGGGATGGGGGCGCCCGATGCAAGCTGGAGCGCTGCATTCGGCGGACGATCACGCCAAAAACCGCATGCTAAACGCTGGCATTTGCGCAGCGCCGGCGGTGATATCGACAGCATCGGCGGCGCGACATTTACGGCGAGTATCCTCATTAAAGGGCTATGCGGGTGCTCGCCTACATTGACCGTGAACGATTGCGTGCGGCGTAAGCGAATACGCGAAGGGGCGTGAATGGATCGGTGGCAACGTTGCGGTGATTGCGTTTGCGCCGTCGTGCAGCGAAATCCTGCGACGGCCAAACTGATCGGATTGTGTCCCATGCTGGCGGTGTCAAATACGATGCTTAAGGCGGTTGCATTGGGTGTTTTGTTGGGTGCGGTCGCCATCATCTGCGCATTCGTCGTGTCGCTGCTCAGACACTGCGTGAGCTGGCGTTTGAAGCCCGTCTATCACGCGCTTATTGCATCGTTTACGACCGCCGGCGTTGTTGCTGGCGCGAGTATCGAATACGACGCGCTGATCGCTACATTGGGACTATATCCCGCGCTTATCGCCAGCAATTGTCTGGTGCTGAGCATCATCCAGGAGGTGGCCGAGCGCAATCCACTTAAGCGCACCATTGCGCAGGGACTGCATGATGCCTTTTTCGTTATCGCGTTCCTCGGATTATTTGGCGCTGTGCGAGAACTCGGCGCGTACGGGTCGATAACCGTCGATGGGCTGTTGGTGAATACGGCTAACTCACTCGACGCTGTTCTACCTAATGGTCCGATCCCACTTCTCGCGACCGCCCCTGGCGCGTTGTTAGTGCTTGCGCTTATTCTCGCCGGCGTTAACGCGATTACGCGACGGAACTATGATCCCGGTATCGATCCCCCGGTGTCCGATAAGGTCGATCTTCCCGGTCGTGCTAACGTCGGATCGGTCCACGTGACATGAATTCAACGGCACCTCGTGTTATGGACCGCCGGCAATGTAGATTATTTTTTCGCCGTCTTAAGCGTCGGAACCCGGCGCCGACTACGGAGTTGAATTTCGCATCGGATTTTGAATTATTGATCGCCGTGATCCTTTCGGCCCAAGCGACCGACATCAGCGTCAATAAGGCGACCAAAGCATTATTTCGCATTGCGCATACCCCCGAAGCGATGCTTTCACTCGGAGAAAAAGGGCTTAAGCGCCATATCAAAACGATTGGCTTGTTCAACACCAAGGCGAAGAACATCATCAAAACTTGCCGTCGCCTTATTGACAGCTATCAATCCAAGGTTCCGAATCAGCGCGCGGCGTTGGAGTCTCTACCCGGGGTCGGGCGGAAAACCGCTAGCGTGGTACTAAACACTGCCTTTGGGAAATCTACGATTGCTGTCGATACACACATATTTCGAGTGGCAAACCGCAGTGGCTTAGCGCGCGGAAAGACGCCATTGGCCGTCGAGCAGGCGTTGCTTGTCACGGTGCCGGACCGTTACAAAAAGGATGCCCACCATTGGCTAATTCTGCACGGACGCTATACCTGTATGGCGCGAAAACCGAAATGCGGTGAATGTTGTGTGTCGGAGCTATGCTTGTGGCAAGACAAAGGCAGCTACGCGAACGTCGTATAGCGATTTCGTCGCACGCATGCCGAGGTACCGATCGCGCCAATCAACCGTCGGGGGTCGTTAAAGCGTACAATGGGATACTCGGAAATTGACGCTTTGGCGCCCACACGATAGAGCATGCAATGATGGACTGTCTTTCCGCCAGTTTGTGGCAAGCGCAAAGGAACTCGACTCTGCATAATGGGATCGCCCAGGTCCAATGCCGGCAGCGCCCACTATGAGTAACGAGCCTTTGTTGCAGGGCGCGCCGGTGCCTCAGGAGGGGCTCGCGGGTTTGCTGGCCGACGTTACCCACGAGTTCGCGGCCTCATTGAATGTCGAAGAAACCCTGCAAAACGCCATCGATCAGATCATTGTTTATCTCAATGCAGAGGCCGCCTCTATATTTTTATTAGAGGACGACGGCCAGGCGCTAATTTGTCGAAAGTGCGCGGGGCCGGTTAACGTGATGGGTCTACGGCTACGGCCTGATCAGGGAATTGTCGGCGAAACGGTGAGCCAGAATGCACCACAGATCGTGCGCGATGTTTCGAAGAACGCGAATTTTTCCGCCGTCGTCGATGACGATACTGGCTTCGTCACCCATTCGATTATGTGCGCACCGTTGACGGTGCGCGGGCAATGCATCGGAGCGCTTGAACTGATCAACAAACGCAGCGGAGACCGATTATTCGCCGCGAGCGATCTGCATCTTGCGACCACCGTCGCCTCGGCAGCGGCACTCGCTATACACAACGCGAGAATGGCGCAAGCTTTGGTTGAGCAGGAGCGGGTGCGCAAAGAGCTCGAGCTCGCGCGTGAGATTCAATTGAGTTTATTGCCGAGCGCTGCGCCAACGACCTTCCCGGTCCATGGTCTCAACATTCCGGTACGGGAGGTTTCAGGGGATTTCTTCGATTACTGCGAAGTTGACGGAGACAGAATTTATTTTAGTCTTGCTGATGTCTCCGGGAAGGGTATGAACGCCGCGCTGCTCATGGCGAAAACGACTAGTTTACTACGATGTCTTGCGAAATCGACCGATGGCCCGGCGGAACTATTGTCGAAGGTGAATGCAGAAATATGCGAAACCGCCTCGTTGGGAATGTTCGTTACGATTGTGGCCGGTTACATTTACCCAGCTACCGGTGTCGTCGAGCTTTCGAACGCGGGGCACCAACCGCCGGTTTATTGGCGCAAGGATCGACCGTACGAAGAATTAATGGCAACCGCACCGCCGATCGGGATTCTGCCCGAGCTGAGGTTCGAGTCGACGCGGATCGAATTGGGCGATGGCAGCCTATATATTTTCACCGACGGGGTCACCGAGAGTATCGCGCCCGATGGAACCGAACTCGGCGTTGAAGGACTTTGCGCTATCATTGATGCGACTTCAGGATTCGATTCGGTGAAAAGGCTCGATGCGATAGTAGAGCAAATTAACCGGCAAGAGCGAAAGATTCATGACGATTTAACCCTGCTGTTAATTGAGACGAAAGCGCATGTCTGAAACCCGCGTGCTCGAATTGCGTTTTTCCTCCGATCCGAAGAAATTGCGCATGGTGCGCGAACGTGTGCAAGAAATCGCCGAGGATATTGGATGCTCAAAAAAGTTAATCTCAGATCTCGTTATCGCTATTAACGAGGCTTGCATGAATATCATGCAACACGCTTACAAGGGCGACAAATCAGGACAGATCATCCTCGAGATCGAAAAAGAAAGAGGCGACCTGCAGATCATATTGACTGATTTTGCCGAGCCAGTCGATCCTATGGTTATTCGTCCGCGAGATTTAGAGGACGTCAAGCCTGGTGGTTTAGGGACGTACTTCATCCAGGAAATTATGGATGATTGTACCTACGGGCACCTGGACAATAGTGCCGGAAATTTCCTCCGAATGAGGAAAAAAATCGATGGGCGGGTGGACGATACTGAATCGACAGAATTAGGAGCAAAAGCGAAATTTTAGGACAATTGACCGGACAAAGACTAATACAAACCATGTATCGCGTTGGAGCAGTATTGTTTCGCGCACGGTGTTGGCGAATCAATTGGACCCTGGCCGGCGAACCTCACGTGAAAGTCCGGATTTAAGGTGGCGGCGCCAAGGCCGCAAGATAGCTCGAGTAAAATCATGTGGCACGTTGCCGATCACGGCCGGCGCTGCTTCGGGCCACCACAAACGATTTACAACCGCTTGTCAACGGGTAAATAGGGACGAAAAGCATGGCATACGAAGTACAAGAAGATCGGGGTTTTTCAATCGTGCGGCTAACGGGAGACGTCGACCTGTCGTGTTCTCCGGATGCGCGCAAAATAATATTGGAATGTTTGAATTCATCGCACAATACGCTGGTGGATCTGTCTGACGTTTCCTACATCGATAGCTCCGGGGTGGCGAGTCTCGTCGAGGGCTATCAGACGGCTAAAAAGAAAAATTTAAAATTCGGCCTGCTCGGTGTGAGTGGGCCCGCGATGAGCGTTTTGGAGTTAGCGAGACTCGATAAAGTTTTCCCGATTTATACTGATATCGAGGAGTGTCTTAAGGAGGATGGCTGAGGTCGGAGAGGGCGCCGTTAGAACTTCGGCCGAGAACCTGGGACGGGTCACCGTCGGGTACATTGAGGAATTCGGGTACTTTCTCGCGCTCATCTTCGAAAGCTGCTATTGGATTGCCGTCGGGCCATTTAAACGGCAGCCCGTGCGCTTTTCTGCGGTGGTTTCGCAGATGATGGAAATCGGGGTCGCGGGGCTTCCAATCGTCGTCATATTGTCATTCGCGATTGGCGTGATGCTCGCGATTCAGGGGATCCATACGCTAAAAATATTTGGCGCCGAAGCCCAGGTCGTGTTGGGGATCGCCTTATCGGTCACGCGTGAATTCGGACCATTGATTACCGGGATCCTGGTCGCGGGACGATCCGGATCGGCGTTGGCGGCGAGACTCGGTTCGATGCAGGTCAACCAGGAAATCGATGCCTTGCGCGTGATGGGCATTAATCCCGTGCGCTATCTTGTGGCGCCGGTGATGCTGGCGATGCTGGTCATGATGCCGATCCTCACGTTGTTTTCGGATCTGGCCGGAATGCTTGGCGGAAGCGTGTACTGCAAACTAGAACTCGGCCTTGGTTACATTGCTTATTGGGACCAAGCAACAGCGTTTATTACGGCAAACGACGTGATGCAAGGCTTGTTCAAGAGCTTGGTGTTCGCGATCATAATTGCGTTGGTTGGCGTCAGTAATGGGTTTTTGGTAACGGGAGGCTCTGAGGGGGTTGGTCGCGCCACAACCCGTGCGGTCGTGCTAGCGATATCCTATATCGTTTTGGCCGATATGGCGTTTACCTTTTTCCTCAATCGATGATCCAACTATGGCGGCCGGTCACGCGATAGAAATCGAGGACCTGGTGACCCATTACGGGACGCGAAAAATACTTGAAGGGATCAACCTGACGGTAAGCCACGGCGAAATCCTCATTATTATGGGTGGCAGCGGATCGGGTAAGAGTACGCTTCTACGGCATTTGCTCGGTTTGCACGTGCCGACGAGCGGCAAAATCAAGCTGCTGGGGAAAGATATCACGAAGGTCAGCGCGGCACAGATGCACGACCTACGGACGAATATGGGGGTCTCGTTTCAGGGCGGGGCACTGCTCAGTTCGATGACGGTTGGCGAGAATGTCCAGTTACCGCTGCGCGAGCATACCAAGCTGGACGACACGACGATGGGGATCATGGCGCGGATGAAACTGGAAGTCGTCAATCTGGGAGGCTTCGAGGACCTGATGCCGGCTGAGCTTTCGGGCGGCATGGTAAAGCGTGCGGCGCTTGCGCGCGCGATCGTCATGGATCCAAAATTACTATTTTTTGACGAACCCTCAGCAGGACTCGATCCGGTGGCAGCGTCGGAATTGGACGATCTGATTCTGAAATTGCGTGATTCAATGCAAATGACGATTGTCGTCGTTACGCATGAATTGGAAAGCGCGTTTAAAATCGCCGATCGCATCACGGTACTGGATGATGGCAAAATTCTACTAGCCGGCACGGTTGCTGAAGTCAAAAAATCAAGTATTACTCGCGTCCAGGATCTGCTTAATCGCCGGTCGCGTTATGAAGACATCGATGCCGATGACTATATGAACCGGCTCACTGGTGAGGCCTAAGATTGCGACCATAATTGCGTGTTAGAACGCTAGCGCGATGGGGAGGTAAATAATGGGGGATACCGCCATAACACGGTGGCGCAAGGCGCCCACTAGCGGCCTGGCGTCGCTGCCGGATCGCCGATGGTGGAAGCAGGCCAAACAATGAAGCGAGACAATCTAAATTACTTCGTAGTTGGGGTGTTCGTGCTGGTCGCGACAGGCGTGTTTTTTGTGTTCATGTATTTCGTGACCGGTCGGACGGGTCCGGCCGAACACTACATCGTCCATTACAATAATGTATCGGGCTTAAAGTTTGGCACCGGCGTTTTTTATGAAGGCTATCGCGTCGGACAGATAGAAAAGATCGTGCCGGAGGCGACGCCAACGGGAATGCGCTATGTGTTAACCTTAAGTATTGCTCAGGGATGGAAAATTCCTAACGACAGCGTCGCCCGCATTGTATCTTCCGGTCTAATCTCAGCCGTTCAAATAGAAATTGACGAGGGTTCGAGTCTGGACAGTCTGGATCCCGGTGACGAAATAAGGAGCGAAGAGCAGCAGAATTTATTCGCGGTTCTTGGCGAAGTCGCCGGGGATCTCCACGATCTATCGCGCGACGGTATGATGCCGATGCTGCGTAACCTGAACCAGCGCATCAGTGATGTCGCTGATGAAATCGTTAGCTTTCGACGGAACGATCTGACGCCGCTCGTCGAAAATCTTAATCAACGCCTCAATGAGGATCTGATCGGAGACGCGCAGGCGCTGATTGCCAAATTGGACGATAGCGCGCAAAACTTGAACAAGATATTGGGTGGCGCGAATCAACGTCAGATCGAAAGTTTCCTTGTGCATATCGATGAAGTAGCCGTTGATAGTCGAGCGTTGATATCGCGCATCGAGTTGACACGCATGCAAATGGGGGAAACGTTGGCGGCCCTGGAACATTTGGTATTAGACAATGATGAAGCGCTATCCAGTGCAATCAATAAGGCGAATGCTTCAATGAAACAAATGCGCGATGCGCTGACGACGGTCAATAGTCATCTGGGCACGATAATGTACAACGTTGAGGGCAGCACGCGACAGTTACACGAATTCGCGCAGGCGGTCCGCGACAACCCCGCACGCCTCATACGTGGAACGAAAGCACATGATGACGCTCAATAGCGCTCGCCGAGCGGGATCCATCTGCGGCATTTCATTGGTAATTGGCTTGACCGGATGCGGCTCGATGAAGCCGTTGCCGAGCGATACGTTTTATCGCCTCAAAATCGAGCGCGGCGTGAGCGAAAAAGCGAAAGGGGTTATGTGGACGGAAAAACTGCTGCGCGTTACAAAGTTTCACGCTAGCGGCCTGCACCGCGAAAGGCCGATCGTATATTCCGATGCGGACCAGGTGGTTGTGAAACAGCATCGCTATCATTTGTGGATCGATTCTCCAGAACGCATGCTGCAGCATGACTTGATCAGTTACTTACGTGCCGCTCGTGTCGCGCCGGGCATTTCTGGCGCTGATCTCAGCGGTGAGGGGATCGAAATACATGGTCGGATCCGTCAAATGGACCAGGTCATCGCGGCGGATTCAACCCGCGTGGTTGTTGCGCTGGCATTTGAATTGATCGAGCGCGGTTCAGATCCGACCCTGGTATTTGGGCGTGAATATCGCGAGTCGCGGACGGTCTCCGGCGGTGATATGCGCGCCGTTGCCGCGGCGATGTCAGATGCCGTGGGGGCGATATTTGAACGCTTTGCGTTCGACGCCGGCGGCGCTTTAGCCGGAATTTCTCACCAGAGTGACGCACGCTGAGTTGTGCACTGAATTGCTTGCAGATTGTACGCTCGGTCAGAAAATCTCCCTGCAATCCAATGAACCGCGTTGCCATCACACCGAGGTGTGAGAAATGCGGGCCAGGATACTGATCAACATGAGCGCCGGGCCGGGTAGCGGGTAAGGTCTTATCGGGGTTGGGATAACAATGTCAGCGATCATTGCGAAAATCCAAGACAACGGCGTGCGCATTGGGCTCAGTTTTGTCGTTCTGTTGTTTTTTTTATCGCATGGGGCGGGTCTCGTCCCCATGGGATTTATCCAGCAGATGGAGTACATCGCATACGATAAACGTCTGCTTTTGACGATGCCTAATGGTGTCGACAAGCGGATCGTGATCGTGGATATTGACGAGGCGAGCCTGACCGCGGAAGGGCGCTGGCCGTGGGGACGGGACAAGCTTGCGGAATTTGTTGAACGCCTGTTTGAAGACTACGAAGTTGCGATCGTCGGATTCGATGTCGTGTTTGCCGAGCCCGATGAAAGCTCGGGGCTGAAAGTGCTGGAGCGACTGGCCCAAACGGATTTGAAAGATGATGAAATGTTTCGTGCCCGCCTTGATGTATTGCGCCCGGAACTGGATTATGACGGGCGATTCGCCGAAACCATTCAAAAATATCCAGTAATACTGGGGTACTATTTTAATTTCGTCGACGCCGGGCAAGAAGTATCCAAGATTGGCAAATTGCCCGCCCCAACATTCGTTAAAGGTACCTTCAAAGGCAGCAAAATCGCGTTTTTGGAAGCGGATGGCTATGGCGCCAATATCGCTCAGCTACAGTCGAGCGCGTTGGGCTCGGGACATTTCAACCCATTCAACGACCCAGATGGTGTCGTGCGGCGCGTCCCGATGTTGATCGGCGCCGACGGCGCCCACTATGCGTCGTTGTCGCTGGAAGTGGTGCGACATTTGCTCGGGGTGGAGCAGATCGTACCGCGTTTCGAGAAACCGTTGTTTGGCGGTAGGGGTTATCCAGGGCTTGAATGGCTAGAAGTAGGCGACAAGCGCATCGCGGTCGACGCCCGCGTCCGGGCCTTGGTGCCGTACCGTGGAGGCCAAGGGAGTTTCCCCTACGTCTCCGCTACTGATGTTATCCATGGCGCCGCCGATAAATCTATCCTTAAAGGTGCGGTGGTTCTGGTCGGTACTACCGCACCCGGGTTACAAGATCTACGCTCGACGCCGGTCGCCGAAGTGTATCCAGGGGTTGAGGTTCACGCGAATATTATCGCCGGCATCATCGACGGAACGATCAAACAGTTGCCGGAATATACACTTGGCGCCGAGGTCTTGCTACTCCTCCTATTTGGTTTGGTCATGGCGATTATCGTGCCTATCCTGAGTCCTTTGGCGGCGACCATGGCGACCGCGGCATTGCTGGTCGTCTATATTGGCTTCAATATTTTCGTTTGGATCGTGGGTAATTTCGTTTTACCGGTGGCCTCCGGCGTGATGATGCTACTGACAATGTTCATGCTGAACATGTCCTACGGTTATTTCATCGAAACACGCGGTAAACGGCAGCTTACGGGATTGTTTGGGCAATACATCCCGCCCGAACTGGTCGATGAAATGTCGAACCATCCGGAGAATTATTCGCTGGACGCGGAAAGTCGCCACATGACCGTGTTGTTCTCCGACATTCGCGGATTCACCACGCTATCGGAAGGTCTGAGTCCCAAAGAACTCTCAGAGCTAATGAAAATGTTCCTGACCCCTATGACAC
>SMVB01289673.1_pt1 | contig 15426 bp, 14 predicted proteins | sample 2456461 | NCBI WGS metagenome assembly SMVB01 (sample SAMN11095934, study PRJNA526329) | marine sediment metagenome | biome: Marine sediment; feature: Surficial sediment; material: Deep marine sediment; isolation source: Hadal surficial sediment | place: Pacific Ocean | collected 2014-05 | depth... | reverse complement strand
GGTTTGCGCTACATGCGCGAGGCCGCCGACGCCCACGGTCTGGGAACTGTGTCCGAGGTCATGGACACGTCGCAGGTCGAGCTAATGAGCGAGTACGTCGACATCTTCCAGGTCGGGGCGCGCAACATGCAGAACTTCGCCTTGCTCAAGGCGCTCGGGCGCACCAAGAAGCCGGTGTTGTTGAAGCGTGGGCTGTCGGCGACGATCGAGGACCTGTTGATGTCGGCCGAGTACATCCTCGCCGGCGGCAACCACGAGGTAATCCTCTGCGAGCGCGGCATCCGCACGTTCGAGACGGCGCTGCGAAACACCTTCGACATCTCGGCAATCCCGGTCGTCCAGCAAGCGACCCATCTGCCGATCATCGCCGACCCCAGCCACGCCACCGGCTTTCGCGACAAGGTCGCGTCGATGGCGCGTGCAGCGGTTGCGGCCGGCGCCGACGGTTTGATGGTCGAGGTGCACTACGACCCGGAAAAAGCGCTGTCGGACGGCCCGCAGTCGTTGTTTCCCGACCAGTTCGAGGAGCTCATGGAGCAGTTGCGCCAGATCGCCGCCGCCATCGGCCGCACGATCGCCTAGCCGCCGGGGACGAGCCTCGTCGCAGACCGGAGCATTGGCGGGCTCGACGACGGAGACAGCGTGGAACCGCCCGCACGGGACCTCTGTCGAACGCCGACGAGCGAGAAGCTGTCGAAGGGCCCTGCCGTCGTTGGGCTGTAGGGATCCTGTATCAGCTACGACCTTGCGCGGAAGCGTGTCGTCCCCTCAAAGCCCACCCGGCTACCACCCCTGCTTGACCGCGGGGCGGCCCCTGGGTAGCCTCGTTTCGAGGCGGATTCCCGCCGATTCTCACTTGCCGAGGGGCACCGATGCTGGCCACCCGACAATCGATTGCCGAGCGATCTCCGGTATCGGTCGCGCTCACCAACACGGCGGTAATCCTGGCGTTCGCGACGACGATTTTTATCGCCGGGCAAATCCGCATCCCGCTGCCGTTTACACCGGTGCCGATTACCCTGCAGACGTTCGCTGTTTATCTGGGCGCCGCTTGGCTGGGTGCTGGACGGGGTGTCGCCGGACCCTTGGTCTTTGCGGCCGTGGCGGCCGCCGGCTTGCCGGTACGCTCCGGTTTTCAGGCCGGCCTGACCGGTGCGACCGCGGGGTACATTCTCGGCTGGATGCTAGCCGCCTTCCTGATCGGCCGGCTTCTCGGCGGCAAGGACGCTTCGACGGTGCGGGTCGTGGCCACTATGGTTGGCGGCTCGGCGCTGGTCTACACCTGCGGCCTGTTGCACTTCACGCTGCTTCTCGACGTGCCGGTCTCGCAGGCCTTGTGGATGGGCTTCCTGCCGTTTCTTCCGGGCGACGCGCTGAAGATCGCCGCGGCGACGGCGATCTACAAGAGCCGTCCGAACCTCCTCTCTACGCTTTGAAGCTGCACGAGTACCAGGCCAAGGCGCTGCTGCGCCAATATGGCATCCCCGTCCCCGATAGTGAGGTTGCCGATAGCGCCGAGGCCGCCGAGGCCGCCGCGGTAGGTCTCGCCGAGAAGGGTTACACGCGTTTCGCGGTCAAGGCGCAGGTGCACGCCGGAGGGCGGGGCAAGGGCGGCGGCATCAAGCTCGCCGACAGTCCGAGGGAAGCGGGTGAGCTGGCCGGCGCCATGCTGGGCACGCAACTGGTGACGCCGCAGACCGGCCCCGAGGGTGTCCGCGTGCGCAAGGTGCTGATCGAAGGCGGCGCCGACATCGCCAACGAGCTCTACCTGGGGATCACCATCGATCGGTCGAGAAAGCGGCCGGTGATCATCGCCTCGACCGAGGGCGGTGTCGAGATCGAAGAGGTGGCGGCCAACGAGCCGGACAAGATCCACAACGAGTGGCTTACCCCCGGCTGGGGACTCCAGACGTTCGAGGCCGCCGGAGTTGCCTATGCGCTCGGTTTCGAGGGCAAGACCCACCGTGCCGGCACCGCGGTGATCAAGAAGCTGGCCGATATGTTCGTCGACCTGAGCGCCTCGCTGGCGGAGATCAACCCGCTGATCGTCACTGGCGACGGTGAGGTCGTCGCCCTCGACGCCAAAATCAGCATCGACGACAACGTGCTGTTCCGGCGCCCGGATCTCGAGGCGCTGCGCGACCCCAGCGAAGAGGACGAGCTGGAGATTGCGGCGGCCGAGCACAGCCTGTCGTACATCTCGCTCGATGGCACGGTGGGCTGTATGGTCAACGGCGCCGGTTTGGCGATGGCGACCATGGACGAGATCCTTCTCGCCGGCGGGACGCCGGCGAACTTCCTCGACGTCGGTGGTGGCGCTTCAGTGGAACGGGTTGCGGCCGCCTTCCGGATCCTCATGCGGGCGCCGGGGCTCAACAGTGTATTGATCAACATCTTCGGCGGCATCGTCCGTGGCGACCGGGTCGCCAAGGGCATCATCGAAGCGTGGCAGACCCTCGAGGTCGACGTTCCGGTGATCGTGCGCTTGCAGGGCACGAATGCTGAGGAGGGCCGCAAGCTGCTACAGGAATCGTCGCTCGAGTTCATCGTCGCCGAGACCCTCGATGAGGCGGCGCGCAAGGCGGTGGAGGCGGGCAAGTGAGCATTCTGGTCGACGCCGAAAGTCGTGTTCTGGTGCAAGGAATCACCGGCACCGAGGGCTCGTTCCATACCCGCCAGTGCATCGAGTACGGCACCCATGTGGTTGCCGGTGTGACCCCCGGCAAGGGCGGTCAGACGTTCGACGACTCCGTCCCGGTGTTCAACACCGTCGAGGAGGCCAGGGCCGAGACCGAAGCTGACGTGTCGCTGATCTTCGTGCCCCCGGCGTTCGCCGCCGACGCCATCAAGGAGGCCGCGGCCGCCGGTGTGCCTCTGGTCCTATGCATCACCGAGGGTATCCCGACGCTCGACATGGTCGACGTGGTGGCCTATTGCCTCGACCGTGGCACCCGTCTGATCGGGCCCAACTGCCCCGGCGTCATCTCGCCGGGCAAGTGCAAGGTCGGCATCATGCCGGGTTTCGTCCACCTCGAGGGTATCGTCGGCGTCATTTCCCGCAGCGGGACGCTCACCTACGAAGCGGTCGACCAGCTCACCCGCGTCGGTCTGGGCCAATCGACCTCGGTGGGCATCGGTGGGGATCCGGTCAACGGCACCTCGTTTCGCGATTGTCTCGAGATGTTCGCCGAGGATGAAGAAACCAAGGGCGTCGTTCTGATCGGTGAGATCGGCGGCAGCGCCGAGGAAGAGGCCGCCGACTACCTGGCGGACGACTACCCGCTGCCGGTTGTTGCGTTCATCGCCGGCCGCACCGCCCCCCCGGGCAAGCGAATGGGGCACGCCGGGGCGATCATCGCCGGCGGCAAGGGTACCGCCGACGAGAAGATGCGGGTCCTTTCCGACGCCGGTGCGACGGTTGTCGAGAGCCCATCGGCGATCGGCGTCACCATGGCCGAGATCCTGGGAACGGATTGAGCAAGAGCGGCGACGACACCCGTCCTCCCTGGCATTTCGACACTCGCTCGGCACGCTCCGGAAAAGACTGTGAGCCTTTGCCCGGGGTTCCGACTTCGACGCCCATCGTGGCGAGCTCGGCGTTCGAGCAGGCCGATGCGGCCGCCATCGACCTGGTCTTCGAGGGCGGCGAGGGCTACACCTATGGCCGCTATCACAACCCGACCGTAGCGGCGCTCGAGCACGCCGTCGCCGATCTCGAGGGGGCGGAAGCCACCCTCGCCTACGGCTCGGGAATGGCGGCCATCGCCGCCGCGTTCCGCGCCCTCGAGCTCGGCGACGGGGCGAAGATCATCTGTGCTCGCGACCTCTACGGCGCCACCATCTACTGGCTCGAGCGCGAGGCGCAGCGCCTCGGGTGGGAGATCGTCTACGTCGACTTCGCCGCCCGTCCCTTCAACGCGCAGGCGGTACGTGCGGAGGAACCGTCGGCCGTATATTGCGAGACCCTTTCCAATCCCCTCGTCCGGCTCGTCGACCTCGATTCGCTCGGCTCGGCCTGTGGCGACGCCGGCGTGCCGCTAGTGGTCGACGCGACGTTCACGCCGCCCTGTTGCCTGCGCCCGATCGAACACGGTACGACGCTGGTCGTGCATTCGGCGACCAAGTACCTCGGCGGCCACGGCGACGTGATCGCCGGCGTGCTGTCGGGATCGGGCGAGTTGATCGAGGTTGCCAAGGCGCAACGCTCCCTCGACGGAACGATCGTCGATCCGTTCACCGCCTGGCTGGTGCTGCGCGGCCTCAAGACGCTGCCGCTGCGCTTCCAGCGCCAATGCGCCAACGCCGCCCGCATTGCGGCCCACCTCAACACTCACCATTCGGTCGATCAGGTTCACTACCCGGGGGTCGGGCGGCGAGACGCAGAGCCCGAGATCGCCACCCTCGAACGCCTGTACCCCCATGGTGACTACGGTGCGATGTTGTCGTTCGAGATCGCCGGGGCGTTGCACGATGAGCCCGCACGGTTTCTCGATGCGCTGCAGCTGTGGGGAACGGCAACGACGCTCGGTGACCTCGAATCACTTGCTCTGATCCCGGCGATGACATCGCATCGCAAGCTCCCCGAGGAGCGCCGCACCAACATGGGGATCGTGCCGGGGCTCGTGCGCCTGTCGGTCGGCATCGAAGACGCCGACGATTTGATTGCCGATCTCGATCGCGCACTGGCCGAGGTGGTCGAAGGCCGCTAGCGCTGGATAGCGCGTCTTCAGGGCTCGACCTGTGCCGAGCCTTTTTCTTCGACCGCGACCTCGGTCTTGAGCAGCCCGAGACCCTCTTCGGTCATCACCCCGAGGAACGCCGCCACCACCGCCGGTTCGAACTCCGCTCCGTCTCCGGCAACGATCGTCCGGATCACCTCTTCGATAGCCATCCCGGGGCGGTATGGACGATCGGAGATCATGGCGTCGTACACGTCGGCTACGGCGAAGATGCGGGCGTGCGGGTGGATCTGGTTTCCCGCCAGCCCGTCGGGGTATCCGGATCCGTCCCAGCGCTCGTGATGCTGGCGCACGATCGGGATGACGTCGGCATAGGCGGCGATCGGTTGCAGAATGTTGGCTCCGATTTCGGGGTGCTTCTTGATCAGGTCATATTCGTCCTCGGTGAGGCGCGCCGGCTTGTCGAGAATCGCGGCGGGGACACCGATCTTGCCGATGTCGTGCAGCAGCCCGCCGCGGTGCATGACGTCGAGCTCATCCTTGCCCAACTTCATGAACTCACCGATCTTGAGGCCCATTGCGGTGACCCGTTCGGAATGTCCCGCCGTCCACGGCGATTTGGCGTCCACCGTCCGGGCCAGGGCGGTCAGCGCGCCCCAGTTGAGCGCATCCAGGTCTTCCACCAGGTGGGTGTTCGACAGCGCTACGGCGACCTGATCGCTGAGTTGCCGACCTTGTCGCAAGTCGTCGTCGTCCAGGGGCAGGTCGTTCTCAAACCCGAGCGCGATAGCTCCCGCCGGTTCGTCGTTGATGAACATCGGGAAGATGGCGAAGCTCCTGCAGCCACAGCGCGACAGCGTCGCCAGGAAAGGCGGCGGAGCACCGTCGTCTGGTCCGATCTCGAGGATGTCCGGGTCCGCTTTGAACCGGCGGAAGTCCCTGCTGTCCAAAAACGTGGTCTCGACCCATGGCATGTTTCCGGCTCCGGCACGCAATGTGTGGGTGCGTGGCACCTTCTGCTGGTCCGGCGAGACCAAAGTGATGCTCAGCGCGTGGCACTCGAACAGATCACAGGTCCGGCGGAGGACCGCGCGGACGATCTTTTCGATGTCGAGGCTGGAAAGGATCGTGCGGTCGATCTCGGCGATGGTCTCCAACGCGTTGAACTGCTTGCCGAGGCGGCTCGCCATCTCGTTGAAGGAGTCGGCGAGCTCTTCGAACTCATCGCCGCTGGAGACATCGACGCGACTGTCGAACTGGCCGGCGCCGATCCTCCGCGTGCCTGCCTGCAGTTGCTCGAGCGGAACGAGGCTGCGGCGGATTTGCCCGATGCTCAAGAGCACCACGACCCACAGCGACAACAAGATCACGAACGGAAAGATGCGCCGAAAGCTGGCCATCGGCGCGAGCAGATCGGCCGTCGACTCGCTCAGCATGACGGTCCATCGCTGCACCCGGAACTGATATGCAAGCGGCATCGACCAATACGCCGCCGAGAAATCGTCGCCCTCGAGGTTCCATTCGAGCCTGCCGTCGTTGTTGCCGGAGATCGTCGCGAGGACGTGCTCGGGGAGTGCCCCGTCCACAGGCCGGGTGCAGAACAGAGGCACAGACGCCTGATCGAACACGCACAATTCGTTGTCGCGCGGCAGTGTGTCCCCGCCCCACAGGTAGGCGGGGTCCACCGAGGCGACGATCAATTCGGCGTCGCCGTCCAGTTCGTTCAGCGCACGCACCAAGAAGATCGCCGGCGGTTGCCCGGGGAAGGCCTCGGAGAACAGCAGCGTCCCGCCGGCGTCGAGATGAACGCGTTGCTCGGCGCCGATGGGTGGAATCTCGAAGGGCTCGCCGTACACAAGTTCTTGGCCGCCGTCGGTGAGCCGGGCGAGGCTCAAGAACCGGCGCGACTCCAAGGGATTTTGCCGGTTTGGGAGGGCAGCCGCGGCATCTTCTGAGTTCCCTCGATCGGCGAACCGCAGCGCAGCCTCGAGTAGCAGCAGTCGCTCGACGATGCCCTGACCAATGCCGCGAACGCTACTCTCGAGCCGTTGCTCGCCGTGTTCTTTGAGCTGGGCGCTGACCTGACCGAAAGAGATCACCGACAGGGCGGTGATCGGCACCAGCGCGCAGACGATGAACATCACGAAGATGCGTCGGGCCACGCGGCTGGACAGGAAGCTCGTAGCGAATGCCATCGTCAGGTCTCAGAAGTCGTCGGCTAGACCGACGAACATGCCGTTGTTGGCCCGCACGATGTCGTCGTGGCTCATCTTCGCGGTAAAAGCCGCGACGCTCTCCTTGTCCTTACCCTTGCTGTAGAGGTCGAAGTCGGAGTTGACGGGCACGAGGAACCGATCCTTGCGCGCGCCGGCGGCGCCACCGCCTCCACCGCCTCCACCGCCTCCACCGCCTCCACGGCCTCCACCGCCGCCCCCGCCGCCGCCGCCACCTTTCGCGGCGTCAGCGATGTTCAGGTACTCGTAGAGCTCGCCGTAGGGGTCGATCATGTCGGCGCGGCCGATCTCGGCGAGGCTGTTCGGGTAGCGGCTGTTGTCGAACCAGAAGAGCGAGATCTCTTCACTCATCACCGCGATGTCACCGATGGCGTGGGCGACGCGGGCCTTATCGAGCGAATCCATGTATATCGGCACGACGATGGCGGCGATCGTTCCGAGGATGCCGACAACGATCAGGATCTCGATCATCGTAAACGCGCGACTCCATGCTGCCCGCAGGTCGTCGAGCAATATGTTTGCGGAAGGGGCCGGCATGCGGCGCGAGACGGAGTCCCGCCTCGATCTCGAGGCGCTCGCCCGCTTGTAGTCGGTCTCCACGACGGGCTCCTATTTGGCCTCGATGCGGAAGGCATCGAGCTCCTGTTGCTGGCGTGTGAGCGTTCCTTGGAGCTCGACGAGGTGTGCCCGTGCCTCGCGGATCGAGTCGGTCCGAAGGGCACGCTCGATGCCGTTCGACTCCCGCACCGCCTCGTCATGCGTCGTCGCCAGCCGATGTATGCGGTCGCGGAGGCTGGTGACCATTTCGTTGAGCGCTTCGGCTTCCTTCATCAGAAAATCCCCGCGCCGCAGTCCGACCCAGGGAACGAGGTTGCCTTGCGCGACCTGGTCGAACACGGCGCGGAAGCGATACAGCGGACCGACGATGCGGTGCGAGGTGAAGATCGAATGCACCGACAGCGCCGCGAACGTGAGTAGAAGGGCGGGCCAAAATCGAGTATGCAAGGAAAGAAACTCGGTTGCGGTTTCGGCCTGCTCGATGCCGGGCTCCGCGACACTCAAAGCGAAGACCAGCGGGGCGAACATCGCCAGCGAGAGGACAACCGCGGCCGTCAAGAAATAGACCAGCATGATTGCCAGGAGTTGGATCTGCAGGCGATCGATGAGGATGCGGCGGCGTTTGTGGCCTCTCTTGCCCATCAGCTCGCCGCCTTCTGCCAGGTCATCTGGAGCTGGTTCTTGAAACGCAGCGAGCCGCGGCCGGCGTCGAAATAGAAGCTCATGGCGTAGTCGGTCCGCAGCGAGTCGGTGTACTCCACCGTATACAAGACGCCCTCGTCGTCTTGTGCCTGGAGAACGCGGGTGATTCGGTAGCGCTCTGCTGTCCTCGCACCGGTCCCGAGCACGATGTTGCTGGCAGATAGCTCGAAGAATCGGTCGGCGTAGCCCGGGCTGGTGGTCGTCCATCGGCCCAAGAGCGCGGCGGGCAGCGGAACCTCGTTTACGGGTGGTCCGCATCCCGACGCGCCGGCAGCGGCGCCGAGCAGGGCCACAATGATGATCTGCTTATGCCAGCGCATTCTGTTGTACCGCATCCCGGGGTTGAAAGAGGGCGCCAAGACCATGAGCGCCTCCGGTCATGGCGCCGAAGCTATGGATGTTCTCCAGTAGGCAATTGTGGGATATATGAAGCATGTGGGTCAATACATATTCACTTGTACGTTGGCATTAGCAGGAAAGGATCTGAAGAACTCTCGAAAGTTCTTCCGCACCCCGCTACGTCCCGTACGTCACCTCTCCGCGGCGGATGGTCCTTCGCACCTCGATGCTCAGAAGTTCGCTCTCGGCGGCGGTCAGTGGGTTCGTCGATAGCACGGCCAGGCTGGCGGGAGCTCCAACGCGGATGATTCCACCGCTGGGTGGCCCACCGCCGCCACCGCACAGCGACGTCGCGATCCGTAGGCTCTCTTCGGGGGGGAGTCGCTCGTCCGGCTGCCATCCCCCGCGAGGCATGCCCGCCCGGTTCGCCCGCGTACGGACCGCGTAAAAATCGAGCAGCGAGGGTCCGGGGGCGACGTAGTAGTCGGAGGAGAGGGCGAGGTTGGCGCCGGCCTCCAAAAGCGTTCTCCACGGGTACACGCGCTCACCGTTCTCCGCTCCCAATCGGCAGTCTTCCATGGTGAGACCGTCGTCATCGGGGGCGATGAAGTTCGGCTGGGCGACCACCAGGAAACCTCGTTCGGTCGCTATTCGCTGGTCTTCGCGCGAGCTGTAACCGAAATGCTCGATCCGGAAGCGGCGCGGATCGACATCGCCGAGATCGTCGGCGACCCGGCTGTAGGCGCCCAGAACGCGGTGCACCGCGTCGTCACCGATCGCATGGGTCGAAATATCGAGACCTGCCTCGAGGGCTCGTCGGGTCTCGGATTCGAGCTCGTCGTCGGTCATGCGCATGAACCCCGCCGTGCCCGGGTCGTCGGCGTAGGGGTGCGAGAGGGCGGCACCACGGCTGCCGAACGCGCCGTCCGCATACAGCTTGATGTGGGTCACCCGGAGGCGCGGCGTCAGCTCGCGGTAGGCGCCGGGATCATCGACGATCTTGTCGGCCAGAACGCTCGGTGACGGGACCATCAAGTTCACGTCGATCGGAAGCGGGTCTTCGGCGTCGGCCCAAACCAGCAGCTCGAGTATCAGCTCGAAGTCGACCCCCATGCTCACGATCGCCGGGCTGGCCATGAAACCGGCGTCGAAGACCTCGGTGACGCCCCGCGCGGCCAGGGCCTTGGCCGCCAGCTTGAACGCCTCGCGGATCTCCCAGCCGGCGGCGATGGGGATGCGTTCCAGCACCCCCTCCACGGCGCGTTCCAACAGGATGCCGGTCGGCGCCCCGCCGGCGTTGCGTAGGATCGCGCCGCCGGGGGGATTCGGCGTGCCGTTCGAGATCTCGGCGCGGGCCATGGCGGCCATGTTTACCCAGGCTGAGTGAGCATCGATTCGGACGAGGAACACGGGATGGTCGGGGACGGCACGGCTCAGCTCGTCGTGGGCGGGAAGCTCGTGGGTGCCCCAATCGTGCTGGTTCCACCCCATGCCGAGGATCCAATCTCCCTTGCGAACCTGGCCGGCGCGCCGCCGCACCCGGTCGATGATCGCCGCGCTGGAGGAAGCCCCGGCCAATTGGAGGAAGAGGCGCTCCTCTTGGTGGCGGTTGAGAAGGGCGAGGCCGATCGCGGTGAGGTGTAGGTGGTGGTCGATGAGGCTCGGGATGAGACAGCCGCCGGCGATGTCGCTCTCGGTGGCGTCGGGGTTCTCGCTCCGCAGCGCTTGCTTGTCACCGACGCCGACGATCACGCCGTCGCGGATCGCGACCGCTTCCGCCGCTGGGCGCTGGGGATCGAGGGTGACGATTTCGCCGCCGGTCAGGATCTGGGTCATCGGGATTCGTTGTTCGGTGATCCGGCAGCGTGTTGAAGAGCTCCCAGGAGTTCTTCAGCATCCTGCTCGGTGCGCGGGGGATAGTAACTGACCCGGGTTCAGTGCACGACGTGGAGGTTGTGAGGCCGTTGCACCGGTCGGCGCCGCCATCTTCCACCGCTCGATCCCCCGATGAACGTCGCGACCAGCAGCACGCCGACCAGGAACCCGCCGATGTGGGCGTACCAGGCGACGCCGGCGCCGCCGCCGGTGAACGCCGAAAATAGTTGCATGGCGAACCAGATGCCGAGCAGGACGGCGGCCGGCAGGTACATGATACGGACGTACAAGACCAGGAAGACGAAGGTGAGAACCTGGGCGCGGGGATAGAGTACCAGGTACGCGCCCAGCACCCCGGCGATCGCACCGCTCGCCCCGACCATCGGGATCGTACTGCCGGGCTCGATGATCACCTGCGAGAGCGCCGCACCCAGACCACAGGCGAGGTAGAAAAACACGTAGTTGACGTGCCCCAGGGTGTCTTCGATGTTGTCGCCGAAGATCCACAGGTACAGCATGTTGCCGGCCAGGTGCAGGATGCCGCCGTGCACGAACATCGAGGTGAGCAGCGTCAGCGGTGCCGGGATCGCGGTTTGTGCCCAGGTCGAAGGCGACAGCAACAGACTCGGCGTCACCGCCAGCTTCTGCACGAAGCCTATGTAGGCGGGCTCGCCGCCCTCGTACGCCAACATCAGCTGGTAGGCGAACACGGCGATGTTGACGGCCACTAGCGCGTGGTTGACGAACGGCGTCGTGCGCGTCGGATTTTCGTCCCGCAGCGGGATCACGGAACGGTCCTAGGTCGAACCGGTGCACGCATCAGGCTGCCTCCCGGCGCTCCTCGATGAGTGCCACGACCGCGGATCGGACGGCGTCGGCCAGAGCCCGGGGCTCGGCGAAATCGGCGGGATCAATGGGGTCGCCGATGCGCATCGTGATGACCCCGGGGTCGGCGCGCCAGGAGCCCCGAGGCAACAGCCGGCCACTGTTGATGATCGCGATCGGCACCACCGGGACGCCGGCGGTGTGGGCCAGGTTGACGCCGCCGCGCTTGAACCGGGACACGGTGCCCTCGGTGCCCCGCGTGCCCTCCGGAAAGATCAGCACCGACAGGCCCGAGGCGACGCGGCGAGCTGCATTGTCGAGGCTTTGGCGCGCCTTTTTCGGGTCCTCGCGCTCGACGGGGATATATCCGACCCGCGACATGTACCAACCCATGAACGGGATGTGAAACAACGATGCCTTGGCCAGCATGCGGAAAGGGAAGGGCAGCGAGGTGAGCACCATCGGGATGTCGAAGAGGCTGCGGTGGTTCGACATCACCACGTAGGAGCCTTCTGGGTCGAGCTTCTCCGTACCCTCGACCCGAATCTTGACGTTGCAGATCCTGAAGATCGAGGCGCCCCAGTTGCTGGCGCACGCGTGTACCCACTTGCCGCGCCGGTCACCCAGCGAGATCAGCAACGCGCAGCTTCCCCAGAAGACCGTTGTCAAGGCGGTCAGCAAGCATTGGACCGGGTATCGGACTGCCGCAATCCCGTTGTAATAGAGCTTCCTGTCGGGGTAGGCACTATCCATCGGGCCAGTCTAGCAGGCCGTGAGAAGCGCTTGCATCTCCTCGAAACGGGGGCGCTGCGCTACAATCCCGCCATGATCGAGCGCCTGAGAAGCGACCTGATTACGGCCATGAAGGGCCGCGACGAGATCACCGTGCGCGTCCTGCGGATGGTGATCTCCGACCTGCACAATCGCAAGATCGCGGCCCGCGATGACCTCTCTGAGGAGCAGGTTCTCGCCGCGTTGCGCACCGCGGTGAAGCAGCGTCGGGAGGCCGCCGAGCAGTTTGCCGAGGGCGGCCGTCAGGATCGTGCCGACGCCGAACTGGCGGAGATCGATGTCGTCAAGAGGTATCTACCGGACCTGCTCGAGGGCGACGAGCTGAGCGCCGCACTCGACGAGGTGATCGCCGACACCGGGGCCTCGGCGCCATCGGACATGGGGAAGGTCATGGGTCAACTGATGAGCCGCCACCAGGGACGCATCGACGGCAAGATCGCCAACGCGCTCGTGCGTGAGCGCTTGACGGGCTGAGGTGGACCCGATTGCCCACAGCCCGGGGCGCTACGTATTCACCTTCGTTTGAGCCCGACCGGGGAGATATTGTCGACCGGCTCGAAGTAGTCGACTACCATCAGCGCCCATGACCGAGTACGGATGGTTGTCGATTCTGCCGCCGATCTTGGCGATCGTGCTGGCGCTGCTGACCCGCCAGGTGTACCTGGCGCTGTTCGCGGGGATCCTTCTCGGCACCACGATCCTGGCCGGGTTCAACCCGTTTCTCGGTGCCGTCGGAGCGATCGAGCAGCTCGTTGTCGTGGTCACCAACCGCGGCAACGCCGAGGTGCTGCTGTTCACCCTGGTGGTCGGCGCGCTGATCGTCCTGATGCGCGAGTCGGGTGGTGTCAACGGGTTCGCCAACTTCATGGTGAGCGGCGGTTGGGTGCGTGGTCCGGTCTCGGCGCAGTTGTTGTCGGTGGTCGTCGGCACCAGCATCTTCATCGAGTCGAACATCACCTGCCTGGTAACCGGGGCGGTGTCGCGGCCCCTCTACGACCGCGTCAAGCTGTCGCGCGCCAAGCTTGCCTACATGTGCGACTCGACTTCGGCGCCGATCTGCATCTTGATCCCGCTCAACGCCTGGGGTGCGTACGTGCTCGGTCTGCTCGCCGCCGAGGGGCTCGACCCGCTGCCGACGCTGGTTGCTGCGGTGCCGCTCAACTTCTACGCCATCCTGGCGCTCGTCATCGTCGTCATCGTCGCCGTTTTCGGCTGGAACATCGGGCCGATGCGCCAGTCCGAGCAGGCGGCGCGAGAGGGCAACAACGGGGCTTTGCCGGAGCAGACCGTCACCCTGGAGCCGCCCGGCGGCGACAAGACTGAGGCCGACAGGCCGCCCGAACGGGCCGTGAACCTGGTCGCCCCCGTGGTCGTTACGGTCGCCACCATGTTCGTTGGCCTTTGGGTGACCGGCAGGTCGGCGCTCGAAGGCGTCGCCTCCGCCGATGGCGAGGCGAACGGATTCCTCGACTTCATCATGGCGGGCTCGGGATCGCTTTCGGTTCTTTGGGCCGTGTCGGCCGGCGTCGCCACCGCCATCATCCTGGCGCGGGTGCAGGGAATTTTCACCTTCACGCAGACTGCCGAGCTCGTCGTCGTCGGATTCCGCGAGCTCATCGGCGTGGCGACGATCCTGGCGCTTGCCCTGGCGATCGGGCAGGTGTGCCGAGACCTCGGCACCGGCCCCTGGGTCGCCGACATGGTGAGTCCGTGGATCAATGGGGCCAGCGCGGCGCCACTACTGTTCGTGACCTCGGCGTTCATCGCTTTTTCCACCGGTACCTCGTGGGGGACATGGGCGATCATGTTTCCGATCGGGATCTCGATGGCCGGGCAGCTCGATGCCTCGATTCCGCTGACCGTCGGCGCGGTTCTCGGCGGCGGCGTCTTCGGCGACCATTGCTCGCCGATCTCGGATACGACCGTGATCTCGTCGCTGTCTGCCGGCGTCGATCACATCGAGCATGTCGTCACCCAGATTCCCTATGCCCTGGTCGGCGGTGCCGCCGCCACGGTGCTGTACTTCGCTGCGGGGCTGTTGGTGTGAACCTGAATCGCGAAAACTGGTTTCTGGTCGTGCCGACGATCGTCCTCGGCATCGTCGCCTCTTACACCCTCTATCACTTGCACGCCGCCGGCGACGTGCGGCGGGCGATCGAGATCGTCGCCGAGTACGAGGCCGACGGCCAGCCGGCGCTGGCAGAGTTTCTCGCTCGGCGAGGGCGGCTCGAGTGGGAGAGCGAGGTGGTCTCGAGCTTCTACGGAACCATGGACGTGGCGTGCATCGTCGGATTGACGAACCCCCAACGCTTCGTCTGGCGGGTGCACGTCATGCAGAAGGCCTTCGCGCCGGCGGACGACCGGACCCGCGCTCTGATGGGCGAGTACGAGCCGTCATTGTACGGCGCCCCCGCCGAAGCGGGGTCTGTCGGCAGCGACACGACCGCTAGGGTGGCTCCGGGCAACGAGCAGGCGAGAAACTTCGCCGAGGGTTCTCGGTGAGCAACGGCACCACTGAAGTCATCGAGCACCAGCTCGACAACGGTCTCAAGGTCTTGCTGCGCCCGCTGCACGCCGCGCCTCTGGTTTCGGTGTGGTGCTGGTACCACGTCGGATCCAAAGACGAACGTCCCGGAACGACCGGCGCGTCGCACTGGGTGGAGCACATGAACTTCAAGGGCACCGAGGGAATCTCGCGTGAGGACCTCAAAGTGTGGATCGAGCGCGTCGGGGGCGCCTGGAACGGCTATACGTGGATCGACCAGACGACCTACTTCGAGACCTTGGCGGCCGACGCTCTCGACCTGGCGCTGCGCATCGAGTCCGAGCGTATGACCAGCTGCCTCTACGATGACGACGACTTCGAGTCGGAGCGCAGCGTCATCATCTCGGAGCTGCAGGGCAACGAGAACAACCCCGCCTACCTGCTCGGGGTGGAGGTGGCGGCGGCGGCGTTTCGCGCCCACCCCTACGGATGGCCGACGATCGGCTGGCTTTCGGACCTCGAGGCGATGAGTCGCGACGATCTCTACGGTCACTACCGCAACTACTACATACCCAACAACGCCACCTTGGTGATCGTCGGGGACATCGATCCCGGTGAAGCGCTTCGCGGTGTGGAGGAGCACTTCGGCTCGATCGAGCCCGGCGAGAGGCCGCCCGGCGTGCACACCCGCGAGCCCGAGCAGGAGGGCGAGCGTAGGGTCGTCGTCGAGCGACCGGGGACAACCCGTTATCTGGACGTTGCTTTCCACGCGCCCGCCTTCGCCGACGAGGATTTCGTGCCGCTGCTGGTGGCTGACGCCGTTCTATCGGGTGGCAAGGGAGTCAACCTGTGGGCCGGCGGCTTCGGTCGCAACGCGCGGACGACCTCTCCTCTTTATCAGGCCTTGGTCGAGTCCGAGCTCGTCGCCGGGGTATCG
>SMVB01261615.1_pt1 | contig 15426 bp, 9 predicted proteins | sample 2456461 | NCBI WGS metagenome assembly SMVB01 (sample SAMN11095934, study PRJNA526329) | marine sediment metagenome | biome: Marine sediment; feature: Surficial sediment; material: Deep marine sediment; isolation source: Hadal surficial sediment | place: Pacific Ocean | collected 2014-05 | depth 0-1... | reverse complement strand
GGTTTGCGGTATGTCGAGGACCGTATCGGGCACAACGAAAGTAATCCAGCTACGCAATCGGATATCGTATTCCGATTCCCAGTAGTAGCCACCAAGAACAAACTTCAACGCGCCACCCGCGTCATAGGTTAACCTCAGCTCATGACTTTCCTGCTCGTATTCCGCGGGGCGATCTGTTCCGAACAGCATAACGGCTTCTGCGGTCCAGTTAGAGATAATAGTCTCTTCTGTTTCAAAACTGCCGTATATATAATCCAATTGTAGATTGTCGTTGATATCCCATCTTATTTCAAAGATATGAGTCTCAGCATCGAAAGTCGCGTCCAGATCTGTCGGGATCAAATCGGCTGGCGACGAGGTCACGAGGCTACCGGTTGCTGAAGAAGCAGTCGTCGGCACAAACCCTTGCGTATTAACATCAAACCTGTCTCCCGAACTCGGCGTACTCACAGATTGACCGCACAATCCTAAGCCATCACAAAAGTCATAACCCGGTTGCGCAACGTTTAACAGCGGCGGTGTATCCTGATCTGTTTCCTCGTTCTGATAGGTGTATTCAAACTCCAGGTTTTCATTCGCATTGAACAGTAAATTAATGCCGTAGGACTGATAATCCACACGACCCTCATCATCACCAGTATTTGTGTTGGTAAAGTAGCCCTCGCGCCGCTCATTCTTCGCGCCACTTAGCTTTACCGCAAGATTATCTGTCAGGCCAAAATTAACTATCCCGTCAAACCAGTAAGTATCATAATCGCCTATACCGGCGCGAATTTTGCCGCCCAACTTACCGGTAGGCCTTGTTCTCTCTACATTAATCATTCCACCGATAGTGTTACGACCATACAGCGTGCCCTGAGGGCCGCGCAACACTTCCACCGATGCCAGATCAATACTCCTCAAAATCGCCCCACTGTTAGCACCTATAAAGAGCCCATCAATGGTTACGCCAACTGCGGGTTCAAAGTTTTTCTCTACATCGGCCACTCCAATGCCACGGATATATATTGCCGCGTTGCCTCCGGGGCCCTGCGAGGTATCATCAATAATCAAGTTGGGAGACAGAAAGGCCAGATCCCTGATATCTCTAGCGAATGTGCGCTCTATTTCAGTCTGACTCAACGCACTGACAGAAAGTCCAACATCTTGCAGGTTCTCCGTGCGCTTACGCGCGGTAACCAAGATTTCTTCTAACTGACCCGCGCCCTGAGCGCTGACTACGGGTGCCGTAAACAGTACACCTGTACCCACCGAAAGTGCCACGCCGATACTTACCAATCGTTTATTTGACATTTTTTAACCCTCGTCTGTATCTATTTTATTATCTATTTCAAATTATTCGCTGATTTACCCGGTAACTTTTCCAGCGACGACATTTCCCCTGAAACGATTTCGGATAAACACCTTCCCTCGGGATGTTTGCCCGCGCCGTTATTTAAATTTGAATTTGAATTTGATTCAAATTGAAAACTACATTGCGCCCTGCCGAGTTCTTTGTCAACAGTTCCAGGCATTTTTTTGTGTTGAAAATACCGTTACCCGGGGCAGTTATTCGAAGTGGTCTACCAACTCAAACACGTACAGCGCATTACCGCCCTGCGGCTGATAGATTTCCGGGCTCACGACCGCAGTCAATGCCCTGAAGACCCCAAGGCCGGTCGGCACTGCCACATATTGTTTGCCTCCGGTACTGTAGCTGATGGGAAAGCCGTGCAAGCTGGCAGCCAATCTCGCCTGCCACAGCACCTTGCCGGAGCTGACATCGAAGGCCTTGAAGTAGCGGTCCAGGTCACCGACAAACGCGAGTCCGCCGGCAGTGGTCAGCACCGAGGTCAAAAACATCGCAGGCTGCTGGTAGCTCCACAGCTCAGACATACCACCGAGCTCATAGGCGACCAACTTGCCTAACAAACCGTCGCTACCAGGCATTTCGAAAGTACGGGAATCACCGCCATAACCGCCTCCCCCCTCGACCAGCTCGACCTTGCGGCCGACCATCTCGGAGCACAGTTGGTGCAACGGTATGATCAGGGCGTTGATTTCTGGACTGTAGGCACTGGCCTGCCAGTTGTGCCCACCGTAAATACCGGGACACGCTGATACCGGCTCACCGATTTTGGCATCGATAATATCCTGTCGGTAAGTAAGCTCACCGCTGTTCTTATCGACCCTGGCGAAAATACTCTGATGAATCGTTTCAACGAAATCCACAAATTCACCCGTTGCGCGATCCAGCTTCCAGAGAATTCCATCCTTACCCACCGTGGCGAGCAGTCGCCGATCTTCGAGATCGATCAAGACCCGCTCAAAACCCACTTCCATATCGATGGTTTCACCGCCGATATGCTGGTAGTACCAGACTATTTCCCCATTATCCGGATTCAGCGCCAGCGTGGAGTTGGTGTACAGCGCCTTGTCTTTCGTTGTCATGTTGCGGCTGGCAGCAACCCAGGGCTTGGCCTGAGAAGTGCCAATATAGAAAAGATTCAGCTCCGGATCATAACTCCCAGCAATCCAGGTATCACTTCCAGCGCGCAATTCCGGGGGTTGTCCCGCCCAACTTTCGCTGTTGGGATCACCCTCCAGTGCCACGGTGGAAGTGCGCCACAGTTCCTCCCCGGTGTCGGGATCGTGGCCGGTGATAAAGCAACCAGTGGCCACAAAGCGCTCACAGCCATTAATGCCGCTAATAACCACGCCATTGGCGATGATCGGCCCGCTGGTATGGGTATAACCATCGCGATAATCTGCTTTAACCGTTGTCCAGAGCAACTCTCCCGTGGTCGCATCCAGCGCGATCAGCGCTGCATCGTAGGTCGCCATAAAGATCTTATCTTCATACAGGGCAATGTTACGCGTGGGGCCACCCAGTGTTTTCGACTCTGGCGGATAACGGTGCCGGTACTCCCAGATCAGGTCACCACTGGCGCCATCCAGTGCCTGTACTACATTACCCGGATGGGTGAGAAACATAACGCCGTTGCGCACCAGCGGCGTGGGCTGATTACTGCCCTCGCGCATCGTAACTGCCCAGGCCAATTTCAGCTCATGCACGTTCTTGCGATTTATTTGTGCCAGCGGGCTGTAGCCCTGCCCATCAAGCGTCCGTCGCCAGCTCAGCCAATCCCCCGCCGGCGGCTGTGCCAGCGTCTGCTTGCTCACCGGGGTAAACGCACTGGCAACCTTGTTGACAAATCCCGACACGCGCTCAGTACTCACATCAATGCTGTCGGGAGAATCAAAGGACTGCCATTTGGATGGATTACTGGCAGCCACCTCACCGCTGCCGATAATTCTCGGCGCCTCCATACTTAAGGCATCGGGGCCAACGACGCCGCCATTGGCTTGAAGAATATAAGCAACCACATTGAGATAGTCCCCGTCGGCCAAGTCAGCATTACCACCCGGTGGCATGGTGTTTTTGATGCGCAGGAATAAATCCTCGGTACTGCGAGAGCCCCAGATACCCAGGAACTCTGTGCCGGCGAGCTCCGGTCCATGAGCAGATCCGCGCAGGCTTGGTCGGTGGCAATCAACACAATAGCGATTGTAATGCTGTTTGCCCGCATCAGCCTGCGTAGCCAAAGAGATAGCCAATGCGGCTTCGACTTGGGCAGACATCGTCATCACAGCCGCAAGGCCAGCAAATCGCAGGGGTTTCGTCCATTTCATAGTGTGCCTCTTTCTGCCAACTGCCTGACCACACAGGGCCCTGCTTTGGTCAGTCAGTATGCACATATTTGAATATTATTCAAGTTATGTACGAACCCGGCGAAATTGTACAAGCTGGTCAGGCTGTGAAGGTATGCGCTACCCGTAGCTCTTACTAATTTCCCTTTGACATCATCAGCAAATCAATTACAATAATTTTTGAATATAATTCAAATCGTGAGATGGGTAGCAACAAATGTCTATTAATTCACTATTTCGCACGGCGGCATTAACTATTTGCCCCAAACTAAACATGAGCTACTTCCAGGCACCAAAAACATAGGGGATTGCCATGGGCAATTTACCGCCCCTCAATCATAACGGGACTGTACGATGCACAATAAGAGACGCTCCAGGGTGATGTACGCCATATCGCGTATAGATGACACTATTCACAATGCACATGCATGGCGGGTTAGCTTGCGCAGACGGGGAACGCTGCATGTCAAAAACTTCCCCGACAAAAAGCATTCTGGCAAAGGCAGGGCTCTGCGACTTGCCAAAGCTTTTCGCGATGAGTTATTGGTGAAATATCCACCCATGACCCGCCAACAGTTTTGCTCAATAATTCGCAACAATAACAGAAGCGGAATTTCGGGCGTTTATACCTACAACAAGAGCTATGTGCTGCGCGACGGTACCGTAAAGAAAACTTCGTACTGGGAGGCTAATTGGCCTAATGGCAACAGTGAAAGCGCCAGCGTCAGCTTCTCGGTTAAAACTTATGGTGAGAATAAAGCAAAAAAATTGGCGATTCGAGCCAGGAAAAAAGGCCTTCGTTCTGTTAAGGGGGTATTCTGGGCATCGGAGCGGGGGGCATTGACAAGTGACTATGCTACCCAGGCAAGGACTTAAGCCAGTTTCTCTTCCCAGTGAGTGCCATTTTTCATCATGGTGTTCAAGTCAGTTAGCTGCTTGAGCATACAAGCTACGAGTGCTACTTTTTCGGGCTTGCCCGCGATCACCAGGCGTTCATATATGGATTTTATTTTTGGATCATACTGGATGGCAGACGGCATCGAACCCGTGCGCACTTTTCCACGCCCACCGAGAATGTGCAGCAAAGCAAAGGAAAAACACCGGGGTCGCACGCCAATTGGCAAGGTCGTGTTCCTGTTAACGATATGTCTCGCGTGGGCGAGTTGCACTTCGGCGAACCGGGATGAAAATCCCGTTTGTAACCGGACGGAGCTTCCACCCAGTCGACTATTTCTCCAGCAGGTCTCCTTTGACAGCGCCATCATCAAATGGCGAGGCGAGGCCGATGTCGCGTGTATTGGTGTAGATGTCGAACGCCTCAATATTTCTGTAGCTGCAGAATTCATCGGGGGGCATAAGCTGGTAAAACTAACCGGACTCGAACCAGATACTGTGTATTACTATTCTATCGGCGGAGCGCCTACCGGAGGCACAGGCCAGGAGTTCCGGACGGCTCCTCTACCCGGTAAGCTGCCAGGCGACGGCAATACGCACATATGGCTCCTGGGTGATTCCGGGACCGCAACGGAAATTAGTGAGGGCCATTCCAGCCACCCGGGAGAAGCAGTCGAGGTCATGAACGGCTTCCTCAAGTACAACCAGGAGCAAGCAAAAAACGAGCCCTTGGATCTCGTGTTACTGCTCGGAGACAATGCTTACCTGGAGGGCACAGACGAACAATGGCAAGGTGCCTACTTTGATATCTATGCGGACATCATAAAGTCTACAGCCACCTGGCCGACTATCGGCAATCACGAAATGGGTGTCGGCCCACTGTTCAATATCTGTCAATATCGAAAAATACCTGATTGTAAAACGGGGCCGGTTATGCGTTATCTAGGCGGCACCAGTGAATCGGCTGACCCAGATAGTTACGACAGAGACGGCGACGGACCGGAACCCAACGGGCTGCCGTATCTCGATATTTTCACCCTACCGAGCAAAGGAGAACTCGGTGGAGTTCCCAGCGGGACAGAGCAGTACTATGCGTTCAATTACGGCAACGTCCACATCGTAAGTCTGGATTCCCAACTGTCGAACCGCGACGAAGTGCAGAGGACCACGATGCGCGACTGGCTAATCGATGACTTGAGCAGCAACACCCTGGACTGGACCGTCGTCATCTTTCACCACCCACCCTATTCCAAGGGAGTAAACCACGACTCCGATGTCGAGAAAAGCGAGATAGACATGCGTGAGGCCTTCGTCCGCGTTTTCGAAGAATACGGTGTCGACGTAATTTATAGCGGCCACGCCCATTCCTACGAACGTTCTTGGTATCTTCACGGCCTTTACGGAGACTCCAGCACCTTTGACGCAAAAAAGCACACAGAACTCAACAACCAGGCACAACCCTCACTCGGGCAGGGCGAGGATACCTATACACAGCTAAGTCGCGCCAGCGGAGTCGATGATAAGGTTATCTATACGGTAGCCGGTAGCGCAGGCAAAGCCGACAAGGAAAAACCTTGCCCGGAAGGACAAACGATGGGTTGCAGTTTGCCAAATTGGTTAAAACATCCTGCCCACAGATCTTTTCCGGCAACGGAATCAGGTTATCGTAGCAACGGTATCGCGCTGAAAGGGTCGGTTGTGCTAGATGCGAGCCGCACCGTGTTGACCTCTCGCTTTGTCGATGAGCACGGTCAGGTCCTAGATTACTTTAGCATCACTAGAGACAAGCCGTGATCAGGTAGGGGTATAAAAAGAGGGGAAGCGACGGTGAATCTCACCGCAGCTGCCCCCAAGGAGAAAAGTCCCAGTCTTCAGGTGGTGTTAAAAATGCTTAATGGCGGTAACCCCATAAGTACGCGGCGCGCCCCAGGTTTCATAAACCCAGGCTTCTCCAAAGTTGTCAAACGCTTGACGGATGTATTCTTCGTCAAACATATTCTTGACATAAAGGGCGACATTCCAGTCCCCTCCTTCAGAACCGACAGCTACCCGTGCATTTGCCAGCCAATAGGAAGGCTGTTCCAGGTAATCTGTGTTGCCGATATCTTTGAAGGTAGACGCATTGTAGCTGGCGTCGAACATGACCGACGCTAACAGTGCGTCGGCAACAGGCCACTCGTACCGAATCATACCGTTGGCAGTAAACTCCGGTGCGTCGGGAATTTCATTACCCACGTGAGCATCAATTTCTTCCGGGTCTGTTGAATTCCAACTGGTGAGCTCGGTATCCAGATAGGCAGCCCCCACCTTGATATCCAGGCCCTCGGTCGGCCTCCACCACAAATCGGCGTCAATACCGTATATTTCGGCTTCACCGACGTTGGCTCTGATACTCTCAAACACACCTGGAAGCACTTCGCTCTCGGATTCTGCTTGCATATCTTCATAGTCGTAAAAAAAGGCAGACACATTCAGCTGCAAGGTACTATCAAGCAGCGTGCTCTTCATGCCGATTTCATACGCCAAAACCTCTTCAGCCTCAAAGGGGATGAATGAGCTCGGATCTGTGATCGTGGAACCATCATAGCCACCACCCTTATGTCCCAGACTTATGCTGGCATAGTAAAGAACATCCTCTTCTGGCGTCCAATCCAGGGCGATTTTTCCGTCGACGTAGTCCTCATCAAAATCACCACTGCTTTGCTGTGGCGCTGAGAAAAAGACGCCCGCCAAATCTATACCATAGGGGTCTTCCGTAAATGAACCACCCGAATAAGACCTTTCATCCCGGGTGTAACGCGCGCCGACGGTGAGTTTCCACTGCTCGTTCAAGTCGTATTCCGTATGCGCAAATGCCGCGTAGGATTCTGCATCCTGATCAAACACGGTGAGAATTGTTGTCCGCACCACAAAGTCAAGGCCGAGTATATCCTTTTGAAACGTCAAGTCCTCATTAGAATAATAACCACCGACCATCCAGAAAAAAGGCCCGTCGCTGTTCGAGGACAATCTCAATTCCTGGCTGTAAAATTCCGCGTCGTCAAAAAATATCTGATCGACAATACGCCAGGGGCTTGAGTCATCAAAAGGAATCATGCGGTCAATCGTCTCGTAACCTGTCACCGAGTGCAGGGTTACGGTATCCAGTTCCCAGGCAATAGTCAGCGCACCGCCATAGCCATCGATGTCGACCTCTGGATCGAGGTTTGAGTCTACAGTGAAAGGATCATCGTCTGTGGGGCTGAAGCCATTTCTATCGACAGCGTCCTCTGCCATGCTGCGCACCAGGTTATCCGAACTATCGTTTGAATAATGTCCCGTCACAAATACCGACACGGTATCCGAGGGATCCCACTCTAAACTCCCGCGTATCGCATAGTTCTCTTGCTCGAAGAAGTCACTGTCACTCTCTACCACCGGGTTGGGTGGAATACAATCCTGCGCAGTACAGGTTTGGCCAAATTGGCCATCAAAGGTAGAGGCTGAAGGCCCGACCTCACCTCCGGCAACCGTGTTGCCATTGGTTTTGTAATAACCATCGGAAGAATTGATGTCGAAAGCCAAACGCCCCCTCACCGTATCAGACAGCGACCCACTGATAGCCCCTTCCAAATTGAGGGTATTCCAGCGTCCGTAGTCCATCTGGATAAAGGCTTCAAATTCTTCTGTGGGTCTTTCGGTGAAAAAGTTGATTGCACCCGCTGTTGTATTGCGACCAAACAGGGTTCCCTGTGGCCCTTTGAGCACTTCGACGCGCCCCATATCATACAAGGAGAACGCCAAGTACGCACCGTTAGGCATATAAACTTCATCCAAATAGGCACCAACCGATGGGTTGTTGTTGACGTTGTAATCATTGAGTCCGATGCCGCGAATGGTAAAGATCGGGTTGAAGTTGCCCAGGCCATTCTTGATATCCAAACCCGGTGTTTGAGCGGCAAGATCTTCGGGTCGCACCATACGTAATTCACGCATGTCGTCACCGGAAAACTGGGTTATCGCGATCCCCACGTCCTGCACATTCTGGTCGCGTCTTTGCGCGGAGACGATGACTTCTTCAATGGTGTAGCTCCTGGAACCACCATCCCCCTGGTCTTGCGCCGTCACCACCTGGGCACCACTAGTCCCAAGCAGGAACCCGAACATCACTGTCCAAATATTCTTTCCGTTACTCATCGCATCTTTCCCCTCATTATCGGTATCAGATTTCTGTAGTGAAATCGTCAGCACACCTTTATCGGAAAGACCACCTGAAAGCCCTGTGCCCTGCAACAACAAGTCCAGCGCACCTTGAAGTGTAAATTTCCCCACAACATGGTTTCCCTTTCGAGCCTCGGCGACGTCGTAGGAGAAGAGAACCAGCACATCGGTTTGTTCCGATAAGCTGGTCAAAGCTTCAGCGACGCTCTGTGCAGGCAGGTTTATGTTGTAAACTTGCGCCCTGTCGATCGTCGCTTTCGCACTCAGGCAAGTGGCAAGCAATAGTACAGTTAATGCATATTGCACTGCAGGCCTGACATTCACCCCCCATCCTATCCGTCTGCAACCTGGGTACAGCTGCCTGGCTTTCATGGTGGCCTTACCAGATGTATGTCGCCTGAGTGCGTCAAATCCTCTACTACTATTTGAATTATTTTCAAATTCATTTTGCGAAGTAAAGACTGCCAATATTCTCGACAAACCAACAGCGGCTTTGTTTGCGCAATATTTTGCAGAGGAGATGGGGTACTGATTGAGACTATTGCTGTGCTGGCAGTAGCTGAATGTGTCGATCATCGAGCCGACTCACCTGTATTCCGAAACTGGTCTCCAGAACATCTAACATAGCCTCCAGCTCGCCGACTTTAAACCGCCCGCCAATTCTGAGTTGATTTAGCGTCGGATCGGCAATTTCGATAGTGATGGACGTATAGCGGTTCACTTCGTCGACCACATAGCTCAGCGGATCGCCGGCGAAAACCAGGTAACCCTCGCGCCAGGACAGCTGACGGGCAAGCTCCTGTTCGGCCAAGGTACTGATTTCCGGGACAATGTTGCTGCCTGAATCAGCACTGTCGCTATACTCAGCTCGAATCGCCTGGTTGCTGAAGGTTGCACTTTGCCCATGGCCCAGGGAGCCGATTTTTCTGAGCGTGGGCCCAAACCTGCCGTGGGCGCTGGAGGCGCCGGGTCTCGCTCCGCTATCGGATAGCTCAGCCTGTGTTTCTATGGGATCTTCAACAATTGCTGCCAGGTCAACTCGCCCCTCAGAGACTGTGACTTTGATGTAGTCCTGGCTCAGGCGTACTGAGAACGCAGTCCCCACGGCCTTAACCATCCCCTTGCCGGCATAGACTTCAAATGGTCGATCGGGGTCGCGAGTGACATCGAAGTGCGCCTCGCCCCGCATCAGCCTGACTGCGCGCACCGTATCACTGAAATCCACCTTTAACTGACTGTCGGTGTTGATCTGAATCAATGAGCCGTCTGCCAGGGTTTGCACCTGCAACTCGCCTTTTGCGGTTGCGTAGACGCCGTTGGTAGCGGTATTGGACTGGGGAAAGCGCCAGGATGTCAATGCAATCGTTATACCCAGCAGGCAAACGACCGCCACAGCACTGGCGCGATTGAAAGCCAACAATGGAGTCAACAGACCGCTGAAGAATCTCCGGCTAACCTGGACGCGACTTTGGGCTTTGTTGTGCAGGGGAATGGCCAGCTCAGAGAGGATATTAGCATCGTCCCAAAAGGCACAAATGCGCAGCAGCTCCTCGCGGTGAGCCGGGCTGCGGTCGACCCACTCGTGCAAGGCGGCGATATCGCGCTGGCTTGGCTCGTCGTCACCGTCAAGTCTGATCAACCATTCGCGGGCCTCCCCCTCAACGGTTTTGCGACTGGCAAATGCGTAGACGTTTTCCACTAGTGGCGCCCTCCTTTGCGACCCTTGTACCGTGCTTGTGGAGAGCGACTGCCGTCAGCCGACATTCTTGCCCTCACATAGAGATCGCAGAGTTCCACACCTTTCATCAAATGTTTTTCCGCCGTGCTCACAGCAATATCCAAGCGTTCAGCAATTTCTTTGTGCGGCATACCATAGACTTTTCGCATAAGGTAAACCCGACGGCACTGAGGCGCCAGTGCCGCGACCGCTTCGCAGTGTATCCCGAGTTTTTGTTGCGCCGAAACCTCGTCTTCCAACGTCCACTCGCCTACTAAGACGTCCGAGGAAGCCCGATCCTCTATATAGTCGGTAATTTGGCGTGATTTTGATCTCAGTTCGGACACCGCAACATTTTTGGCAATCCGGAACAGGAATGATTTTGGCTGCTGGATGTCGGTATCCCGCTCTGCGCTGTAGGCACGCAGAAAGGCCTCCTGGGCCACGTCTTCGATGTCCTGCGAATTGGTCAAGAACCGGGAGATGAACCGCTTCAGCGCCGATTGATGTTTCTCGAAGGCCTCAAGTATCGCTGATGCATGCCTCTGCTGTCTGTCGCCCCTGGATGGATTGTCACCCACGATTGCAACCCCACGGCTGACCCACGCTCTGCTCATTGGTGTCCGATAATAGTTTTTCGCTCATATCCTAAAATCACCGCTCTAGTTGAGCTTGGCAACGTTTGCGCTCGGATCACGGCGTACCCTTTTAATACCAGCCGGATGCCCAGACGGCCACGCCCGAATTTGCCAGTATACACAAATTTGAATAATATTCAATTTTATGGCAAGATCGTTATGTTGATTCATTTGTGGTCAATAATGGACGATTTAAAGCGACAGGCGCCGTGCCTGACACCGAGAAAACAGGCAGTTCCTCCATTATTCCTTCGAGATCTCATAAAGCTCGACGATATTACCTTCCGGATCTTTCAGCATTAAGAACAGATTGTTGTTAAATTCCTTGAGTATCGTTGGCCCGCCCACAACCGTTCCAAGCCGGGTCGATTTCATTTTTGTCAGGATTGAATCAATGCTCCCGACCTGGAGACCGATATGATTCCAACCCATGGGTTTATAAACATGACGATCTACCTGATCACTGGCGTGGTCCGGGAAATGTATGAATTCCAGAAATTGATCATAATTTGGGGCGGAATAATGACGGATTACAGTTCTGCTTCCTTTTATACCCATCAGGCCATCAAGACCCGCCAGCGGCGTGACACCCTGTATTGCCGGGACCGATTGTGCATCTGAAAATGCCAGATCCGTGACATTTTCCAGACCCAATACTTCTGTATAAAATCGGTGCATGAGATCCATGTTTTTTACCACCATACCCACGTGCCAGAACCTGGTGGCATTTACATCGCTGCTGACATTAACCGGAGAAAACTGGAGGATCAGTAGGCAGATAAAAAAATATCTTGCTTTCGTCGGAACAGGTTTCATCGTAAAAACCACCTTCAAGCTCTATGTCACCCAGGGTCCCAGAGTCGGCTGCACGCGCAGCCGAGCCGGAATCCGCTCCGCACCAATGCGCCGATCCAGTTCTTCGTGCCAGTGGTAGATGCGCCGTTCCTGGTAACTAAGGGGCATACCCTGGAAACCAGGTGAATTCACCGATTTCTGCATCTGTTCTATTATGACCATATCCTCGCGGATTATCCGCTCGTAGTTTTCCAGGCGCCGATCCCAGCTGCTCTGCTCGTCGTCATTGCTCGCATTCGGGGCAAACCATACGACCTCCAACAAGGCGCTGTCGTCGCTCACCGGCCAGATGAGGTTGAAGGGCAGCGCGGTGGCCGCCACCGGCGTGATCAGGTTGGGGAACAAATTGAAGCTGGGATTGCTTTTCCGCTCGAGATCGGAGATTCCGGATATCTCGGGCATACCCCGGGCACCCGGATCTACCCAGTCCTCACGTCGGTTGGCAGTGAGCATGAGCGAGTGTCCATGGGGCCAGAGTTGGATATGGTTGCACCGGTAGTCCAGAAAGCGGTGCACGGTGTCATCGTGCAGAGTGTGGAGATGATAGACCTCCAGAAATCCCTCCAGGAGCATTTTGTAATTGCATTGCACCGGGTAAGTTTGCTGGTGCACCAGACGCAGATCCAAGATGGCCAAGGAGTCGAAATAATCGTAAACGGGGCCGAGGTGGGTCTTCAGGTCCGGGGCTTGGGGATCCTGGTTGACGAATATCCAGTTACCCAGCAGCTGGCAATTGAGCGATATCAGGTTGCGGCAAGTGGCATCCAGCCCGACAAAATCGGACCGGTCACGCACTCCTTTCAACTGGCCATCCAAACCATAGGACCAGCCGTGGTAACGGCAGACCAGCCCCCCGCCCAAGGTACCGCTGTCTTGCTCCACCAGAGGCCCGCCCCGGTGCCGGCAACTGTTGTAGAAGGCCTGAACGTTTCCGCTTTGGTCACGGACGATCAGTATCGGTACCCCGATGCGTTGCCACAGTTTGTAGCTGCCGGGTTCAGGCAGTTCGTCCAGGTGTCCGGCATAGAGCCAGGAGCGAGACCAAAGCCGCTGCCGTTCCAAGGCCAGGAATTCAGCCTCCGCGTACCGCCCGACGGGGATGTCGGGCAGCGTCGGAAAGTCTCGGGGCGGACCCTTGCGCCGGTGTTCAGCCTCTAGACCGGCCTGCATCCGTTGGCGGACTTGAGTGTCCATAACAGCATTCGCCACTATTCTAAAATGTAAGTACCCGGCGCATTCTCGAGCGGCGGATACCGCCTGTTGCCCAGTTTTTTCGGCGCGTTTTTTTCGCCACCCCCTCGCTCAGTGACCCAATCCGCCCAAGCCTCCCACCAGCTACCTTGCCGTTTGTCAGCCTTTTCCCTCCAGACCTGCGCATCGGGCGAGGACGCTGGCCCGATAGAGTAACTTGCCTTCGGATTGCCCGGAGGGTTCACCAGGCTGGCGATGTGTCCGGCATTACTCAGAACAAACGTGCTCTTGCCACCCATTAGCTGAGTCGTTTGGTAACACCCCTGCCAGGGCGTGAGATGATCGGTAATTGCACCGGTGACGAACGCATCGCTCTTTATCCTGCCGAGGTCGATGGGTGTACCCAGTACCTTCAAGCTATCTGCCTTTGTCAAACTATTGTGCAGGAACAGATCCAGATACTGCACATGCAGGCCCGCCGACAAGTTGGTACTATCGTCGTTCCAGGCCAAAATATCGAAGCTGGGTGGATCGAGCCCCATGAGATAGTTGTTCACCCAATAATTCCAGATCAATTCATTTGGCCGAAACCAGGCAAACAAATTACCGAGATCTTTCCCGGCAATAATCCCCTTCTTCCTGGTCCGCGATTTCGCCAATGAAACCAAGCGCTCGGAATGCAGCATGCCCACTTGAGCTTCAATATCCCAGTCCAACAAAGTGACCGCGTAACTGATGGCATTGACGCGCTCATCACCATTTGCCGCCATGTATGCCAACAGGACTGACATGGTGATACCACCGGCGCAGAACCCTATTGTATTCAGTTTTTTTGAACGAGTAATTGCGCATACGGCATCGGTCGCTTCAAGCAAGGCTGAGATATAGGTGTCCAGGTCCCAATCGGCTTGCGCTTCAGTAGGATTGCGCCAACTCACAACAAACATCTGTATTCCACGGCTGACGGCATACTCCACCAGGCTCCTTCCGGGTGCCAGATCGGTAAAGTAATATTTATTGATTTGCGCTGGAATCAGTAACACGGGAGTCGACGCAACTTGTGACGTTGTCGGCGTATACTGCAACAGTTCAAGTACCTCGTTGCGGAACACCACCGACCCGGGGGTCGCTGCCATATTCTCGCCCAGCTTGAATGCCGTCGCATCAACCATTCTGGGCATACCACCATTGTGGCGGCGGTCGTGGATAAAGTTTTTCGCGCCTCGCACCAGACTCTTTCCACCCGTTTCGAAGGCCTTTTTTAAGGCAGCCGGGTTACCCAGTAGCGTATTGGTCGGCGCCAGCGTACTACACAAGACCTCCACTACAAATTTAGCGCGCTCGCGATCCCGCCAGTGCGCATCCTCCTGGATAAGATTATTCAGCGATTTATACGTCGCCAGATAGGACTGTCCAAGCCGCTTATAGAAAGGGTTCTCGCTCCAGGCAGCGTCCTTGAATCGCCAGTCCCTTTTATCAGGAGCAACATCAGACGTACCGCGCAGGATAGACAGCAATTCCTTTACCAGCACAATGGCCTCCCTGGCCGCCACTTTGGGATCAATCACCCGGCCGAGAGTTTCAATCGTGCCCTCAAGATCGAATTCACCGATATCTTCGGCAGCTTCCAGCGCCTCTACAGCACGTCTTGCGACCTCTGGAGTTTCGCCCTCAGTTTCCCTCTTTTTTGTCCTTGCCGTCATTTCATATCCTCTATGGCCTTGCTGCATTCCAGGTTCCAACTTCTACCCGTTGGATGGCCAGACCAGGCCGTGCCTAAATCAGACAGCATAAACTTTTTTGAATATTATTCAAGTATTAGTTTTTCCAATAGGGATTGAGCCTGAAGCAGCATACGTTCAATGCCAGACAGATAGTCGTGTCATTCCTCTGGCAACAAGGGGTATTTGAACTGGAGAAAGCCGTCATCCGCCATGACAGTGACGCCGTTGATACAATTGGATTCTTCCGAGGCGAGAAAAGCAAAGACGTTGGCAATCTCGGCCGGCTGAGTAAACTTGCCGCGCATTTGCTCTCGGCGGATATGTTCCCACAGGCCGAGCTCCTCATACTGGCGAAGCATGGGCGTATCTACCCGGCCAGGAGCCACGGCTACCACGCGAATATTGAGCGGCGCCAATTCCAGGGCAGCACACTTGGTCATCATATCCACGGCCGCTTTGCTGGTGTTGTAGCTAAAGGTCATTTCCGCGGCCATGGTGCCGTAGATCGAGGAAGTAT
>SMVB01070568.1_pt1 | contig 15427 bp, 17 predicted proteins | sample 2456461 | NCBI WGS metagenome assembly SMVB01 (sample SAMN11095934, study PRJNA526329) | marine sediment metagenome | biome: Marine sediment; feature: Surficial sediment; material: Deep marine sediment; isolation source: Hadal surficial sediment | place: Pacific Ocean | collected 2014-05 | depth... | reverse complement strand
CGAAGGAGCCGCCCCTCCGGAACCGTCGCTAGTTTGAGGTTCCGAACGGGCGGCTTTTGTTCGACGCTGCCGCGCCTACTCTCCGGTGTAGGTGTTCAAACGGTAGACCTTCATGAGTTCCGCGGCTGGATCCTGGCTTACCTTCGCAATGAACGCGGCCCATTCCTCGCTGCTTTGCACAGCTGTCGCATACTTGCCCCAGGCTTCCCAGCTGTCGAATGTCAGCTCGTAGTACAAGTCGCCGAGATCATCGATGCTGATCCCTGCACTAGCGCCTAGCTTAGCGTCGATGCCCACTGCTTCTTGAGCGTTCGCGATCATGTCGGCGTTTCGCCCCGGCTGTACGAACCAAACGAACACCACAGAGACGTTGTTGGGTTTCGCCACTACGGGCATGTTGATATGAAACGTTTCGCCTTGTTCTGCGGGTGGATCCGCTTCGAACTTGGCAACCAGTGCCTGCCAATCGGCATTGGCTGCAAGCTTCGCCTGAAATTTACCCCACGACTCCCAGTTATCGAACACGGAAAAGAAGTGCATGTTCCCGTCTTGATCAGTAGCGATGGAGACGTTAGCGCCAAGCTTTTCCTGAATCGCCTTGGCCTGAGTGGCGACCTCATACAGTTCATCGGTCCGACCGGCTACAGGGTCCCATAGCGTGCCACTACCTACGTCGGCGGTGGCGTACCCTGATACCAGAACGGCGCATGTGAGCAAGAATTTCTTCACTGGTGTTTTTCCCGATGCTAGAAAAGAGTGATATTGAAGGAACGCTATCCGCACGAGCGCTTCGACGCTCGTAACAGTGTGAAAAAACGATACATCCCTTCCCCTCTGCGCGACCTTAGCAGCGAGAGGAGTGCTCTACCAGCCCGCTGCGTTCGACGTCCCATCCACAACCTTTGTGCCACCGCTGTCCTTTGTGGTGACTCTAGTAAACGCCACGGCATTGAGTTGCGCCTGTGAGTGCACAGGATTCAACCGGTCGACGCAACACAAGCATTAAATCGTTCAGCCGGCGTCTCATAGTCTAGTGTTTTTCCTTGGTCGTTCGTTGAGACGTCATACGCGATATGTGATGTTGGCGAAGGTGGCTAACAAGGACACGCAATCGGTGGTCAATGCGCTCATCAAGCAGGCCAAGCATTCCGCTGCACCGAACCACTGGGTACTTCGAAGGAGCTAAACTCTTGACCCGCCTGTAGGCGTTGGTCAACACACTAGTCTCTTAGCAAGAAGAGGGAGTGTTGCAGATGAAAGCCGAGGATGCGTTTGACCGATTGCAGAGTCCGTGACTTGCAGGTAAAGACCATTGCCGTCAGCATAACGGCCGGGTGCAGTCTTGTTTCTTTACCTCTAGGCTCGAGAGACGATGTATCTGGAGTGCCAACCCACAAATCCACCCACATGCAGTTCGTGGATTGTGCTGGACTTCCCCGGACGGCGCAAGACATTAACTCATTGATTTATAGGAATAAGTCTTGCGTTTCCGGAGAGTCGCGGAAGGCCCCGGACACTATCCTGGCGGTCTCCCTCTCCGCCAGATAGATAGTTAACTTTTGTCCACAGTGAGATCGCGGCGCCTCTGGCGTGGCTGGTCGTCGCCTGTTTCACCGAGCACCGCGGCCGACCCCCGCCGAGCTCGCGAAGCTTCTGCACACCATCGGCCATCGAGTCGCCCGTTTGCTCGAGCGGTAGGGACTGCTCTCGCCATCGGCCCTAACGCCGGGCGCAAGGCGCCGACTCTGCGCACCATAGATCGTCAAGGGGGACGGCTCGGCTAATTCGCTCAGCGGCAAGCCTTCCTGTCCTCGAGAAGCGACGCCTAGTAGCATAGGTACACGATGGACAACGAACCTGGACTCCTCTCCGAGTTCAAGCGGCGTAAGGTCGTTCGCACCGGCGTGGTATATGCGGCGGCGGCCTTCGCGACGCTCGAGTTCGCCGACATAGCTTTCCCGCGAATCGGGCTCTCGGACGGCGCGGTGGATACCGTTCTTTGGGCGGGTTTGCTGGGCTTCCCCGTCGCGCTCACGCTCGCTTGGTTCTTCGACATACGCGCCGACGCAACAAGCGGGCGATCGCATGGCTGGTTCTCCGTCCAGGCCCTAGCAGCGGCGGCGTTATTGGTAGGGTTGGGAATCGGCGCCGGAATGCTTTGGGGCGGTGGTGACTCGGCGGACAGCACCTTGCCCACGCTAACGATCTCGCCGTTAACCACCACCGCAGGCCTCAATTTATCCGGCAGCTGGTCACCGGATGGGAGCCAGATCGCGTACGACTACACGCTAAACGGGACGATGGACATCGCGGTTGCGTCTGTGGCTGGCGGGGAACTTCAAATCGTGGCAGGCGGGCCGAACGACGATATGATGCCGCGTTGGTCGCCCGATGGTTCCAAGATCGCATTCATCTCCGACGATGGATCGGGCATGAACGTCTATTGGGTTCCACCAACCGGGGGATCCAGACGGAGGGTGGCTGAAACCCACTTCCAATATCTCGATCGTTTCACCGCGATCGCTGCGATTGGGTCACAACCGTGGTCTCCAGACGGGCGTGAACTCGTGTTTTCACGGGTCGAAGCCACGGGCGTCGCGCTGTGGAAAGTCGAAGTCATGAGCGGGGAGGAAACCCGATTGACGATGCCAACCCCCGGGACGGTCGACCTTCGGGCGGCATGGTCTCACGACGGAGAATGGATCGCCTTTTCCCGGGTGCCTCCAGGATCGCTGAGCGCCGTCTATCTGATCCGCGCATCAGGTGGCGAGCCGATTCCTCTTGTCGCCAATCCGAGTTCGAACGGGAGTCCGACCTGGGGACTCGACGACCACCGGATCCTGTTCGTGACATCAACTACCCTCGGCGGCGGCGGCGACATCTGGGATGTCCAGGTCGACACCGGTGAGCTTCGCCAACTGACGAACGGAGCGGGCGCAAGCACACCGATACACTCGTCCACCGGGCGGATCGCCTACTCCGTCTGGAGTCATGAGGCCACCTTCTTCCGCATGGAACTCGGATCGTCCGAGGACCACCAACAGATCTCGCAAAGCATCGGCAACAACTTTTCGCAGCGCTTTTCGCCGAATGGAGAGCAGATCGCCTTCCAGTCCGGTCGCGGCGGGCATTCGGAGATCTGGCTTCACGACGTGGTGACCGGCATTGAGACGCAGCTCACTTATCCGCCGGCGGCCATCGAGGATAGAACGCCCGACTGGTCCTCCGCTGGGGACGAAATCGTGTTTCTCTCCAATCGTGAAGGCCCATTCCAGCTGTGGATCACCAGTCTCGACGGGGGCGCACCGCGTCGCCTCTCGGAGCAGGCGATTCCGATGGATGGCGACTGGTGGGTCAACGCCCGGGTCGCCCCACGCTGGTCATCGGATGGAAGCACGATCGCCTACCTCGCTCCCGGTGATCAGGGCACTACCCTTTGGCTCATTGATCCCGACGGAACCAATACGAGGCAGACCGACATCGGCGGGGTCTTGCGTTTTGATTGGTACCTGGACAGCCACCGGGTGATCTATACTCGGAATACGCGTGATGGCTCCGGTAGGATCGAGATGATCACCACCGATCTACGGACCGGTGAAGAGGTGCTCCTTCTCGAGGCGAACGCGACCGAGTTGAGCGTGGCGCCCGATGGGAGTTACGTCGCCTATAACAGCGCGGATGGTCACTTCAGCATGAACCGCTACCTACTACCGCTCACTCCGGCGACCGCCGATCAGCTTCCCCGCGCCGCAGGGGAGCCGGAGCAAATCACATTCGGCGGAGGTGTGTGGCACGTTCATGGCGGCGCGTGGACGCCGGACAGCAAACGAATCGTCTACACTAAAGACTTCGATCGGGGGAATCTCTTCGTGATCGACGGCTACCGCTGAATTCTCATGCTCGAAGACGGCGAGATCGTTCCCTTGGCCGACCGATTGCTGAAAGACACCAGCCAGAGCGTTCGCAGGCTGATGCAGATCGACAGTAAGCGCCTCGGGCGGATGTTGAGTTTTGGCCATGCCCTTGCGCAGGTGGCGGTTGCCGACGGCCGCGTCGACGACGAGGAGCGCAACGCTATCGCGCACGCCCTCGAGACCCGCGAGGTGTTCAACGGTCCCGAGGTGGAACTGGTGGTCGAATTGGCCTTGGCGCAAGAAGAGCGCTCCGTGATCGCCGGGTTGGTCGGTAGGATCAAACAGGCGTGAAGCGTGCATCGCGCGACGAACACCTCTTTGCTCCCGGGTGTAAGCGTATTCTGTCGTTGGATGGCGGTGGCCTGCGCGGCATTCTGACGCTCTCCTATCTCAGGAAGCTCGAGTCGATCCTGCGGGAGCGGCACAACGCCGACGCCGATTTTCGTCTGAGTGACTACTTCGATCTCATCGGCGGCACTTCGACCGGTGCAATCATCGCATCGCTTCTTGCTACCGGGCGCAGCGTCGACGAGATCGGCTCGTTGTATCGCGAGCTCGGACAGACGGTGTTTCGAAAGACGCCATGGCGAATGGGTGTGTTCAGCCCGAAGTTCGAATCCGGCCCCTTGAAGACTGCGCTGGCGAATCAGCTCGGTAGCATTACGTTGGGTTCGCCGGAAATAAGAACCGGCCTGGTGCTGATCTCCAAGCGCCTGGATACGGGCAGCGTCTGGCCGATTCACAACAACCCTCGGGGCAGATACTTCAATGCCCCCGACGATGACCCGACCGCCAAGCCAAACAAGGATCTGCTGCTGCGCGATGTCGTTCGCGCGAGTTGCGCCGCGCCCCACTATTTCGAACCTGAGCCGATCGAAATCGGCAACAGCGTCACCGGTGCATTCATCGACGGCGGCGTCAGCCCCTTCAACAACCCCGCTCTGTTGCTGCTGATGCTCGTGAGCCTGGAAGGCTACAGCTTCCGTTGGCCGCTCGGCGAAGACGATCTCCTGCTCGTCTCGTTTGGGACGGGCTATCAGGAAGCGCGATTCACCGCCGAGGAGGTTCTCAAGATGTCTCCGGCCCTCGTGGCAGCACGCTCGCTGGGCTCGATTGTTCAGGATTGCAACGTTCTGGCGCAGACCATGCTGCAGTGGACCGGCCGTTGCGCCGTTTCGAACACGATCGACTCCGAGATCGGCGATCTGGCTAACGATAGCCTCGGGGGCGCCAAATGGGTTACCTACCTTCGCTACGATGCCTTGATCGAGGCGGGCTGGCTGAAACGGGAGCTCGGCATCACGGTGACACCGACGCAAGCCAACGACATCTTTGCCCTGGACCGTTTCGAGAACGCCGAGATCCTGTCTCGCATGGGCGAAGAGGCGGCCCGTCGCCAGCTCCTGCCGGAGCACTTCCCCCGGTGCTTCGACCTGGACAGCGCCGAGCAACGCACCTGACTACCTCCGCTCCCGCCCAGGTACCCCAAGAAGGTTCGCCTGGACACTGCATCGGTTAGGTCGTGTCTTCACTTGCTGCCGAGAAGTGAGAGGAACACGAACCACCCCCATTGGAGTCGTCTTACGCCCCCTCTGCGGAACAGGTAGGCAAATGCGCCCGTCAGCACCAGAGCCTCGATGATGAACGCGGCGACGACGGGGTTGGCCCCCTACATCACCCGCCCCGCCATCGCCAACGAGCGCCACTCGGCTTCATCGCCCTGGCGGTACTGGTCCCTCGCCACAAGACTCAAACTCACCCGCTTCTACGGTGTATTCGCCCCCCAACTGCAAACATCGCGAGCACATCGTGCCGAAGCGCGAACCCAAGGAGAAAACACCCGACAAACCGCCCGCGCCTCTGACCTGGATCAGCGTCTGAGACGTGTGTTTGCAATAGACATAGAGACCTGCCCCAAGTGCGGCAGCAAATTGAGAGTGATCGTCTTAAGCTTGCAAACTCGCGATTTGGGCCTCTCTTTCAAGGACCCGCGAGGACTCTATACCGAAGTGATCAACTGACGAGTCGATCCCGAACCGATGAAACGCTGCTTAACGCTTGACTCCGTACCGGCGTACGGTAACTACGCTTGAGTTACTGTCAGTCAGGTCTGAGCCCGAGCCAATGAAGATGTACCGCCTGACGATCCCCAACGTACTGGTGTTGGTCGCCGGATTGTCTACCTTGGGTCACGCAGCGCCGCAGACCTTCAACACCGCGCTTCCCGTCGCCAAAGGCGAATTCGTGGTGCGCCAGCAATTCTTCTACCGCCGAGCCGAGGACGACCCGACACCTGCGAACCGGGAACTCCGAGTCGTGGGGAGCATCAGCGTATTAGGCAGAGGGGTTTCGCGCAACCTGGCGCTCTTCGGCGTTTTACCGTACCTGGACAAGACGATTGATCTGAGTTCCTCCGCCGGACGGGTGAGTCGAAGCACACGAGGCATTGGTGACGCGCGGGTATTCGGACGCTACACCCTGTATCAGAACGACGCGAAAGGACGGACCTTTCGGATCGCGCCCTTCGTGGGCATCGAGATGCCGACGGGTGACGATCACGATCGAGACAGCATCGGCCGGTTGCCTGCGCCTCTGCAACTCGGCTCCGGCTCGTGGGATCCGTTCGGCGGCATCATACTGACGTACCAGACGCTCGGTTATCAGTTCGACGTCCAGGCAAGTTACAAGATCAACACCGAGGCAAACGGATTCGAGTTCGGGGATGAGGCAAGGCTTGACGCTTCGCTTCAGTACCGCCTGTGGCCTCGGGCATTGGAAGAAACGGGTGTACCCGGATATCTGTACGGCGTGCTTGAAACAAACCTCATCGACCGCAGGAAGAACAAGCTCAACGGAGCCAACGATCCCGATTCAGGTGGCACGTCCTGGATCTTTGCACCTGGCGTTCAATACGTCACAAGGCGCTGGATTCTCGAAGGAATCGTTCAACTGCCGCTAACACAGAACTTAGGGGGCGACGCCCTCGAGGACGACTACACGATCCGCGTGGGGTTTCGTTTCAACTTCTGAGTGCTGGTACAGCGTCACTTCCACAGCGCCCTGTTCGGCCGATTCATAGCGAATCCGGACGGCCTTCTGACGACCGGCGATCAGAGGCCTCAAGATTTGCGATTCGAGTTCTTGTGGCGCCACCACCCGAAACTCACTGGTCCCTTTCGACGCGGCCTCGCCGAGCACATCGAGGAGGTGATCGGCCATCGCGGATCCGATCTGGCCGTTCTCGAACGTGAGCGTGACCACCCGCGTTGAGAGCGTGGGTGGATCTTGCAGTTCCGCGATTACCGAAACGTCGATGACCTTGAAACCCGAGTCACGAAACGTTTCGTCGATCAGCGAATCATCGAGCGGCTGCGTGCTTTTGAAGGTAGCGACACCTCGCTCAAGGTCGACGAGCACCGAGTCAGCGATGACAGTCGGCAGCGTCGCGAGGTTCTTGCTGACCGAATACGCGCAGTACGCACAGACCATTCCCTCGACACGTATGGCGTAGCTCTGTTCGCCATTCTGGGCGCTTGCACCCGAGCTGAGTGCGGCGATCAACAGCACAACGACGTTCAGCCGTCCATTGCGAGCTATATTCACGAATACCCCCTCACCCCCCTAACGCCACACGAAGCGGCAACGCCAGAAACGCGGCGAAAAAACCGATCGACCAGATGACACCAGATACCACAACGAGCCGCCGGTTCCACATCTGAAACGTATCGCACCATCGTGCAAGTACGGGATCTGTCGGGCACGAGCGACCCGGCCGCCAAACCATCCAACCTGCGACCGTAAGCGCTGCTCCGGAAAGTCCGAAAACCCACTCTTTGTGCTGGCTCAGTTCGATGAGAATCGGAAAGGTGCTCGACATGGACGCAACGAACGCGCCCAGTCCGGCGATCGACACCAGCATGATGGGCAGCGCGCAGCACACCAGCGTCGTGGTAGACGTGATCAGCGCGAGTGCGACCAGGCCCGCCTCGTGGAGCGTACGTTGCTTCTGCGCACGATCGAGGACTGCGATATCAGGTGTCATCGCCTTGTTGGTCCATCCGGGTTGCGGGTTCGAATGCTTCTACCGTGAACCCCGCATCCATGACGGCTTCGCGAACGGTCGCTTCATCCAGCGTCGCGCCGTCACTCACGGAAATTTCTATCAAGCCCGTTTTCAGGTTGACGGACACCGATTCGACATCGTCGACGTTCCCGAGACTGCGTTCCAGACCATAGGCACAAAAGGGACAGGCCAATCCGTTCACATGAACATGGTAGGCGCGTTGATCCGCGCCCATAGCCAGCGCGGCAAGCCCGCTGAGAATGGTCCCGGCCAGGAAACGCAGAACTCGCCCTCTACGTCCCGTCATGCGAGTTCAACCGATTCGTCAGCAGTGGCGAGGGCGTCGATGATCGAGCATTTGCTGATCGCCCCCCGGCCCGGGCAGTTTTGAACGAGCACTTCGAGGGCCGCCTTAATCGCCTGGAGACTGGCGATTTTCCGGTCAACTTCAGCAAGCTTGTCCTGAGTGTGTCCAAGCGCCACAGAACAATCCGCCTCGGGGTCTACACGCAGTGACAGTAGCTCGCCAATCTCTCGCAGCGAAAACCCGATTCCTTGGGATCTGCGAATGAATCGTATTCGTTCGACGGTTTCGTTCGGGTATCGTCTGTGGCCACCGAACGTTGGCTTCGCGGGTTGTTCAATCAACCCCCGGCGCTCATAGAAACGCACCGTCTCTACGCCCACCCCTGCCGCTTCCGCTGTTTCGCTGATTCTCACGATGACCACCTCACCAACAAACCTTACCGACCGTACTATGGTACAGAGTCAATCGTTAGGACTCCTGCGGGACGCGTTCGGTTCCGCCGTTGACGCGTTTCCACATCGACCGGCCCAGCACCGACTCGCGTAGCTCCTCCAGGTCTCTAACCAAAGCGCCCGCACCGATGGGCCCGACGTGGCGATAGAGCACTTGTCCGCGCTCGTTCAACACCATCAGGGTCGGCATGCCGAACACCCCGAAATACTGGGCCGCATCCCGATGGATATCGATATCGACCTTCACGAAGTCCAGATCCTGGAGTGCCGCATTGAACGCGGGGTCTTTGAAGGTTGTCCGATCCATCTCCTTGCATGCACCACACCACTCGGCGAAAAACTCGACGAACACGAGATGTCCCGTTTCACCGGCACGGCGCACCGCTCCAGCGATTGGCTCAGGGATCGGTCCCGACACTGCGACTATCGATGATGTGTAGAGCCCCAGCCGGCTATGAACCACCCTGGGTCGATAGCCGAGTTCCACAATGACCTCGTTCATGCGCGTGGGATCGACACCGGTTGCATCGTAGGTAATCGTGAACTCGTCGCGTTCCAGATCGACGTCCACTTGCTCCACGCTGGCCAGCTCTAACAGAGCAGCTTCGACCGAATCCGGTCAGCTCATTCAGGTCGCGCCGCTCTTACTCTTCATCATGCCGTCGACGGCGATCGTGACCCTGGTCAGGGCAACGTCGGCTGCCTGCGCATGCACGGCCATGGCACTCAGCGATACGACCAACAGGCGCGTGGCACCGCGCAGACACGTCAGACATGCGGCAAGCACGCTGGAACGATTCATTCCATCTACCTCTTCAGACTGGGTGCTGTTTCAACGGACTCGACTATAAATCCTGCAGTAGGTACAGATGCAAGGGAATTGCGCAAAGCACCCAGGATTTGCCCGACTCACGCATCAGCAAATACAATCCGCCGTCATGATGCCGATACGCTAGGAACACGCCGTGCGCCGCGACCACCGCCCCTTCGCAGTCAAGCGCCTGTATCGGCGCCTCGAGCTAGGCTATGCCGATTGGTTCATCCGTCCGCAACTCGAGGCCATGGGCGCGCATTGCATCCTGATGAAGCCGTGGAACATCCGCCTGCACGGTCCCCACATCTATTTCGGCGAACAGATTCACGTCGTAACAACCAGCGATCGCAAGGTTCAATTGTGCGTCTGGGAACACCAGGCCGGCAGTGGACGCATCGATATCGGCGACTACGCCCTGATCTGCCCGGGTGTGCGCATCGACTCTGCAACCCACATTGAGATCGGAGCAAACTCGATGATCGCCGCCGGCGCTTATCTCACCGACGCCGACTGGCATGACATTTACGATCGCTCGCAACCAATCGGTGCCACGGCCAAAGTCACGCTGGAGGAGAACGTCTGGGTAGGCGACGGCGCCACGGTATGCAAGGGAGTAACGGTGGGCCGCAACAGCATCATCGGCGCAGGAGCATTGGTTGCCAGCGACGTGCCCGAAAACGTGATCGTCGCCGGTAATCCCGCGAAGATCATAAAGTCACTGGACCCCGACCGCGAGATCAAAACCCGTCACGCGTTGCTCCGAGACGCCGAGGCGCTCGAACTCGAGATGATCCGCGTCGAGCGCTACATGCTGCATCACAACACGCTGTTCGGGTGGCTGAAAAGCCTGATCAAACCGGGGGCGAACGATTAGGTACGCGCTAGCTTCTCACTGGACTTGGCGCTAGCTGCGCTAGCGCCCTGGCATTGGTTTCCCGGTGGGATTTGGCGCTAGCTGCGCTAGCGCCCTGGGGCTGGTTTCCCGGTGGGACTTGGCGCTAGCTGCGCTAGCGCCCTGGGGCTGGTTTCCCGATGGGATTTGGCGCTAGCTGCGCTAGCGCTTTACTGCCTTGGCAAGCGAATGGCGGGCGCAACCGTTTCGTCCGTCGAGCGGAACGGATTGATGTCGATGCCGCCACGCCGGGTGAAACGGCCGTAGACGGTCAGCTGGTCTGGATGGCACTGGCGGATGATGTCCATGAAGATCTGCTCGATCGTACTTTCATGGAACGCCGCGTGCGTTCGAAACGACACGAGGTAGCGTAGTAGCGCTTCGTGATCTATCCGCGGGCCGAAGTACTCGATCATCACACTGGCCCAGTCCGGCTGGCCCGTTATCGGGCACACGCTGCGAAACAGATGGCTGTGCACGGCCTCCCGCGCAATGGTTCCCGACTCCTCAAGCTTCAGCAGGCCCGGATCGTGGCTGTAGCAGTCGACGTCGATGTCCAGATGATCGAGGCAAAGCCCAGGCAACTGGGCAACCGGTTCAGGGGTCTGCTCGACATCGAGGATCGACACGATTGCGGGCGCCCTGAACGCCAGGGCCAGGTCTGAATCCAGTGTCGTCAGAAGCTCCGTACGGCTTGCAAAGGTCGTCTGGGCAAAGGAGTTCAGATACAGCTTCAATGATTTGCTTTCGATGATGCACGACGAGGCGCATGGCACCTGAAAACGAATCACGGCGACTTGGGGTTTGCCACGCGCGTTCAACCACGAGAATTCGTAGCACGTCCAACCATCCTCACCAGAGAACGGAAGGAGCGTATCGAGACCCAACGGTGTCCTGCTGTCCGCTCGCTCAATCGAGCGCAGCAACGACGGCGTGTACCGCGTCACGTAGGGGGAGTCCTTGCCCAGCGGTAGGTCGTCACTCACTGTGAGCCCTTCTGCTGATGTCATGATCGTAAGCCAATCGGTCAGAGCGTCACTACACCGGAGCACCCGGGGGGTGTCAACTCACGCCGATAGGCGGTCGCAATCGACTTCCGAAATGCGTTGAGAGTGCCAACCCCCGCACAAGGAACAGGATAAACGGATCATCCGCACACCGCTCGCGTCCGACCAGCGCCCCCACCCGACATTGCCATTCCAACCTCGCGGCCTTAGTTTAAGCGACTAGTGCATAAACACGTGAGGAGGCGAACATCTATGCCGGCGCTGGACGGGTTGCGAATTCTGGACATGACTCAGTACGAAGCGGGTACCGCGTGTACCCAGGCACTGGCCTGGATGGGCGCTGACGTTGTAAAGATCGAGCGGCCAGGGCTTGGCGATCCCGCGCGGGGGTTTCGAACGCCCGACGAGCACGCCGTAGATTCCGAGTACTTCATCAACTGGAATTCGAACAAGCGCAGCGTCACGCTGAATCTCCAGGAACCCGCAGGACGCCAGCTATTGCTGGACATGGTGCCCCACTACGACGTGTTCATCGAAAACTACGGTCCGGGGGTTATCGAGAAGCTGGAACTCGGCTACGACGTCATGAAGTCCATCAACCCGGGCATCATCTACGCGCGCATCAAGGGCTTCGGCACCGATGGTCCCTACGCGGGTTACAAGTGCTACGACATGGTGGCCCAGGCCGCGGCCGGTGCATTTTCAATTACCGGCGAACCAGACGGCCCACCCATGCGGCCGGGTCCCACCACCGGGGATTGTGGCACCGGCGTTCAGATGGCGTTGGCAATCACCGCCGCGTACGTACAAAAACAACGTACCGGCGATGGGCAACTGATCGAGCTGTCCATGCAGGAGGCAATGACCTACTACCTGCGCACGGCCATCGCTTTTACCAACTTTGGCGAGCGCCCGGCGCCGCGCACCGGCAACGGCCAGAATCCAGCAAGCAACCTCTACCCATGCAAGCCGGCAGGGCCAAACGACTACGTCTTTCTCATGGCGGTAACCCCACCTATGTGGACCGCTCTGTGCAACGCCATCGGCCGCGCCGACTTGCTCGACGACCCGAATTTCAAGCATGCCGCGGACCGAACCGCCAATCATCAGGCGCTGTTCGAAGAAATCGCCCAGTGGACCCGGCAACGCACCAAGCATGAGGCGATGCGCGAGCTCGCCGAAGCCGGCGTTCCCGCCAGCGCCGTGATGGACACCAAGGATCTGTTCGACGACCCGCACCTCGCCGCCCGGGAGTTCATCACCACGCTGGACCATCCCCAGCACGGCGAGATTCGGTTGCTGCGCTGGCCGGCGCGAATGTCAGGCAGCGAAGTTCCAATCGTCCCGGCCCCGATGCTCGGCCAACATTCGCGGGAAGTCGTGGCGCAAGATCTCGGCTTGAGCACCACGGACGTCGATGCGCTGATCGATCAGGGCGTGATTGGCAATGAAGTCCAGTCAGCGGTTAGTTAACGAATAAGGGCAGAGAGGCGCTTGAACTCGTCGGTCCCGGCCACACGTAGCCAGTCGAACACGATCGCCTCGGTGGTCGTGCGCACCGCGCCGGAACGCACGCACAGATCGATCCCCGCATCGCGGTGATCCTCGCGTCGCGAACTCACTCCATCGATGGGTAGGTGCACTTCCACGCCGAGCGCGGCGAGATCCCGGACCGTCTGATAGACACACACATGGGTCTCCATCCCAATCACCACCACCGCCTCCGGCTTCGCCGCTTCGAAAGCTTCGGCAAAGCCCGGCGCCTCATAGGCGCTGAAACTCGTCTTCTCGAAGGGTGTCACCTGCAACGCCTCCAGCGGCCCCGCCATCTGCTCAACCGTCGCCCCCAAGCCCTTCGGGTACTGCTCGGTTGCGAACACGGGCGATGAAAAAATAGCCGCCGCTTCGAGCAGAATGCGCCCGGCGCGCAGCACCTGATCGAGCTGATCGGCGGGCATCGCCGGCGCAAGCCGCTCCTGAATGTCGATTACCACGATGGCTGTGCGGGCAGGATCAAGGCGGGACAAGGACATGACGACGAGTCATTCAGGCTGAAGGAAGAACCATTCTAGCCAATTCGCGTCCCTGGAGGGCCGGTTCTACCAATGCGCCTTGACGCGTACCGGGACCGTCCATAAAATGCGCGCCTCGCCCGAGAACCAGTTAAACGTCCCCTTCGTCTAGAGGCCTAGGACACCGGGTTTTCATCCCGGCAACAGGGGTTCGACTCCCCTAGGGGACGCCATCTACCGAAATCCAGCCCGGTCCAGGGGCGTCCGAGGACGTCCAGATTTCTCCCTGAATATCAATAAAAACACTGGGTTATAGACGATTGAGTTGTCCAGGGCGATCCACCCGCGTACCATGCAAGCCAGGTCCAATTGGTACACCTGATGGTACAACTTGGGTTCGACTCCCCCCTGCCCAGCGACTCGAGCACAGTCCGGGGGGTGGGGCCACCCCACCCCGCAGCGCGCTCAATCTGCTCACCGCCCGCCGCTGCGACGCCGCCCAACCGGGCGAAACCCTCCGTGACGGGGGCGGTCTGTACCTCGAAGTCCGTCAAAACGGCACCAAATTCTGGCGTTTCCGGTATACGCGCCCGAATGCCAGCCAACTGCCCGCGGCTAAACGTCGCAATCGCATCTCGCTCGGCGCCTACCCGAACCCCGTGTCATTGGCCGCAGCGCGCGATCAACGCGACGTCTATAGGGCGCAACTCGAACTGGGCACGGATCCCGTCAAGCAGCGGCGCGCCGTCGCGGCGCAGGAAGCGCTCAATAACGATCACACGCTGAAATCGATCGCCGACACGTGGTTGAGAAAGCAGTCCTGGAGTCCGTCTCACCTCGCCGAATGGGAACGCACGCTGAAGCGCAATGTGTTCGACCAGGTCATCGAGCGCCGTCCGCTGGGACTATGGCCCATCACCGAAATTCAGATCCGGCACCTCATGATCGTCCTCCAACGGATGGAGGATGCGGGCCTCATCGAAACGCTGCACCGCTGCCGGCAGAAGCTGGCGCATATCTTCAACCGGGCGATCGTCCTTGAGCTGCGCAGCGACAACCCGGTCCTGCCGCTGACCAAGGAGTTCATCCCGCGGCGACGCAACGTGGTGGGCTGGATCGCCCTCCCCTGGTCACTCGTGGGCCAGTTTCAGAGAGACGTCATCGACGCGACCGCTCGGCCCCTGACGAAACTCGCGACCTTGTTCATGCTGCACACGGTGCAGCGGAACTTCGAGATGCGCGGTGCTGAGTGGTCGGAGTTCGATCGGGAACGTCAGACCTGGTCAATCCCCGCCGGTCGGATGAAAGGGAATCCAAACGCGCGCGAGGACCAGCTGGCACCCCTGTCCAGGCAAGCACTCTCGATCCTCTCCGAGATCGAAGCGCTCGACCTCTCAGACGAGTACGTCTTCCCAGCCGATCCTGCGTCGGGGGCAAAACATCCGTGGATGAGCGAGAACACGATGCAGAAGCTGTCCAATCAGCTCGGGTACAAAGGCAAGATGCACGTTCATGGGCTTCGGAAAACGTTCTCGACGCACATGAACGGGTATCGGCCCGACTTCAATTCCAAGTCAGACACCGATGCGATCGAGATGTGCCTGGATCACTTCGAACGTGATCCGATTCGCGGGACGTACAACCACGCCGAACATATGGACATTCGGTTCTCAGTCATGCAGACCTGGTCTAACGAGTTGGACAGAGAACTTCTGGCTCTATGTCCATCTGGAAATAGTAACAGCCGGCTGCCAACTGATTAGCATCAGCAGCTCCATCGAGGACCTGGATGTACTACGCGCTGAAATCTGCCGTATCCCGTCGAAGGACAATGGTGCGGGGCGTATTCAGATCATGAGTAAACCCGACATGAAGAAACTCAAGATCGAGAGCCCGAACGGATCGGATTGCGTGATGATGTCGCTGTCGGCTGGGCAGAAACGGAAGAAGATGGGGCCGATTTTCG
>SMVB01354036.1_pt1 | contig 15432 bp, 11 predicted proteins | sample 2456461 | NCBI WGS metagenome assembly SMVB01 (sample SAMN11095934, study PRJNA526329) | marine sediment metagenome | biome: Marine sediment; feature: Surficial sediment; material: Deep marine sediment; isolation source: Hadal surficial sediment | place: Pacific Ocean | collected 2014-05 | depth... | reverse complement strand
TAATCGTGGCATAGTCAAAGTCCGTCCCGCCGCCCCTGCTTCCCCCGGTCACATACACGTGCCCTGCGTCGTCCACCGCAACCGCAGTGGCTGCGTCCTAGTCATTGGCCGACCCAGCATAACAACTCGACCATTCGAGGATCTGCGCTCTGGGCGAGTGCCCGACGAGCAGTATGAAGACTGTTACTGCCCATACCCTTGCGTGCATGGCGCTCCTCCTACGTTGTCAAGGAGTTGGATACCTGACGTTCACGATCTTCGCCGAGACGGTGCTCGCGTAAATCACACATCGGACGCACAGCGGCGTCGGATCGTTCCCCGGCATTCCAGGTGGCCGAGGAGTCTGTCGGTCTTAGGAGCCTGTTGAATTACGTCATCCTGCCTGCGCCGATGACTACATGCGAGTCCGCTCATCCCAGATCGGGATAAGCAACTGGTAGTCGCCCATACCAGTGTCGTCGACAAAGTAGAATTGCCGGCCGTGGCGGTTGTAATACCAGATTTCGTAAGGCTTGGTACCGTAGTTAAATGGATGACTGTCAACCATATCGGGCTCGCCAAAGCGGATGTAAACCTCACCCCTGTCCGTATCCCAGCCCGAGTCCCTAAGGCGGCTGTACCGCTCGTTCGCATAAGAGACGCGGTAGTAGTACTCCTCCATCCGTTCGTTACGTAGCGTTCCGGGCGAGGGGTCGCGGCGCTCCCAGAAAGCCCGGAAAAGACGAAGTTTCTCCTCCTGCGTCTCTGCACGGCGCATGGCACGCACATCGCCATCGCGGGCGATATAGCGGAGTTGGGAAATGGCCTCACCAAGGTTCCTGATCTGGCCTTCCAGGCCCATCCATCGAACGGCAAACTCCTTGGTGGCCTCCGCTACAAGCGCACCGTTAGCTGTTTCGAGGCGGATACTCAGCACGTAGTCGCCCACGCGAAAAGGCTCGGTATCGATGCGAAGCGTGGCGGGGTTCTTCCCGGCCCTCACCCGAAGCTGCTCGGTAAGTACAAGCGGTGTACCGAGGTCTTCCTGCGCACTGTCCGACAATCCAAGGAGGGCACTAAACGACGGGCGATCTCGGACGCGGTTCTGCTCCGTTGCGACATAGGTCACACGGAGGTCCGTCGGCTGCTGAGCGTAGATATCGTAGTAGACGGTAAAGTGGTCCTGGTCCGTACGAATGATGCCGCCCACATTGGGGTAGAGCCTGCGGCGGCTGCTATCGTAGCGGTCGAGCAGCAACGGATCGCTCATCGACACACCGCGGTCGAAGCGGCTGACGACAAGGGCCATTTCGCGGACAAACGAGCGGCGGCTGGCGCCGTCTTCCACCTGAACTTCGACGGCGTAGCGGCCAGGGTCCACGCTCAGCGACTGTGTGGTCCGGTCAATCGTTTCCGCTTGGGTCTCGTTGTAGGTAGCCACGTTGACGTCGCGCTCCCACGTGCGGTTGCTGATAAGGCCCAACTGCCGCCCACGCTCGTCTACGCGGAAGATCTCCACCGTAACCGTGTACTTGGCCTCGAAACCTCCCGAAACCGAGCGGAAGCGGAGGTTTGAGTAAGGGATGGCCGTATAGATGTCCATCTGCGACGAACCATCGGCACTTCGCTGGCTAATCACGTCGAGGTCGAACTCGGGCTGGTAGGCAACCTGCGCCTGCACCCCCGAAATCAAACCAATCAGACCAAGAAGGGTAAGGAACCTGCACGCAGCCATCACGTGGCGCAGTGGGTGGACAACTGGATTCCTTGTGTTTGGGTAGCGGACTCGCATACGCCCGAGAAACAATGTGGATAAGGAAGATGAAACGTTCCTGGTGTGCTTGTGTGTTCCGATTTCGCTCGGAACGACAGCCTAATATGGAGAACGGGCACCAAAATCGCCAACCCTTCTCTGCGAACCGCGTTGGCACTCCGCTGAACCGCCGAATCCGGGGCGCGAGCGGTAGTTACATGCGACAGTTGCGGATAAGATCAGTTGAACAGGGCTCGAACGAAGGCGGAGCGGTCGAAGACCTGGAGGTCATCAATCCCCTCGCCGACACCGATATATTTTACGGGAATTCGGAACTCGTTGGAAATGCCAATTACAATGCCCCCCTTTGCGGTGCCGTCGAGCTTGGTGAGAACAAGCCCGGTCACGTCTACATGCTCGGTGAAGATCTCGGCCTGACGCAGCGCGTTCTGGCCCGTGGAGGCGTCGAGGACCAGCAGTACTTCGTGGGGCGCGCCGTCTATCTGGCGGTCCATCACCCGCTTCACCTTTGCCAGTTCCTCCATCAAACCGACCTGTGTATGGAGGCGGCCGGCGGTATCAATGAGCACCACGTCGGCGTTGCGCGATTTGGCGGCGGCTAGCGTGTCGAAGGCCACCGCGGCGGGGTCGGCGCCGTGATACTGCTTGATGAGTTCAGCGCCCGAGCGCTCCGCCCAGATTTCCAGTTGTTCGATGGCAGCCGCACGAAACGTATCGGCGGCGCCCATCACAACCGTCTTCCCGGCGACCCGGTATCGGTGCGCAATTTTGCCGATGGAGGTTGTTTTGCCGACACCGTTGACCCCAACAACCATAATGACGTGCGGGTGGTTGGGCAGCGGTGCGTCGAAATCGGCCGGGCGCTCTGCACTACTGGAGAGCAGCAGTTCGGCGATTTCGCTACGGATGATGGCATTGAGTTCCTTCGTGGAGACGTACTTGTCGCGCTGAACCCGCTCCTCAATTTTTCCGATGATGTCCAGGGTGGTCTTCACACCCACGTCGCTGGTAATGAGCACTTCCTCCAACTTATCGAGCACCTCCTCATCCACCTGGTCCTTGCCGGCAACAGCCCGGCTCAGCTTCCCAAAAAAACTGGACCGCGTCTTTTCCAGGCCCGCTTCGAGGCGTTCCTGCGTACTCTCCTGTTGTTTGTCCTTGCGGCCAAGACCGAACAATGCCATGCGTCTGAATAGATTTGAGGGGTGAACTGATTTGAAGGGATAATGCGTGGCGTGGAATCGTCAACCGGGCGACGATCCGACCCGCCGGGAAACGGAAAGAACGTTGCCTTCTTCGTCGAGTTCGATGGCCGAGCCAACGCGCATAATCGCCATAAAGCGAAGGGTGTATTCCACGATGGAGTACAGCATGATGGCGGCTGTAGCCCACACGCAGGCTTCCATCACCTGCGCACCGGCGCCGACCAGGGCCGCAACAACCGTAAGCGCCAGTGCGCTAACGGCGATCTTGCCCGACCAAAGGCTCGTAGTAAACTGCCCGAGGCGGCGTGTTTGCAGCAGCCCACCGACTGTCAGAATGATGTCGCGCGTGACAGCGAGAAGCACAAACCACAGAGCCAGGTTGGGCTCGGCCGGGCGCGTAAGCAACGCGATGGTTACGGACGCAGCCGCAATCTTGTCCGCCGTGGCATCCAGCACCTTGCCCCATTCCGAGACGGTGTGGCTCCACCGGGCTACACGCCCGTCGAAAAAGTCGGTGGCAATGGCCAGCCCTATCAGCCCAAACATCGGCCCGATGGGACCGTCTTTGTAAATCAGCCACGTGATGGGCGCCACGAGCAAAATCCGGACGAAGCTGAGTGCGTTGGCGACCGTCCAGAACTGCCCCATATCGGGGAATGATGGGCGGTGCGGTATGGACGAGGGAGTCTGCATCTTGCGTTGTGAAGTGGCTGAAGTTAGACCCGTCGAAAAGGTGGGAGGATAAAGCGTGAAAGGAGATCGGGCGGTAAGCCACCCGTTGAAGAAGTCATCTTGCCTGCGTCGGTGCCTCTCGGTCGATCTTTGCGTTGCGAGATGCTCAACGAATCACCCGATTCGCCTGCGATCTAGCGCCTTGACTTCAACCGAGATGCACTCGCCTCGGCGACAGAGCACTTCTTCAACGGGCGGCTAGCTTACGCGCTCGCTCACGCCCTTCCTTCGTGTACTTCGCCCTTTTCATCACTGCTCTCGGCATCCAGCTTGCCTACTGGATTGTGCTCGGCATCGGGTTTTCCAAAGTCCGCGAGAGCCAGCCTCAGGAAACCGGTGGATCGCCGGAGGATCTGCCGATTTCTGTGATCGTCGCTGCGCGAAATGAGGAGCAGCGCCTACCCACTCTTCTTGATGCGTTGGAAGTACAAACACACGCCTCCTTTGAGGTTGTCATCGCTGACGATGGCTCGACGGACGGAACGGCTGAACTCATCGAGGCGCGTGCAGCTTTGTGGAAAGAGCGTGGAGGTACCAAGCTCCGATGCATCCGCGTGCAGGAAGGTGAGGCCGAAACCGTGGGCCTTCCCCGAAAGAAGCACGCCCTTACGTGCGCCATTGCCAGGGCCAACCACAACCGTCTCGTTTTTACGGATGCCGATTGCGTACCACCGCCCAACTGGCTGGCAACACTTGCCCGGCACGCCGCACCGAACGGCGTGGATGACGGCGCCGTTCTCATCGGGTACGGATCGTACACAAAAAAACCGGGCCTGCTGAATGCATTCGTCCGCTACGAGACACTTCTGTCAGCGTTCCTGGCCGCATCGGCGGTTGGTTGGGGGCGGTCCTTCATGGCTGTCGGACGCAATTTCTCGTACACAAAGAGCCTTTTCGAGCGCCTCGGAGGCTTTGAGCACTCGGCCGCGTCGCTCTCAGGCGACGACGATCTGCTTGTACAAGAGGTCGTCCGCACCAGGGCTGCGCCCGTCCTGTACGTCCTCGATTCGGATTCCTTTGTCTCGTCCGACGCTCCTGCAACATTTGGCGTGTGGCTCCGCCAGAAGCTCCGGCACACATCGGCGGGCCGCTACTACAGCCGGACGGCCAAGGCGCACTTGCTCGTTTTCCACGCGTCCAACCTGCTGCTGTGGCTGGGCGTGCCGGTGCTCAGAATTGCATCCGGTAGCTGGCTGGGCGTCGGGCTTTTGGCCGTCCGCTTATTGGTTCAGCGAGCTGCTCTTCGCCCTGCCGAACGGGCGTTCGGCGCCGGCGACCTGTCTCTCTATCAACCATTCCTAGACGGACTTTACCTCCTCTACAACACGCTGGTAGCGCCAGTCGGCGCGCTGATGAAGCCGAAGCGCTGGTAATACCGAGGCCCTACCGCGAGACGCGCGCCGTAACGACGTCGTACACGTTGGGGGCGCGGGCATCCAACTTCCCGCCGCCAAGCCGGCCTGATGCGTTGCGGTTCACACGCCGAAACTCCCCGACGTCGCCCGTGTCATCCCTCGCCCCTACAAGCAGGGTGACGGTTGAATTCCTCGGGAGGTCGGGCAGTACGAATCGTGGCAGCGCGAACGATAGCGACGACGTAGCCGGATCGAAGGCGATGCCGCGACCCGGCGGTACCTCCCCCAGTGTGCGGCCATGGGCGTCCTCAACCAAAATGCCGTCGCCCACGAAGATGACGTACTCGTAGCCCTGGCCACGTGGGAAATCATACAACGCATTCCGCCCGACACGATTTGCTCCGCCCTCCTCCGTATTCAGCGCAAGCGCCACAAACGTAAGCAGCGCGCCTGTGGAATCGGCTTCGGAAAGCGTGACAAACTCTGCGCGGAAGTACGTTGCGGAATCGTCCTCGGCCACTTCGAGGTACGTTGCATCGAGCACCGATTCGGGGAATCCTGCGGGGTACGTGTAGGTACTGGTTGCCCCCCAATCGTCACCGCCAGGGTCGGTTTCGGTGAGGATGGAACGGGCGGCCAGGTTGTCACGGAGGATCTCGCGTACCGCGAGAATGCGCTGTGCCGATGCCGTCCGCATGACCGAGTAGCGCTCGGGGATCATCGGTGCCAGCCAGGAAAAGCCTTCCCACCAAGTTGCATCCGCCAAGGCATATCGACCGTCGGGATCAACGCTTTCGCCGTTTACCTCCACCCGGTCCGATGAAATGCGCACGGTAATGCTCAGGGCCACTTGCTCAGCGGGCGTAGCCGGCGAATCCGATCGGCTGGCCACGAGCGAGACCATTTTCTCCATCCCGAACGCCCTGACACGTAGTACCGCGGTGCCTGGGATTTCTCCTTCCGGAGCGACAACAAGATTCAGTGCGCGATCACTTTGTTCGATGAGTACCGTTACGGCCCCGTCGCCGATGCGGAAGCGGGCCTCAGTCTCACCCCAGGATGAGGGCAAATGAGGCTCGATGGTAACGGTGTCTGGAGCCGCGTACGTGATGCCCACGAAGTCCTCGTAGGCGTTGCGAATGAACTCGGCGAGGCTCCACGGCTGCACCGGCGTACCTCCGGCAATCGGCTCGCCGCCCGATTCGCGCGGATGAGCATCTACGTTGTCCGGAATTGCCCCGACCACACCAGATTGCTCAACAAGCGTGGTTTCTTCCTCGAAAAGCTCGGAGGCTAACTCGGGGGCTCCTGTTTCCACCATCACCGAAATCAGCGGGCCGTTCAGCCACGTCCACACCGTGCCGTTGAAGAGGGCATCGCCTGGTATATAGGAAGACGGCTCGTTGAGAAAGGGATGGAACAGCGAATCGGACTGGACGCGTGTGGACAGGCCGTGGCGGTACGCCAATTGATCGGCTAGAGTGCGGGCGAACTGAGCTTTCTCATCCCGCGGAAGATTGATGTCACGCAATGCCAGCACAGCGTTGGGGCGCTGGAAGCGATCCGGTTGCTCCTGCCTGTCGATGCGGTCGATCAATCGATTGTCATGAACAAACCGCCTGGAAAATTGCTGGAAGAGTGCGTCGGCACTGTCGGCGTACCACGAACTACCTTCGCGGCGGGCGACGCCCATGATCTCGGCAAATGATGCAGCCGCACGAAGTGAACGGTAAAGCGCTCCCTGGACCTCTACGGGGAAGCCTCCACGCGGCGTAGCCAACTCGGCCTTCGCCGATGGGCTCTGCATCCACGTCTCGCCGTTGGCGGCGCTAAGAAACCCGCCGCCGCCGATCTGCCTTCCGTGACGGCTGCTTTCCTGGTAAAGGCCGCGCATGGCAAAGGCCGTCTTGAACCAGAAGTTGGATCCGCCAGACACCAACCCCTTGTCGCCTGTCACGCGCACGTAATCACCAGCCGCTGCGAGATATATCGGCGTGGCATCGGCTGTCGTGAACTCGCCTGTGCCGCCGGGATGAACCACGTTGGGTGCACGGCCAAGGATGTCCAGGCGCTCGTCGAAACGTTGCGCCCGCCCATATGTGACGAGAAGGCCACGCGCTGTTTCCCAGTCGCCCGTAGCGAGCAGGGCGTTCAGATTAGACAAGATGCTTCGCCCCGGAATGGGCTCGGCGCCGGGAATGCCCGGCATCAACACGACCTCCGTCGAATCGCCTACAACCAACGCATCGAGCGTGAGACGCGCCCACGCGATGGTGTCGTTTACTTCTTCGTTTTCTGTTCGGATGTAAGAGCCCGCAAGAAGCCCTGCCAGCCGTTCCCCTCGCTCGGTTTTGAGACGATCCGCATCGCGCAAAACAAGTCCGGCCAGTGAATCGGCTTCATTAGCCGTCCTACCCGTTACGACAACCACTGCGCCCGGCGTTGGAAACGCGACCTCGTGCGAGCTTGCCATTCCGCCTTCTGCTCTGATAGCCGTCCAAAGTGTATCCGAACCGGCGGGGCGGCCAACGAGCAGCGAGGCGCCCCGGGGGTCAATCACCTCGCCCTGGCCTTCGCCAAAAACCGGCCGGAAAGCGACTGTACCTATCGAATCGGGCACCTCCACAAGTAGCGCTCCATGCTCCTCCAGCAAGGTGATCTGCTCGGTTATTTCAGCGCGTTTGTCGCCAGTGATACGATTCAGAAGCCGTCTGAAGAAACCTGACGTATCGCGCTCGACGTACGATCGGATAGCGAAATCCGGCCTGATATCTGCATGGGCTCGCTCCTCCGCACCCAGCAGGGTGGAATCGTCGCTCACCCACCATGCCCAGCCGTCCAGAATGCGGCCACCATTCACCGTAAACCCCATCGCCGGATCATCGGGCGCTGCTACCGCCGCGTCGTAAAAAAACGCCCCGGCCCGATCCGAGAAAAAGATGGCGCGTTGGGCAGTAAGTGTGTCGCCTTCGGTACGCGGCTCAACCTCTACGACAAGCTCGGCCAACGCACCCGGACCTTCAGCAGCCATCTGATCGCTCTCGTCGCCTCCGCCGCACGCAGACGCACAAAAGGCGAAGAAGAGCAGACAGAGGCAGGCACTTTTCATGCGGCCGACTATTCGTCAAGGCCATGCGGCCGGATGTCGCGCTGCCGGATCGGGCGAAACACAACAACCGTACGAGGCGGAATCGGGTTCGAGTGTATCACCGCCCCGTCACTGAGAAGTGTGATGACGAGAGAGGGGATGGCGGCCAGGTCGCCGCTGCTGCTGAAGATCGGTACAAGTGGCTCAACCTCACCAATCCGTTCAACGTTTCTTTTCTCGTCGCTGAGGTTGAGCATGAAAACGAACCGCTCACCGCTCTCGCTGCACGCAAACGCGAAGACGCCCGTCTCCTCGTCCTCGAACATCATCTGAGCCTCGCCGTAGAGGATGCAGTTGGCAGCGAGGTTGAGCCATCTAGCGTGATCCTTTCGCAAATTATGCTGCGCAAGCACGACAGGACCAACTACAAACAAGAGCAAAGCAAGCGAGCAACGCATGGCAAACAACCTACATCTCGTCCACACACCCACCTTTTCTTATGCGAAATGATTCAGGCGTCTTCGTCCCAGCTCTCAATTGCCTCCAGCACTGCATCCACAATTCCTTCTTCCGGTACCGTGCCGATGTTCTCCCCACGCTTGAAGAGGTGAGCACGGCCACGGCCGAGTGAAATGCCCAGATCGGCTCCGGCGGCCTCGCCTGGGCCGTTTACGGCGCAGCCCATCAGCGCTACGTTGAGGTCTTTCTTGAACCCCTGTTTGGCGATGGCTTCTTCCACAGCGTCCACCACCGAGAACAGATCGCCCGCGAGGCGGCCGCAGGTTGGACAGGCGATGACGTTAACGCCCGGGCGGCCAAGGCGAAGGCTCTTCAGGATTCGGTGGCCGACCTCGACTTCGTGTATGGAGTCCGCCGCAAGCGAGACGCGGATGGTGTCACCGATGCCATCGGCCAACAAACTCCCGATTCCGATGGAGCTTTTGACGGTGCCGTTCTTAATGGAGCCCGCTTCGGTAACACCCAGATGCAGTGGGTAGTCCGTGCGCTCGGCGAGCAGCCGGTACGCCTGAATCATGAAGTAGACGTCGGAGTGCTTCACCGAGATCACGATATCTTCGAAGCCCTCTCGCTCGCAGACCTCCACGTGGCGCATGGCGCTCTCGAAAAGCGCCTCGGGCTGCGGGAAGCCGTACTTGTCGAGGAGGTCCTTCTCCAGCGACCCCGCGTTGACGCCAATACGAATCGGCACCCCTTTCTCCTTGGCCGCGAGCAGTACCTCGCGCTCCCACTCCGGCTTGCCGATATTCCCGGGGTTGAGACGCACTTTCGCAACATTCGCCTCTATGGCCTTCAGGGCGTACTGGTAATTGAAGTGGATGTCCGCGACAATGGGCACAGGCGAGCCCTTAACAATATCGGCGAGGGCGTCGGCATCCTCCGGACGCGGGACGGCTACCCGGATGATGTCGGCCCCGGCGTCGGCCAGGCCCGTGATCTCAGCGAGGCACTTCTCCACGTCGTGCGTTTTCCCGGTCGTCATCGACTGGACAGAAATCGGTGCGCCGCCGCCAATCTGTACATCCCCCACCTGAACAGCACGGGAAATACGGCGCGGGCGCTCGACGGCGTTAGCAGGTGACTTTGTGGATTGCTGCTCCATTCGAAGTGCCTGAGTGCAAAGAGAATCGCGCGCTGATACCCGGCCAAGGCAGGCGGGTTCGGGAAGGCGGCGTCAATTCCGTGTTACGGCGTGCTGCTGCTCGTCTGCGCCCGCTGCCGGTCGAACATAACCTGCTGGCCCGTTCCCGGTGGCACGTCGTACGGACTGTCGGGTAACTCTACCACGCGAAGAGCTGGCTCGCCGTCCACCTCAACAAAGCGCTCCGGCGCACCAAGGGGCTCTTCGCCGTCGCCCAGAACAAGCACGGTTGTGCCCTGCTGGAGGATGCGTCCACCTGCGGTGCCAAGGCCCCGCTCTCCTGAACCAGCGGTCGTCACCCATGCATCGGCCCAGCTGTAAATCCATTGGGCGTCTCCAAGGATCAGGCGAACGCACCCGTGACTGGCGGGCGCTCCGGTAGGCATCTGGTATTGGTGAATGTGGATACCACGCGCGTGATGGAAGTTGAAGACCCAGCGCATCAACCACGTTTCGCCGGGTGGGCTCAGCGTCGAAACGCGGCGCTCCTCCTTCCAATTAAAGTTGAACCGCCCTGCGGGGGTTCGGGTACCCACCGTGCCTGTATTGACCAACCCCCAACGCTCGAGGCGGCCGTGCTCGTAGGCCGCCCACGCTTGCACGCCTTTGTGGATGATGAACAGCTTTTCGAATTCGGCGGCGCCTTCATAGTAACGAGGGAATGGCGCGTACGCACGGTGGTCGAGATCGTAGTGACTCGGCAGAATGAGCGTATCCCCTATCCCCAGATCGTGCACCTTCACGCGATTGAAGAACTCCACCATCCCCAGCATTTCCTTGCCGGTGTTGGCGTCGCCGTCGCCCACCATCTGGTAGAGTTCGTGCCGTGCCCAGATGGAGTTTTCGCGCTCGTGGTTGAGGACGTGGTAGCGGTAGGTGACATCCGGGATCAGTTCCAGGCTGTCTTCACGGGCGTAGAGGAGCTCCGCAAGTTCGGCCTGGTTGTAGAGACGGCGCTGGGCTTCAACCGGAAGGGCAAGTAGGACGAGCATCCCAAGAAGGATGACTGTGCGAATCGGATTCATCGGCTGCGATGACGCAAATCGGTGCAAAATGCCCGGAAAACTACGAACGGAACGGAGCGATGTTCATTGCTGCAAAGCATCACTTGGGAATGACCCACCACAGGTACAGCCCATAGATGGCGATGAGCAAGTATCCTTCCCAACGCCGGGTTCGGAAGCCCGTCCAGAGCAACCCGAACGTTAGGACTGTGACACCGAGCATGATGAGGAGCGCATCGTCGCCGACGGCAACGTCGAAGCCGACGCCTTCGCGGTTCATGGGTTGCACGAGTGCGGCCGGGCCAAGGACGCCAAACGCATTGAATACGTTGGATCCGATAGCGTTGCCGAGAGCAATATCGCCGTGCTTGCGCAGCGCGGCAACCACGGTTGTGGCCAGTTCGGGGAGGCTTGTACCCGCCGCTACGATCGTCAGGCCAATAACCGCCTCGCTTACGCCGAGCCGCTCAGCGGTAGTGATCGCGCCCGCCAGTAACTGGTTGGACCCGAGCACCAACAGCGCAAGGCCGCCGAGCGTCAGGAGCAGATGGCGCCACAAGGAGGCTTCGGGCTCGGCAGCAGCCTCTTCTACCTGATCGGGCAACTCCAGTTCTTTCATCGCCCGGACTTCCTTCCGCGAAGAACGAATGCTGACAGTGAGGTATGCAATAATGCCAGCCGTCAACACGGCGCCTTCCATCCGGCCGAGCCGTCCGTTGTACAGGAAGAGCACGAGGATGATGGCCGAGGCCAGCATGACCGGCAGATCCCATCGGATGAGGCTTCGTTGGATGACCATCGGGCTCAGTGCGGCCGAGATCCCCACGATCAGAGCCAGATTCGCCACATTCGAGCCCACCACGTTGCCCACGGCAAACCCGCCGTCGCCGCTGAGAGCCGCCTGCACGCTCACCACAAGTTCCGGGCTGCTCGTCCCGAACGCTACTACCGTCAATCCCACAACAAGTGGTGTCAATCCAAAACGCAGCGCCAGCGCAGACGCGCCGCGCACCAGGCCTTCTGCCCCCACCAAGAGAAGCACAATCCCGATACCCATCTGGGCGAAACTCTGGAGCACATCCATTCGCGCGAGCAGGACAATCGGGTGAGAGGGGAGGCGGCGGAATCTACGTCGCAGACTAAGAGGCGGTTGAAAATGTGCTGAGGCCAAACCCTCCGCCTCGCAAGCTCGGCACCTCCCTTAAAAAGGGAGGGGTTAAATAGCCCCCTCCTTATCCAAGGAGGGGGCTAAAAGAGCGGTAATTCAACAGCCTCCTAAGGGACTAACTGGGTATCAGCGGTCACGCCAGCGAAGACGCACGACCAGCGGCCGATGGTCGGAGAATCGAACATTTGGCACGGCGGCGTCCACCACCTCCCATGCTTTGTCTACCAGCGCAAAGTCGATCCGCACGAACGGCTTGTCCGAGCGGTAGGTATGCCCAGAACCCGCGCCGGCCACGTTGAACGCATCCGCGCGATCCCCTTGCAGCCGTTTGAAGGTCCAAGTGTAGGCAGTATCGTTGAAGTCGCCGAGCACAATCACCGGCAACTCCTCTGCGTCTATCTGTAAGGCCAAGGCTTCTACTTCCTCTGCACGCAAGCGGTAAACATCTCGGTACTGCCTCAGGTACGGCCACCACGTGCCGACATCGAACGGACGGATGTTGGCATTCCATGGCTTTTGATCGCCGAACGAGCGGAGGTGGATGTTGTAGAGCACGCCTTCGCGGCCCTGCCAGCGGAAGTGTGTCCGTATTGCCATCGAAATGTCCGGATCGGCCGATTCGCCAAGCCGCACTGCCGTCTGCTCAACGACCTCAGCCTCTCCAACCTGTTCACGGAAGAGGAGAGGAACAGCTGTTGAGTTGCTCCGCCACGCGGGCTGGCTGCTCATCTGTAGTGGCACGGCGAGCCGATACGAGAGCGAATCCACTACGGCTTCAATCTGAGGCGGCCTCCGTTCCGGACGGTGTGAGCGCGCACCTTCCACCCAGGATTCCTGAAGTCCAATGATGTCCGGCTCTTCCGCAAGTACCAGCGCGATCATGGAATCACCAAGAATCTCTGCGCTTGGCCCCGATTGCGGAACGTTGAATGACATCAAGGTGAGATCCCCGTCGGCGGGCTCAATGCTCCGCCCGAAGCGCTCCTGCGGGAACGCCCTTAGCCCTACGAGGAGGAGGAGTACGACGTGAAGAGCAAGCCAGAACCACTTGCGCATCAGAATCGTAACCGCGGCAGCAACGAGCGTGGGAATAACGAGGTACGGCAGCATGATGGCCAGAAGCTGTGCCCACCAGAAGAGCCGAGGATGCAGATTCCCGGCGGCGAGGCCAATCGCTACCACGACGAGCAAGGGAAGATCGACGAGTAGGAAGAGCCCCCATAGCGCCCGCCTGAGCCAGCGCCAGCGACGTGGCTGCTCCGGAAGCTCAGATTGGGCCTCCGCCCCCCCCGATGCCTCCTCGACCGGTTCCGTTTCAGGCGTTTCGGCTTGCTTCGTCAAGGATCCGTTTCTCTTCGTCCGTCAGTGAATCGTAGCCCTTATCCAGGATCTTGTCCAGAATGCTATCCACAGCACTCGAATCGGCATAGCCACCTTTCCTCACTGGTGCGGAACGCCTTCGCCGCGGAGGCTGTTCATCGTCATCCTCGCGCGATGTCCAACTGCGGATGCGCGCACCCACAGAAGAACCTCTGGAGGAGGTAGGAGCGTACCCTCCATAACTCCGTCCGGCATTTGCAAACAACGGCTGTGCCCACGCTGCCAGATCAACGCCTTGCTTCTGCGCATAGCCGAACAAGAAGCCCATCAGCGCACCTCCAACGTGTGTGGGATCGAACCCGAACAGGACGTCGATCACCACGAACCCGATGGCGATCCACTTGAGCGGAACCACACCCAGGAACATCAAACCCATCCCTCTATTGGGGTGCAACGTGGCTACGCAACAGAGTACGCCGAGGGCAGCAGGCCATGCGCCATACATCGCATATAGGCGAAGACTCTCGTAAGGCTCCTGGCTGAGCATGAAGAACCCAATGGCCGCAAGCGCGCCGCCGAGCGTTGTAAGCACGTAAAGACCAAACAACCTGTACGCACCGTAAAACTCCTCATACTGGCGGCCCATCCAATACAACCACAGCATAGCGAAAATGACCCCAATGAGCCCCCATATGGAGGCCTCCAGATTGAGGAAGCCGTACGTGAGAAGCGTCCACGGCTTCTGGAAGGCATCTGGAATTACGGGGTGCAGCGCCAGATACTTCACCACGAACGCACTTACCGACGGTATGAACCGCAGAATCACCCACGCTGCGTAGGCCGCTATGTTGATGGTCAGCAACAGGCGCAGAGCCGGCGGGAGGTTGGCTCGCCAGACCTGGAAGCGATACAGAGGGGATTGTACGTCGGCCATGCGCCTTGCTCGTTCGCGAAAGTTATACGGCCTGACTTGGCCTGGGCTTAATGGGCAATCGGCCGCGCCAGTACTGGATTAAGAGAAAACCAGTCAACATGCCGCCGAGGTGGGCAAAGTTGGCAATACCGGATTGCGTACCTGCGATACCGCTGTACAAGTTGAAGGCGGCCATACCCAGCACCAGCCACTTTGCCGGAATCGGAACGAAAAAATAGAGGTAGATCGGCTCGTTGGGGAACAACAACCCAAAAGCAGCGAGCACGCCCAGTATGGCACCCGAAGCTCCTAGCGTTGGGAAAATACCAGGTGTACCTACGTCGAACATGAACGGCGCAGACACGATCAGGAGTTGCAAAACACTGGCGCCTGCGAGGCAAATGAAGTAGAAAAATACAAACCGCCTGGAACCGAGCACATTTTCAATCCGCATCCCAAACATCCACAACATAAACATGTTGATGAAGAGATGCCCGAACCCGCCGTGCAGGAATCCGCTCGTGATGACCTGCCACGGATAGAAAAGCGTTGCAGGAAACTTCCCACCAGTGATTGGCCACAGCGCAAACCACTCACCCATGAACCCATCGAACGACATCTGCGCAAGAAACGCCAGCCCGTTGACAATCAAGAGATTCTTGACCACGGGGGGCATCATCGAAAACGCTGTGGGGGGACGGTACGCGTTCTGAACCACAGAACAATTGGGTAAAGATGGGTAGGCAGATCCGCTCGAACGGATGGGAGGAGACCAAGTTGCAACCAGTCGTCGTCGTTCGTCGTTCGTCTTGCGCGAAAAATCAAGGGAATAAGACGAACACCCACGCATTGCCGTTAACCTTGTGCAGATACTGCATTCAATCTCGACAATCCGTTCAATCAACTCCTGCCCGTTCACCTGCCGCGTACTGCCACCCTCTCGTTGACCCTCTTCCTTTCCGATCTCCACCTTGGGCGTGGCACGCCCGAAGAAAGCCGAGCCGCAGAGCATGACGCAGTTGCGCTGCTGCGGGCATACGAGGAGAAGATTTTGAAAGAGGGCGGTGCGCTGTATCTGGTGGGCGATGTGTTTGACCAGTACATGGAATACAAGCACCTGGTGCCGAAGGGGTTTGCGCGGTTTCAGGGCTTGCTTGCCGAATGGACTGACCGGGGCATTCCGATTACGTATGTGGTAGGAAATCGCGACCCCTGGCATCTCGACTACTTCGAG
>SMVB01271096.1_pt1 | contig 15435 bp, 7 predicted proteins | sample 2456461 | NCBI WGS metagenome assembly SMVB01 (sample SAMN11095934, study PRJNA526329) | marine sediment metagenome | biome: Marine sediment; feature: Surficial sediment; material: Deep marine sediment; isolation source: Hadal surficial sediment | place: Pacific Ocean | collected 2014-05 | depth 0-1... | reverse complement strand
GAACCCCAACTACAACCTCAAATACACCGAGATTTACGGGTCCACCACCGACCTCGTGTACGTCGGCTACACCCCGGGCTACACGCACACCTACGTCTACAACATCACGATCGTGTACGGCACCGGCTTCCACCATCCGCACTGGCACAGCACGATGTTCTTCCCGCGCCACGCGACCTGGGGCTTCCACGTGCGTTTCCACCCATGGTGGGGCTGGAGCTCCGGGATCGTCTTCAGCAACGGCCGCTTTACGTTCGGCATCGGTTTCGGCTGGTGGAGCCCCTGGCATCGCGGCTGGTGGGGCCCCGTCCACGTCCACGTCCATTGGCGCGGGCATCCTCGCGGCTTTTACCGCGGCTGGAACCGTGGGTTCCACGCCGGCGCCCGCGCCGGGTTCCGGGCCGGGGCGCGCGCCGGCTATCAGAGGGGCAATCTGTTTCGGACGCCGGACCGCACCGGTGCGCGGGTGCGGGAGGCAACGCCGCGGCCGGGGAGAACAGATGCCAACCGATCCGCCATCCTGAACGACGCGCAGAGCGTGTCGCGGACGCAGGCAAATAACGTGATGGTCGATCGCGACGGCAACGTTTTCCGGAGCGATTCATCGGGAGCGGTGCAGCAACGGGTCGACGGCAACTGGTCACCGCCCGCAGCGGCCGGGGCGGGACAGGCTGTTGAGGCCGTACAAAACGAGCAGGCGAACCGACAGCGCGGCACCCAATTGACGAACGCCGCCCGCGCCGGCGCCGGTCGCGGCGGCGCCAGGGGAGGCCGCCGAGGCGGACGGCGAGGCCGCTAGAACGATGATAACTGAAGGGATGAACGTCATGGCAACCGGCAAAAACCCGTTGGTTCAATCCATTCCCCGAGCTCGAGCGTTCGCTTGCTTCCTTGCGTTTGCCGCGGTCATGTCGGCTGCTCCAATCGCCCAGGCGCAGTCGTCCCCGGCTGACGGCCAGCAAGGCACCGCCCTCGAGTTCACCGTAGCGCCCTACCTGCTCGTTCCGACGATGAGCGGCAACGTGACGCTGCGTGGGCGCGACCTCGAGGTCGACCTGGGCCCGAGCGAGATCTTCGAAAACCTGGAGTTCGGCATCATGGGCTATTTCGAGGTGCGCAAGGGTCCTTGGGCCTTTGCCTTCGACGGCCTCTACATGGACCTCGGAAAGAGCGCTCAGCTCGACACGATACTCGGTCCTGTCGGAGCCACGCTGGGCCTGCAGCAGGGCATGTACGAGCTCAGCGGAATTCGAACGGTCACACCCTGGGCGGACGTGGTGTTCGGCGTCCGCATCAACAGCATCAGTGGCTCGTTCGAGACCCTCCTGCTCCAACTCACGGGCGACAGCAGCGCGACCTGGGTCGACCCCTTCGTTGGCGTAAAACTGGTGGTGCCGGAAACGGGGAATTGGCTCGCCGCGGTGCGGATCGACATCGGCGGCTTCGGCGTCGGCTCCAGCTTCGCCTGGCAGATCTATCCGACCGTCGGCTACAACTTCGTCGACTGGTTCACGCTCGCTGGCGGCTTTCGCATCCTCGACATGAAATACGAGACCGGTGAGGGCAGCCAGCTCTTCGTGTACGACATGTCGATGTACGGCCCGTTCGTGGGCTTCGTGTTTCACTTCTAGGAAGCGCGTGGGCGTCGTAGCTGCGCTGAGCAAACAACGGACGCGTCCTGTATGAGCCCCGACGCCGCCATCGTCTTCGGGATCCTCGGCATCGCGGCGGTCCTGTTCGCATCGGGGCGCGTGCGCCTCGACGTGACGGCGCTGCTCGTGGTGCTGGCCCTCATGCTGAGCGGCGTGCTCACGCCGCGGGAAGCGCTGGCGGGATTCGGCGATCCGGTGGTTGTCCTCGTGGCGGGGCTCCTCGTGGTGGGAGAGATGTTGAGTCGTACGGGCGTCGCCTCCGCCCTGGGCAGTTGGCTCACCCGCGTCGGGGGCACGAGCGAGACGCGAATGCTGGTGCTGATGATACGACCCGGGCGTAGATCGACATGTCGTACACGAAGAGCTCGCTGCCCCACCGGTCTCGTATTTCGTGTCGAGCAGGCGAGCGTGGGCCGATGGGGCCCCTGTCGGTTGGGCGTGTTTGATCACTCTTTCAGTTCACCGCAAGAGTCGATAGATTTCAAGCAAGACGTAGAGTGTCTTCAGGAAGCGTTGGTCTGCGTGCGGTGAAGTGCGCCGCCCGGCTAGGATTGCAGGCGAAAGAGGAAACAGTCACCCGACAGGCGTTCCCATGAAGGTCGGCAAGAAGGCAAAACTCGGTCTCTACGTGCTGGGCAGCTTGCTTTTGCTCTTCGTCCTCTCGCACACGGCTCCCGTCAGGAGAACCGTCGGCTGGGGGCTCGTTCGCGTGGCATCCTACGTCACGTCTGTGCCCGTTTCGCTCGAGCGGCTCGAATACCGGCTCTGGCGCGGCGAGTTCGAGCTCTCAGGCGTGTCACTTGGGTCCGCTTCTCAACCTTCTCCGTTCGTACTGAACGCCGACCGTATCCACCTGCGGATCTCCCCGACGCTACGGCTCTCGGTGGAGGTCAAAGGTCTCGACGTCGTGCTCGTGGACTTCTTCGGGAGACCGAGGCGTGAGAATGAGGGTTCGCCGCTCCCAGGCTACTTGCGCCGGTTACGGATCACCGACGGCGCGGTCCGGTTCAAGGACCATAACGCAGCCGGTGATCTCGATGAATGGCTCGTGGTCGAGGGAATCAGCGCCGATGCGCTCGAAGTCGAGGACGGCCACCGTATCCTCTTCCATGCTGAACGGGCCCATGGGCTCGTAGGCCAGACGCAGGTCACTGTCGACGCACTCGACGCTGATCTGGTTTTGGGCCCCGGGAATTCCCGCGTCGCTTCCGCCACGATCTTCAAGGACGACTCCTACGTGCGCGCCGAGGGCACGCTCGACTTCCCCAACGGGACAACAGGCGTTCTCGACATCCGATACGCACTCGACGGATCGCTGGCGCGGCTCATCGACGATGAGCTTGCCATCACTGGAGTTGCCACGGGGCGGGCGCAGGCCCGGTTCGACGCTGGAAGCGTCACGATCGATATCGACCTCCGCTCGGAGGCGATCGGATGGAAAGGCGTCACCGTGCACGACGTCGAGGCCGCCGCCACGTACTCAGGGGGGGCGGTGCGTATCGAGCGCGTGCAGGCAAGGGGCCTCGGCGGCGAGGCCGAGCTCCGCGGAGAGCTCGAGCTCCGGGAAGCGGGCGAACAGCACCTCGAGCTCAGGTGGAGTGGGCTCGATGTCGTTGAGGCAGCGCGCCACGTTGGAGCTGAAACGCTTCCCTTCACCGCGCGAATTAGCGGCGATGCACAACTGGAGTGGACCGGCTGGCAGCTCGACGAGGCATCCGGCGATGCACGGATACGCCTCGAGCCTGGGGCGGATCTGTCCGGGAACCTCCGCGCCGAGCTGCTGCAAGGAAGCCTGCGGCTCGTGACGGATGGCGTCGAGTTCGTCCCCTGGAGCACAACGCTATCGGCGCGAACGACCATCGGAATAGCCACAGGTGGAATCGAGGCCGAGTACGAGCTCCGGGTTTCGGATGTTGCCAAGCTCGCACGCGATCTACCCATCGCGATCTCGGGCGCCGTCACGGCGACGGGATTCGTTGATGGAACGCTCGAAACGCCACATTGGACGGCTCATCTGGAGAGCGACGCCTTGGCGCTCCAAGGCGAGCCCTTCACCCTGACCGCGGACCTCGAGGGTTCTACCGACACGGCCCTCCTGCACGAAGCCCGTCTCAAGGGCGCCGGTGGCACGTTGCTGGCCGGGGGCACCGTTCCGTTGGACGCCGACCAATCATGGGGAGTCACCGCCTCGCTGGAGGGATTCGAGGTGGGAATAACGGATCTCCTCGTGGAAGCCACGATCGACGGGACGATTGAGCTCACGGGCCGTGCCCTCGACCCGGACTGGACGACGCAGCTCCGACTACGCTCATTTTCGGCGGGCGGCAGGGAAGGATCCGCCTCACTCGCTGCGGACAAGCGCGACCGAGAGATTCGGATTCGCGAGCTCGACGTCACCTACGCCGGCGGCACCCTCGACGGCCGTGGGCTCTACGCGCTCGACTCCGGCAGCGTCGATGGCAGCCTTCGTCTGACGGGCATGCAGCTGCGCGAGCTCCCGCTCTTCGACAAATTCCCCTATGACGTGGAAGGGGTCGTGCAGTTCGAGGCCACGTTCGCCGGGACGCTCCAGAAGCCCGAGGGTCGGGCTCGTCTCGCGATTGGGGAGCTGACGCACAATGACACCGCCCTGCCCGCTGTCGCCTTCGACCTGGTCGCGGAAGACGGAAACGTACATATCGAAGGGACGCGGGAGGGCGGCGAGACACTCCTCAGCGGACGGCTGCAGCTCGCCGGCGACTACCCGCTGCACCTCGAGATCCCGCTCGGGGCCTTGCCGGTCACCGAATGGATGCATTCGATAGGAGTTCTTCTTGATCGCGACCGAGCCCAATGGCTGATGGAGGGGGCAGCGGAAGTAGATGTAAACCTCGCCGCGCCCGAAACCCTGGCCTATGAAGCGAAGGTCGAGTCCATGGAGGCCAGGTTTCCGAATGCGACCGTTCGCGCGTCTCCGTTCGAAGTCTCGGGTAACGCGGACCGCCTGAGCATCAGCGGGTTCGAGATGGCTGGTGAGCGGCTTCGCCTGGCTGTGAACGGCACGATTCCTTTCACCCGTCACCAGGCGATCGACGTCGTCGCGAAAGGAAACCTGGATCTCGCGTTCCTCGGGATACTCGACCCGGAGCTCACGACAGTGGGCCAGGCCGACTTCAATGTGACCATCGGTGGGTCTGTTTCCGAGCCGCGCGTGCGTGGTGAGCTACATGTGCGGGACGGCAGCGGATCCTATGGTGACCTGCGTTGGAGCGCGCTGAACATCACCCTAGTGGCAGAGGATGACCGCCTGAAAGACGTGCTCCTCACCGCAGAGGTGCTCGACGGCACCGTGACGTTGGCGGGCGAGTTGCCGATGCGCTCGGATGCACCCGGCGGGTTTCTCGAGGTGGACATCCGAGATATCGACTTGGCGGGCCTGCTGCCGCCAGAGCGACGAGCAGCAGAGCTTTCCGTGGTCATCAGCGCCCGCGGGAAGATCAACGTGCCCGGGCTGGAGGTCGAAAGCCTCGCCGGCGCCGGCGAGTTGGGCTCACTCGTCATCAAGGTCGGCAACCTCAGCGTCGCGGCGGTCCCTGATACACCATGGCGCGTGGATGGGGGCGTGCTGTCGGTTCCCAGCTTGCGTCTCGAGGGCGCCGGCGGCGAGCTGGATCTGGAACATCTCTCCCTGGATCTCGCCGGCGGCCTCGATGCCCAGGGTACGGTAAAAGGCCGGCTCAACGCCGAGATCTTCAACCCGCTCCTCGCAGCGCAGGGGATGCAGGTGGGCGGCGAGGCGACGCTCGATGTCGACATCGCGATCGAGCAGGGCTCGGTCTCGCTACGTGGCGGCGGCGCGATCCGCCGCGGACGTTTCACCAGCTTTCGGCCGCAGTTCTCGTTGACCGACGCAGTCGCCGACTTCGAGTTCTCGGAGACCGCCATTCGGGTCACACGCATGGAAGCGCGCAGGGGACCCGGAAGGCTGCAGGGGTCCGGCGTGATCGACTGGGCCAACCTCGACCAACCGCTCGTCGACCTCCGCGTCGTCACCCAAGCCTTCCCGGTCGAGATCATGGCGGGCTTTCGCAGCGAGGTTTCAGGAGAGCTGAGGCTTGGCAACAGCGGCGGGCAGCCACTGCTTTCCGGAAACCTGTCGCTCAACCGCGGCGTCCTGACGCGCGAGTTCGACGACGACGAGATCGCCTTGAGCACGCAGAGTGTCGCGCTCCGTGATCCGAACTACCTGCAGGGTGTGCTGCCCGAGCTTGGCCTGGATCTCGTTGTCACCACCGAGCGCAACGTCCGCATCGAGAACTCGACGGCTCGGCTCGAGGTCGCCGGCAACATCTCGGTGCGCGGCACGGTCGCGGTGCCTGAGGCGGGCGGCTTTCTGACGGTCGTTCCCGACGGTACGCTCAATATCGGCGCCAACCGCCTGCGGACCGTCGGCGGTCGAATCGATTTAACAGGCTTTCCGGTGGTGCAGCCGTATGTGGACGTCCGGGCCGTCGCCCGGGTGGGCAACACAACCATCAACGTCGCGGTCCGGGGTTACGCCGATGACCTCAGAACCAGCCTTACGGCGCCGGACAACCCGGAGCTCACCGAGGGGGATCTCGCCTCGCTTCTCGTCACCGGCCGCACGCTGGAGAATGCCGGCGAGGGCGGGGTACAGATCGCCGCTACCTGGGCGATGTCCTCGCTCGCCGGACTGGTTCACGAGGGGCTCGCCGACCTGATCACGTTCGGGCCACCCCTCGGCGCCGGCCCGTTGATCCTGTCGGAAGAAGCCGATCCGACGTCTCGGCTTTCGTTCGGCTTTCCGGTTACCGAGCGCCTTTCGGTGACCTATTCCATCGCGCTCGACAGTACGGAGCGCCGGCTGTTCATCCTTGATTATCGGGTCGCCCGCAACATCTGGCTACGCGCCATCCAAGAGAACGCCAGCGACTTCGGATTCGGTATCTCGCAGCGCTTCGAGTTCGACTTGCGCCGCCGGGCCCCTTCGGCTTTCGCGACGCGACGGCGTGACCAGTTGGTCGGCACGGTAGTTGTGGAAGGCGCGCCACCGGGGCTCGGTCGCCGCCCGCGGCTCAACGAGGGCGACCGCTACGACTACTGGAGGGTCTGGGATGAGGCGGCGAGGCTCCGGGATGATCTGGTCGGCGCCGGCTACTTGAGTGCGGTCGTCGACGCCATCACCGCGATCGAAAAAGGCGAATCAGCCGACACGGTTTCGGTGCGCTACGTCGTCACCCTGGGTATCAGATCGGCCATCGTGTGGCGCGGTGAAGATCCCGGCAGGAACGTGCGCAGAGAGATCGAAAGCGCGTGGGATGGGCGCATCCCGGAGGAGTTCTTGCTGGCTGATGCGACCGTTGCGCTGCGGACTCGCCTTCGCGCCGAGCGTTACTTTGTGGCCGAAGTGTCCGCTTCGACCGAGCTGCGGGAGGGCGCCGACGGCCCGCTGCTCGACATCGTCTTCGATGTCAGCAAGGGGCCGCGCGGAGAATCGGTCGTCCTGTCCTTCGAGGGAAACCACGTTCTAGGCGATGAGGAGCTGCGCACCGCGCTTCCGAGCACGGACACGCCGGAGTTCTTCTTGCTGCTCGAGCGGCCGGCTGATCTCCAGCGCGGCATCCGCCTACGCTACGCCGCCGAGGGTTATCTCGACGCCACATCCGGGGAGCCGCGCACCCGTTTCGACTCCGGTTCCGGCGCTTTCCTCGTCGAGGTTCCGGTCGAGGAGGGCTCGCTCATGCGCATCGTCGCGGTGGACTTGGGCGCCGAGCTGTCGCTCGACCGAGATCGGATCGCGGAGAGCTTCGGGGTGGCACCCGGGGCGCCGGTCGCTTTGCCGCAGATTCGCGAAGGACAGACCCGAGTGCGGACCCTCTATCGCTCCGAAGGGTTCAACGACGTCACGGTCCGCGCCGCCCTGACGCGGACGGAAAAGGGACTGGACGTGGAGCTGATCATCGACGAAGGAACGCGCGCCCGGGTCGGCGAGATTCGCATCGTCGGCAATACTCGAACCCTCCCGCACGTCATCCTCAACGAGCTCACGTTCCGCAGTGGTGACCCGGTCCGCCGCACGGCCTTCCAGAGTACGCAGAAGCGCCTCTACGACCTGGCGATCTTTCGCTCGGCGGACGTGCGCGCGGATCGTGACCAGCAGGGGCGAGAGATCCAGGACGTGGTTATCCAGGTCGTCGAACGGTCGGACGTCGAGGTGAGCTACGGCATCCGCTACAACTTCATCAGTAGCGAGCAGTCGATCAGCCAGGAATCCGAGCCGCGGTCGAGCGGCTTCTTGCTGAATGCCCGCGTCAACTTCCTCAACTCGTTTCGTCGCGGTACCAACCTCGGCTTCTCGGCTTTCTACGAGGGCAACTATCACCTCTTTCGCGGCACGTTGCGCATGCCGACGTTCTTCCGCCGTCGGATCGTTACGGAGTTCATTCTCGAAGCGGAAAAAGAGCAGTTCGTGGTCGGCGGGGGCGTCCCCGATCTGGTCTCGAGGGGAAGCAGCATTACCTTCCAGCAGACCAGGAAGCTCACCGCCGTTCGTACCGACAAGTTCGCCCTGCAGTGGAACTTCCGTTACGCGCGCTTCCGCGCCGATCGCGTCAACGATGAGGGCGACGTTCAGCTCGTCGACACCTACCGGCCCCGCTTCGGCATCTCGCTCATCGAGGACCGGCGCGACAGCTTCGCCAGTCCCACCCGGGGCCGCTTCTGGAGCGTGACCGTGCAGGCGGTGCCCAGAATCTGGGGCTCGGACGTCGGCTGGGTACGGCTATACGGCCAAGCCTTCTTCTACTACCCGATCACGAGATCGGTAGTCTGGGCCTCCGGGGTACGTGCCGGCGTATCGTCCGGCACCCAGGAGTTCCTACTGGTAGAGGACCGCTTCCAAACCGGCGGCGCGAACTCGGTGCGCGGCTATAAACAGAACACCCTGGGGCCGGTGGTGTTCATCAACCTGCCGGAAGGCGGTGGCCGGCTATACATCGGTGGCCAATCTGTCGCCGTGATCAACCAGGAGCTGCGCTTTCCAATCTGGAGTATCCTGCGCGGCGGGCTGTTCTGGGATGCCGGAAACGTATGGGCGACCACCCGCGAGTTCAGCCTCGCGGACTTGAAGCACAGCATCGGCGCCGGGGTGCGGGTTGTCCTGCCCTTTGGCGCGCTACGGTTCGACTACGCCGTGCCCCTCAACCCGTGCACCCTCGAGCAGCTGGCGACCCGTCCGCTCAGCCGCTGTGCCGCCGACGTGATGAAGTTTCACTTCAGCTTCGGCTATGCCTTCTAGCGCGCTGCGCTCGCCGTGGGCGTCACGAGTTAGGCTGTGTCATGGAATGGTCACGCAACCTGCCGTACTTTGAGGAAGGAATACGATCTGACCAAGTTGCAGGGCCGCCGCAATCCCTATGCAAAACACCTCAAAAAGCAGGTAACCATCCGCCTCGGCGTCGACATTATCGAGTACTTCAAAGAGCTGGCGGAAGAGACGGGGATTCCCTATCAGAATCTCATCAACTTGTACTTGCGCGATTGCGTTGCATCGAAGAGAAAACCGTCGCTCGAATGGGCGTCGTGAATGCCCACGGGGGACGCCCCTTCAGGACGTTCGCGTTGCAGCCGGTACCTACCGCTGCGGAATGTTCACCAGCGTGTAGTAGGCCGCGGGGTGCAGGAGGCCTTCGCCGGCGGCGTTGCGCACGCCGGGAAGGTGCAACTCGTGCACGTAGCCGGCACGGATCGGATCGATGGTCAGACGCACGCTCATGCCGTCGGCGGCGACCTCGGCGGAGGTGATGTCGAGCTCCAGCTTGTCGTCCTCGGGCCCACCGTATGATCGGCTCAGCCTGTAGGTGTAGCTTTCCATGCGGTACGAAGCCGGGTCCGCCGCGCTGGCCCGATCGACGGGCTGGGTGAAGGTGAGCTCGAAGCCGTCGGACCGGGCGTGCATCTCGTGGATCTCGAAGGGCGTTTCCCCGGTCCACACCAGGCGCTGGAAGCCGAAGGGATCCGGCCCGATGCTGCCCCAGCCGCGCGCCGACATGCCGATGAAGAGCGAATCATCGGCGCCGAACGCTAGCCGTATGACACCGCTCTGCAGGCCGCGGCGGAAATTGAATACCGCCCCCTGCCAGTGCCCGTCGATCTCCTCGAGGAACACCCGCATCACCATGGCGTGATGCTGATCGCCGATGAAGAGCTGGCCCTCGAAGGGACCGAAGGCGCCACCCGTGGTGTCCCACTTGAGGCCCGACGGAGCCTGGCCCATCTTGACGTAGGGAAACCACACCGACGGCATCTTGTAGCTGGGGATCTCCTCGTGCAGATCCTTCATCCAGGTGCCTGACCGCGGCAAGCCATCGGGAATCGAATCGACCAGCGAACCCGGCAAATCGATCGACGGCATGCCGTGCGGATGGCCGTGGAAATCGCCGACCTCGATGTGCGACAGCTTCGACGCGTTGTTCCATTCGCCCTGGTTGTCGGTGTAAAAGACGTCGCCCCAGGGGCTGACCTCGATGCCGGAAGGTGACCGCAGACCGGCCGCGACGAACTCCGTTTCGCCGGTTGCGGGATCGACCCGGGCGGCCCAGCCGCGCCAGTCGGCGGCCCCGTAGGGCTCCTGGTCGAAGGGGATATTGAGCGACACCCACAGCTTGCCGTCGGGAGTTTGCCGCGGCCCGAAGGCGTACTCGTGGTAGTTGCCGCTCAGCTCCCAGGCGTCGGTAACCGTCTCGAACACGTCGGCGCGATCGTCGCCGTCGGTGTCTCGCATACGCGACAGCTCGCCGCGTTGGGCGAAGTAGATCCAGCCATCGAGCTCGAGCAGCCCGAGTGGCTGCGCCAAACCGAACGCGTAGCGTTTGAAGACGGGCTCGGGCGGATCGCCGTTGGCGTTCTCGACGATGAAGACCTCGCCGCGGCGGGTGGCGACCATCATGCGGCCGTCCGAGAGCTGTGCCAGCCCGCTGACCTCCATGACCATGCCGTCGAGCAAGGGGATGGTGAGCAGTTTGTAGTAGCGGCTCTCGGCTTCGATCAGAGCCGGCAGCGACAGCACCATCTCCTCCAGCAGCGCGCGCTCCCGATTCTCCCGTTGCCGCTCGCTGTCTTGGTCGAATCGGTCTGGGGGGTCCTGGGCGAAGGCCGGGGAGGCGATCGCCAGGATCGCCAGGCCGGCGATGAAAGCGGTGATGCGGAACGCCGCGGTTCGGCTTGCAGTGATTCGGCAAGCAGTGATTCGGCAAGCAGTGATTCGAAGTGCGGCGATTCGAAGGGCGGCTATTCGGCAGTTCGTCTTGGTCACGGGATTCACCATGAGATTTCCACGTCGATTGAAACGGTTTGGTTCGAGGCGATGCCCACCCGAAGCAGAAGCTGTTGCACGCTCTGCGATGTCCGGATGATCGTCGTCATCGGTGTGCTGGAGCGCACCGCGATGTTGATGTGGCTATCGATTGTCCACGAGCCGTCGTTGTTCTCGGTGATCTCGTCGCCTTCGGCAAGCAGCAGGTACAAGGCATCCGAAACCTGCCCCGCTTCCAGTGAGAAGCGTCGGACCAGATTGGCACCCCCCGGGCTGAGGACCGGAAGGGGCTGTTCCTCGATGACGATGTCGCCGAGCTGGTACATGAAAATCGGCCGCCGTTCATCGTCGAGCCGGTAGCCCATGAAACGACCGCCGGTGTAGCGGTCGGTCATCGTGACGGGCGGCCACGGTTCGTCGATGCTGTCGAGGAACGCCAATGCGGGCCCCGGGGGCATGTTGATCACGTCGTCGCCATAGGGGTCGAGAAACCGTCCGGCCCGCCCGCTCCAGGTCCCCTGGGCGTCATAGAATCCGCCCCGCCACGCCTTGGCCAACCGCATGACGTTGGCATCGAAAGCGAGGTGTACCGATTCGGGGTAACCGACGACGATGGCACGCGGGCTGACGCCGGTCATGAAGGTGCGGAATACGATGGGCTCGTCCTGCGGCGTCAGCACCATCGAGTCGCCGATGTTCATGCCCTCGGGGACCGGCATCGACAACCCGAGAGAGAGATAGGTGTAGATAGCGTTGATTTGCCCGTCCACTGTGCCGTCGGCGATTTGCGGGTGGATAACGGTGCCGTCGATCCAGAACGCTGGCATTCGCGTGCCCTCCCTGAGGGAGACCGGATCGCGGAGATAACGGGCCACCCAGCCCGGGCGCAGACGATCGTAAGCGGTCGACAGGTTGATGGTCGACACGCCCTGGGCCGCGTTGACGCCCACCTGGTGGCAGGTGATGCAGCGCAGACCCTGGTCGCCGACCAACGCGCGTCCGTCCTCGATCGCTTGCTCCGTAAACGGGGGCTCGTCCAAATCACTGGCCGTGGCATCCGTGGCATCCAGCGCCATGGCCAGCGTTCCGAGCAACTCGCCGCCAAAGCGCGGCATGCGGGTTCGCATGTAGTTGCGGCGCACGTGCATGCGGTCTTCGACCAGCACCGAATGCAGCGCTTGCTGCTTCAACTTGCCGCCGATCCCCGTCAGGATCGGGGGGATTCGTCCTTCGTCGCCCAGGTCCAAACCCAACCCCGGGGTCACCGTGAAGTACGGGTTGCGCACCGCGTCCGGGCCGCCTACGGCGGCGTCGTTGCCGCCGCCCAAGGCGGCGTTGTCGTCGTTGCGAAGGTGGCAGGCGTAGCAGTTGTAGGTGGCGAGCGTGTGAACAACTTGGTCGCCGGCGTTTCGCGGCAGGGCAAGCTCGTCGAGAGCCGACAGAGCCGCGCCGATCGCCTGTTTCTGCTGCGCGTCAAGGTTGTACCGGGGTGCTCCGAGACCGCTGTGGAGCGGCGCGGCGGCGGCCAGCGAGCTCGCATCGAGCGCCTCGAGTGGCGGGGCGGGGTACAAGCGGGCGGTGCCGGCGGTTGCGGTAGCCAGCGCATGACACGATGCACATCCCATCTCGGCGAACAGACGGCGGCCCTCCCGTGCGCGTACGGGATCCACCTCGAACCGAGCGTCGGTTCGCGGCGCCAGGCTGATGTCTTCGAACACGGCCAAACGATCGATCGGGGTGGGCTCCTCGATCGCCCCGCCCTGGATGGTCGCCTCGACGTAGGGCTCCCGGGTATCGCCCCTCATGTAGTACGTCACCTCGACGGCATGATCGCCGGCGGCAAGCTCGAGTTCGGCGGTGATCTCCCGGCCGCTCTCCCGCTCCTTCGTAGCGATCGCCTGCCCGTCGATCAGCAGCTCGGAGCCAGATCGCCGATCCGAGCTCAGCACGAACGTGTAGCTGCCGGTTTCCTGGACGGGAATCAGCCCGCTGAAGCGGAACATGTGGTTGCCCCGCCTGGTTTGGATCGGCAGGTCGAGCGAAAGCACCTCTATGTGCCCGACACCCTCCGGAGTCAGCTCGTTGTAGACGGGCGACGGGCGGGTGAAGAAGCCGTCGGCATCCTCGTCCCGCATCGGATCCAAGAAGTACTCGAACTCGAAGCCCGCGACCTTCCCGACGATCTCCGGCTCCTGGTCGCGCAGCAGGTACACCGCGATGTCGGTGGCCTCCTCCTCGCTGAGGTAGAAGGACGGCATGCGCCCGCCGTGGCGAACACGATCGGGTTGGAGGAGAAACTCCGTGAGTGCGCTTACCGACGTCTTGGCAGCCAATTCGGGCAGCGGCACAGAAGGAATGGCGGGAGCCACGGAGCTGTTCTCGGGTGCGTGACAGGCTACGCAACCGATGGAATGGAACAACCGACGTCCCCGCTCGACGGTGGCCCGGAATCGAAACGGTCGGTAGTCGGGCGATTCCATTTCGCCGCCCTGCCGCAGCAGAAAATGGGTGATCCGCTGCACCACGAACTCACGCTGCTGAGGAGTGAAGGCGTGGAAGACATCCGGCATGGTGGAGCCCGGCTTCTGCTCGTGGGGGTCTGCGATAAAGCTCGCCAGCCACCCGGGGGTGACACGTTGTCCGATCTCCGACAAATTCGGCGCCGTCTTGGTGCTGATCCGATCGGCGATGCCGTTGCGCGCGGGATCGGAGACGGCGTGGCACGAAAGGCAATTGAGCTCGCCCAGCAGCACCTCGCCCATCGTTTGTTCGTCGGCCAGGCCCGAGCGGCGCAACTGCTCGTAGCCGGCCACCACCGGCGCCGTCACATCAGCAGATTGAGCACCTGGTGCGCCAGACGGTACGCCGGCTATCGCCACGGTGACCACGAACACGAACGCGAACGTGCCTGACACAACCCCGGTGGCGAGTAGCAACCGGCGCATCACCACACTACGTCTCCAGGGATAATCACCACCGGTTCTTCGGCTCCCGGGAACGAATCAGGAATGCCGATCGTCACCACGCCGGTGGCGACGTATTCGGTGCCCCTGGCCAGTACGGTCTGAAAACCGACACAGTGCAGCGACGCGCCGAAGGGTTCGGACTCGTCGTTGTAGTGGCCCATCGGAACATGAAAGATCTTGCCTTCGCCGTAGGTGATGATCATCAGGATCGGTTCGTCCTCGTTGGTATACAGCGAGTACGAGTGAGCCAGCACCTCGACGTTCTCCGCCGGGCCCCGCAGCGAGGAGTAGAGCTCGTCCTCGGCGTGCATCCATGCGGTCGGCAAGCCGGCGAGAATCGGATGGTCGGGCTGGTCGTGGACCACCAGGAAATCGCGCCTGCGGCCGTGTTCTCCGCTGATGCCTTCGTCGGGAGATGTGGCGGTCCACTCGCCGTCGAGCAGGCGCATGATGGAGCCGTGCACACCGGCCTGGCGCCCGCCCCAGCCGCCCATGCCGATCATCTTGTTGTACTCGAGCCAGTTGGCGTCATGGTTGTCGGCGGCGTGCACGGACACGAAGCCGCCGCCCTCCCGAACGAACGTTTCGAGATCCGCCTTGGTGGCTTCTGACCAGAGCGACTCACAGCCGCCGACGTGCTCGCAGTCGTCGTTGAAGTTGCTGAGCACTACCTGATAATCGGAAAAGCGCGGGCGCCACGCTTCCCATTCTTCACGGGAGGCTCGCTGGCGCGGCGAGGTGCTCACCTGGACTACGAAACGACCGGTCTGCTCCAGGGTCGCCCTGGTGGCCTCGGTGGTGCGCTCCCAATCGTGGTTGTTGACGCCGTCGATGATCAGCACCCTGATCGGGTCGCCGGCGGCAGCGGGCGCCGACGCCGAAGAGGCGGCTCCCGTGGCCGCATCCGATCCTGGGGCCTCGGCGTTGCCCCCTTGACCGGCGCAGCCCGTGCTTGCCACCAGCAAGCACAAAGCGAAGTACAGCAAGCCGTGGCTTGCCGACGAGTTCATGACGCCTTCCTCCTCCGGGCTCGGTTCATGCTGCGCTCGCGCGGTTTGTCTCGGGCAGGATTGTATACAATCTGCAGGCTCGGGAAACAGCCAGCCCCCGTGCGGTTTGGCCTCGGCTAGCTTGTTGGTTCCCATCCCCAGGTACGACCTTGTCCAAGCGCTCCAGAGGGTGTTGCTAGCTCCCGGCGTCGAGCCACTTCTGCGCGCTGGAGACATCCGCGACGCCCCAATCGGCGCCGTTCCAGCCCAGAAATCCGTCCATGCGAAACGCCCAGAAGCCCGTCGTCATGTCGCTGATCACGATGAGGCCGTCGGCGTTGCGGACGTCGATGCCGAACGCCCCGTTGTCGGTGGGGTACACGTCGGTGTTCAACGGGCCCACGTAGGTGTCGTAGTAGGCCACCGTCACGGGATCGTGCGGGTCCATGAGACTGAACACCTGCAGGCCGTCCATGTAGCCGGAAACGAAAACGTAGGGCCAGCGGATCTCGTGG
>SMVB01032568.1_pt1 | contig 15436 bp, 14 predicted proteins | sample 2456461 | NCBI WGS metagenome assembly SMVB01 (sample SAMN11095934, study PRJNA526329) | marine sediment metagenome | biome: Marine sediment; feature: Surficial sediment; material: Deep marine sediment; isolation source: Hadal surficial sediment | place: Pacific Ocean | collected 2014-05 | depth... | reverse complement strand
CCTTGCGGAGATAGTCGAGAAGCAGAGCTTTGTCCTTCTCAGTCAAACTATCTTTGGCTAGTTGTTTATTCACGCCAGCAGCCTGGAGTTGCTCCAGCAATGCTGCTGGTAACAGCCCCAGTTCATTAGCGAATTGTTCCACCTTCGTTTGAGCCATTAAAATATAGAACTCTTAATTTATACTATTTTGGTGAGATTAGGTAAACCACGGTGCTCGCGCTGTCATGATCAATTGTTTGGCGCGCTCAGTATCTATCTTGATCATTTCCACTAGGTCATCCACAGCCAAGTCTGCGAGGTTCTCCTGTGTTTTGATGCCCTTTTCTGCCAGTTCGCGCGCAGTTTCACTATCCATGCCCTCCAAGGAGCGCAGGTCTTCCGCCATATTCTCTACATTTTCCTCGCTCACGATAGCCTCAGTCAAAAGCGTGTTGCGAGCTCGGTTGCGCAATTCGTTGACAGTTTTCTCGTCGAACGATTCGATTTCCAACATTTCACTGAGTGGCACGTAGGCCACTTCTTCCAAGGTGGTAAAGTTTTCCTGTGCAAGGATGTCTGCTACTTCTTCATCCACATCCAGTTTTTCCATAAAGAGTTTGCGTACTATAGAAAATTCCTCTTCATTTTTTGCCTGTGCTTCTTCCATTGACATAATATTGAGTTCCCAGCCAGTCAACTCTGATGCAAGTCGCACATTCTGACCACCACGACCTATCGCCTGGGCGAGATTATCCTCATCGACAACGATGTCCATACAGTGTTTCTCTTCATCGACTACGATGCTGCTGATTTCAGCAGGTGCTAGCGCATTGATGACGAAAGTGGCTGGATCATTCGACCACAAAATGATGTCTACACGCTCTCCTGCCAGCTCGCCCGTCACAGCTTGTACCCTGGAACCGCGCATGCCCACGCAAGTACCGATCGGGTCTACTTGCTGATTATTTGATTTTACCGCAATCTTTGCACGTGAACCGGGGTCTCTGGCTGCGCCCTTGATTTCTAGCAAGCCTTCTTCAATCTCTGGCACTTCTAATTCAAATAGTTTTATCAGAAACTCTGGGGCTATTCTCGACAATATCAACTGCGGACCCATGGCTGTGCGGTCGACCCTAGACAAATAGGCACGTACACGGTCACCAGTTCGCAAATTTTCTTTGGGAATCATCTGGTCTCGTAGTAACGCAGCCTCAACTTTACCGGATTCAATGATGGCATTGCCACGCTCCATGCGTTTTATGGTACCGGTTACCATGTATTCTTTGCGTTCTAGAAAATCATTCAGAATTTGTTCGCGCTCAGCATCACGTATTTTCTGAAATATGACCTGCTTTGCCGCCTGTGCACCAATACGGCCAAACTCTATAGGTTCCAACAGTTCTTCTATGAATTCTTCCAACTGGATTTCGGCATCACGTTGCAACGCCTCGCTTAAGGGGATTTGACGTGCGGGATCTTCGACGGTGTCGTCGGCTACTACTTGCCAACGACGGAAAGATTGATAGTTTCCAGTCTCGTGATCTATAGATACGCGTATGCCAGCGTCTTCACGAAAGCGCTTCTTTGTGGCCGATCCTAATGCCAATTCCAACGCATCAAAAACTACGTTCTTTTCGACATTCTTTTCGCGCGCTAGCGCGTCTACCAACAGTATAATTTCTCGGCTCATGTCACCTTCATCCAAATTCTCTGCTATTTATATTTTGGAACCAGGTGAGTTTTTTCAAGGTTTCTCAACTCAAAATTAAGCATTTTTTCGTCTACTTCCAACTTTAACACTCCACCACTCACTTCATGTAAAATACCAACGAAATTTCTTTGTCCCTGCAATGCTACACGCAACTTTAACTTGACCAATTTTCCCGTAAAACGGGTGAAATCAGAGGCTTTCCTTAATGGTCTATCCAGGCCAGGTGAGGATATCTCTAACCTATCATAAACAATATTTTCGACCGTAAGCAATCGGCTCAAATGATGACTTACGGAAACACAGTCATCTACACTAACACCGCTGGGCTTGTCAATGAATATTCTTAACAATTTCCCGCGTGCGGATCGTTCCACTTCAACTAGTTCATACCCCATGCCAGTTAGGGTTGAATCCAATAACTCATCCAGCTCCATAGCCTCGACAGAAACAAAAAATGGGCTAAATAGCCCACAAAAATTCCATGATATAGTAGCAAAAATTTGTAATTAATGAAATAGATATTTTGTGAACATTAAAATTCTTATTGGCAGCATATCTTTTTCTAAAATAGTTTTACAAGCATAGATGGAACCATAAGCAGAATCATAATACTTGTTTCCAATTTATTATTTTAATAGTGCAAATTTAATAAACGTTTCTCCATGTTGGATCTAAACGTAGGCTTGGTTCAACTGATGTAGGTGATACAATTTCTCGGCAGTCAACTTGATCTCAAAGGGAGAAATTTTCTGGAGGTATTCAGTGGCGACGATTGAATCAGTTTTGCATGAAACCCGTCTTTTCGCTCCAGACGGTACTTTTGCTAGCCAAGCTAACTTATCAAGTACTGAGGCCTATCATGCACTTTGCAGGGAAGCAGAAGAAGATTACTTGGGTTTCTGGGGCAAGCTTGCACAAGAGCACATTCTGTGGCACAAGCCCTTCACCCGAGTGCTAGATGAAAATAATTATCCCTTCTTTAAGTGGTTTGATGATGGTGAATTGAATGTTTCTTTCAACTGTCTCGATCGGCATCTCGAGTCCAATCCGGACAAAATTGCCATCATTTTTGAGGCAGACGACGGCAAGGTAACTCAGGCTACATATCGCGACCTTCATCTACGTGTATGTCAATTTGCCAACGGACTTAGATCGCTTAACATCAAAAAGGGTGATCGCCTTATTATTTACCTGCCTATGAGTATTGAGGCGGTGGTGGCGATGCAAGCTTGCGCTCGTATTGGAGCAATTCATTCGGTGGTGTTTGGTGGTTTCTCGGCCAAAAGCCTGCACGAACGTATAGTCGATACCGCTGCAGTAGCCGTCATTACTGCAGACGAACAAAAGCGTGGCGGTAAAGGAATCTTCCTGAAATCGGTAGTAGATACGGCGATCGACATGGGGGGTGCCGACTCAATCAAGTCTGTGGTGGTATACCAGCGTACTGGCAAAAACATACAGTGGCATACCTCGCGCGATGTTTGGTGGCACGATCTTGTTATTAATAAATCTGACTACTGTGAGCCTGAATGGGTTAACGCCGAGCATCCCCTGTTTATTCTCTATACCTCCGGTTCAACTGGCAAGCCCAAGGGCATACAACATTCTTCTGCCGGTTATTTACTGGGTACGATGGTGAGTATGAAGTGGATTTTTGATCATACACCAACCGACATTTTCTGGTGTACTGCTGACGTGGGCTGGATTACCGGTCACAGTTATGTTGCCTATGGTCCGCTGGCAATGGGTGCTACTCAAATCGTGTTTGAGGGTATTCCCACCTACCCCGACGCGGGGCGTTTTTGGAAAATAATTCAGGATCACCAAGTTACCACTTTCTACACCGCACCAACGGTGATTCGCTCACTAATTAAGTTAGGCCCGGAATTGCCTAGGCAATATGACCTCTCCTCGCTACGCTTGCTGGGCTCTGTAGGTGAGCCGATCAACCCAGAATCCTGGATGTGGTATTACAAGGCAGTTGGTCAGTCTCGCTGTCCCATTGTGGATACCTGGTGGCAGACTGAAACAGGTTGTCACATGATTGCTCCAGTACCGGGTGTGGTACCACTCAAACCCGGTTCCTGCACTTTTCCACTACCCGGCATTATGGCGGCAATTGTGGATGAGGTTGGCCATGAGTTAGAAAATGGAAAAGGTGGGCTCCTGGTCATCAAACGCCCTTTTCCTTCACTGGCACGCACTATCTGGGGCGACCCAGAGCGCTTCAAGAAGACCTATTTCCCCGAGGGTCTTGGAAGCAAATATTATCTATCCGGCGATTCTGCAAACCGCGATCTGGACGGTTATTTTTGGATTATGGGACGTATTGATGATGTGTTGAATATCTCCGGCCACCGTTTGGGTACCATGGAGATCGAGTCAGCACTAGTGGCTAATCCGTTAGTTGCGGAAGCTGCGGTAGTTGGTAAACCTCACGAGATCAAAGGTGAAGTAGTAGTTGCATTCGTAGTGCTGAAAGGCTCGCGTCCTCAAGAAGATGATATTAAGAAAATCGCCGCCGAATTACGTAACTGGGTATCGAAAGAAATCGGTCCGATCGCAAAGCCTGAAGAGATACGCTTTGGTGACAATCTGCCCAAAACTCGTTCTGGAAAAATTATGCGTCGTTTATTACGTGCTATAGCTAGGGGAGAGGAAATTACTCAGGATGTTTCCACTCTGGAGAACCCAGCAATACTTGAACAGTTGAAGCAATCAACAACATAAGCTAACAGACAAACACCGATACCACGCGGACACAGGTTTTCTATCTTTCAGCAGCGCCCATGACCCTACCCCATATTACCGATTACGATCATGGCATCAGCGCTATCGACGCAGAATATTATCGTCCAAGATTCGCAGCGATTCACCTGATTGTTGAGGGCGACACGGCAGCATTAGTGGACACAGGAACCTCATTTTCCGTTCCTGGAGTGATGGAAACATTATGCCAAAGAAATCTTGCACCTGAGAGTGTTGCCTATGTGTTTCTTACTCACGTACATCTTGATCATGCTGGCGGCGCTGGAGAATTTATGCATCGTTTTCCCAATGCTAAATTAGTCGTACACCCGCGTGGTGCGCGTCACATGGTCGACCCTACTAGACTCATTGAAAGCGCTATGGCGGTTTATGGTGAAGCAGAGTTTAGGCACATGTACGGCGAGATTCGTCCGGTGGAAGCAAGTCGTATTATTGAGGCATCAGACAGATTCAGCGTTGAACTGAATGGCAGATTGCTGTTGTTTCTTGATACGCCAGGCCACGCGCGTCACCACTACTGCATATTCGACGAACAAAGCCGATCATTTTTCACTGGTGATACTTTTGGTATCTCCTATCGGGAATTCGATGTGGACGGAATGGAGTTCGTTTTTCCGACCACCACACCGGTGCAATTTGACCCAGTTGCAGCTCATATTTCTCTAGACAGACTCATGAGTTATAACCCACTGTACGCCTTTCTTACCCATTACTCTCGTATCGGAAATTTGATTCGCCATGCCAGCGTGTTGCATGATTTAATTGATGCTTATGTAACAATAGCTAGGAAGAATCGCAATCACGCAACCGGCAGACATGTTTTGTTGGCAAGAGAGCTTGGAGAACTGCTTTTACAACGGATAACAGTTCATGGATGCACATTGCCGCAGGAAAAAATTTATGACTTGTTGAGTATGGATATCGACCTCAATGCTCGAGGCCTGGAAAGCTGGCTCGAATTACCTAGTAAGCAATAGTTGAGAAAGCGGGTTCGATGGTGCTACCCGCGTGAATAATTTTAAAATTACGAAAACTTGAAGGCTTTTCCGAGTGCATGCATATAGAGGCACTGCAAGGTAGTCCTTGCGCGCGCATACATTTTGGTAACATCTTGAAAAGTTGCCAGAAAGTTTGTTCTAGTTTATCCTTTGCTCCCTAGTTGATTTTGCGCTGCCGGATTCCTTCAAGGAGAGGTGGCCGAGTGGTTTAAGGTACACGCTTGGAAAGCGTGCGTATGGCTTCAACCGTACCGCGGGTTCGAATCCCGCTCTCTCCGCCATTTATTACATACAACTTTTTGATTATAAATTGTTTATTGTATAAACATTACTGTTGTTCTTACCGCTGTTCTTACCTCTAATCTTTGTTTGGTTAGCGGGAAACTTTGGTATCTCATACACCGCATAAAATGTACAGAAGTCCTCTCTATGAAATATAGTGAAGGCTCCGACGAAAATAGAAAAACGAACGTCAACTTTATTGTTGAACGGTGGAAGCAGCTTTACGAACTCGAAACTGAACGGGCTGCCGAGAGAATCAAGTATTTGTTGTTTGTAAATGCGGGCGCTACTGTAGCTATGCTTGCTTTTCTTGGTTCGGTAGAAGCTATTCGCTACATGCTCTGGCCAAAAGTGATGTTAGGATTTTTTGTGCTTGGGGTTATATTGGTTGGTCTTCTACATATTTACAGAGAAAATAGAGTGGCTAGTTTATTTGAAGAATGGCAAAAAGGTACGGCAGAATATTACAAGGAAACGAAAGATTTTAGCGACTTAATTAATGAAGACACAACAAGATCCGGTGCTCCAAGACCAAAATTTACGTCGCATCTATTGGGCTATCTCTCATTTGCATGTTTCGTAATAGGTACCCTAATAGGAATGTGTAACTTTTACACTCTAACAAGCTAGGAAATCCGATGACAATAAAGAAAAAAGCACCAGCCAGAAAAAAAGGAGTCGCTAAGAAAAAAGCACCAGCCAGAAAAAAAGTAGCAGCTAATAAAAGCTTAGGAACAACGTTCGTCGTGCCGAACATACCACCACCTCCACCAAATCCGAAAAAGAAATAAAATTAAAATCAGCTTTTGGCACAAAGCAGACGTTCTCTAATATCCGCTTTTTTATCTGCTTGTTTTCCCTTAGTTTTATTTATTGAAGTGGCAACCGTTGCCACTCGGTAAGCTGATAACGCCACATAGCTAAATGTAGCGTGTAGATAATGGTAAGGTTTTGACATGGCTCAATGCTATGTCATGACAGGGCGTCATACAAGAAGATGACAGCGTACACTAATCTATCACTTCGCCTGCTATCAACTTGGCATCCAAGTCCAATCCTAACTTCTTGTATTTGTTCACCACGAAAATCCGCAACTCCTCATCACTCTTGCCGGAATGGTGGCTTACTGATACCTCGGTCTTATCCATAAACATGCCTAGTTCCTTGCCTAACAGCATCAACGCTTGGTTACTGGCAGAGATGTTAGCTTGATACAATCCTGTCGGCTCGCCGTTCTTTAACACTGGCACAGCAGCTTTGGCAATCATGGCGTTGTCCAGTAATTCTCTCATTATTTTTTCCTTGTTAATTTGAAGTTCCTTCATAGCTTTCACTCGCGCTATAGTGGCCACCATTTCACGTTCAGCTAGAATCTCGTCACGACGTTCGAATATGTATGGACGTTCCTTGATTAAGCTGCTAGCTGATGCCCTTGCACTGCTTGGAGAGAAACCAGCAGCAATATAGGCTTTCTGCTGTGTTAGTCCATCCGCTAACCCTGCAGCAAATATTTCATATCTTGCATTCTTAAGTACGGTCATTAGTCATCCTTCTGCAATATTTCGTTGCCTAGTCTTTCTCTGGTAAGAGCAAGCTGATCTGTGCAGATGTATCAACCATCCTCCAATTTTCAATCTGCCAACCTAAAGGTTGGGGATAGTGCACCATGTCAAACACCCATTGTCTAGATGACTCGGTGCTTGGTGGTAGCAGTGGAAGCCGCCTGCGTTGTGATGGCTCTGCGATTCCTTCCTTCCAGCCAATGCTTTCTTTAGCAGGAACACCACGTGGTTCATGATGTAGGCATTCTTCAGTGCAATATCCAGACACACGATATGGCAAGAATTCCACCTCTAAATAACGCGCACCACACCCTTTGCATACTTGATAGCTCAAGGTCATTATGGCGCCGCCGCCTCTAGTGCAGTTCTTTCGGTATGCCACTGCTTCCTACCTTACCGACAATGCGCTTTCTTATCCTTGTTGGTTTGTTAGAGGAGAGTGGTAGTAATACATCGTTTCCATTGGTCGGAGGTTCAAGTCCTCCCAGGTCCACAATTTTATCGTTATATATCAATTACTTAACTGTTGTTAGTCTGACCCTCTATGAGGGTTTTTTGGATCCCCATAAAGATATAGTCCACCTCCACTCTGAATATCCGTGTCAAACGGGTTCAAATGGACTCTACTGTGATAACAATCCATCGATAGTATCCCCATAGATATGGTCTGGACTCTCTGGTGTTGTCTTTATGGACCTTATGGAAGATGGTTAGTACAAGGGGAGTCTCGATCAAATAAATTTCCCCCGAACCTCCTGTTATGCCCCAATCCTCGAATTAATATCCTGAATAAGATCCCCAGGTTTATATTTCTCAGAATGTTTTTTCCCTTTCTGCTTATCTTTGATTCCCTTAACCACCCGATATTCGACTACGAAGACATGCTCGCCCCGTTTCTCGTCATAGTATTGCTCTAATTTCTTAACCGATGAGTCCTTGTTCGACTCAAATCCGAATACATCATCTAGTTTTATTAATAATTTGTTCCACTTGTTCATTGTCCACCTCCTTTATAAGTATTTATAAAAGTTGGATTCCAATGGAATTACGGTGGGTGCCTTACCAGAACTCTACCAGTTTGGGACTTAATAGTGCCTACAACACCAATGACGGGGGTTTCCCAGACTGTACTAAGAGATATGTAAGGTGTGGGTATGGCGGGGGGGGGTTGAGTGACGAACTTGAAGTACAGCAAACAGCACAAGGCTATGCGCACGAACAGTTGGTAGCAGCGCTGCTTGAGGTCCTTACGCGCAGCACCAATGAGCAGGAATTTACACAAAATTGGGTGCGTATCGCCGCAAATATCGACCTGCTGTTCGACACTCCGGAATCTATAGACCAACTCAAGCAAACCCTGCTGCAGCTAGCCGTACAAGGCAAGCTAGTGCCGCAGGATCCCAACGACGAACCGGTCAGTGTATTGCTCAAGCGCATACATGCTGAAAAAGCCAAACTGATTGCAGAGGGGAAGAGCAAAAAAGATAAACCACTTCCGCAGATTAGTGATGATGAAAAATCGTTTGATCTGCCGAATGGATGGGAGTGGGTACGACTCAATGAAATCATCAATCCATTAAAGAGTATTAGTTATGGGGTATTAGTTCCAGGTCCCGATGTTGTCTCAGGTGTTCCATTCGTACGGCTTGGTGATTTATCTATTACTGACCCTCCAGTATTACCTGAAAAATCGATATCTCCGCAGGTAGGCGCCAAGTATGTAAGAACGAGACTTGATGGTGGTGAGATATTAATGGGAGTTGTAGGTAGCATTGGAAAACTTGGGATAGCACCATCATCTTGGAAAGGTGCAAAGTACATATTAGTTATTAAATGCACTTGTACGCTGAATGTCTTTTTTGGTACAAATCGGACATTTAAAGACAAATTCTAGCCTTAATCTTTTCCCCTATTATCCGATACAAACATTAATTTAACACTCTGACTTTTGGAGGGGAAAATGAAACCCTATTTATTCTTATCTTGTTTGTTATTGAGTGGTTGCGTAGCCACACCACCGTGGACCACGGGCGGGCATATCTACAAGGATCATTATGCTAAAAAGCATTATAAAGGACATTGTCCTCCTGGCTTGTCCAAGAAGGGCTGTATCCCTCCGGGGCAAGCAAAGAAATGGATAAGAGGTTATCCATTGGCGCGAGGCGTAATTTTTCATGATTTGTCCCCCAGAATGGTTAGATACTTGGGAAGACCTCCGGCTGGGCACCGCTATGTACGTGTTGCTCAGGACATTCTAATGATTGCGATTGGAACAGGTATAGTTGTTGACGCAGTCTACGATCTAAACAATATGTAGTACTTTGAATTTAGGGCGCACATACATTTACCATGGAAATCGATGCGAGAAAAATCTTAAGCCAGGCGCAGTTACCGTAAAGTTAAAAAACCGTAAACGTTTCATAACCACAATAAAATCGAAGCCCGGCCAAGTGCTGGGTTTTTTATGCGTATATGAATGTCCGCTTCTAGCACAAAGCAGACGTCGGTGATTGACTGTTTTCGACCCAATGCGATTATTCAAAAGCACCTATTTAATTAAGTTGTAAGTCATCTATAGCCTACTAGTAACCACTCTCCTGCTATATTGGTAGTTAACAACACAGAGTTTTTTTTGGGGGGGGAAGAGGGGGTAATGACATGAAAAAATGGATTTTATGTATAGTCACCATATTGTTGCTATGTAGTAGTGTGACCAAAACAGATGATCTTGAAAGTGCAATAGAGGCATATAAGAAAAATAACTATGCTCAAGCCCTAGAATTACTCTACCCGTTAGTTGCTCAAGGGATTACAGATGCGCAAAATATATTGGTTGGCTGTATGAAGAAGGCAAAGGTGTAATCCAGGACTATAGGGAAGCAATGAAATGGTATCGTTTGGCTGCAGCATATGAGAATGCAGAGTCGCAAGTTGCCCTTGGTCTGATGTATGTCAAGGATTAGGGTGTAACTTGTGATTATGATAGACGAGATGCAATAGACGAAATCATCACCAACTAATGGTAAACCTACGAAGAATTTTATCAAAGTATTGATGCTGAACCCGATAAGGGCACTGCATTTGAAGTCTTTGTTAGATGGTTTTTAAAGAATGATCCGGAGTGGTCAACTCAGGTTGATGAAGTATGGTTATGGGATGATTATCCAGACAGATGGGGAAAAGACTTAGGGATAGATTTAATTTTCAGACATAAGAACGGTCAAATTTGGTCGGTACAAGCAAAATGCTACTCGCCTGAGTATGACATTAAGAAGACGGATGTTGATTCGTTCATCAGTGAATCAAGTTCAAAGCATATCGATAAGAAACTCCTAATCGCAACTACAGATAAGATAAGTACAAATGCAAAAGGAGCGCTGATGAGAAATGACACAGTAAGTTATCTAAAATCTGATTTTGAAAATTCAGATATTGTATTTCCCGCAAATATAAGAAAATTAAATAAAGTGAAAGGAAAAGAGAAACCGAAACCAGCAGAGAAATATGAATATCAAGCAGAAGCAATCAACAATATTGTTAAGCATCTAAAGAAAAATGATAGATGCCAGCTATTAATGGCCTGTGGTACAGGCAAATCATATATATCTCTCTGGATAAAAGAAAAATTAAAGTCAAAAAGAACACTTGTTCTTGTTCCCTTACTTAGTCTGCTTTCGCAATTACTCAAGTATTGGACTTCGCATATTTGCTTCTGAAAATCTTTTTCGCCAAAATTGGGAAAAGGAAAAGGGGGGTGGGTGTACCGAGCTTGTGGGGGAGTAGCGCAATCCAAGACTAGGCATGAATAAAAACTTTGTTCCTATTCTTAGAAGGTGCTTATTGTGGGCATCTTCTGGAGATATTCTGCTTGATGGCAAACAAGATGTATATGAGGTTACCGAATGTCTGAGACCCATGGTACAGCAGGGAAAATGAATTCCGGCTGGCAGTTCTGGATTGACCGCGGCGGGACGTTCACCGATTTCGTGGCCCAGGCGCCGGACGGAAAACTGACGACCCTCAAGCTATTGTCGGAAAATCCGGAACGCTATGAGGACGCGTCGATCCAGGGCATTCGCGAACTGCTCGGCCTGGCCGACGACGCCGCGATCCCGGTAGAGGCCATCGACACGGTCAAGATGGGCACCACGGTCGCGACCAATGCGCTGTTGGAGCGCAAGGGTGACCGTACCGTGCTGGTCATCAGCAAGGGATTCCGAGACGCGCTCAGAATTGGTTATCAGAACCGGCCGCATCTTTTCGCCCGGCACATCGTATTGCCCGAGCTTCTCTATGAGCGGGTCATCGAAGTCGAGGAGCGCTTGTCGGCCAATGGTGTCGTGTTGATCGATCTCAATCTGGACGATGCCCGCGAAGGCCTCGAGGCGGCCTTCAAAGACGGTATTGAATCGGCGGCAATCGTGTTTATGCATGGCTATCGCCATCACGGCCATGAGATCGCAGTCGCCGAGCTGGCGCGCGAGATCGGCTTCAGCCAGGTTTCGGTCTCCCATGAGGTCAGCCCGTTGATGAAGCTCGTTGGACGCGGTGATACCACGGTGGTCGATGCCTATGTCTCGCCGATCCTCAGACGCTACGTGGATTTGATCTCGTCCAATTTGGGCGAGGCGCGGTTGCTGTTCATGCAGTCCAACGGCGGGCTCGCCGACGCGCGTTACTTCCGCGGCAAGGATTCGATCCTGTCCGGTCCAGCGGGCGGCGTTGTCGGTGCGGTCCGCACCGCGGCCATGGCGGGCTACGACAAGATCATCTCATTCGACATGGGCGGCACCTCGACCGATGTAGCGCATTTCGACGGTGAGTACGAGCGCACCTTCGAGACATTGGTCGCGGGCGTCCGCATGCGCGCACCAATGATGAAGATCCACACAGTTGCGTCCGGCGGCGGTTCGATCCTTCATTTCGACGGTACGCGCTACCGGGTTGGCCCAGATTCTGCTGGCGCAAATCCAGGACCGGTATGCTATCGCCGGGGCGGTGAGCTCTGCGTTACCGACGCCAATGTGGTGGTCGGGAAGATCCGTGCGGAGTTTTTCCCGCGCGTCTTTGGCGCCAATGGCGATAAGCCTTTGGACGAGGCAGCCGTGCACGAAAAATTTGCGGCACTGGTTGCCGAGATTGAGCGTGAGACCGGCGATAAGCGAACCCCCGTCGAGGCCGCCGAGGGTTTTCTGATGATCGCGGTCGAGAACATGGCCAAGGCGATCAAGGAAATTTCAATCCAGCGCGGCCACGATGTCACCGAATACACGCTCAACAGCTTCGGCGGAGCCGGCGGTCAACACGCCTGTCTGGTCGCCGATGCGCTTGGCATAACGCGGGTGTTCATTCATCCATTCGCCGGTGTCCTGTCGGCCTATGGCATGGGGCTCGCCGATCTCCGGGTCATGCGCGAACGCGCGGTTGAGGCGACCCTCGACGACCAAATGATCGCGGATCTGAGGAAAACCTTTGCTAAAATGGAATCAGATGGCCGCGCTGAAATGACGCGCCAGGGTGGCGAGGAAGACCGCACCACTGTCCTCCACAAAGTGCATCTGCGGTATGAAGGTACGGATTCGGCTTTGATCGTCGACTTCGCCGAACCTGCGGCGATGGTTAAAGAATTCGAGAAAGCCCATCATCAGCAATACGGTTTTATCGCACCCGAAAAGAGCCATATCGTCGAGGCGATCAACGTCGAGGTCATCTCGGGCGGTACCGAAGTCGCCGACCCAGAGATCGAGATGGGCTCAAGCGATCCGCCGGTGCCGCTGTCCGAGGTCGAAACCTACATGGCCGGTGCATCACATCAAACGAAGGTCTATGACCGCGAGGCGATGCAACCGGGCTGCCGCATCATTGGTCCCGCTATCATCAAGGAGGTGCTCGCGACCACCATCGTGGAACCTGGCTGGGGCGCCGAGGTTAATAACCGCAACCAGCTCGTGCTGAACCGCATCGAGGCGCGTGTTAGCCAGACCTCTATCGGAACCAAAGCCGACCCAGTGATGCTTGAGGTGTTCAACAATTTGTTCATGTCGATCGCCGAGCAGATGGGCGTAGTGCTGAAAAACACGTCCTACTCGGTCAACATCAAAGAGCGGCTCGACTTCTCCTGCGCGGTGTTCGCCGCCGACAGCAGTCTGGTTGCAAACGCGCCGCACATCCCGGTGCATCTGGGCTCCATGAGCGAGAGCGTCAAAACGATCGTCGAGCAGCGCGGCGACACCATCGTGCCGGGCGACGTGTTTATGCTGAATACGCCCTATAACGGCGGAACCCATCTGCCCGACGTCACCGTCATCACGCCGGTGTTCGACGAGGCCGGCAAGAATATCCTGTTTTATGTCGCTTCACGCGGCCATCACGCCGAGATTGGCGGCATTACCCCCGGCTCGGTGCCGCCGAATTCCACCCATATCGACGAGGAAGGCGTATTGATCGATAATTTCCAGCTCGTTGCCGGCGGCAGGCTTCTGGAGGCTGAGACCGAGAAACTGTTCACCACCGCGCCCTATCCGACGCGCAACTTCCGGCACAATTTGGCCGATCTCAAGGCTCATATTGCGGGCAACGAGAAAGGCGTCCAGGAATTGCGCAAGATGATTAAGCATTTTGGGCTCGATATGGTGCATGCCTATATGAAGCACGTCCAGGACAATGCCGAGGAATGCGTCCGGCGCATCCTCGGCGTTCTCACCGACGGGTCCTATGAATATGAGATGGATTCGGGCGCGAAGATCTGCGTCGACATCAAGGTTGACCGCGAGGCGCGCGAGGCGACCATCGATTTCACCGGTACCACGCCACAGCAGAACTCCAACTTCAACGCGCCATCGTCGGTCTGCATGGCCGCCGTGCTTTACGTGTTTCGGCTCATGATCGATGATGAGATTCCGCTCAACGCTGGCTGCCTGAAGCCGCTCAAGGTCATCATTCCCAAGGGCTGCATGCTGGCGCCGGAATATCCGGCCGCCGTGGTCGCGGGCACTGTAGAAACCAGCCAGGCCGTGACCAATACCTTGATCGGCGCACTCGGCTTCATGGCGGCGGGGCAGGGGACCATGAACAACTTCACTTTCGGCAACAACGCCGGTTACCAAAGCTATGAAACCATCTGCGGCGGCTCCGGTGCCGGGCCAGATTATGACGGCACAAGCGCGATCCACACTCACATGACCAACACGCTTGCTACAGACCCGGAAATCCTGGAGTGGCGTTTTCCCGTGGTGTTGGAATCCTTCTCGATCCGCCAGGGCTCGGGTGGAGCCGGCAAGCACCCGGGCGGCCACGGCATCATCCGCCGGCTGCGCTTCCAGGAAACCATGAACGCAGCCGTGGTCTCAGGTCATCGCCGCGTGCCGCCCTTCGGCATGGCCGGCGGCGAACCGGGCAAGTGCGGCCACAACTACGTCGAACGCACCGACGGCACGGTCGACGAGCTAACCGGCACCGACGGCACCGTGATGAATCCGGGCGATGTATTCGTGATCGAAAGCCCCGGCGGCGGCGGCTACGGCAAGGCTTGATCAACGGTTCTTGGATTTAGGCACTACGGACTTCCTGGAGAAATTTATCGACCGCGGCGCGCAAATAGTCCGACGAAATACTATGTGTGTATGCACTAAAGGGTTTTAGTAACCATAGTATGCATTTAAATCTTCATCCTAGGAAATACCCTTTGTGTCGCAATAAGAACCCACCAAAACGGGTTAAGTAGCTACTAGCGAGTATCTTCTTTCGATCTAAGGTGGACGCTCCATTACCTCTAATATGACTATGTCATGGGACACTGGTGGGACACTTACAGATAAATAACCAGCAAAAATGGCAATACACCACAATAAACAGAGCAGATTAAGTATTGATTGAATTGCTTTAGTTTGTTGCTACGTGTTGTAGTTTGTTGACTATAACTGATTTGTAATCAGGAGGCCAGAGTTCGATTCTTGGTTCCGGCATCATTATAACAAAGACTTAGGTTTAACCTCCTAGGTTTTTTTCTTTTCATTATTACCCTATTGCTACCTTACGAGCGAATAAAGCATTAAAACCGTCAAATAATCTCGGCCTTTTAGCAACGTTGTAACATCGTAATACCGCTTTACCCAATACGCCAGAATTTAACCTAT
>SMVB01414639.1_pt1 | contig 15437 bp, 16 predicted proteins | sample 2456461 | NCBI WGS metagenome assembly SMVB01 (sample SAMN11095934, study PRJNA526329) | marine sediment metagenome | biome: Marine sediment; feature: Surficial sediment; material: Deep marine sediment; isolation source: Hadal surficial sediment | place: Pacific Ocean | collected 2014-05 | depth... | reverse complement strand
GCGCCTGCCTGGCGTCCGGAAAGTACGCCGATATCATCCTCGCCGACACCGGCGACGGCACCGCGGTGGGCGTCGACGGCACCCCGGCGATCTTCATCAACGGCCGCCCGTTGCCCGGAGGCGCTGTGCCCTTCGAGATGGTGGCCGAGATGATCGAGGACGAGCTCGCGCGGCTGCGTCGTTGACTCGCGCGGCTACGCCTTGAAATGAGAGCCGCGCCGTACTCAACCGTGGGCATCAACGGCGCCGATTGGCAAACGGGCGCGGCGTCCACCGGCTGCCGCCGCCTGAGTCCTCACTAGCAAAGAAAAGGCGGAGGGGGTGGGATTCGAACCCACGTCCCGGGGTTATAGCCCGAGAACCCGATTTCGAGTCGGGCGCGGTACGGCCAGGCTTCGCTACCCCTCCAGAACCTAGAAACGCTTTTGAATCAAAGAGTTGCGGCTTTTTTACTATTCGCTGCGTTCGCCGACCTGGGCACGTTGTGTGGGCGCGTGTGTGGGCGCGAACTCTGAAATCTTACCAGGGGCTCCGACTCTCGGCATCTTCTCAACGGCGGTTTGCTTGCTCGCGTGCAGGAGCCTGATAGAGATGGTTCCGAGCCAGGGGCAGTACTCGCCTCAGCCTAGCCCTACCCCGTCCCCTGTCGCTCCGTCGCGAGCGCCAGCGCGCGCCGGCTGATCGACGCCGGTATTCGCCATTGAACACGGCCTTCCTTGTCGTAGATACGGACGATAAGTTCGGCTTCGGCTGTGCCTTCTGGCAGCGTAGCTGATCCGTCCGCGTGCAGAAGCGGAAACACGACCCAAAACACGTCGTAGTCGTACTCTCGCGGTAGGCCGCTGCTCAGCGCCTTCACGCGCCGAAGGTTGCGGTTGCTCTGTCCACGAACCGGACGCTCCACCTGGCCGCCGGGGTGCTTTGGCTGAAGCAGAGCAATCCAGTCAAGAGGGATCACACCAGAGCCCTCTCTCGGGTCGATCTCGACCATGACTACCGTATCGCCGGCGGACTCAGCCTCAGCAACCAAAGCCCGCGTTTCGTCGTCCGCGCGCATGCTCCTGACGACAGTGACGGCACGTTCCTCGCTCCAGGACAAATACGCATCGTGCTGGGTTGTCGTCGATTGACGGAGTTCCGCGAGGTGCGGGGTGACGCAGAGAATCGCACCCGCAGCTATGGTGCGGGTGAGCATCATTGCGGCAAGCGCCTCGCCATGATGCTCACGAGTTCGTTACCTCCAAAGGTGGTGCTGGCAACCGTCAGGCCAACGAACTCGAAGCCCGCAGCACCTGCCTCCAGAAGCTCCTCCTGCATCGTGCCGGTCCTGCTTGTCGCCAAAAGCTTGATCTCGTATCGCACGGGCTCGAATTCAACGTCCCGCTCCACGATCAGCACGATCTCCCTGCCTCCAAAAGTGCTCGTAAATACGGTCTGGCCAACATAGGTATAACCAGCGTCGGCCGCCTCCTGCGCCTCATTCTGCATGGTGCCCGTCCGATTCGCCGCCAGCAGCTTGTACTGATACCGTCCGGGCTCGCCGCCGTCTGATCTCGAAAGCACTGCAACAACTTCGCTCCCCCCCCAGGAAGTGTCGCCACCCATGACACCCTGAAACCGAAAGCCGGCATCCGCGGCTTCGTTTAGCTCCTCTTCGAGAGTCGAGGTTTTCTTCGTCGCAAGCAGCCTGTATTCGAAGACCGGGGTGGGCGATTGTAGGCTCACCTTGGACACGCTCTCGGCGCGAATCAGAGGAGCGAGGACGAACGCCGCAAGCACAACCAAGGACCCTGCGAGAAGTTTGCGCATCTTACGAGTGCCTCCAAACGTGGGGAGCGGATGGACGGCCTCAGGCTAGCTTGGATTCAGAACAAAATGTAGGGGGAAAGCCGTACGCTCGGGCCGTCCCTCCCAGCCCCGCTCGTCGCCTGCGAGGTGGCAACAACGTCCACCATCACGATCGACGTTCCGAACGTTCTATTCCTGTTCCACGGGCAGCGGCTCGCCGTCATCTCCCGCCGGCTTGGCGGCGTTGACGTGGTCCATGATCCCGCGTGCTAGCAGGTAGGCGCCGAGCGCCAGCGGGAAGACCGGCCACCAGTCATCGAGCCAGGCGAGCGGGACGTCGAACAGCGTGTTCGATAGCGCGATGGCGCCGAAACCGAGCAGGACCGCGCCGGCGACGATCGAGCCGCCCATCTGCGGCAGGCGGACGTCCTGGGGCATCTCGATTTCTTCGCCACCGGTGATGGCGTAGTTGTAGAGCGCCGCCATGCGGCCGGCGTCGATCATCGCGAACATCCAGGTGAACATGATCGTCCACACCAGTACGGCGGTAGCGCTGCCGCTGACCTCGGCCCCCGTCATGAAGAGCCCGATCATCACCGCGCCGATCATCAAGCCGCGGATGTAGAAGCCGGTGTAGATCTGCCCGAGGCCGGGAAAGACCATCGACAGAAACACCGACGAGCGCGGCGACTTGTAGCGCGGGTCGAAATCGCCGACTGGGCGTCGAACCCATTCCGAGGGTGGGCCGGCCGCCGCTTGGGTGTGTTGGTCTGCTCGGCCAGGGTCTCTGGGCTCGTGGGGTTGGTCTGCCCCGACAGAATCTCTGGGCTCGTGGGGTTGGTCTGCCCCGACAGAATCTCTCGCCTCGCCGGCGTACTCTGCCGCGCCGGGGCTCTCCTGCGTGCTCGCTTCGTTCATGGGTTCCTCCTCGAGGGGTCAGGTTCGGTTTCGCTTGATGGATCGATCTCGCAGTCGAATCCGGCGCACCAGAGGGCGCGTCCGTTGTCGACCGTCGTTTCCATACCGATTCTCCACATCTCGCTGCCGCGCGTTCGCGCCGTCGACCAGATGCCGGTTACCAGGCCCGCGACGCTCTCACCCGCTGACGCGACGACCGGCTCGACGCGCTCGTTGACCGATTGCAGCGCCGGCTCGATCCGCTCCTCGCGGATCTCGCTGAGCAGCTCGGCGGGCGAGATCGATAGCGACCACGCCGGCGTTCCGACGAGCAGGATCAGCGCCAGCGCGCCGATGTAGGCGCCCTCGAACGCCAGGCGCGGCCGACGGAGAAGGGCCTCCCATGTCGCCGCCAGGCGATCGATCGCCTGAACGGGTCGTGGTGCCGAGAAGGGTGTCGCTCCTTCGGTGGCCGATGATGCCGCCATCGCTCTTAGTGTTGCCGCAGCCTCTCCTGCCGCCGCTCCCGTCGTCGCCGCCAGCACATCGGCGACGAACGCGGCGTCCGGCTGCAGTTGGGCCAATCCCGGGAGCTCTCGATCGAGCCGCTCGAAGGTCCGCGCCCAGCCGGGCGAGGTCGCGATCAGGATGGATTCGAGCAGATCCTCGGGCGCCGCCGCTTCGCGTACCGGGACTTCCGTCGACATGAGCCGCTCGAGGGCGGCGCAACGGGCGCAGCCGGCGGCGTGGATGCGGCGTGGTTCCTCGTCGGGTGCGGCCAGCGGGCCGTCGAGCGACGCGAACATGAGCTCTTCGAAGCGGGCGCAGTCCATGGTTCAGGCTCCGAAGCCGGGGTCGAGCGCGAGAATGCGGCGGGCGAGCTCGAGCCGTGCCCGGTGCGATCGTGTTTTCACCGTTCCGAGCGGCAGCGAGAGTGCGGCGGCGATCTCGGACTGCTTCAGGCCCTGGATGTCCTTGAGCATGATGATCTCGCGGTTGATTTCGGTCATGTGGTCAAGCGCCTGGTACAGGAGTCCGCGGCGCTCTTGTGCCAGCGCTGTGGCTTCCGGACCGGCTTCGCGGCCGCGGGTCTCGAGCTGATCGTCAAGGGGTGCTCCGTCGAGCGCCGGGCGGACCTTGAGCTGCCGCAAGCGGTCGAAGCAGCAGTTGCGCGTGATCGTGACGATCCAGGCGACGAACGAATCGCCCTGGAAGCTGTCCAGCCCCCGGTACACGCGAATGAATGATTCCTGCGCCACGTCCCGCGCCTCCTCACGGTTGCCGAGATAGTGATAAGCGAGCGCGAACACCCGCCCCTGGTGGCGGCGCACCAGTGCCTCCCAGGCGAGCTCGTCGCCTTGCCGGCACCGTTCAACCAGCGCTCCCAGGTCCACTCGGGTCCCTTCCTACAGGCCGGCGGGCCCGAATGCAGTGAGCACGAGGCCCCACCGACCTGGTTCACACCTAATAACGCAGACGAGAGTGAAAAGGTTCGATGTCGGCCGCCGTCCCGTCGGCTTCTGCTAACGGAGAGGAAGACGATTCATCAGCAACGGCGTACGGAGTGGGTTGGGAGCTGCTGGCTCATGCATACAGCAACTCATGATCGCGGCGCTGCATCGAGGCTCAGCTTGCGAAGCCGTCGCCGCTTGCGGCCCACCGGCACGCGCTCTCTGAGCCCGTCGAACCAGTTGATGATCATGATGATGCCATTGTCTTCGCCTCGATCCGTGCGCTCGAACGCATCTGCCACCGGCTTTGGCATCAAGAAGCGTTGGCCATCCGCCGACACTAGAAAAATGTGCGACGGGGCGATGAAGTCCGGTGAGATGGCGTATTCGGGCGTGCCGAACTCGACTTCGGCGCCCCGGCGCTCGACCGAGACCACCATCAACCGGTTGGCGTTTTCGACATCGACGTAGAAGAGCTCGTTGCCATCGGGCGACCACCGGGGCCGTTTGCCGCACCCGCATATCGGACACTGGCACGCCACCACCGGAAAACGCCAGACGGTGACCGTCGCACTGTAAAGGGTGCCGCAACGGCGAGACAAACCCGCCACCGTGTCGTTCACGCTTCCGCGGCTCTGTATACATCAATTTAGTGTAGATGTATGATCGTTATCACTATGGTTCGAACTCAGATTCAGCTGCCCGACGCCCTCTACGCCAACGCCAAGCAGGTGGCGCGACAGCACGAAATCTCGCTGGCCGAGCTCGTGCGCCGCGGCCTCGAGCACATGCTCACGCTCTATCCGATAGAGCGAAAACAGCTGCATGGCTGGACACTCCCGAGCACGCTGTCGCTCGGCGCGCCGCTGGCGCCACCCGAGGACTGGCGAGAGCTTGCCAACTCGCCTCCCGGAAGAGACCTGACGGAGACCAACGGGTGATCTCGATCGACACCAACATCCTGTTCTACAGCCTCAACCGGGACTGCCCCGAGCACGATCGAGCCCGCCGTTTCGTCACGGAATGCACCGAGCGGGCGGACATCGCCATCAGCGAGCTCGTTCTTCTCGAGCTCTATGTGTTGCTACGCAATCCGGCAATCGTCAGCCAACCGCTCGATGCAGCCGATGCGGTGGCTGCGTGCCGGCCTTTTCGAACTCACCCGCACTGGGCGCTGATCGAGAACGCCCCGATCATGTCGAGGGTCTGGACCGTCGCCGCGAATGCCGACCAACCGCGCCGCGCCGTGTTCGACGCCCGTATCGGCTACACCCTCCTGCATCACGGTGTCCGGCAACTCGCCACCCGCAACGTGAAGGACTTCAAGGGGCTCGGCTTCGAGCGCGTCTTCGATCCGCTTGTCGACGATCTCAACAGCTGACTGTACCTTTGATCATCGTAGCTGCGCCCGCACCTGCTGCACCATCGGATCGGTCGGATCGATCGACACACCGCGGGCGATGGCGTCGTTGGCCGCCGCCGACTCGCCTGGCGGGTCGGCTTGCCTCAGGCCCGGTGTAGATCGTCCAGTCGGCCGGCGAAGAGGTTGGCGATCGGTCGCGTCCGCTCGCCGCGCTCGAGCAGGATCTTGATCACGGCGGTCATCGGGGTGGCGAGGAGCATGCCGACGACCCCCCACAGCATCCCCCAGATCATCAAGGCCAGGAGGATCGTGACCGGGTGCAGATCGAGCTCGTCGCCCATGACCTTGGGCTCGACGATGTTGCCGATGATCAACTGCACGGCGCCGGGCAGCGCGATCGCCAGAACCATGGTCAGTAGGCTGATGTCGGGGCTGACCAGCACGACCGGCAGCGGCAGCAGCGTCGACACGATCGAGCCGATGCTCGGAATGAAGTTGAGCAGGAAGGCCATCAGCCCGAACGCCATCGCCAGCTCGATGCCCAGCACGCTGAGGATGATCCCGACCAGCAGGCCGGTGACCGCCGAGATGATGAACTTGAAGACGATGTATTTCTGCACCCTGTTCTTGACTTCACCCCAGGTGCCGCCGGACGGCGCCTGGTGGGCCGAGCCGCCGGCCAGAAGGAACATCAGGAAAATCAGCACGATCGCCCCCTGCGACACGAGGGAGACGATGGCGTTGGTGATGCTGATCGCCGCCGTGCTGATGGCGGTGAGCGCCAATCGGATGGCCTCGTCCGGATTCACGCCGAGATCCTGGAGCGGAAGGTTGGCGAGGGCGCCGTCGATCAGGCTGAGGACCTGCGCCTGATAGGCCGGGGCGTTGGCGGCCATCCGCGTCGCCGACGTCACCACCAGCATCCCGGCGAGGGTCAGCAGGGCGATCGCGAAGATCAGCGTCAGCAGCACCGCCGCCCACTTCGGCATCCGCAGCTTGGTGGTCGAGTACTCGATCAGCGGCGACAGCCCCACGGCGATGAACAGCGACAACACGAACGGCACCAGGACGCTCTGCAGCCACCAGAGCGTGACGCCGACCGCGACGGTCGCCAGGATGACCAGGCAGGTCGTCTGAATCCGTTGATCAGCCGTCTGCTCGCTCATCGGGAAGCATCGAACAGCACGCCGCCTTCGCCTTTCTCCGCGATCAGGGCGTCGATGTGGGCGGCCACCTTGTCGCGGCGGCGCAGGACCCATTCCACTTCCGACCGGGTGAGTGGCGGCGACATGACCGGCATCATCTCTTCCATGGTCAACGTCTTGAGGCGTGCGAATAGCTGGCGGCTGCACGCCTGGACGCCCTCGAGGTACTTGGTCTGGTCGTTGCGCAGGAAGGCGCGCGAGTGGTCGATGAGCCAGAAATTCCAGTCGCCATCCATCAGGATGTTACCGGTGTTGCGGTCGACGTTGCCGATCAGCGAGTCAAAGACCCGCATGTCCTGCGTTTGTCGCTGGAAGCGTCGGGCCGACGGCGGGTCGATCCCTTGGTCGATGCGGTCGGTCTCCATCAGGCTGCCTTCGAGCCAGATTTGCAGCGAAACCCGGTTGGCGCCGATGCGACGCAGCGTCACCGGTGGGACGTTGTTCAGGCCGAGCAAGCGCGCCAGCTCATAGGCGGCAACGTCGAAGACGAAGGCGTCGCGGAGGCGGGGATAAAAAACGCCATCAAAAGTCCGTCGGGTGAACGTCTCGTCGTAGTCGCGCAGCGCCGCCCGCATGCGGACACCGTCCTTGGCGAGTACGACGATGCGCGGATTCGTCACCCCCAACTCGATGTCCGCGACCGATTCGATGGCGGCCGTTCGCATGAACTCGATGATCTGCTCATCGCTCTGGAACGGCAGGGGATTGAGGTCCGGATCCTTCCAGACCGGGCCGGATTCGGCGCTCTGTAGCGCCGGTTGCTCGGCCGCCAGGCCGGGCGGCACCGCGGCTACGGTCGATGCGACGAGGGCGAGCGCGGCGGCGAGGCGCCACCCGGGTGCCCTACGACTGTCTCGCGCGAAGCGGTTCATCCGTCTCGATCTCCGGGGAGGGGGAGTTTATTCCGGATCGTAGCAGGCCGTGGCGAAAGGGTCCGGGGCCTGGTCACGACGACGCCAAGTCATCGTGACCCGCCGGATTCGATGGTGACGTGCTCTATGGTTGCACCTTCCAGCGCTGCGTCGACGATGTCCATGCCCGACACCACCATGCCGATGATCGTGTAGTTGTGATCGAGGCGGACGTTGTCGACCAGGTTGATGAAGATCTGCGCATCGGCGGTGTCGCGACCGCGGGTCGAGATGCCGACGGTGCCTCGTAAGTGCGAGCGGTCGCCGACCTCGTCGCGGCCGTACGGACCGGCGCCGACGTACTCGTTGGCGCCGGGGCTACCGCCCTGGATGACGAAGTTGGCCACCACCCGGTGGAAGGTAAGCCCGTCAAAGTATCCGTCGCGCGCCTGCCGTGCGAAGCGCGCCACATTGGCCGGCGCCTCGAACGGGTACAGCTCGATCTCGATGACGCCGCCGCCCTGCATCTCCATCCGCGCCCGCGCGCCCTCGAGCGCGAGGAGCTCGTCGATCGTCGGGAACGGGGTCAACGGCAGGGGCGTTGGGGAGGGCGAGACGCCGGCGCCGGTCCAGGCGAGCAAGATCTCGGCTGCCTGCGCGGCGATGCGCGGGTCGAAGTCCTCCAGGTAGGAAACGATGTCGTCGGCCTGGTCGGCGCCGCCGAGCTCGCCGATGCGCTCGAGAATGGCGCGTCGCGGATCGCGCGAGGTCTCTCGTTTCTCGAGCGTGACCCGTTCGAGAGTCGCGATCAGCGCCGCCAACGCGTCGGGGCGCCCGGTAGCTTCGAGCATTTCGGCGGCGGCGATCAGCAACTGGTAGTCGTCGCCGGCTAGCGCCGCAACGGCGGTGCCGTCAGCAGCATCGCCGAGGTTGGTGTCGAGGCCCCGGAGCGCCGCCGTGGCGACGTTCGGAACCGGGTCCCGGGCAAGCTCTTCCAAGACATCGACAGCGCCCACGGTGGCCGCGGCGCGGGCCGCGTACATCCGGACCTGCCACGTCGGGTGCAAGCTGTAGTTCGCGATGAGTGGCGTCGCGGCGTCGGGATCCGCGCCTGCAAGCGCCGTCAAGGCGTGGGCGGCGGCGTGCCAGGTAACCGGGGCAGTGGCGATGCTCGCCACGAGGCCGATCGACGGCTCGATGCCGTCGACGTCCGCGCCGCGCACGTCGTCGGTCGAAGCAAGGCCGGGAAGCGCCACGGCCAGCGCCAGCAGCAGATCGGCAACCGGCGGGTCATTGGCGCCCGCGTCGGTGACGTCGACGCCGCGGCAACCGACGGCCAGCAAGTCGATCGCCTGCAGCGCGAGGTGCGGATCATCGTCCTCGACCGCCTCGACGATCGGCGCACAGCCTGCCGACAGACGCAGCCGGCGACCGTACCAGCGCAGTCCCTCGTAGCGAACTTTCCCGTCGGCATCGGCGAGCACGATCTGGAGCAACAGCCTCTGGTGATCCGGATCGTTCACGCGGCCGGCGGCGATCGCGGCGAGGCGCCGAACTTCGGCGTCCCGGTCGTACAGCGCGGTTTCGATCGTGTCGGCTTCGGCGGCGCCGGCGGCATCGAGCGTGGCAAGCGCCAATCGTCGCACCCGCGCGGCTCCGAGCACCGCGTCCGGGCCCGGTCGCTCGCCGTCGGCGGGCTCGATGAATCCCTCGCCGCCGCTGCGGCCGTATCGTGTCAGATCAGAGAGCCTTTCTCTGGCCCCGTCGGTCAACTCGATATCGGCTCGATTGGTGCGCACCAGCGATTCGAACCCGCGCAGCGTCGGCACCAGTGTTTCGATGGGGGCGCCGGGCCGGGCGACGGCGATGAGGATCGTCTGGGTCTCGTCGATCGCCGCCACCGAGTCGGGGCGCAGGCGGCCGAGCGCCTGGGCGAGCGCACCGCGCACCGCGGCATCGGGTTCGTTGGTCAGGCGGCCGCGCAGAAGGTCGGTCGCCGCCCCGGTGTCGTCGTTGAAGACGCTTTGGGCGATCGCTGCGGCGACGGCCGCGCGTACCGCCGGATCGGGATCGGCAAGCGCCGGGCCCAAAGTGGCGATCGCCGCCGGTTCTTCGAGACGGCCGAGGCCGCGGGCGGCGAAGCGGCGGATCAGGGCGTTGTCCGACGTCAGGCCGCCGCGCATGGCGCCGGCGTCGGCGAACGCGGGACGGCGGTCTTCTTCGGCCATGATCTCGGCCAGGACAGCCAGGTCTTCGGTGCCGAGGCTGGTCGGTGATTCGGCCGGGCCGCCGGCAGAACAGCCGCCGACGACGAGACCGACCGCCAAGAGCGACGCTGCACCGCGCCTGCCGGCGGCGGTCAGGCGCTCCGACGTTCTGCGACGGGGAGCGAACGAGGACGGCAACATGCCGTGATCGTGGTGTCGTGGCGCAGGAGTGTCAAGGCGACGACGCCGGCCGGCGTGCCTGGGCCCGCCGGGCGAATGACGCGCCCGGCCACCAACCGTTCATCCGTTATCCGGGCTAGCGGCCGGTAAGGTGCTCGTACGCGGCGGCGATCTCCTTGAATTTCTCCGAGGTCAGCTCGACGAGCTCGGGGCCGAGGTGCGCGACCCGGTCAGGGTGGTACTTGGCGGCGAGCCCCCGGTAGGCTTTCTTGATCTCCGCCGGCTTGGCGCCGTCGTAGAGCCCGAGCACGGCAAGAGCCTTGCGGCGTTGCCCGCGTATGGTCGGCGACGGCCGGCGCCGATGGTGAGAGCTTTGTGGCGCCACAGCGCCGATGGCGGCGCGGAAGACTGTCATCACCAACCAAACGGCAATGACCCCCAACACGAATCGAACGAGCATGCCCCCAGTATGCCAGAGGGGTATCCTGAACCCGCACGCCGGGCTCCACCATTTCCCGGCGTAACCCGACTTCGCCACCTGCCCCCACCCGGACCCGGCAACCCCGGCCCCGCCACCCCGACCCCGCCACCCCGACCCCGCGACGACGATGAGCTTCGACCGCAGACAAGTGCTGGTGAGTTGCGAACACGCGTCGAACCGGCTCCCTGCGGGCATGCGGGCGCCGGCCGAGCTGCTGGCGCTGCACATCGCCTGGGATCCGGGCGCCCTGAAGGTCGCTGAACGATTGGCGCACGCCTTCGATGCGCCGCTGCACGCCGGCGAGTACTCACGCCTGGTCGTCGACCTCAACCGAACCGTCGGCAACTCGGTTCTCGTCCGCCGGGCCTCGGACGGCCACCGGATTCCATTCAACCGCGGCTTGACCGAGACCGACGTTCAGCAGCGCATCGAGAGCTACTACCTGCCGTATCGTAGCGCCGTGTCGACCGGGGTCGAGCGAATCATCGATGAGCTTGGGCGCTGCGTGCACCTTTGCATTCACACCTACACACCGCAGCTCGGCGGCAAGGTGCGACGCAACGACATCGGGCTTCTCTACGATCCGTATCGACAACCAGAGGCGGCGCTGGTGCGCGAGCTGCGCGGCGCGCTCGTCGAACGAACCGGTCTGGTGGTGTGGCTGAATCGTCCGTACCAAGGGACCGCCGACGGTATCCTGCCGCGCATCCGCGAGGCGCACGCCGCCGCCGCCTATGTCGCGATCGAGCTCGAGGTGAACCAGAAATTCGCGGAACGTCCCGCCCGGCTCGCGGCCATCGCCGACGCCTTCGGTGATTGCCTGGGGGACCTGCCCGGTTGGTAGAGGTGGGGACGGGCGCGAAAATCAGTATGTATCGATAGTCGAGATTGGCAGGGTGCTGAGAAACGCCCCCGGGTAGTATCCTGCTGATCAGAGGTCGAGGATCGGCCGGATTCAGGCACGATCTCGAAGAGCGGGTTCACGAACCTCCGGCGCTGCCCGGGTACACAGGGAGACATCGATGCGAATCGCCAAATTTTTCGCCGTCGCGACGACGGTGGCCCTCATCTTCACGGTCACCGGCACCGCCGATGCCTGGTCTCAGCAACAGCTCACCCTCGGGTCGGTCGTCGGCGCGGCGACGGGTGGAAACAGCGAGCCTTCCGTCTTCGCGTTCAACGCCGAGACCGCCGGCATTCTCACCGTTGTCGTGCGTGGCCAAGGTGACGCCGATCTGGTGATCGACGTGACCGACTCTCTCGGACAGCAGCTTCCGGCGGGCCATTCCGACCAGGATCTCAACGGCGATAGCGGGGCGGAACAGGTTGTCGTCACGATCCCGATGGCCGGCGACTACAAGGTCGAGATTAGCGCCTGGGGCGAGGGCGGCCCATTCGACATCGCGGCGGGCTGGGTTTCGTTCCCGGCGCTGGGCCGTGACCCCGACCCGGACGGTTCCCCGGCCGACGCCACCGAATTGGTGCCCGGCACGCCCATCGAGGATCAGATCGACGGCTCGAGCGGCGACCTGTGGGATTGGTACAAGTTCACCGCCACCGAGGCGGTGGTGATCACCGTGTTGACGGAGGCCGCGGAGGGCGACCTCGTGATCGAGCTGTACAAGGACGGCGAGTTCGGTGACTACGAGAACCGCTCCGACCAGGATCTGGGGGGTGTCACCGGGAATGAGTCGATGACCGTGCAGGCCCAGGCCGGAACAACGTACTATTTCAAGATCGCACCGGCCTTCGAGAACGGCGAAGCGATCGCTTACAAGATCCGCGTCGGGACCATGTAGACGGGGCGCCTCGGAAACAGATCCGGTCGGCGGCGGCGAGACCGGGCGCCCGGAACCGTGATGAGTACCTCACCGCTGCCGCCCGCGGCGCTTTAACTCGTCGTTGCGCTCCATCACCGATACCCCATCGGTGATCCACGGCTTGGCCGGTTGGCCCTTCAGATAGTGGCCGAACCAATCGAGGATCCGGTGGTGGTAGTCGACCTGGTTCTTTTCCTGCCGGTTGCTGTGGTTCTCGTCGGCGTACACCAGCATGATGAACATCTTTCCGGCGCGGCGGGCGTAGTTGTACATCTCAACGCCCTGGTGCCAATCGACGGTGCCGTCGTTGTCGCCGAAAGCCATCAGCATCGGGGTCTCGAGCTGTGGGATTCCCATGACCGGGGACTCGCGCACGTAGGCTTCCATGTCGTCCCAGTAGGGAACGTCCATGCGCGCCTGGCCGGTTTCGAAGTGGCTGCTCTCCGGTAGGCCCTGGTTCCAGTGGATGGTTCCGAACATCGAGAAAAAGTTGGTCAGCGCGGCGCCCGACACCGACGCGGCGAAGATGTCGGTTTGGGTGGGAACGAACGCCGCCTCGTAGCCGCCCCACGAGTGGCCGACGAGCCCGACGCGGTCGGCATCGACCATGCCGGTGTCGACGACGGTCCGCACGGCCGGGCGGATGCACTCGACCGCCGATGTTCCCGGGCGGCGGCCCCGAAAGAAGATGTCGGGCTGCAGCACGAAGTACCCGAGGCTGGTCCACACCGCCGGGTTGTAGGAGCTGCGCTCGCTCGGCACCGAGTAGTTGTGTACCGATTGCGACAAGCGCTCGTAAACGTAGGTGATCATCGGGTACTCGCGACCCGACTGGTAGCCGGCCGGATAAAAAAGAGCGCCCTGCACTCGCTTGCCGAACTCGCACGAGTAGTCGATGAGCTCCGAGTGGCCCCAGGCGAACTCGACCTGGAACGGGTTGGTGTGGGTGATCTTGGCGGCGTGGGCGAGGTCGGGGCCGACGAAATAGTCCGGTGAATCGTCGAAGTCCTGGATGACGTAGGCGAATTGATCGGCGTCGGCGGCTTTGGCCAGGCGGCTGACGCCGGCGTCGAGCCAGATGAGGCGGGTCGGTTCGCTGCCCTCTCCGGTGAGCTCGAGCCGAGCGTAGCCCGACATCTTGGTCCACTGGCCGAACATGCTCAGGTACAGCGGTTCGTCGAGGTCGATGCTTTCCTGCTGACCACCGCCGGGTCTGAAGCCACGGCCGAACCCGGCCGGCGCGGCATCGAGGCGGGCGTACCGATAGCGAATCTCCTCGCCGGCACCATCGGTGAGGCGAAGGGCGCCGTCGCCGTCGGGCCGCACCGACCAGATGTCGTAGCGGTCGTAGAGCAGCACCGCTTCGTCGTCCTCGGCCCAGCCGGCGACACCCCACGAGGGCTTCTGCTCGACTGGGAAGTCGTAGTCTTGGTTGACGAAATCGGCCGGCAGGCCCGAGGTCAGGTCGGTGTGCTCGCCGGTCGCGATCTCGTAGCTGAAGTGGGTGTCGTCTTTGAAGTACAGGAGGTGCTCGCCGGTGGCGCTGCCGCCGGAGAAGTAGCGGACTCGATCGACGACGCGGGTGCGCGCGCCGGTCGCCACGTCGATCAGGTCGACGTCGAACCAGCGGCGGCCGAACATGCCGTCGAAGATGTACGGCTGCCGATCGGTCTCGGTGGCGTGCGCCTGGCCCTCGAGCAGCGCGACGGTCTCGTCGAGGTCGGTGCCGAGCCGCACGAAGCGATCTTCGTCGACGTGCCAGACCGACAGATAGCTCTTGGCGCGGTCGCGCTCCTCTTGCAGCTTCTGCATCGGGATGATGCGCTCGTCAAGGGCGTGCCAGACATCGACATCGGCGGGCTCCAGTTCGTCGGCGTCGGCGTCGTCGGCCGAGGTTTCGTCGTCGCCGGTCTCCGTGGTTTCGCCGGCTGCCGCCTCGTCGCCGCCCTCCTCGCCCGCCGTTTCGTCTGCGGTCTCCTCGCCGGTCTCGTCCCCCGGCTTCTCGGGCCACTCCCGCACGCCGAAGAAGATCGCCCGCCCGTCGCCGGACCAGCTCGGCGCGCGGTCCTCGACGACGCGCATCCCGGTGGGAAAATCGTCGTGGTCGCGGTGGTCGAAGCGCAGCGCTTCCGATGTGCCCGAAGCGAGGTTGCGCCAGGCGAGCACGACGTGCGTCGGTTCCTCGTGCGACTCGCTTTCCGCGGAGCGCAGCACGGCGAGATCGTCTTCGTCTTCACGCCATACGGGTTGCGTGAAGGTCGCGTCGCCGGAGTCAAGGACGAGCAGCGAGCTGCTGGTCGCGTCTTAGAGCTGGATACCGTTGCCGGCGCCGCTCGCGGTCGAGATCGTCATCGCCAGCCGCGGGGCGTCATCCTGCCACGCGAATGCGGACACGTTGCCGAAATTGATGCTGCTGCCCGACTCGAGGTTTCGGATCACGATGTCGGCCGCTTCGGCTCCCTCCGCCGGGTAGCCGCGAATGACGAGATACTCGCCGGAGTCGTCGAACCGGAAGGAAGCCACGGCCTCGAGAACCTCCTCGTCGCCGCTCGCCAGGTCCAACAACCCCATGTGGTTGCGGATCGGACGATCCTCCTCGCGCATGCGCTCCTGCTCGGCTTCCGAGTAGCCGACCCGATAGGCGAGCCACCGCGAGTTGCTGGCGAACTGGGGAGCGCTACCGCTCTCGACGATCTTCGGGTCGTTGGTCGGTCCGGACTCGGGGTTCGCCATGTTGATGGCGTAGATGCGGAGCTCGCTGGTGCCGTCGACGCGGCGCATGCTGACCGCCAAGTGGGTGCCGTCGGGGGCGAGCGTGCCGGCGCCGAGCGTTTCCCACCGGCTGTAGTCCGCCGCGGTGATCGGGGCTCTCTCCTGGGTCGCCGCGGCGGGCGCGGCCCCGGACGCGACGGCGCCCGCGAGCAGTACGAAAGCAGACAAGAGCGCGGTTGCTGCGGTCTTTTTCATCGTCATCCTCTGTCGTTCAATCGTCATCGTTTGTGGGCTCGGTCGTGATCCTCATGTAGGCTCGGACGACGTGCCCGGGGATCAGATGACTCGGCCGGCCGACCTGCCACGGTAAGGGTAGCGTGCGATACGGTTTCGGGTCCCGTAACGTACCGTGGTGATACTTGTCCGACGTATGCGAGCGGGAGAAACTGGCGCTTGGGTGCAGTATCGTAGTTAACGAAGGC
>SMVB01279146.1_pt1 | contig 15440 bp, 8 predicted proteins | sample 2456461 | NCBI WGS metagenome assembly SMVB01 (sample SAMN11095934, study PRJNA526329) | marine sediment metagenome | biome: Marine sediment; feature: Surficial sediment; material: Deep marine sediment; isolation source: Hadal surficial sediment | place: Pacific Ocean | collected 2014-05 | depth 0-1... | reverse complement strand
GTCTGGACGCCCAGCGCCGCCGCGAGGTAGCGCCACTTCGGCCGGAGCGAGGCGGGGAGATACACCATGTCGCCGGGTCGCCCGAAGATCCTCCAGGTCACCGTCTCGCCCTCGCGCACGAGCGTCGGGGCAACCAGCCCGCGGCGATCGATACCGAGGTCGACGATCGCGTTGCCGCTCGTAGCAATACCGCCGCTGCCCGGGATGAGGATGACGTTCGTCACGATCGCGCTGGAGGAATCGTCGACCGCGAGCGCGTGACCCGGCGGGCCGTCGGTCCCGCCGCACGTGCCGTCTCCGCCGTCCCCGCCGTAGAACTGGCTCCCCATCGCGTAGAGCTCGCTCCCCTCCTCCACCTTCGCCGCGGTCGCGCCTGCGCCGCCGAAGGCGATGCAGGCGAAGGAGGACAAGCCGTCCCCGCCGTCTCCGGCCCGGAGCTCGCAGTCGTAGAGGGCCACGCTGCTTCCGCCCGTCGCAATGAGTGCGGAGCCTCCGGCGAAGCCTGCGCCCGCCCCGTCGTACCCATCTCGGCCTTGGAGCGTACAGCGCTCCACGACCACAGAGCGTGCGCCGTCGAGAAAGAGCCCGGGCGCGTTTGAGCCGAGCACGCCGATTTCTTGGAGGCGGATGTCGCCCCCGGAATCGATGATGCGGAACCAGACGAGTTCGTCGATCCCACTGATCACGACGGCCTCGTTCTCGGGCAGCCCGATCACTTGGAGGAGTGAGGTTACGATCACGTCGTCAGCCGGCTCGGCGACGATCGCTAGAGCATGGTCGATAGTGACCACGCTCCCGCTGTAAGTTCCCGACCGTATGAGGATCGTGTCGCCAACTTGGGATGCGACGTACGCATCCTGGATGTTCGTGAAGTCTCCACCCCCCGATTGCGCGACGACGATCACGTCGGCGTGAGCGGGAGCCGCCGCGCCGATCAGTGCGACAAGGACGAGTGCTCGCATGGCTTCCTCCTGCGGGTTCGTGTCCGAAGCACGGGAGGCGCGAGTACCGGAGCCCACGTCACTGGGCGTGTCGTCGGACGTGGCCACGAGATCTCGGCCTCTCTCCGAGGGAATTCCCGTAGCGGCATCCTACCACTCCTCCGGGCGGCGGTCGTCGTGTCCCCGAGGATCCCGAGGATCGCAGCGGGCCGAGGTCCGCCCCGGGGAGGCGTCACATTGGGAAGGCCCTCCGCCGGGGGGATCAACCCGTCCGGTTCGACTCGACGAACGGCTTCAGGCAGCCCGCGAAGAGGTGCCGCCAGCCCGCGTCGAGGTCTGTGCCGGTCTTGGCGCTCACGCTGCCGTACACCGAGTCGCTGAGCGTGACGCGCGTCCCCTCCCCCTCCGCGCGCAGCTTGATGGTCGTGATGTTGCGCGCGGGTCCGCCGAAGTCCTTCGACAGTTCGCCGGACAGCTGGAGCAGCTCGCCGTGGCGCAGGCCGGTGACGACGGCCCAGATCAGCCCCGCGCCCCCGCCCCAGTCCTCGTACATGCGCCCGCCGAGGGTCGGCTCGAGCACGAAGCGCTCCAGGTCGCCCACGCAGAAGTCGCGCGGCCACCACTCGCCGATGTCCGCCGTCAACGCGTGCCAGACGACCTCGGGCGAGGCTTCGATCTCCACTTCAACGGTGACGTCGAGGACGCCGAATCCGGTCGATGTCTCGGTGCTCATGTCTCGTTCTCCGCCCGGGGTTTCAGCCAGTCGCTCGAGGCGCAGGAGCCCGTCGGCCCCTGCGCCTCGAACGGCCGGATCCAGCGCCTGTGAGTCTCCTGGATGAGTGCGGCGTTCAGGGAGTTCCAGCGCTCCCGCCCGCGTCGCTCCGCCCGGACGAGGCCGGCGGCCGCGAGGCTCTTGCTGGATCGACATCAGAAGTCAGAAGGTGTACCCGATCGTTACCGTGAACTGATCGTAGTCGACATCGAGCCCGCCGCCGTCCAGGAAGTCCTCGCGCATGAACCGGTAGTCGAGGCCCCACCGGATGTGGTCGAAGAACTCGGCGTAGAACCCGAAGTGGACGTAGAGGCCGACGTCGAAGTCGCTGTCGTCGTCACCCCCGGGGGATGAGTCGTCGAGGTCGGTGTAGAGCAGGGAGGCCCCGCCGCCCACGTAGGGATAGAGCCCGCGCACCCCGAGCTCGTACGGCCGCCAGGTCCTGCGGAGTCCGGCCGCGAGCTCGAAAGTCTCGACATCGATGCGCCCCGAGGGGCTCCGCGAGTCGTCGTCTTGCGCGTACTGCACGGAGGCCTCCCAACCGAAGTTTCGGCGAAGCTCGTAGGCGTCGAATTCGAGCCCGAGCACCGACGGGTCCTGCACTCCGGGATACTCGTCGTCGTCGTCGAAGTCGCGCTCGCCGTAGGCCACCGTCACGCCTCGGCGAAGGGGTTCACCGCCCACGCTCGACGGGAGGAAACATGCCGCGGGCGGACCGACGAGCAGGGCCAGGATCCAGGGGCCGGGCGCGCGGAGCGGTGCCCCACGTCCATCCCGGGCCGGCGTCGAGGTGCGCGCGGTCGATGTGCTCGGGGGGATCTTCATCGGTTCGAAGGTGATCGCATTCGATCTGGGCCGTGCGTCCACCCGCACGGGAGGCGCCGACCGACCGCCGCCTCCCCCTTCCAAAGTGGACGCATGGAGGGGACGACTGCCGCCGGCTGCCGGTGATTGCGCCGTTTCCCAGGCCTCAGGGCAAGAGCGCGAGCGGGGTCGGATTGCTGACCTCGATCACGTCCCCGCGCGCCCCGTCGAAGATCACGAATGCATGGTGCACGGTCGAGCCGATGAGCCCGGCGAGGGCCGGCGAGTTCCCGCCGAAGCGCGCGAGCGCCGAACCCGTCGCATCGAGGACGCCCTCCGCGCCCAGGATCGGCGACTCGCTCGGCGCCTGGACCGTCAGCTGAAAATACGCGTCGTCGTTCAGCGGGAGGAGGGCTCCGCCGAAGAACGTGCCGGGCGCCGTCCCCGTGAAGGAACCGAGGATCCGGTACGGGCGTCCCGAGTGCTCGGACCCCGCGCAGAGGAAGAACGTCTCGGGGCGAGCCAGCACCGACATCGCGTCATGCCCGACGAACAGGCTCGCCGGATAGCCGCCGCGCACGAAGTGCTCCACGCCGTGGATCCGGGCGCGGGCGAAGCAGGGCGTGAGGAACCGTTCGACGTCGCTCGCCTGGGCGAGGTGGGCCAGGAAGAACGCGACCACGTAGTGCGACGTGATCGCCTGGGTGATCGCGATCGGAGCGAAGTTCCCGCCGTGACACTCGTGTGAATTGAACAACTCGATGAGCGCGGGCGGAGCGTCCAGCTCCATCAACTCGTCGAGGAACAAGCAGTCCGTGATCATGAACGAGGCGTGCCCCGCGCGCCGCAGGTCGATCCGGTACACGGGCTCGCCGCCCAGGTTGTCGAACAGGAACTGGCTGTTGGGCACGACCGGCGTCGTCGGATCCAGGGTACCGCCCAGGATGAGCGCCGGGACGTCGATGCCGGCCAGCCCCTCCGCCGTCAGGCCCGGAACGAACGGCGCCAGGACCGCGATCGCCTGCACGCGTTCGTCCACGTAGCCGTCGCCGCCGCCGCCGAGGATCTGCGCGGCGGCATTGCCGCCCATCGACCACCCCATCACGCCGATGCGCTCGAGGTCGAAGGCTTGCCTGAGGGGGTGCCCTGGGGTGGCGTTGATCACGGCGAGCCGATCGAGCAGGAAGCTGATGTCCTCCCGCCGCGTCGGCGCTTCAGTCGTCCCGTTCCACTCGTCCGCCGAGGTATTCCCCGGGTGGTCGATGCTGCAGACGATGAAGCCGTGGCTCGCGAGCAGCTCGAGCGTGACCAGGGACTCCAGCCGGCTGCCCAGGTGTCCGTGCGAGTACACGATCGTCGGGAATGGCCCGTCGTTGGAGACGTGAATGTCGGCGAGCCCGAGCGGCGCCTCCACTACGTAGCCCGGATAGCCGAAGGGCGCGCCGATGTCGTAGGACTTCAGGGGGTGACCCGACTGCGCGAACTGAGGCGCGACCGGATGGATCACCTCCACCAGGAGGTCGTGAAATGCCCCCTGGGGATCCGAGACGAGGAGCGTCCGGATGCCGACGGCCCACGGGCCGGGTTCCGATGGATCCGCCTGGAGCGCCGGCGCGGGAGGCGCGAGAGCGAGCGACACGGCGAACGCGAGCGCCGGACGAGCGCCGCGCCCGGCGTGCGGCAGGAGCCGCCTGAGGAGCGCGAAGAGCGGGCCGAGGCCCTGGAGACGACGGAACATGCGAGGGCTCGTGCGGCTGGGGTGAGTACGTGAGGAAACCGGTCACCCGGACCGAGCCTGCAAGCGTCGAGCCTGGCGAAGTACAGCGTATCACCCCTCCGGGGATCGTGGCGCGACGGCGGCGCTCACGAGACGGGCCCGGGATCCTCCGTGCGGAGAGTCCCGGGCCCGCGTCCCCGATCGCGCGTTCCGCTCAGTCGCTCTCGGAAGCGCCGTTCTCCTTGTGGATCCAACGCCCGTCGACGCGCACCATCTCGGTGTCGACGGTCTGCTGGACGCCGAACATCTCGTAGCTCACGCGGACGACCGCCTCGTCGCCATCCTCATCGATCGTCTCGGCCTTCACCGAGTCCAGCCACTTGTCGACGGTGAAGCCGTACACCGCGAGCAACTCCTTCGTGCCGCGGAGGATGACGTCGCCCTTGTAGACGGCGTGCCGAAAGTCGAGCGCGCGCACGTCGTCCATCGAATCGAGCTTCAGCCGGCGGGCGGTCTTGCAGACGATGCCGACGGCCTTGCGCGCGAGGTCCGAGCTCGTGAGGTCATTCTCCTGAAGGGCCTTCACGAAGCCGGCGAGGACCTGCTGCGCCTGCTTCTTCTCATCGGACGAGAGGTCCGCGTTCTGGTCGACCGTCGACTGGGCGAAGCCGGACATCATGCCCACGAGCATCCCCATCTGCGGCCGCATCTCCTCGAGCTTCGGCTCCACCATCGCCATGAGCTGCGCCTCCGCGCCGGGGGCGGTGAGCATCTGCATCGTCTCAGCGAACTGGGCGTCCTCGATGGGGTTGGATTTCGTCTTCCGCTTCGTGTTCCAGGCCTGCTCCATCTCCCGCATCTGCTCGCGACTGAACGTCGCCTCGAGGAAGCCCTTGAGGTTGTTCTTCCGGATCGCATCGACCCCCGCGACGATGGCGCGGTCGGGTGTGACAGCCCGGCCCGCGTCGTTGAACGCGAAGGTGGCGGCGGAAGCGAGGCACAGTGCGGACGTGACGAGGATCTTGTTCATGGAGGTCTCCTGGGAGGGCGGATAGCCGATCCGTGGGGGATCGCCCAATCGACCCGGAGGTCTTGACCGGAACTCCGGTTCTTGCCCGAATGAGACGAAACTGCACGCGCCCGCCCCTCGCGGTGTTCGGTCTCGCTCGGCATCAGCGTCATGGATGGTCCGCGAGCACCTCACTCAGGATCACAAGGCATGGGGCTTCCCGGGCGAGGCCGTCAGGTGACGATCGGGAAGTGGAAGACTCCCTGAAGGAGATCTGCCTGCCCGGAAATTAGGAGGCCGAGCGATCTCCCGGCGTCTCGACCCAACGCCCGGGCCCGTCCTCCGTCTAGTCGAGTAGAACCATGACCCGGCCCCACTCCAGCGTCTCCGTCGAAGACCTGCTGCTCCATTCCCGATGGATCCGCAGGCTCGCCGCCGAGCTGTCGTCCGACCCGGGCTCGGCCGAGGATCTCGTCCAGGAGACATGGCTGCGGGCGCTGACGAAGCCCCCGGGGAGCCCACTGGCCCTGCGCGCGTGGCTCGGCCGGGTGCTCAGGAACCTCGCGATCGATCGAGGGCGCGAGCAGCAGCTTCGCGGCAGATCTGGCGCGGACCTGGGGGACGCCGCGGAGCTCCCCGCTGCGGGCGAACTCGTCGAGCGGCTGGACATCCAGCGCGTGCTCGTGGAGGAGCTCATGCGCACGCCGGAGCCGTACCGCAAGACGATTCTCCTCGTCTACTACGAGGACATCGCCCCGAGCGAGGTCGCGCGCCGGCAGGGCATTCCGCCCGGCACGGTGCGCTGGCGGCTGAAGCACGGCCTCGACCTCCTTCGGAGCCGCTTGGACGATCGTCTCGGTGAGCAGCCGGGCAACTGGGCGCTCGCGCTCGCCGCACTGGCCGACCCTCGGTCAGCGAGCGTCCGGCGCGGGCTGGCGGTGACTTCTTCATCTTTCACGGGAGCTGTGCTCATGAGCACCGGAATGAAACTGAGTGTGAGTGTCGTGGGTCTGATCGCGCTGGGCACGATCGTGTGGAAGCTCGATCCATCCGGCTCGCCTCCGACCCTTGGCACGGCCGAAGCCGCTGTAGCTCCGTCCTTGCAGCCGCTCCCCGATGGAGAGCCGCTCCTCGCCGGGGAGACCTCCGATGCGGGAGTCGGGCGCACGGACGCGGTCGTCGAGAACGCGACGGTGAGCGTCGTCGAGGAAACCACCGGCGATCCCGAGACCTCGCTCACGGCGCGCTTCCTCGACACGGGAGGACTACCGATTTCCGGTGTGCGGCTCGACTTCGCCTTCTTGGACAACCGCGCCTACGGGGCGGCGGTGAGCGGACCCGACGGGCGTGCCGAGCTCACGATCGCCTGGAGTCGCGTGGAAAAACCGTCGGTCCTCTTATGGGGCGAACAGAACTTCATGTGCCGGGCAGCGGGCAAGGCCACGCACTCGATGAGGGTTGGCCTCGAGGAGCGCGAAACGGTGCACGTGGGCGAAATCACCCTCGAGCCCGCTGGCGAGATCTGGGGCATCGTCGTGGACCAGAATGGCGAACCCGTTGCCGATTCGACCGTCTTCGCCGCGCCCTCCAGCTACCGCGTGCGCCAGAACCTGGACGAGCAGGGAGGCTCCCTCAGTGCCCACATGCTGCTCGAACACGACGCCTCCACACGCCCCTCGACGCAAACCGATTCGAGTGGCAGCTTCCGACTCGACGACGTTGCCGCGGGCCGGCGCCGGGTGTGGTCAGGGACACGGGACACGCGCTTCAGCTACAGCGCCTTGATCGAAGTCGTCGCGGGCGAAGTGCACGAGGGTGCCCTGCTCGTACTCGAGGCGCTCAGACACGAAGACGTGATCGAGGGCGTCGTCTTGGATCCAGAAGGCATGCCGCGGCAACGTGCCTTGGTGCAGGCTGCGTATTCGGTCAGGACCAAGGCCGGGAACCGTTCGGGTTCCTATGGAGCGTTCACGGACGAGGAGGGGAGGTTCAAGTTGAGGCTCGAGGCCCACGTGCCCCACGACCTGACCGTCAGGGACGCCGAGCTGGTGTTCGCTCCGATCCTCTGCGAGGCCATCGAGCCCGGGTCTCGCGACTTGGTGCTCCGGTTCAGGGGCGAGCTCACGTTCGAGATCTTCGTTCACGACACGAGCGGGTCACCGATCGAGCAGTTCAAGACCTGGACGTTCGAAATCGAGGACGAGCAGCAAGCCCTCGAGCAACGGATAGAGAACGCGCTCTGGTCCTCCTCTCGTATCGAGGGTGGCATCGGGCCGCACGACAACGGAAGGGCGCGTGTCTCGGTCCGATCGGAACGCTTCGACATGCTCGTGTATGCCCGCGGCGGCGAGCTCCTCGCGCTTGGTCCGCTGGACCTGCGCGAGATCGGGGAGCAGCTCGAGTGCACCGTTATCACGCCCCCAGCAGTTCGCGGTCGCGTGCACGCACAGGGGCGCCCTTTGCAGGGAGCGTCGATCGAGGTGATGGGCATGCCCGCAACAGGCGGGCTGCGCACCGCCGAGGAGATGCCCTGTCTCGTGGATCCAAGTCCTCTCGACCGAACGACGACGGATGCATCAGGGCGGTTCAGCGTCTTCTGTGACCTGAGTGCTCTCGCAGGGATCTGGTACGGGAGAAAGTCAGCGTTGGAGGACGGAGCGTTTCGACTCAGGGCGGCGGCGGATGGTTTCGCACCCGCGTTCATCGAGGTTCGTCCCGACGAGGAAGCGCTCGACATTGAGCTCACGCCAGGTGGCAGCATCACGGGTCGCGTACTGACCGACCCAGGAACCAATCCCGCCGGCACCATCGTTGGAGTCACGAACGGCGATGGCCATCCCCGGAGCACGCGGTGCACCGAGGATGGCCGGTTCCTGCTCGAGAATCTCACGCCTGGGCCCTGGTACGTGATGCGGCTCGACGAAGACATACGAAAAGGCGTCACCGGAAGCGTGCGGGTCACGGGCGAGGAACGATTCCCGACATCCTGTGTGGTCGTCGAGGGCGAGGAAACACACTACGACCTCGACTTGCGCGGTACGCTTTGCGAGCTCACGGGACGCTTGGCGCTCGGAGGGGTGGACACATCCGGGTGGCTCGTTCGCCTCCACCAACTCGACAGGTCAAGGGATGATGCACTGATCGAGTCGGTGAAACTCGACGCGCGGGGACACTTCGCAGCCACGCTCCCACGGAGCACGCGCTTTCGTCTCAGCGTGTGGACGCTCGATCGTGCTCCGTTCCAAGTGACGGACACGCTCGAGCTCGACGACGCGACGCTCCACTGGGAGCTGGCTCTCGAGCTCGGCGAGTTGAGCGTCGCTGGCGTGCCCACGGATGGAAAGCGGCTGTTTCACCGCCACGCCGGAAGCGGCGAGCTGCGAGTCCTCACCACGCTCACCGTGGACTCGGCCGGTAACGTCGCACCGACCGTGGTCCCCGCGGGCGATGGTGCGATCGTCCAAGACAGTGCTGGGAACCGGGAAGAGGCGAATTACTCGGTTCTGGCAACGCTCACGGTTGAGCCTGGCGAGCTTCTGAACGTCCAGTTGGTGCCCTGACGCCGTTCGCTGCCTGCGGCGCTCGACTCCGTATCCCGATAGCGAGGGGTCAGGGGATGTCCACCAGGATAGGGTCCGGCTCGCCGATCGTCGGCACCTCGAATTCGACCACCGCGAAGGGGCGGGGGTCGCGCAGTCTCGGATCGCGGTGCTCGGTGATGCGTACGAAGTACGCGCCCGGCGCGAGGCGGAGCGAGGCCCGAATGAGGTTCGTGTCGACGGGCTCGTAGTCTTCCCGTCTCCAGAACAGCATGTGGCCGTCGGCGTCGTACAAGTCCAGGTCGACCTTCACACGCGGCTCGTCGAACGTCGGATGGGGAGGCAACCGGATCTCGAAGACCTGCTCCTTGCCCCGCTCGAGCGCGATCGAGACGTGCGCCTGCTCGCCTTCTTCGAGCTGGATGAGCGACCGCTCGGGCGCGAAGTCGTGGTCGCCGCTGTAGGCGACGAGGACATAGGTGCCGGCGGGAATCGGGAACGACTCGAAGACGTGCCGCGCGTCGGGTCGACGCAGGTATTCGCGCCTGAGCCGGCCACTCTCGCCCAGGGGCGACAGAGTGGCCTTCGGATCCCCGATCGATCCCCCGTCGGCAGCGCGCAGCTCGAGCTCGAGGTGGGCCGGCGCGGCGAGCGTCAGGACTCCCACGTCGAGCGTGGCGCCGAGGCCGACGGTGAAGGTGCCCAAGGTACCGCTGGGATAGTCGCGCGCAGTGAAGACGATCGGGTAGGTTCCCGGTGCGATCCGCGCGAAGTCGAAGGCCCCGTCTCCGTCCAGTCCCACGGCTCCGATCCGGTTGAAACCGTCGTCCGCGTAGGCCTCGGGCGCCACGACGAGACGGACGGTGCCGCGCGCGGGAACGTCCCCATCCGGCCCCAGAACGCGTCCGTGCAATCCGGCCGTCGGCAGCTCCTCGGGGCGCAGCCGGATGACGAGCTCGTCGGCGCTCGGAAGCACTCCCGTCCTCCAGGCCAGGGGCGGGGGAATCTTCGAGGTCGGGTAGGGCGCGTCGAAGGACGCGTCGACGGGGGGATGCACGGTGAGGACGTGCGCCCGAAGTCGGACGTCTTCGAAGCGGTAGCGACCGGACGAGTCCGTCGCGTTGGGCCGGAAGCCTTCCCCGCCATCACGCGAACCGCGATCGAGCGTGCCCGGGCGATCACAGAGCCCGAGGCTCCAGCCTGCGAGCGGTTCGCCGAGCGGGTCCAGCACCATGACCGAGACCTCGGCGTGCCGCTCGATCACCGGGTCCCAGCGCAGGATCTCGCCGGCCGCGAGGGTGACGCGCTCGCGCAGCACCTCATCTCCCCCGGGCAGCCTCACGATCAGGTTCTGGGCGCCGGGGAGGAGCGCCGCGAGCTCGAAGCCGCCGTCCGCGCGGGTCCGCGTGCGGACGTCCGACAGGAGGTCTCCGAACTCATCCTCGGTCTGCCCCAGCTCGAGGCTTCCGCTCCACTCCGCCTCGACTTCGACGTCGCCGATGGGCTCACCCGAGTCGTCTCTGAGCTCACCGGCGACGACCGCTCCGGGAGCGAGCACGATGTCGAGCAGGTTGTCCCCGGCTGCGATTTCGGCGAGCAAGATTCCCGCGCGGCCGTCTTCCGCCAGCGCCCGCGCGAAGACGACCACCGTTCCCATCGGCACCTCGTCCGTCGCGTAGTAGCCGCGCTCGTCGGCACGCACGGCGAAGGTCTCCAGGTCGGGTGCCCGCGGGCGGTCCTTGCTCCGATAGCGTTCGAAGCTCGAGCGGCCATCCTCGCGGGCATCCTCGTCCACCGCGATCGACACGAGAGCGTGGGGCACCGGATGGCCGCGCTCGTCGACGACGCGCCCGGACAGGCGATTCCCGCGCGCACCCAGGACGAGCGTGATCGCCTGCCGGCTTCCCGGCGTCCCCTGGACGGGACGGAACCGCCCCTTGCTTGCGCTCCCGGAAGGCTGATAGCCCGGCGCGCGTGCGATGAGCACGGTCTCCGGCGCGACGCCCCGCAAGCCGAACCGCCCGGCCGAATCGGTGGTGGCGACCCACTGGAGGAAGTCGTGGTGCCGGGTGTTGACGCGAAAAACCTCGGCCACTCCAACGGCGTTCCCAGCTCGGTCGACGACGGTACCGTCGACCTCCAGCCCGATAGGAATGGCGAGCTCGACCGTCCGTTCCGTCCAGAGCGAGACCGCGAGCGGGTCTTCGCGCCAGCGGTCCAGGTCGATCGTGTAGCCGCCGCGGTCGAGCGCGTCGAACCGAGCCACACCTTCGTCGTCGGTGCGCGCTTCCACGCCGAGCACGCGCTCGCTCGTCGGCCGCACGTAGACGCCGACGTTGCGCGCCGGCGAGCCGTCCTCCGCGAACGTGACCCTCACGGTCAGTCCCGCCGTCCTGCGCTGCGCGACTTGCCGTCGAGTCTCGGGATCCGCCGTAGCGGGCGACTCCGGAGCAGTCAGGGTCGCGCTCGTGTCGTCCAGCCCGACGACTGTCGCGTGGGCTGCCCGGGAGTCGGTCGGACTGTCCCCAAGACTCCCGAGCCAAGCCCAGGCGATGAATATGACGCCGATCAGAATCGCCCCGAACGTCATCGTCGTCTTCATGCTCAGCCACCCTCCTATACCGGTGACGCTCGTCGAGGCCGTCGCGGAGACGATCGCGCCCTCGGCGAGGACGGCCTCTCGCACGGATCCCAGTCCCCGACCCATTTCGCTGAACAGAAATGCCGGCAACTGCACGCCGCGCGGCAACGCGCGCCGCAGCTTCTCGAGCCCGCGCTTCTGTTGCATGCGCACGGTCCCGGGTGAGCGGCCCAGGGTGTGCGCGATCGCGGTGGGCTCGAGGCCGTGCGCCAGGCGCAGAATCAGGACCTCGCGGTACGGTTCCGGGAGCTCGTCCAGCGCGCCCGCGATCGCCTCGCGGATCTCGGCGTCAGCGGCCAGGTCCAGCGGATCGAGAGCGATCGCCACGTCTTCCAACTCCCCCAAGGCATGGACGCGCCGGCGTCGGCGCTGATCGAGCGCGCGATGGGAGAGAATCCCGAGCATCCAAGGCACGAGCGGCTGCCTGGCGTCGTACCGCCCGGCGCCCTTGATCGCGTCGACGAAGGTCGTCTGGACGAGATCCTCCGCCGCGCCGGCATCCCGGGTGAGGTGCGCCGCAACGAGCAGGAGCTTCGGCGCCACGGCGTCGAACACCTGGGCCATGGCCTCGGGGTCGCCCTCCTCCCGATAGCGGAGGAACGCCAGGTCTTCCGGCCGTGTAGTCATCGGACAAGGGTGCGTATGACGCGCCTCAGCGTAACCCGCAACTCGAATTTATCCGGGCTCAGCCGAGTGGTCGGCACTCGAAGATCTGGAGGCTCTCGAGCGCGGCGGCCCGGGTGTCCTGGACCGCGGAGGGCGCATCGGGCAGGAGTCACCATCAGGAGTGGATCCTCGTCCGCTGCTCCTCACGGACGGGGAGTCGGCGGACCTCCGGGCCTTTCTCACGGCCCTGACGGGCCCACCGATGCTCCAGGTGCTCCTCGTGGCGCCCGATTCAGCGCTGATCCCCGCGCCGGGGAATCCGGACGAAGCCGGGCGCTAGAAGCGGTGTCACACGGGAGCGCGGTCCCCGCCCGGATCGTGTATTCTCGGGGACTCTCTCCCCCCCCCCCCACACGGAAATCGAACACATGCTCAACTCTCCCCTGCGCCGCTTGGCGCCCGTGATGCTATTGGGTCTCGCCCTGCCGGCCCTCGCCCACGACGACGACCCCAAGGTGCTCTCCCTCCAGCGCCCCTACCAGGGTCCCGGATTCCAGAGCGCGGCGGCGCTCGTTAGCGGCGGGGGCACGACGACCTTGAACGGTTTCAGCTTCCCTTCTACGGGTGTTCAGCTCCTCTCCTGGCTGCCCTTGAACATGCTCGGCGGCGGCTCATCCGCCAATGACTGCTGGGGCTACGTCGCTCCGTCCGGACGCGAGTACGCGATCATCGGCACATCGAACAACACCGTCTTCGTCGAGGTGACGAGTCCCGGCAACCCGCAGGTCGTGGCCACCATGCCCGGCCCGACCAGCCTCTGGCGCGACACGAAGGTCTACCAGGACCACGCCTACTCCGTCAGCGAGGGCGGGAGCGGGATACAGGTGTTCGACATGGGCCAGATCGACAACGGGACGGTCACGCTCGTGGGCACGGTGAACGACGTCGGGACGAGCGCGACGCACAACGTCGCGATCGATGAGGTGAGCGGATTTCTCTATCGCTCGGGGGGTGGGAGCAACGGCTTGCGAATCTACAGCCTGGCGAACCCCGACAACCCGACGTTCGTCGGGCAATGGAACACGAAGTACGTGCACGACGTGCAGATCGTGACGTACACGACCGGGCCGCTCGCCGGCACGGAAGTGGCCTATTGCTGCGGGGGCTTCAACGGCGGCTCGAGCCAGACCGGGCTCACGATCCTCGACGTCACGAACAAGTCGAACATCCAGATCATGGACGAGGTCTTCTACTCCAATCCGGCCTACTCGCACCAAGGCTGGCTCTCGGAGGATCGGAACTACTTCTACCTGGGCGACGAGCTCGACGAGGACGGCGTCCTCCCCACGACGACGCACGTCATCGACGTCTCGGATCCGACCAACGCTTTCTCCGTCGGCCCCTTCACGAACGGCAACCAGGCCATCGGTCACAACCTCTTCACGAAGGGCAACCTGATCTACGAGGCCAACTACCGCAGCGGGCTGCGCGTGTTCGACACCTCGGCCAGCCAGACCGCGCCGGTCGAGGTCGCGATGTTCGACACCTACCCCGACGATGACCACGACAACTACAACGGACTCTGGAGCTGCTACCCGTACCTCCCGAGCGGAATCGTGCTCGGCAGCGACCGGGAGAAGGGCCTGTTCGTCTGGTGGGTCGGCGACGCGCTCGTCACGTTCGATTTCCCGAGCGGCATCCCGGTCGTCGTCGATCCCACCGGCGAGGCCATCCCCGTGCAGATCACCGAGGCCTTCCCCGGTGCGCTGCTCGCGGGCTCCGAGAAGTTCTTCTACGACGCCGGTGCCGGCTTCGTCGCGGTCCCGCTCACGAACCTCGGCGGTGGGTCCTACGAGGCGAACGTACCGGCCCTGCCGTGCGGCACTGAGTTCGACTGGTACGTGTCGGCCGAGTCATCCAACGGCATCTTCTGGGCGAGCCCCGATGGAGCGCCGGCTTCGACCTACACCTCGTTCGCCGGCGGCACCGTGAACTACTGCACGGCCGTCGCGAACTCGACCGGTGTGCCGGCCGTGATCGCGAGCGCGGGCACGCTCGACGTCGCAACTAACGACTTCGAGCTCCGAGCGTGGGACCTGCCCAGCGCGCAGACCGGAGTCTTCTTCTACGGTGCGGACCAGGTTCAGCAGATCTTCGGAAACGGCATCCTGTGCGTCGGCGGCACGTTCTACCGACTCGACGTGGTCCAGGCGGACATCTGGGGCTTCGCATCCTACACGGTCGACTTCAACAACCCGCCCCACCCCTCGGGGCAGGTATTGCCGGGGTCGAGCTGGAACTTCCAGTTCTGGTACCGTGACCCGGCGGCGGGTGGCGCGTTCTTCAACTTGTCGGAGGGACTCGCGGTTACGTTCTGTCCGTGATCCATCGCCGGGGCCGGCCCCTCGGCCGGCCCCTCCATTCACTCCGCCCGGGTGGACCGCTCGGTCGAGGGCGGGTATAGCGTCATGGGCGCTGCGCGGTTTCTTCGAGGACCTGGGGCCAGACCGCTGTTCCGAGCTGGAGACGGTGACGCTTGACCTGTCGCAGGCCTACATCGAGGCCGTTCGGAACTCGGCTCCTCAGGCGAAGCGGAGCTAGGATCGCTTCCACGTTCAGCACCTCGTCCAGGATGCGCTCGACGAGACTCGTCGTTCTGAGGACGGTGCTCTGGCCCGAGGAAGTTCCTTTCCGTTTTCTCCCGCCGCCGAAGGCCGCCTGCTAGCGGTGCTGAAGATCCGCGGGGATTGGGTGATCGTCACCGGTGAGGGCGGCGGCCAGCTTTCGCGGGAATCTGGTGTTGGTCGCCAGGATCGGCGTCTGGGCACTGGGAGCGGTTGCCACACGCCGTCGCGGATTGTTCAGCTCGCACTCTGACGCAAGACAGTCAGACCTCCCGCGGCCCGACCATGTCGCCCGGGACGACGGCGGCGTCGAACTCCTCGCCGGTCAGGAAGCCGAGCGCGACGATCGCCACGCGCAAGGTGGTGTCGTCCTCGAACGCCTTCTTGGCGACCTTGGCCGCCTTGTCGTAGCCGATGTGGCGGTTGAGGGCCGTGACGAGCATCAGCGACTCGCGCATGAGCGCGTCGACGCGCTCCTCGTTCAGGCTGAGGCCGTCGACGCAGTTCACGCGGAAGGAGTCGCAGGCGTCGGAGAGGAGGCGCAGCGACTCCAGCACGTTGTGGATCATCACGGGCTTGTAGACGTTCAGCTCGAAGTTGCCCTGGCTGCCGGCGATCGTGACGGTCGTGTCGTTGCCCATCACCTGGGCGCAGACCATCGTCATCGCCTCGCACTGGGTCGGATTGATTTTGCCGGGCATGATCGAGCTGCCGGGCTCGTTCGCGGGGAGCTGGAGCTCGCCCAGGCCACAGCGCGGGCCGCCGCCCAGCCAGCGGATGTCGTTCG
>SMVB01216373.1_pt1 | contig 15441 bp, 14 predicted proteins | sample 2456461 | NCBI WGS metagenome assembly SMVB01 (sample SAMN11095934, study PRJNA526329) | marine sediment metagenome | biome: Marine sediment; feature: Surficial sediment; material: Deep marine sediment; isolation source: Hadal surficial sediment | place: Pacific Ocean | collected 2014-05 | depth... | reverse complement strand
TTGATGTGACCTACTTGAACATGGAATGTGACAAATTCTCCTGGAGAGAATTTGAACGTTGGAGCGAAGCGACGACGGCCCCGTAGGGGTGGAGCCCATGGATGGGCGGAATAAAGTAGGTCACTGCCAGGCTCTTATTCAAAGCCCCTGATGTGAAAACATCAGGGGCTTTTTCATAATCGCCTGGCAGTGGATTATCTATGGTAGGTCATTGATGGGATACCTCCATGTATCCCACTCTTCGAGCGTGCTAAAGCACGTCCAAATTTGATCCTGTCAAATTTGTGCCAGGCTCCTAAATTATGAAACCCCAGGATGAAAGGCTCTGGGTGTTGCTTTGGCTTTTTGGAATGGTAGTTTGCCTGTTGTGTAGACCTTCCTCAGAGTTAATGTTTCACTTGCCATCGTGCGCGCACACGGAGAAAATTACTTTTGATAGAAAAAACTATTTAGTCTGGCATCTTTCAATATCCAGTTTGCAAAATTGTTAGTATCGACTGTGATATGTTTTTCCACAGTTTTGTACAAAATATAGTGGTGTTTCTTAAGCTTACATAAAGGTTGAAAAAAATTAGATGGTTTGTTACTTAGTTCAATTACAATTGATTCGCGTCTCATCCAGATACAGTTTGCCAAACCTGCTCCATGTTGGCCGATGACGATAAGCGCCCTGTCGAAGTATTGAACTTGTTCTTTAAATGTCATATTTTCTAATTGAAGATTGTGAAACTCAAGCGGGGGCCTTACCATTGATCTTAGTGTAGAAGTTAGATCCTCATGGTTGAGGATTGATCTCCGTGTGGTGCCTCCACCCTCACTTGTAGCGTTCGCCATGAGACTAGAATCCAGTGGTAAACGCTCTATTAACAATATTTTGTTGGGTTTGCCGTCCAGGGCGATATCAAGGTTACGACATATATCTATTTTCAAATTTTCAAGAATTTCACTTTTAAAATAAACACACTTTGGATTCATTCCAATTAGATGCATCCTTTTCGCATTGCCTGGAATATTTATTTCTTTTTCAATTTTAATACGGCCTGGAAATAGATGTTGAAGTCTATCCGTGTAAATTCCAAAATCTTTAATTCCAAAAACAACATCAGTGGGTGCTTTTTTTAACAGGCAATGTAAGAGGCAAGACAAGATCAAAAATAAAGTGATAGTAGTTCTCAATGTTGCCACTGCATGTTCCGGGGGAAACTGGTTCCAGGAACATGAACTTGCTAGATTTGCTTAGCTCTATAATCTTTCGCTGATTATACACTGTGGCAAGTGCGCACTTACGCCTACGAATAAACTTTGGAATTATCGTTAGCATAAAATTTACCACCTGGATGGTTAATAAGGAGTCCTTTTAAAAACGCTTCTCATTCTTTTGCTTAGGTCGCAAGCCAAAATTGACTATAATTACTTTTATCGTTATTTTCTATTATTAATTATTGTATTGAGGAATAAATCTATTGCCTAGTTATGATTATCATTGTGAGCTTAACGGTGAAACTGTAGAGGCCACACATTCTATTAATGGCAGTATTTCAAACTGGGGAGAGCTTTGTTATGTCACACAGCATCCTCTTGGTGAAACAGATCCTTTAGCACTTGTAAGAAAGGTAATCAGGCCACCAGCAATAGCATTCCCTACAGGAAATGCAGAATTGAAAAACCATGGATTTACCAAACTTGTAAAAAGAGATGATGGTGTATATGAGAATATGACGGTTGTGGGTGATGAGAAACGTTATATGACTGCGGGAGATGCATCATCAATACCTGACTTAAAGAAGAAAATTGAAGATTAAGCTACGAAGGAGCAACTTTATCGGCAGAGTTTTATTCCCACTCAAGTTCAGTGAAAGCCTTTGTTACGTTTCTGTTGTGGTGTTGATCGTATAATAACCATTCTTGCTTTTGTTCTTTTCCTATGTCAGTAAGCGCTTCCTCAAGAAATTGACCTTTGGCAATGGCTTCCCGTGTGTCAATTAGCAACATCGTTAAATACCGCATTTCTGCTGCAAAAGTTTCAGGCCAGTCACTGCTTGTAGTGCCATGTCCGGGGATTGCCCAAATAGTACAAATAAGTAGAAATAAGTAGGGTCAGGTACAACTTTTATTGAGTATTCGTAAAGTATGTTAGTCTCGACTACACATTTGGTTACAAGGAAGCAGCCATGGCACGTTTACCATGCATATGTCCTCCCGGTATTCCCCAACATGTAATCCAGCACAATCATCAAAGATCGGGATGGTTCAATTGAGCCACCCTTTTTTTATAATAGCTAATTGCCAGAAACTTTATTTTTTCGCCTTGTTCACTTCAGGTCGAAATTTACCAATCATAAATATTTATGATAACGTTTCTAGAAACCATCATATAAGCAATTGAATGCCTTATAATAAAGCTGATAAAGGTGTATGGTCATTGTTAATGATTTGTGTCTAAGTAATAGGGGGGCAGGAAATAAGGGCACTGTCCCCTTAAGGATATAATGGTATGGAAGAGGTCACTGAAAACTTATCGACTCTGATAACGCCAATGTCATCTGAACCAGATATCTTTGGTAGCTCTGCACTGTGTGACTTATTACTTACTGAAGATTGTATCAAAAGCGATGAGCTTAAGCGCTCACAGGAATTACAAGCTGAGAGTGGTGTTGCATTAGGCGTGTTGTTGGTAAGACTCGGTTTGGTCTCAGATCGGGATATGGCAAATATTCAAAGTCGGCTTACTGGTTTCCCCCTGCTTGATGAGAAAGAAATCCCTGATATTCCGATTCTTACAGACTTGCTTTCGGCAAAATTTCTTCAGGATGCCTACATCCTGCCCATTGATGAGACTGAAGAACATCTCGTTATTGCAATGGTGGATCCTGGAGATGAATTCACAATTCAAGCGATAGAACTTGCCAGTCGTAAACCCTTGCTGATAAAAATTGCCACCACAACGCAAATTGACAATGCACTAGACCGTTTATATGGCGATGGGAATACCAGGCTGGCCGATATTGTGGAAGAGATCGAGAATGAGGATGATGAGACTTTTTCGGAATCAACAGAACGATTAAAAGACCTTGCAGGTGAGGCACCGATTATTCGTCTGGTGAGTTTAATGATCAATCGTGCCATTGATTTACGCGCCTCGGATATTCATATTGAACCGTTTGAAAACCGCCTCAAGGTGCGTTATCGCATTGATGGTGTGTTACAGGAAGCTGAGGCACCCCCGGTGAAATCAACGGCAGCGATCATTTCACGTGTAAAGATCATGGCGAAGCTTAATATTGCCGAACATCGTCTACCACAGGATGGTCGGATTCAATTACGTACCCAGGGTAAACTCATCGATTTGCGCGTTTCCACTGTCCCGACCTTACATGGTGAAAGCCTAGTGTTGAGAATATTGGATAAGCAACACATTGAGTTGAATTTTGATAAGCTTGGTTTTGCGATTAAGATCAAAAAACAGCTGCAAAATATTCTTAAACTTTCTCATGGTATTGTTTTGGTCACTGGTCCTACCGGTAGTGGTAAAACAACAACTTTGTATACCGCATTACAGGAACTGAATACTCCAGACAGAAAAATTCTGACGGTTGAAGATCCAGTGGAATATCAGCTTGAAGGGATTAATCAGATTCAGGTTAAACCACAGATAGGGCTTACTTTTGCGGACGCATTACGCTCTATTGTTCGGCAAGACCCTGACATTATTATGATCGGTGAAATGCGTGATCTGGAAACTGCCAGTATTGCGGTGCAATCCGCGCTCACGGGACATCTGGTTTTTTCCACCTTGCATACCAATGATGCTGGTAGCTCAATCACACGTTTACTGGATATGGGAGTGGAAGATTATCTTCTAACATCGACATTGAATAGTATCCTTTCCCAGCGTTTGGTAAGAATATTGTGTACGCATTGCCGAGAGGCATATACACCTTTACCTGAATTGATCGAAGAGCTGAATCTGAATCTTTATACAGACAGTGACAAACCAACACTGCATCAAGCAACAGGATGTGATCAATGTAAAGATAACGGATATATTGGTCGGTGTGTGGTGGCTGAACTACTGACTTTGTCAGAGTCCATTCGTCGTTTAATCTTGTCGCGGGCCGATGGTACGTCCATCCAGAAGAATGCCATCGAATCAGGTATGGATACCATGCAGGTTGATGGGATCAGGAAAGCCCTGACAGGGATCACGTCCATCGAAGATGTCATGCGTGTGACACAACAGATTTAAGATGCCGATATATTTATACAAGGCATTCACGACCAGTGGTGAAACATTGACAGGTGAGATTAATGCACCTTCTAAAAGTATAGCCATTGATCGCTTGCAACATGCAGGGCATATTCCGATCAGTGCAGTGGAAAAGAAGGGCAACAGGAAAACATCTTTTCTTTTTTTTAAAAAAATATTTGATCAGGACAAGGTGAAGGCAAAAGATGTTACCTTGTTTACACGTGAACTTTCGACATTATTACAGGCAGGCCTGGCACTGGATCATGCTTTAACAACACTGGAGGATATTAGCCCGCATCCTGCGCTTAAAAAGATGCTGGCAAATATTAATCAACGGGTTAAAGGAGGTGAGCCTTTGTCCACTGCCATGGAGGCACAAGGCCAGATATTCAGTAAGCTTTATTTGAATACGATTCGTGCGGGTGAGGCGGGTGGCTCCATGCATGTTGTGCTTGAGCGTCTTGCCGATTATCTGGAACGGACTGCTGAACTTCGTAATGAAGTACTCTCTGCGCTGTTGTATCCAGCAATCTTATTTATGGTTGCCATGTTATCCATATTTATATTGCTCAGCTTTGTTGTGCCACAGTTTGTGCCATTGTTTGAAGATGTGGGGCAGGCGCTGCCACTACTGACCCAGATTGTGTTTACCAGTGCGGAGTTAATTCAATCTTACTGGTGGGTTATTTTGGCTGCCGTAATATTTTTTATCTGGATAGTTGACAAAAAACTGCAAAATCCAGTGACCCGGATGCGTTGGGATGACTGGTGTCTCGGTGTACCTTTATATGGTGAGTTAATTACCAAGTTGGATGTGGCGAGATTTAGCCGCACTTTGGGAACGCTATTAATAAATGGTGTGCCCTTATTAGTCGCCATTGGCATCGTCAAGGAAGTAGTTAGTAACAGGGTGCTTGCAAGGATAATCAATGAGGCAGCAAAGGGATTAGAGCAAGGTCGTGGCTTGGCGAAACACCTGGCACAATCTGATCGATTCCCACAACTTGCGGTTCAGTTGATCCATGTTGGTGAAGAAACGGGACAACTTGAATCTATGTTGTTGAAGACTGCTGATATTTATGAAGATGAATCAAAAACGACAATAAAACGTTTATTAACATTACTGGAACCAATTTTGATTCTTAGTCTGGGTGCTATCATTGCGATTATTATTATTTCAATCCTGATGGCGATACTTGGATTGAATGAATTAGTTATTTAACACAGGTATTTACTGAATGAATAAGATACATAAAAGCTCTGGTTTTACACTGATCGAATTGTTAGTGGTGTTGGTGATTCTTGGCATGCTTGCCGGTCTGGTTGGACCGCGAATCATGAAACAATTGGGGACAGCGAAATCTAATACAGCAAAACTTCAAATTGAAGATTTAGGGGCGGGATTAGATATTTTTTATTTAGATAACGGGCGTTACCCAACCACACAGGAAGGTATGAATGCATTGGTACAAAAACCATCGGGTTTTGATAACTGGAATGGGCCATATCTTAAAAAGACAAAGGTACCCAAAGATCCCTGGAACAATGAATATCAATACCGGTCACCTGGACAAAATGGAGAATATGATCTGTATTCTTATGGTGCAGATAACCAACCGGGCGGAGATGGGAAAAATAAGGATATTAATAGCTGGGAATAACTTTTATTAGCCACAGAGTAGAAATAGCTCACAGAGAAAAATATGATTACTTTAAAGAATAAAAAGGCATTCTCGTGTCGTTAATAACATATATCAGCAATCCCTTTTCCACTTCTCTGTGTCCTCTGTGGCATGAATAATAATGTTTATAAACAACAAAACAAATCTTATATTCTCTGTGGTAAAAACGAAAGGTTTTACGTTATTAGAGGTGATGGTGGTGCTTGTCATCATGGCCTTGATCCTTGTTATTGTCCCGCTTTTTTTACCGAATGTCATGGCCAGTACTCATGTTAAAAGCGCAGCGAGAGAATTAGCGGCAAGCCTTAAACATGCTCGAACTCAGGCGATTGATCGGCAACGAGAAATGACTCTGGTTATCAATGTTAATGAAAATTATTATATACTGAACAACAGATCAAAGACTCTAACACTCCCAGACAAGGCATCACTTTCTTTAATCACGGCAAAATCCGAGCAACTTAGCGAGCATGAAGGGCAGATACGATTTTTCCCGGACGGTAGTTCGACGGGTGGACAAATCAAACTGACATTTAAAGATCAGGAATATATTGTTGATGTACATTGGCTAACGGGCAAGGTCAAAATTGAACCATAGTAAGCAAACAGGGTTTTCTTTACTGGAAATACTTGTCGCATTTTCCATTCTTGCGGTTAGTTTAGGTATTCTATTCCAGATCTATAGCAAAGGTGCGCAATCAGCAAGATTGGCTGATGATTATGCCAATGCAGTGATTATCGCCCAGTCCCACCTGTCCAATATTGGTATTGAAACATTCCCTGAAATTGGTGTGTATGAAGATAACAATGAGAAATACCACTGGATCACACGCGTAAGTTCAGGTGAAGACAATTCAGGATTAGAGAATATTCACAAACTAACCAGGCGTCATATAGAAATCGAAGTGTCCTGGAACAGCATGAGTACGACACGTTCGATAAAATTAAATACATTAAAGTTATTTCCAGTCTTATGAATAAACACAAGTCTAAAAAAATAATACAGTCGAAAGGCTTCACTCTGATCGAGATATTAGTCGCAATGGTAATGCTGAGCATGACATTACTTTTGTTATTTAGCAGTTTATTTACCGCCAATAAATATTGGACAATAGGTGAAAATAAAATAGAGAAGAATGAAGAGATCAGGCTCGCCAGTACTTTTATACGCAAACAAATTACTCAAACAATTCCGCTTTTATGGATTGATGCAACAAAAAGAAAATTATTGTTTCAGGGGCAGCATGATGAACTATCTTTCGTCTCTACCTTGCCTTCACATCGCGGTGGTGGGGGTATTCACTCGTTAAGATTAGAAGTAATGCAAATTGATGATAGAAGTCAACTTGGCATGAGCTATTCTTTACTCAGCCCGGATATCTTTCCTTTTGCAGACGACACTGACAAAGAAGAGGAATTTGTTGCCATAGCCGATAATATAAACTCAATCAATTTGTCATATTACGGAAAGGAAAATAATAATGAGGAAGCACGTTGGTTTGATGTATGGGATAACAATAAATATTTACCACAGCTTGTGCGAATAAAGATCATATCCCTTGATAGAAACATAAACTGGCCTGTGATTGAAATCCCTGTTAAAGCTAGTTACGTGAGTGGATCGCCAGAATTTACCATTAGGGCAACATCATCATGATGATAGTGAAATCATAATGAATATAAACAGGCAAAAGGGGATTGCTCTGGTTCTTGTGCTCTGGATGTTGGCACTATTGACCATTATGGCAACTGGCTATAGTCGCATGATGCGTACTGAGATGATGCTCACTGCCAATCTAGTACACTCGTCACAAGCTGCTTCTTTGGCCGAGGCAGGTATCAATATCGCCATTGCAGAGTTACTCAAACCTGCACAGGAACAAGATTGGAAAACGGATGGCACTTCTTACGAATATGAGCTCAATAATAATATCATCACAGTAAAAATCCGTGCAGAAAGCGGCAAAATTGATTTGAACACGGCACGTACTGAACTGTTGTACGGTTTATTAGAATCAGTGAATGAAACCGGGGAGGATTTACTGCCACAGCTACAAGCGCTGCTGGATTGGCGGGATAAAGATGACCTGGTGAGAAATCATGGTGCAGAGGATGAGTATTATAGAAGTGCCGGACTAGGCTATGGTGCTAAAGATGGGCCTTTTAACTCGTTGGATGAGTTACTGTTGGTAAAAGGGTTTAGCCTGGAACTTTATCGTAAAATCAGACCGGCGTTGACGATATACTCACATCAGGCAGGGATTTATCCTCAATCTGCGCCCAGAGAAGCCTTACTTGCAATTCCCTTTATGCCAATTACCGAAGTAGATAGCTATCTTGATCAACGTGAAGCGAGCATCGCATCGGATCGATCGCTTTCGCTGCCTGGGGTAGATTCGAAATATATTGCCAGGGGTAAGGGAACAATTTTCTCTATTTCCAGTGAAGCAAGGATTAATCATACGCTTGCACGGTTAAATGTAGTGGTTTCACTGCGTAGGAATGGACAACAGCCATATTCTATACTTGCCTGGCAAATCTCACCGGAAGTGATGGAATCCAGACAGGATGGAATGGAAAAAGAAGAGACAGAGAAGAGTTGAAGAATGAAGATGCTTACTCAAATTAGATATGCAATCGACTGGTGGCTTCAAGGTTTGTCATATTTCTGTCCGCCTTCTTTAAAACGTTCAATGGGTTTAAGCCCGGACAAGCTTACGATTGAATTCAATGATGATCATGTCCTGGTCAAACGTTATTCAGTAGATAGTAATGAACCGCTCGAAATTCAGCGTTTTGTTGAAACGGATGATTTACAACGCATGTCCGTACTGAAATGGTTGTATGAACAACAGGAAAAACACGCAAAAATAATTTTACTTGTTTCTGAAAAAATATTTCTACAAAAGACCTTATCTTTCCCATCAGCAGCCGAGTCCGACCTGAGAGAGGCACTTGGTTTTGAGCTTAATCGCAGAACTCCATTTAGCCAGGATCAAGCCTATTATGACCACAAGATTGTTGACCATGATAAACAGGCAAATAAGTTGCAGATCGAGCTGTTTGTCGTGCCACGACAAAGCATAGATCCATTATTGTCATTATTGAATGAATGGGACATCACAATTGATGCATTAAAGCCTGATTCTGACCAGGCGGATGAATTAGAAATAAAACTATTACCTGAAGAACAGTGGGGCAATACAAGAAAAATTACTGATTATGTCACTTTATTCCTGGCAACAACTGCCTTTGCTTTATTCCTTGCTGCTCTTTATGTGCCACTTGTGCAACAAACACAGCAACTCGATTCTCTTGAAAAGGAAGTGAACAAAAACAGGAAAGTGGCCATTGAATTGCAAAAATCAAGAGATGAAAAACAAAATATCATGGAGCAAATTAATTTTCTGGAAAACAAACATAAAAATACTTTGAGGAGTATTGAGTTATTTGACGAAATAACAGGAATTATACCTGATGATACCTGGTTGACACGTTTGATAATTAAAAATGAAGAATTGCAAATTCAGGGTGAGTCGTCTAATGCCTCATCACTAATACAGATTATCGAATCATCTGAATGGTTTGTAGATGCACAGTTTAGATCGCCTGTGACAAAAAATAACGTAAGTGGAAAAGACAAATTTCATCTGTCTGCAAAATTAATCACCATCCCAAGGGATGAGTCTCTGGCATATCCAGTTGCAGAGGAAGATATATGAATAATTTATCTCCTGATCTGCGACAGGGTATTTTTTCACTGGGAATATTGTTCTTAGTTATCTTGGCTTTTTATACTGTACTTATACAACCTGCAATATCAGCCAGGAGTAGAAATACTGAACGCATAGAAGATTTGATGTTTCAGTCCAGTAAATTCACCCTTTCAAGTCAGGAGTCTGATTTACTAAAAAATGAAATAGCACACTTGAAACAACAAAACCCGAACAGGAATAATTTTCTGGAAAACAAGGCACCCGCAATAGTTGCTGCGGATTTACAAAAAAAAATAAAGGCATTAGTTGACTCAAGTGGGGGTAATTTAGTCAGCACACATGCTTTAACTGATAGGAAAGAGGAACTATTCTCTAAAATCACAGTGAAGGTTCACATGCGCACTGATATGAATGCGCTGCGCGATGTGTTTTATCAAATTGCCATTAATGAGCCATTATTATTCACTGAAAATATCTTAATCCAGAAGTCACGGACAAGATCAAGAAAAAAGCAACGCGTAAATAATCAAATTGAGGTTCGATTTGATGTCAGTGGTTACATGAATCCATCATCATTATGAAACAGTCAAAGCGATCTTCATACCCACTACAGCATAGCATCAGGCTGATTTTATTAAGTTTCTGCGTGATATTTACCACCATATTATGGTTTGAGCTGAATCCTGAAAATTCTAATACTGTAAAAACAGATGTAATAGATGCTGATTTACCGCCAAAGGTTTTGGATATAGATATCAAAGAGTTTGTCTTTCCTAAAATCACGGCATTTGATGAAATCATTGAGCGACCACTATTTAATGAAACAAGACTTCCATTCGAAGCTCAGAAACATGAACAAACGGTGGTGAACACCAGTAAAAAAAGTAATCAGAGCAGAATTAAGCAAGAACAGTTTTCGCTAAGTGCTGTAGTTATCACTCCAGACACACAAATCGCAATCTTGCAAAAGGGTCGGGAAAAAACTTTGCAACGAGTTTTACTGGGAGAAATAATTGATGGCTGGACACTGGAAGATGTGAGTTCACATTCTATACGTTTAAAGAAAGGCAATGAAACAAAGAACCTGGAACTCGAAATTAAAAATTCAATAAAAAAGACACCAGTCGCAAAATCTAAAGAAGCTAATCAATCTAACACACTAATGAGGCAAGGATCAGCCAAAACGAAAGAACAAATTACCGCGAGAAATACTGAAGCAAAAACTGCCACAAAGGAAAAATAACTCATATTTGGCTTTTTTCTTAATAAAAACACGCTAAACTACTAAAATAATTACATAAAATAAAAGAGATGCCTTTGCACGATGTAATCTGCTGAGTGTAATTGTCGTGAGAATCTCTAATATCGATACTGGGAGTATCGTTAAAATGAAGAAGAGGTCTTTACTCAACAGTGCAAGTTGCTTTATGGTCCTGATGTTAGTGGGTGCATGCAACATGTTTCCATTTCAGGAAAGAAGTGAGTCAGTTGAACAAACAATAACGACTCAATCCTCAACATTGCCAGAAACAAAAATCGAAACTACGGCTCCCGTTGAACAGCAGACTACGAATTTAAGTGAAGACATACCCTCATATCAAAGACAACAAATTCTGGAAATGGGCAACGGTCAATTTGTCACTTCTCCTTCTTCAATAAAACAGCCCGAAACTGATGTCGTTGAAGGCGATATCACCCTGAATTTTCAGGGCACTGATATTAACGAATTTATCAAGGTTATATTAAGCGATATGCTTAATGAAAACTTTGTCATTGACCCACAAATCAGTGGCACCGTCACCATTGAAACATCGCGACCGGTCAGCAAGAAAGAACTTTTCCCTTTGCTCGAAGAAATACTGGCAATCAATAACGCTGTTATTTTTAAATCGGGTGGCCTGTATCAAATAGTACCGCGAGCAAAAGCACTCAAAGGAAATCTGTCACCAGAAATTAACACCCAGATCGTTGATACTGGTTATAGCGTTAAAATCATTCCACTGGAATATATTGCGGCTCAGGAAATGCAGAAAATTCTGGAGCCATTCGTCAGCGATGGCGGCAGTATTCGTATCGACAAACAACGCAATATGTTGATCCTTGCTGGCACGCCCCACGAATTAAATACCCTGCTGGAAACTATAGAAATATTTGATGTTGATTGGTTACGCGGGATGTCCGTTGGTCTATATCCACTAGATTATGTTGATGCAAAAACATTAAAATCTGAACTTGATGCAATACTGCTTGGTGTTGATGGCAGTGAAAATAACGAATTATTGGGTGGGCTGGTTCGTACGCTCGCTATTGAACGTCTTCATTCTATCCTTCTAATTAGTTCAACAACTGCAGCCTTGCGTGAAGCCGAGATTTGGTTATATCGGCTGGATCGACCCGGTGAACAGATCGGCCAAAATCTCTATGTCTATGATGTACAGAACGCCAAGGCCTCGGATCTGGCCGATATGCTCGGATATATCTTTGGTTATGGAGAAAGCTACGAGCCATATACAGAGTCATATAGTGAACCATCAATGGCGCCAGGTACTTCACCCGTTGAAATTACCACCAGCCAAGGTGTGGATGACATAAATCCAGACTATGCATCAGCAAATGCAACTTTCTCAGCGGCAGGCACATCGGGGCTTTCACTTGAATCAAACAACCCGATCAGGATTATTGCCGATGATACACGTAATGCACTGGTTATCCTGGCAGCACCAAGTGACTATAAAATGATCGTGGCCGCTATCCAAAAACTGGATGTGGAGCCATTACAGGTATTGATTGAGGCGACTATTCTGGAAGTCACCTTGAATGATAATTTAAATTATGGCGTCGAATGGTTTTTTAAAAATGGAGTGGGTAACTCACATAAAGGACAGGGTCAACTAGACTTGGGAACAGCCGGTATTGCTGCACTTGCCCCTGGATTCTCATATACCATTGTTAATAGTCTAGGTAATATTCGCGTCGCATTGAATGCGCTTGAGGAAGTATCGGAGATTAAAGTACTCTCTTCACCCTCACTCATGGTACTCGCTAACCATACTGCAACCATTAACGTGGGTGATGAAATTCCGATAGCAACAAGATCGTCAGTGAGTAATATTGATTCAAATGCGCCGTCTGTTAACGAGATCTCATTCAGGGCCACCGGTGTGACGCTGGAGGTAACGCCACGAGTGAATAATAGTGGTCTGATCACAATGGAAATAAGGCAGGAGGTTAGTCAGGCTATTGATACAACAACTTCTAATATTGATTCACCAACCATTCAGCAGCGACAAATTAGTAGTACGGTAGCGATTAATTCAGGGGAAACAATTGTGCTCGGTGGTCTGATTCAGGATATAGAATCACAGGCTGAAAGTGGCATCCCTTTTTTATACAAACTCCCATTAATTGGCAAGCTGTTTGGCGCAACCAACAATACGGCCCGCCGAACTGAACTAATTGTTTTAATAACGCCACATGTTGTTCGGAATAACAATGATGCACGTAAAATCACCGACGAATTTCGCCGTAAACTGCTAAGCCTGCCCCCCATAAATATAGAAAGTGAAGAGCAAATAATAGATAAGGCCTCTTAACCGGTCAGGTCATTTTTAATAATCTATCTTGTCACCAATCTGTACGTGTATGTAAGTACGACTTTCTTACTCTTACCTTCTAAATCGATGTCCTACATGAAAAATACCGGTGACTAAAAATGTCCCAACAATGATTAATTATTCACACAAAAAAAGGGCGGTTCAATCGAACCGCCCTGATCATGGAAGAATCTAATTAAAGTTTATGTTGTCACATCAGAAATATTGTCTGTTCTGATTTTAAGGCCGTCCTGGATTAGCAGGTGGACCTGGATCAGCCGGTGAACCTGGATCAGTCGGCTGACCTGGATCTCCTGAGCTTATTTTGACTTGTTGTTGTGTTTTACCACAGACCCTCTCATTAATGTCATTAACTATCCCGTCGGAACTGGTGCCTTCAGGTTCAGCATCATGTCTCTCTGTCAGTAATGTATTTGTATCTGCACTTAGTTTTCCATACCATTTTTGATTAGTAAGTATTGCTGGTGGAGTCCCTGGTGGAGCAAATATTGATAGCACATCACATAGCCCACTGTAGCTAAATGTCAGATCATCGTTGACTACATACGTATAATCACAAGAATATGTGCCAATATCAGCAAAGCCATCACTGGTATTAAGGCCATTCCGACCTTCTGAATGTGCATTGCCATTACCGTCATAGGTGATTTCACCTGCGGCTGTATTATGAAGTGTGAATTGGGTGCTCGGATCACTTCCGAAAATTGGAGGACTGTTAGTAGCTATACACCCCCATTGTTCATTTTGAGAATAGGTACCCATTAAATTGGGTTAGATCCCCTGCATATGCTGATGTCACAGGTAATATTAATAAAATCAATACGGTAAAGATATTTTTAATGAAGATTTCTAGAGTTTTCATGAATGTTTCTCCTTAACAACTTACTAGATTGTTCCCCCAATAACCAAAGATATCACTGGTATAGTCATCATTTTATGAAATCATGCGAAATTTACAGTGACGCATTGGAGTTATAGTAGAGCAAACGCCTTTCTCAAGGTCAGTGAATGATTGACTTGACCCCAAGTAAATCTGTGTAGACGTCTGTTCAATGCCCTAAATATGGGTCGAAATCAATGAGTCTCCCCGCCACTACACTTTCATCGGCTTTGTGTGCGTAGCGGGATATTTCCTGGCGTAAAATCATGAATCAGGGGAAAACCATTGATCTTTAATGATAGATCAAACCGCTCTGGATGCTTGGTGATGAATACATGCCTGAACTTGATCCCGTGGTTGAGGCCAGGCTTGTAGATGCGGCTATGCGTATGCTTGGGTGTAGAGAGAGACTTGCCTTACTTTTTTCTTATGGGAACGCTGCATATGACGATACGATTGGCACTGATATTTGATCGAAAGGCGGATAAGAATGGTGGGATCCAGACAAGTGCATGCAACTCGATCATATAGGTGTAGTAAAGAAGCAGGCAATAACCCTTGCCAGTCGCGCCAGTCGCGCCAGTCGCTGGTGTGGTATTGCGCCATGTATTAAATCATTACAGCCTTTTTATGATGACCTGGTGGACTACATTGAAAAACAATAAGTAATGTCTATCCTGGTTTATGACACACGGCGGCTGATTTAATTATGGCGCCTGTGAGCTATTCACCTTGAAGTTGATAACTGAAAATTCCCTAGCAGAATTCTCCTTCTAATGCCAGTTTTTTATTTATTTTTTGTGATCTACTAGCCATAATTAAAAACATGTCCTATTATTAAACGTGGAGGAGGTACGTACATGTGTGGGGACACATGTGCACGCGATCGATGTGGGTAATCATTGGTCGTATAAGTTCTCAATAAAATCATATTAAAGCAAAAGCTGTACTGGCTGTTCGGACGCCGTGACAAGCTATTTTCTTGACTTATTCGTATAGAAAACTGTCTGGCAACACTTATATCTAACATATGTTGTACTAGGGGATGACATGTCAAAGAATAAAAAGATAAAAATCAAGGGTACTCCTTCTGACGATTTTCTCATAGAGACCAACGACACCCCATGGATGACATTGCCAGGCAGCCTTGCTGCTGTGCTTCTTTCATTGGCATTTGCAACATCACCCGCGCTCGCGGTGGATATCATGGAAGTGCAAATTGGTGGTGATCCACCTACGTTTCTGGTGATCTATGGCACAGGCTTCGGCACGGTGTCATCCGACGACCAAACACCCGTTA
>SMVB01133699.1_pt1 | contig 15449 bp, 13 predicted proteins | sample 2456461 | NCBI WGS metagenome assembly SMVB01 (sample SAMN11095934, study PRJNA526329) | marine sediment metagenome | biome: Marine sediment; feature: Surficial sediment; material: Deep marine sediment; isolation source: Hadal surficial sediment | place: Pacific Ocean | collected 2014-05 | depth... | reverse complement strand
TTCATGCCCGCACAGTAGTAGCCGACATGGCCGTCTATAACCAGGTCTACTGCCGCATCCAGGCCCACGGCAATACAGTGGCGGCCGTCGGGGTGGCTGATCATCCATTGCCCGGAGGGAGAATCATGCAGGCGCTGGTTGAGGGAGCGCACGGTATCGCGCGTAAGATCGAACCGGGTCATTCCTCCCCCCAACTGTAAACGGTGGCCGGTTCCGGCTCCCACACGGTTGCATGTTCCACGCCGGGTAACTGGGCGATGGCGCGAAACTCTGATGCCATGGCTACCCAGTCATCATTTTCCGCCATAACCGCCGGCTTGCAGGCGATCGGATCGCGTAACACGGCGAAACCTTTCCGTGTACCCACGGCAAAAGTATAAAAACCATCCAGATCACGGATCGCGCAGTTCAGGGCTTGTTCCAGGGAGGCGCCCTGGTGCAACTTCCACATCAGGTATCCTGCGGCCACTTCGCTGTCGTTGTCGGTCTGGAATTCAATCCCTTCAGCCTGCAACTTTTCACGCAGCCGGTTGTGATTTGACAGCGATCCGTTGTGAACCAGGCAGAGGTCCAGTCCGGTGGAAAAAGGATGCGAATGCGCGGTGGTAACCGCACTTTCCGTCGCCATGCGTGTGTGCCCCAGGGCGTGGCTGCCTTGAAAGTCATGCAGATTGAAACGCTCTACGAACTCACGTGGGGCCCCTTTTTCCTTGTAGATTTCGATGGTGCTGCCGGCACTCATTATCTGCAGTTCGGGGTAGTTTGAATCCAGCCAGGCTCTGAGCTCCGGTAATGCTGCGGTCGTTGTTAACACGGCATGACTCACGCGCACTTCAATTTCAAAATCTGCGCCGAATACTTTGCTTAACAAACGCCCAAAGCGCTTCCAATCGTAATCGTCGTCACCGGCATACAGCGTTAGCTTGGTGCGGGGCGGGTCAACCGGGTTGCGATAGATGGCAACGCCGGCACTGTCGGGCCCACGCTCGCTCATCTGCACCAGCATTGACGCCAGCATCGTGCCGAGATGCTTATTCAGGTCTTTGTTTTTGTAGTAAATTCCAACTATCCCACACATCTTGCTTACACCTGTTGACGGGTCCGGACAGTGTACTCTGGAATGAACTGGTGGTAAAGTATGTTTCTTGTGAAGAAAGAACAGCAGTGCTCATGAAGAACAGGCAAATCGCTTCCGAACCGGCCGACCCGGCTCATGTTCAACCGCCAGTCAATGAACTGGAGCAAGCCATCGGCAGGCAGGTCAGGCGCTACCGCAAGCAGTTCGGACTCACCGTTGCGGAACTGGCTGACCGGGCCGCTTTGTCCTCCGGCATGTTGTCCAAAATTGAAAACGGCAATATTTCGCCCTCACTGGCGACACTGCGCGCGCTTTCCATCGCACTCAATGTGCCGGTGACTGCATTGTTCCGGCAGTTTGAAGAGCAACGGGATGCAACCTTCGTCCCCGCAGGTCAGGGTTTGCAGATCGAGCGGCGCGGCACCCGCGCCGGTCATCAGTACCAGTTGCTCGGGCACAGCATTCACAGCGAAGTTTCGGTCGAGCCGTACCTGATCACTTTGAAAGAAGGATCAGAAGTATTCCCAATCTTCCAGCATGGGGGGGTGGAATTCATCTACATGCTGGAGGGTATCGTCGTTTACCGGCACGCGGACACGACCTATCGCTTGTCTCCTGGCGACTCACTGTTTTTTGACGCCGATGCACCGCACGGCCCCGAAGAACTGGTGGAATTGCCGGTGCGATTCCTTTCCATCATCACCAATAGCCCGCAGGTTCCTTAAATTCAGTTAAATATGCTTGTGACCCAGGCTGGAAATTTATAATCTAGAACCACTTCAAGGTGTAGCAACAATATGACCGATTTATTTTCATTCGATACCCTCAGCCTGCACGCCGGACAGACCGTGGATGATGAATTCGGCGCGCGCGCCAGTCCGATATACCAGACCACGTCCTTCGTGTTTCCGGATACCGACACGGCTTCTTCCATTTTCAACCTGGAACGGGGCGGGCATGCCTACAGTCGCATCACCAATCCCACTGTCGGTGTTCTGGAACAGCGCATTGCAGCGCTTGAAGGCGGATCGGCCGCGGTATGCATGTCTTCCGGAATGGCCGCCACGTTTTGCGCGCTGACCGCCATCCTGGGGCAAGGCGATCACATCGTTGCTTCGACGCAGATGTACGGCGGCAATATCAGCCTGATGAAAAACACCCTGCCGCGTTTCGGGATCAATACAACATTCGTCGATCCGACGGATACACGGGGTTTTGAGGATGCCATCCAGGATAACACCCGGGTGATATACGGAGAGCTGATCGGCAATCCCGGCCTTGACATCATGGATCTGGAAGCCATCGCCGAAATATCCAAAGCCGGGCAGATTCCCCTGATGATCGATGCCACTTTCAACACGCCTTATTTGTGCAGGTGTTTCGATCATGGCGCAAACATCATCATCCATTCAGTGACCAAATGGATGGGCGGGCATGGTGTTGCCATCGGTGGCGTGGCCGTTGACGGCGGAAATTTTGACTGGGGCGCTTCGGACAAGTTTCCGACCATTACCGAACCGTATGCACCCTTTTCCGGGATCATTTTGTGGGAAGAGTTTGGCCCCAGCGCATTCGCCATGCGATTACGTGCAGAGGCAATGAGGGATATCGGCCCCTCGATGAGCCCAATGAACGCTTTCCTGCTGCTGCAAGGAATTGAAACACTGTCGCTGAGGATGGACAGGCACCTGGAAAACACCCGCGTATTGCTCGAGTTTCTTCAGCATCACGAGCAGGTGGAGTGGATTAGTCATCCCGATCTGCCGGAGCACAGAAGCCATGCACTGGCCAGGAAATACCTGCCCAAAGGCGCGGGTTCAATCGTCAGCTTCGGTGTGAAGGGGGGCAGAGATGCAGGAAAAGCATTCATAGAAAATGTGCAATTGGCGTCTCACCTGGCAAATGTCGGTGATGCCAAGACCCTGATCATTCATCCGGCTTCAACAACCCACTCGCGAGTGGATACCAAGGCACTCGCGGATGCAGGCATCACCCAGGACATGATACGGCTGTCTGTCGGCCTGGAGGATGTTGGGGACATCATGGCCGATTTTGAAGATGGATTCCGCGCATCCCGGAAAGTGGCGAAAACATAATATGTATTTTCAGGTAAACGGTAAGCGGGCGTTTGCCACTACCGGGGGCAAGGCGTTCGACAACGGCAAACCGGTAGTTATTTTCTTGCACGGCAGCGGGCTCGATCACTCATTCTGGGGCCTGCACACCCGCTTCTTTGCATTCAGAAATTACGCGGTACTGGCGCCCGACTTGCCCGGCCATACATTTTCAACCGGACCGCCACTCACCGGAATAGAGGAAATGGCTGACTGGTTGCAGGATGCGGTAACGGCGCTTGATATCGATAATATTTCCGTGGTGGCCCATTCACAGGGCTGCCTGGTCGCGCTTGAATTTGCCTCGCGTTACCCGGATAAATTACGCAGTGTTTCATTCATTGCAAGCGGCCTGGCAACGCCGGTAAATCCTGCCCTGATCGAAAGCGCTCAAAACCGGCCGGAAGCGGCTATCGCCATGATGATGTCATGGGGGTTCGGCACCGCCGGCCATTTTCACCAGGGCCCGATTCCGGGTAATTCAATGATCGCCGGTGGCACTAAAGTGATGCGCGGCAACGTACCCGGGGAGTTGGCTAGCGATCTTAAGGCATGCAATGCCTATCAGAATGGAGAAACCGCAGCTGCCGGCATTAGCTGTCCCAGGCAGGTTATCCTGGGCGGTCAGGATCGCATGGCGCCGCGCAAAGCCGGAATGGCACTGGTCAAAGCCCTGGCTGACGGTCACGGTGCGCCCCAGCTGGATATCATAGGAAAAAGCGGACACATGGTCCCATTGGAAGCACCCAATAAATGCCGCCAATTGTTGAAAGACTTCATTTTTTCGAACAACCCATCAAGATAAATTGAGAACAGCCATGTACGAGATCAAGAAGGCGTCTGTCATCGGCGCAGGAACAATGGGCCTGGGTATCGCGGGTCAGTTGGCCAACGCCGGTATCGAGGTGCTGCTGCTGGACCTGCCCTCTGAGGGAGCAAATCGCAATGCAATTTGTGAACGGGCGCTCGAGCGCTTGTTGGACAAACGGCAGCCGGGTTTACTGCACCGGGACAGCTTGAAGCACATCACCATCGGCAATATCGAAGACGATATGGATAAGCTCGCCGACATCGATTGGATCGCCGAAGCCGTGGTCGAAAGACTGGACATCAAAAAGGCGCTTTACCGGCAAATCGACGCCGTGCGCAAGGCAGGTTCAATTGTCACATCCAACACGTCCACCATTCCCATCTCCCTGCTGGTGGAAGGTATGCCCGCCGACTTTCGCGCCGAGTTTGCGATTACGCACTTTTTCAATCCGGTGCGTTATATGCGGCTTTTAGAACTCGTTCGCGGCGAAGATACCGCAGCTGAAGTAATCGAGTGCCTGGAACGATTCAGTGAATCGCGCCTGGGTAAAGGCATCGTTGTCTGTAATGACACCCCCGGCTTCCTCGGCAACCGGGTGGGTGTGTTCGCCATCCAGACTGCCTTACACGCGGCATTCCGGCTTGGATTGAAGCCTGAAGAAGCCGATAGTCTGTTCGGGCGCCCCATGGGTGTGCCCAAGACCGGTGTATTTGGTTTGTATGACCTCATCGGGATAGACCTGATGAGTGACGTGGCCGGGAGCCTGGATTCGATCCTCCCCGCGGGCGATCCGTTTCACGCGGTTGCGGGGAAAATTCCCCTGATGACCCGGATGATCTCGGCTGGCTACGTGGGAAATAAGGGCAAGAAGGGTGGGTTTTACCGGCTCGAGCGCCCGGGCGACAGCAGCAGCAAACAGACGCTGGATTTTCAGCGCTTTGAATACCGTGACTTTGATCGGTCCAAACCGGAATTGGCGTTAAGGGCTGAAAAGAGCGGCGAACTTTCCATGCTACTGGACCAGGATGACCGATACGGGGAATACGCCTGGGACGTTCTTTCAAATACCTTGTGCTATGCAGCGATGCTGGTGCCCGATGTGAACGAATCACTGGTGTCTATAGACGACGCCATGAAGCTTGGTTACAACTGGATACAAGGCCCATTTGAAATGATGGATGCCATCGGTATCGATAAATTCGTCCAACGGCTTGAAGCAGGGAAGCACGAAATCCCGGGCTTTTTGAAAACCGCCGTTGGAAAGTCTTTCTACCGGGTAGCTGATGGGAAACTGGAGTACCTGAAAGCGGATGGTAGCTTTCGGGCGTTGCAACGCGACCCGGGCGTGACCCGGTTTAACGAGGAACGCCGCAAGCTCACGCCGTTATTGCAAAACCGGGCGGCAAGCTATTTCGAGCTGGATCATGACATCGGCCTGGTGGAATTTCACAGCAAGGCAAATGCCCTGGATTCTGATTCCATGCACCTGCTGGCTGAGGCCCTCGCGCATGCCAGTGCAAATCTCAGGGGCCTTGTCATACATAACGATGCCGCGCATTTTTCCTGTGGCGTCAACCTGGGTAGTATTCTGAGCTACGTCGAAAACGAAGACTATTCGGGTCTGGATCGATTCCTCGACCACTTTCAGCAAACCGTCAAGGCGATGAAAACCGCCCCCGTTCCGGTGGTGGCGGCGCCTGCCGGCTTGTCCCTGGGTGGTGGCTTCGAGGTGGTATTGCATGCCGATAAGGCAATTTACCATGCCAATTCCGTCACCGGGCTGGTGGAAACTTTGGTGGGTGTGGTGCCCGGTGGCGGCGGTGTCAAGGAAATGCTTTATCGCTGGCACGAACGCAAAGGCGACGGGACTGCCGCCGCGTGGGAGACTTTCACGACAACCGCATACGGTAAAACGGCCGGATCACCACTGGAAGCAGCACCCATGGCGATGTTCAGAGACGGAATTGACGATTATGTTATGAACCGGGACCGCTTGTTGGACGCTGCAGTCGAAGCCGTGCTGGATCTTGCTCCCGGATATACTCCAAAACAGCGCATGCCCTTAATGATGCCGGGGCGCGAACTGTGGCTTGAAATGCAGGAATGGCTGCAACAGGCACATGAAAAAGGGCAGCTGACGGCACACGACGTACGCATTGGATCCGGGGTTGCGATGATCGTCACGGGCGGAGACGTAGACGCCGGCACAATGATGACGGAGGATGAAATACTTGCCCTGGAACGAAAGGCATTCCTGGAGCTGGCCCGTAGCGGGGAAACAAAAGCCCGAATCCGCTATATGCTTGAATACGGGAGTCCATTGCGTAATTGAACGAGGTGCGAATGATATGCGTGACAGGACACTGGTTTGCCTGCCGGTATTTTCTCCTGTGTCTGGAAAAGGCTTGAATTGGTCCTGCACAAGCTTCCATACTTACCCTTTTCCGTTTGGATCAAGTGACAGACATATGTCCAACATGTTTCCGATAATGTGTAAGCAAAGGTACGCGCATGGAGATTGAAGTACCCGGTCACGCACGAATCGTGATTGTTGGCGGCGGCATCATGGGTGTTGCTCTTTTGTACCACCTGGCGGAGGAAGGATGCAGCGATGCGCTGTTGATCGAGAAAGGCGAACTGACATCCGGCTCGACCTGGCATGCGGCGGGTCAGTGCCCCAGTTTGGTCGGTAACTACAACCTGGCGAAGATCCACCACCACGGCAACACCCTTTATCCCAAACTCGAAGAACTGACCGGTCAATACGTCAGCTGGCATGCCTCGGGCGGCATAAGGATCGCCAGAACCAAAGAAGATCTCGATTGGTTCAAATACATGCAGGGAATTGCCGATAACATCGGCTTTCGCATGCAGATCGTTGGCCCGGATGAGATCCGCACCATCAATCCACACATGAACCTGGCAGGTGTGCTGGCGGGAGCATGGACCCTGGATGACGGCCATGCTGATCCGGCCGGCCTGACCCAGGCGATGGCCCGCGGGGCGACGAACCTGGGCGCTACTATCGTGCGGCATAACCGGGTGACGGATATCAGGGCCTTGTCCACCGGCGAGTGGGAAGTAGTCACCGAGAAAGGTATCGTCAATGCTGAAGTCGTGGTCAATGCGGCGGGCTGCTTCGCGCGCGAAGTAGCGAAAATGGTGGGTGCGGATTTGCCAATCTGCAACATGGAGCATCACTATGTCGTGACAGGCCCGGTACCCGAGTTTGCAGAAAATGACGTGGAAATTCCCGTCATACGGGATCCCTACGCTTCGGCCTATATACGGCAAGAGCAGAAATCCGGCTTGATCGGCATTTACGAGCAAACAGGGATGACCCAGGCATGGGCTCCGCGGGGTTTTCCGAACTGGGAATCGGACAGTGAATTATTTACCGATGATCTCGAGCGATTGATGCCGTGGCTGGGCCGGGCGATGGAGCGCATGCCGATGCTGGAAGCCGCCGGAATCAAGCGCATCGTCAATGGAGCCATTCCACACACTGCAGACGGCCCGCCTTTGCTTGGTCCGGTGGCCGGACTGAGAAATTACTGGCTGTGCTGTGGCTCCTCCTTCGGCATCGCTCAGGGTGCCGGCTGCGGCAAGTACCTCGCACAATGGATCCTGCACGGTGACTCTGAGATCGACATGACGGGCTTTGATCCACGCCGTTTTGGTGAATTCGCAGACGATGGCTACATGCAGGCGAAAGGTTTTCAGGATTACGGCATGACCTATATCACCCCGTTGCCGGGTGAAGAACTGCCGGCGGCTCGCCACTGCCGCACCAGCCCGTTGCAGAAAACGCTGGAGGCCCATGGATGCGTGTATACCCAAACCTTTGGTTGGGAGCGCCCCAAATGGTTTTCTCTCGATGGCCGTGCTGAGCAATACAGCTACCGGCGCAGCAATGTTTTCGAGCTCATCCGTGATGAGTGCAAGGCAGTACGCGAGCGGGTTGGCATCCTGGATCTGTCCGGCTTTTCCAAGTATGACCTCACCGGTCCGGATGCCGAAGCGTTCCTCAATCGCATCTGCGCCAACCGGATCCCAGTGAATCCGGGCAGAATCATCCTGGCGCATATTCTTTCCGAAGCCGGCCGAATCCAGGCAGAGATGACCGTAACGCGGCTTGCCGCCGACCGCTTCTACCTGCTTTCTGCAGCCGGCGCGGAACTTCGGGATCTTGATTTTCTATGCCAGGGCCGGTTACCGAATGAGCGGGTGAGCATCAAAAATGTGACGAATGACCGTGGCGTGCTGGTATTGGCAGGACCGAATTCAAGGCACTTGTTGAGTACGCTGACTGACACACCCTTGAATAATGTGGATTTTCCCTGGCTGAGCGGCAAGGAAATAAGGGTCGCGGGGAAACCGGTCCGTGCCCTGCGGGTGAATTATGTCGGTGAACTGGGATGGGAGTTGCATGCCGCCATGGCCGACATGAAAGCCATTTATGACGAAATATGGGCGGCCGGTCTGGAGTTTGGCCTGTCCGATTTCGGTTTGTACGCCGTCAACAGCCTGCGTATTGAAAAGGCTTACCGGGGTTGGGGTGCTGAGCTTACCAACGAGATTACGATGCTGGAGGCCGCCATGGATCGATTCATTCGTTTCGACAAGGATGATTTCATCGGCAAGCAGGCGACGCTGAAGCAGGCAGAACAGGGACTGTCATGGAAACTTGTTTATTTTGAGGTTGATGCAGTCGATTCAGATATCCGTGGCGGTGAGCCGGTATTTGACGGTGAACATTGCATCGGTGTCACTACTTCCGGAGGCTATGGGCATTGCGTTCAAAAAAGCCTGGGTTTTGCGTACGTGGATATCGCGTATACCGGTGCCGGTACTTGTTTTGATGTTGGACTTCTGGGTGATCGTTGCACCGCCAGAGTGCTGGCGGAGCCTGCTTACGACCCGGGGAACGATAAATTGAGAGCAAAGTGAACAGGAAATTTTCAAAGCCGATATGAGCGGTCAGACCCATGTATGATTCCGGTAACGTGAGCATCCCGAACTGAGGTCGCACCGATGGAGTCACAGCACAAAATTGATTCTTTGGTCGACAGTGTGCGGCTGAATTCTATTCGGACGCAGCCGTTCTACTGTGATGACGACATTTTTGCTCTGGACATGCAAAAAGTCGTCTCCCGCAAATGGCTGCTGGTTGACCACGTCAGCCGCATCCCTGAACCAGGACAATTTTTTCTATACGAAGTAGGCCCCGAATCAATCATCGTCATTCGTGATAACGACATGAAGATTAATGCCTTGTTCAATGTGTGCCGCCATCGCGGTTCCCTGATTTGCCTGGAGAAGCACGGCAAGCGAAATCGTCTGACTTGCCCTTACCACGCCTGGACCTACGGACTTGACGGCAGCCTGAAGGCGGCCCGCTTCATGCCGGAGGACTTCAAGCCGGAGAAACACGGCCTGCACACATGTCATATCAGGGTCCATCACGGCTTTATTTTCCTCAACCTGTCGCCGGGCGATGAGCCGGAATTCGATCGGGAATTCGCAGTGTTTGAGCCAGCCCTGGACTTTCATGGTTTTGCAGATGCGAAGATTGCACACAAACAATCCTATCCAACCGACGCAAACTGGAAGTTGCTTGTCGAGAATTTCTTCGAGTGTTATCACTGCGTCCCGGCGCACCCGGAATATTGTTCGCGCCACTTACGTGATGCACTCATCGCGGTCGGCGCCGGTCCCAATTCAGGGCCCACAGACGCTGTCCAAAGATTTACGCCGGTGCTTGAAGAATGGGAACAACAGGCCGCCAAACTGGGGCGTCCGATAGGCGTAGTCGACGATGACGAACATTCTGTGCACATGAAGTTCTTTCAGCAACGCCCGCACAGAAGTGATATCAAAAGTGAAACACAGGATGGAGAGCCGGTGGCCTGCCTGATGGGCAAACGTACCGGGTTTGATCACGGCCGGATGCACCTGTCATTCAGTCCCTTCAACCACATCATAGCCTGCAATGATTTTGCCGCGCTGATCGTATTCACGCCGCGCCGCGCACTGCATACCGATGTCGAAATCAGCTGGCTTGTAGATGGCAAGGCCGATGTTGATCATATCGATGTCGATCGCATGATCTGGATGTGGGATGTTACGACCAGGCAGGATAAGGTTATCACCGAAAACAATCAGCGTGGTATCAGCTCAAACAGGTATCAACCCGGCTGTCTGTCCAATCAGGAACGCCGCGTGGATACGTTCAATAAGTGGTATTTCAATCAATTGACACATTAGAGGCCATTCATTTTGAACCGTAATGTCATTATCAGCTGCGCCGTTACCGGCTCCGGAGACAGCGTGGACAAACATCCGGCGATTCCCGTAACTCCCGAAGAAATTGCCACTGCTGCCATTGAGTCGGCAAAAGCCGGCGCTGCCATCGCCCATATTCATGTGCGTGAACCGGATACAGGCAAGTACAGCCGGCGGCCCGAGTTGTTTCGTGAAGTGGTCGAACGAATTCGGGAAAGTGATACGGATATCATACTGAACCTGACCACGGGAATGGGGGGCGACCTGTTTCTCGGACCCGATGATGATCCGCTGTCACTCCGGGACAATACCGACTGCGTGGGCCAGTTGGAACGAATGCAGCATGTCGAACAATTGTTGCCGGAAATCTGTTCCATGGATTGTGGCTCCTTCAACTACGATGAGGGCGCTTATGTGTATATATCGACACCCGGAATGCTGCGCTTGGGCGCCCGGCGTTTGCAGGAAATCGGCGTCAAGCCGGAGTTGGAAGTGTTTGACCTGGGTCACCTGTCATTCGCAAAGAAACTGATCACCGAGGGTCTGCTGGACGACCCGCCCTTGTTCCAGATTTGTCTCGGCATTCGCTGGGGTGCCGAGGCGGATACCCGCAACTTCCAGACCATGGTCGATCAATTGCCGGAGGGCAGCAACTGGGCCGGTTTTGGTGTGGGCGTGATGGAGATGCCGATGGTTGCACAGGCGGTGCTGCTGGGAGGCAACATCCGGGTTGGGCTGGAGGATAACCTGTATTTGGAAAGAGGGGTGTTCGCTTCAAACGCCCAACTGGTAGAAAAAGCAATCAATATTATTCAGCTACTCGGTTGTGAAGTGCAGACGCCTGCACAGGCACGACAAACGCTCGGGCTACGAAAGGCTGGCTAGGAAATATCAGAAGGAAATTTTGACATGATCAGTGTGCAGAAGTGTGTGGCTCACCCCTGGATGTGTGATGTTCTGGGCCACCTGACGACCCGATTCTATGTCGGCATGTTCGATGATGCCTCTTACCATCTGTTACATGCCGTGTTCGGCTGGACTGGCGCCAGCGATGACACGGGTAAAACCGCCTGGGTGGATGCCCGGGACCTGATTGAGTACCAGGCCGAAGTTACCGCGGGCGATCTGCTGGAGATCCATGCCGGTTTGACGAGAATCGGCACGAAATCCATTACCGTCAATTACGAAATGACCAACATTGGAAATAGTGAAACAGCGGCGACAATGGAAGTCATTTATGTGCTTTTCGATCTGGAGAAACGCAAGGGGCTTGTGCTAACGGATGAGCTGCGTGAAATGGCGTCGAAGTACCTGGTGGATTCGAAAGGCAGCTGAATTTAGGTAGTTCAAAATGATTTGGGAGCAACACCAGCGGCTTTCGCAGCTGGTAAACAGACTGAAGCTGGAGAAGCCTGAACGTAAAATTAGAAATATGGCGGAGGCAACTGGCGCCTGGTTCCAAGGTTTTGGCATTTTTTTTAAATTGTTATATCGTATTTAGTCGAATAACGAATTAAGTACCATGAGCAAAACAAAAGATCGACAAATAGCAGCCTGTTTCAAAGCCCTGGGTCATCCGGTACGGTTGCAGATCTTTCGGCAATTACACGAAATTGGTGCTTGCTTCAGCGGTGATATTTCCAGCCAGTTGCCAGTCGCAGCTTCTACGGCGTCCCAGCATTTGAAAATCCTCAAGAAAGCGGGTGTTATCACCGGCACCGTAGATGGTACGCACCGGTGTTATTGCATTCACAAGAAGGCGCTCCTTGATCTCAAGGACTGGGTTGCTCGATTGTAGATTTTTTTATCGATTAATTTCGTATTTCGACGAAATACTTAGGAGAATAAAATGAGAGTACACATTTCACTGAACGTGCAATCACTGTCAAAGAGCCAGGCATTCTACTCTGACCTGTTCGGTCACAAAACCAGCATGCAGAAACCGGGGTACGCCAACTTTCGGCTGGATGAGCCTCCCATTCACCTTGCGCTACTTGAAAGCAAGAGCGAAGCCGGAGGAGGAGTCAGCCACTTCGGAATCGAGTTAGCCGACAAAGAGACACTGGATGCCTGGCGGTCTCGCCTTGAAGATGCAGGCGCCCCGTTTTCAGTTGAAGACCAGGCGCAATGTTGCTACGCCAGCGCTGACAAGCTGTGGCTCGAGGACCCGGATGGCTACCGCTGGGAAGTCTGGGTCCGCACCGGCGAGTTTGAAAGCATGGGGGAAGTGAGGATTACCCAAAGTGTGAATTGCGGCGATGAGAGCCCATGCTGTAGCTGAGCCGGGAACAGGATGTTGTTCAGAACCTCCTGTGCAATGATTGATGAAATCTATTTATTTCCTTGTATTTTCTTTTGAGCCGGGAACCATGGCGCTTTGACGACAATGGCCTTCTCATCACCGTTGGGTGCGGAAACGATCAAGCTCGTTCCGGATTCGGCCTGTTCAATGGGCACATTCGCAAAGCCAATGTTTTTGTTTAAGCGCGGAGAATGTGCGCATCGGGTGATTCTACCGATGATTTCGCCTTCGGAGGATACTGGCCAGGGTTCATGGTTTGATTCGCTCAGCGGAGCACCCTGCAGCTCTACTCCCACCAGGCGGCGTTGTGCGCCTTCTGCTTTGATTCTTTCCAGTGCTCGCCTGCCGATGAAACCACCCTCCTTGTCGAGGTTCACCAGGCGGCCCAAACCCAGGACATAAGGGTTGTCTTGCAGGGTTATATCCGAGCCATGCGACAGCAATGCCCCTTCGATACTGCGAATCGCGTTGGGTGCAATGGCTGTGATGCCATGCTTCTTCCCTGCAGACATCACCATTTCCCACAGGCGATCGCCATGCCGGCTGTCCCGCAGGTAAAGCTCGTAACCGAGTTCTCCGCTCCAGCCTGTTCTTGAAACCACCAGGGGAATACCGTCCAGCTCGGTTTCCTGTAGCCAGTAATACTTCAAATCCAGGATCCAGTCGCCAAACAGGGATTGCGCCACCTGTGGCGATTTCGGGCCCTGGAGTTGAAGCGGAGAAACATCCGGCTCAACGATGTTGACATTCATTTGGCTGTTGACCGCTGCCCCTAAAGCCCATAGCAGAATGTCGCCATCCCCGGGGGACAGCCAGAAGTGCTGTGGCCCCAGTACCAGCAGAACGGCATCATTGATGATGCCGCCGTCTTGGTCAGTAATCAAAACGTAGAGGCACTGTCCGGCTTTGCACGCAGACAGGTCCCGCGGCGTCAGCTGTTCGACGAATCGAAGCGCATCCGGACCTGTGATCTCGATTTGCCGTTGACAGGAGACATCCCACAAAGTGACGCCGTTGACCAGGCTCCAGTACTCCTCGACCGGGCTGGTGTACAGGGTAGGCATGTACATGTGGTTGTATACCGTAAAGGCCCTGACACCGTACCGCAGTGTGGCATCAAAATAGGGCGATTTGCGCACCCGGGGCCCAATCGAGATAAGCGGTGTATTTTTGTTAGTGGTCATTGTGATACCTGAGAAATCCCGTCGATGTTACGCGAATCAAAGCTTGGCAGCCAAGTGAGTTATTGTAACAATCAGGTGAATACAGATAACAGGCTGGAAAGCAATCAAACCCTGCTTGGAAACGCCCGGATTGAATGGCCGGCATATCGTCGCTATGCGTTCTTTTTGTCCGGGATGAGAAATATTAACCTGCCCGGATCAAATAAATCGATTGAGACAGCCATCGTTAGTTCCTATAGTTCATCAATATGCCACTTAACATTTCAATCGATCCGGAGCAGGTCATCCTGGTGACGGCCGGCGCCAGCGGCATTGGCCGCACCATCGCAGAGACGTTCCTGTCCCATGCAGGCCGGGTGCATGTCTGCGACATTGACTCCTCGGCAATCGATGATTTCCTGGATGCCAACCCCGGCGCCAGTGCTTCGGTAGCAGATGTATCAGACGCGGGTATGGTTGATGCACTGTTCGTTGATCTGGAAGAGCGTTATGGCGCTCTGGATGTTTTGATTAACAATGCCGGCGTTGCCGGACCTACACAATTGCTTGAAGATATTGATCCGGCCGACTGGAACCGCACTCTTGCGGTCAATCTGAATGGATATTTTTACTGTGCGCGCCGGGCGATTCCGCTGCTGAAAAGATCCGCTGGCGGAAGCATCATCGGAATTTCATCGACTGCTGGCTTGTTCGGGTGTCCGAGCCGTGCGCCGTATGCAGCGTCCAAGTGGGCCATAATTGGTTTAACCAAGACCCTGGCAATGGAACTCGGTCCGTTTGGGATCAGGGTCAATGCGATCTGTCCGGGAAGTGTTGAGGGCAAGCGTATAGAGCAGGTTATCGAGTGTGAAGCACGCGAGCAGGGCCGGACTCCTGACGAGATCCGCAATGCTTATTTACGTCAGACATCGATGCGGCGTTTTATTGATGCGCAAGACGTGGCCAACATGGCGCTGTTCCTGGCATCCGATTTGGGAAAGAGCATTTCCGGCCAAGCCATGGGTGTTGACGGTCACACCGAATCACTGTCCAATGTGACCACCTGAAAAGCAAGTATTTCGGAGAAACAGTCCCGTGACACAAACCATGAAAGCCGCCTGGTTCGAGAAATTTGGCCCGGCATCCGAAGTACTGATCATCGGCGAACAGGAAAAACCTTTGCCTGACGATGGGGAAGTTCTGGTGGGGATTGTCGCCAGCGGGGTTAACCCATCGGATGTCAAAAAACGCATGGGTTCTGCCCCCGGATTACTGGATCAGGGGCTGGTCATTCCTCACAGCGATGGCGCGGGAATCATTGAAGCGGTGGGAAACGGCGTTTCCAAAAAGCGGATTGGCGAGCGGGTATGGATCTACGAGGCACAATACGGTCGCCGCTTCGGCTCAGCGGCTGAGTACATCGTGCTGGAGAGCCGCCGCGCCGTAACCCTGCCCGCAAACATTTCTTTCGAAACGGGTGCCTGCATCGGTATACCGCTTATGACGGCCCATCGGTGCGTATTCGCCGATGGCCCGGTTGATGGCAAGACGCTGGTGATCACCGGTGGCGCCGGCCGTGTCGGGCACTACGCGGTGCAGTGGGCATCGCAGGCCGGTGCGCGGGTGATCGCCACGGCCAGTAATGAAAAAGACGCCCAGAGCTGCAAACTGGCCGGAGCTTCGGTCGTGGTCAATC
>SMVB01261583.1_pt1 | contig 15453 bp, 16 predicted proteins | sample 2456461 | NCBI WGS metagenome assembly SMVB01 (sample SAMN11095934, study PRJNA526329) | marine sediment metagenome | biome: Marine sediment; feature: Surficial sediment; material: Deep marine sediment; isolation source: Hadal surficial sediment | place: Pacific Ocean | collected 2014-05 | depth... | reverse complement strand
CGCCAGGCGACCTATCGTGAGAATTTAACGCAGATCAAGCTCGGTTTGCTTGCCGGCATGACGTTGACCTTGGCTTTTCTCGGCGGCCAGTTGTGGGTCTGGCAGCAACTGATGGCTGACGGATATTACGCGGTCGGCAATCCGGCCAACGCGTTTTTCTATCTGATTACCGCCTTACACGGCGTGCATATTGCAGGTGGTCTGTTTGTCTGGACCCGCACGGCAACCCGGGTCTGGCGCGGAGCCGAAGCCTATCAGATTCGCTTGAGCGTTGAGTTGTGTACGGTTTACTGGCACTTCCTGCTGCTGGTATGGCTGGCTGTATTTTGGGTGTTGCTGTCGACTTGAGGGATAATTTTTAATGGCAAACGATGCGATGACGAACACCGCACCGGGGTTCGCGGAAGGCACGGGCTGGCAGGGGGTAGTCGGCGACTGGTCTGCTGACAAGCAGGCCTTCGGGGTTCCCTGGGGCAAGGCCATGATGTGGATCTTCCTTCTGAGTGACACCTTCATTTTCTCCTGCTTCCTGACCAGTTATATGAAGGTGCGGGTGTCGACCACCATTCCATGGCCAAACCCGAGCGAAGTATTTGCCCTGACCATCGGCGGCCAGCATCTGCCGCTTATTTTAATCGCCATCATGACCTTCGTACTCATCAGTTCGAGCGGTACGATGGCCATGGCCGTGAACATGGGCTATCGGCGTGACAAGAAGAAAACGGTAGCGCTGATGCTCGCCACGGCGGCATTCGGCGCTATGTTCGTCGGCATGCAGGCCTTCGAGTGGACCAAGCTCATCGAAGAGGGTGTGCGTCCATGGGGCAATCCCATGGGTGCGCCTCAGTTCGGTGCCTGCTTCTTCATGATCACCGGATTCCACGGACTACACGTGAGTGGCGGGGTGATTTTTCTGATCGTCGTGGCGAACCGGGTACGGACCGGCTTCTATGACAGGAAGGGCAACTACGACATGGTGGAGATCACGGGGCTTTACTGGCACTTCGTGGATCTGGTCTGGGTCTTCATTTTTGCGTTCTTTTATCTGTGGTGAGGTAGTAAATGGCACAAGCGGATACTCACGGAGAAAGTCAGCAGCATCCAATTGCCATGTATCTTTGGGTTTGGCTACTGCTGTTCGTGTTGAGTACCTTTTCGTACCTGGTCGACATTTTTCAGTTCGAGGGTTATTTGCGGTGGTCTCTCATCCTGCTGTTCATGTTTCTGAAGGCCGGATTCATCATCGCCATCTTCATGCACATGGCGTGGGAACGGCTGGCGCTTAGAACCGCCATACTGGTGCCACCGCTGGCGCTGCTGGTCCTGATCGGCCTCATGTGGATTGAAGGGGACTACACGGAAGTCACCCGTTTTCTGTTTTTTGGACTACCCTCCAGTGGTTGAGCGAGCTTGACTTGGCGCCGGTAGGCACACGGTTGGGCGCGGTGGTCTAAAAACCGCTGCTACCGAGGAGCGCATATGAAGATGTTGCGTCACTACTTTGTCAGCGAGGATCTGGACGATCTGGAAGCGTTCGAGGAGGATCTGGAACGCGGCGGCGTGCCGACTCCGCAGATTCACGTCCTCAGCCTCGACGACACGGAGGTTGAAAACCACCACCATCTTCACGACGTCAAGTCGTTGATGAAAAAGGACGTCATTCACTCCGCCAGCATTGGCGCAATCGTTGGAGCGGTTGCGGCGGTCATGGTGTTGTCGATGGCGTTTCTATTCGAGTGGCATACCACGCCGCTTGGCTGGATGCCGTTTATCTTCCTTGCCGTCATCTGCCTCGGCTTTTTTACCTGGGAAGGCGGATTTATCGGCATACAGACGATCAACCACCACTTCAAACGATTCGAAACGGTACTCAACGAAGGCAAACACGTGTTTTTCTGCGATCTCGAACCCGGCCAGGAGGCGATCCTCGAGCGTATTGTCCGCGATCATCCTCGTGCTGAACTGGCGGGCACAGGCACTTCCGCACCCCACTGGGTGCTTGCGTTGCAGAAACGCCTCACCCACTTTTTCGGCGAGACCATGCCGTAATACGAACGGACTCAAGGCGACATCGCCTCAGGCAACCAGCTTGGCGAGTCCTCCATCAGCAGTCTGTCTTGCTGAAGGATCTTCTTCCGTCGTTGAGGGCTCTTTTGCGGCCGCTGAGGGCTCCTTTTCAGCCGCTGAGGGCTCTTTTCCCGTCGCTGAGGGCTCTTTTGAAACCACTGAAGGTTCTCCAGGATCTCTGGGAGGCATGTTGGTCGCGTGGGGATCAATCATCGCAAGCGATTTTGTTAGTTCGTAGGCCCACGGCTTACCTTTTTCGATGCCAACGGCCAGGACGATGCCGAATGTGACGGTAAGACTTATCGCGCAGATTGCGATGATCAGTTCCATGAGACTTGGCTCCTGTGAATTTTCGAACCCGTTACCAAAGTGAGTTGGGCAGCGGAACTACGAAACGCCCGGTGCAAAAGCCGGTGAGATAACGGGAGGGGAAGGGGGGTTATCTCGCCGGCGTTGCACCGGGAGATAACGATGCAACTAGAGTTTGAACAGCAGGTGTGAGGTCACGCCCGCGAAGTTCGTCTCCCAGATAATTCGCATGGTTAATCGTTTCATAGCGGCGCGCATTTTACCTATCGGGTATTCATTTGCAAGTGAGCGGTCCCAGCGCCCGGGCAGAACGAGCTTCAACGGCCACAGTGTCCAGGAACTGGTTTCACTCATGCAGCATCAATCCGGGCAGGCTGGCGACACTCTGTGCAGGTGACACGTTACCGCCTTCTTTGGGATTTATAGAATCCCCTGATTACGATCGCATCTTCGAGGGCGGCTCGGGTCACCCGCTTCATCGCCACGGCGAGTTCGTTTCACCCACTTCTCTACCGTTTACGCGGCGGGGCGTACGGTTCCGACGATGGACACTCGTTCCCCATAACGCGAATGGGGTTGGTAATCCCAAACCGAATGGTGTTGGGTGCAGCGGTTGTCCCAGAAGGTGAGGGTGTTGGGTTGCCACGTTACCCGGCCGACCAGGCTTGGCGTGGTGGCGATGTGCTGTGTCAGGCCCTGAAGCAGCATCCGGCTTTCCCAGGGCGTGAGCCCCTTGATATGCGAGGTAAATCCGGCGTTGACGAAAAGAACCTTTTTGCCTGTTTCGGGGTGAGTGGTCACCACGGGATGTTCGTTCCTGGGGTACTTCTCACCGGGGGGCGGTGCAACACCGTAGCCGCCTGTGTAGGGGATGGCGCCATCGTGCACGGCGATGAGCCCATCGAGCATCTCCTTCATGGTATCCGAGAGCAGGTCGTAGGCGAGATACATATCGGCGAACAACGTGTCACCACCCCCGCACTCCGGGGTCTCTTTCATATACAACATCGAGCCTAACGGTGGGATCTCATCACAGGTCACGTCGGTATGCCAGCCGTTGCCGGCGGTGTATTTCGAATCCTTGGTTGTTTTGACCGTGAGAATCTCCGGGTCGCCACCATAACTGTGTTGCATCGGATGTACATGCAGCGCACCAAAACGTCGGGCAAATGCCTTGTGCTGGTCGCGGTCGAGGTGCTGATCGCGGAACACCAGTACCTTCCAATCGAGCCAAGCCTGATACACCTCGCTGAACTGCTCGTTGGATAGCTCCGTCGCCAGATCCACCCCGTGCACTTCCGCACCGAGGTGCGGCGTTAATGTGGTTATGTCAATAGTCTGATAGCTCATGGTGGCTCTCCTGCACTCGCCGCTAAAGCTTAACGACTAAAATTCCTGCAGACAATGCGCTTACGGCTTCCAGGATTCGTTGTAGTTTTCAGGACCACACGCACGAATATCGGTCAGCCAGTCACCTTCGTAGGGCCACCGCTCGGGATCGTCGGTGGAAGGGCCTTGCCAGAATCTGGCGAGTGGCCCCTCTATGGACGTTTCGAGCGACCACGCTTGACGGCGAAAGGTCCAACTATCCGGAACCAGACGGTGTGCGGTACGGAAATGTTCTATGGCCGCTTCATGGTGGCCGTCCGCCTCGAGATGGGAAGCGAGTTCAAAGTGGGCGTGCCCCCGGGCGGTGTCGGCATCCCGCGGCCGGGACCGTGCGATCACTTCATCGCCTGACAAGGCAAACTCACTCTCTGAGCCGAGTGTAACCCAGTCGCGCAGGGCGTCGTGATAAGCGTCCGGGTTGCTCTGGATTTTTGCCGCTTCCGCCATGATGTCGACAAATCGAGGCGGGGTTCCCGCAGGCATCTCGGTCGGTCCCGATGATGGCCGGGGCGGGGCGGGCGCGGTCTCTGCCGGGCGGACAATCAAGCCTTGCTCGTCGATCCAGATGCTGCTGGGTATGTTGATGACGCCGAACTTTTCTGCGAGCACATGATGCTGGTCGATGAGCGACGGGTGCTGGGGGTTGGCCGCCTGGATGAACCCTCCACAACCCTCGACCCCGAGCGTGTCGAGGCCAACGGTAACGATCTCGAGCCCCTCGGGATGCAGTTCTTCGCGTAAGGCCTGCCACACGGGCAGGTCACGTGCACATCCTCAGTAGGGAGCCCAGGCGTAAACGAGTACCTTCTGTCCACGCAGGCTCGAGAGGCGGAACTCAACGCCGTTCATGTCCGGCAGACACAACTCGGGTGCCTCGGCGGTGGTGAGTGACCGTGCACCAATGGATTCGGGACCGATGGCCCACAAACCGTAAGTCGAATCTTCCACCACGGGCAAACCCATCTGCTCAGCAAGACTGGCAACATCAACGGTGTCACCCGGGGTTTCTGTCAACGGTATGCATACTTCACCTTTACAGGCGCCTTCGGGTTTGAGTTCCCAACCGGTGCCGGATTCGAATTCCGCCCGCCCGATTTCGAGTGAGGTGACTAACATGAGTTTCTCCCGTTGAGTTTGAGCCTCGCACTGACATCGCCAATGCGACGCCTCGTGGATACTGCCTCGTCGACGTATCCTCTGCAACCTGATGAAGGGTCGTTTGAGGAAGGTGCCATTCATGCTAACGTCGGTGTTGATGTTAAAAGGGGAGGAAACGAGGCTTGAGCCAATTACCGGCGTTTCTGCTTAGCGACGAAAATGGCGAAAGCATCAGTTTTCCCGGGGACAGAGCCGCGTTGATTTGCCTCCTGAAGGAGGACTGTCCGACCTGTAACGAGGTCATGCCGGTGCTGGAGAGCTTTTATCGCGCTTTCGGCGATCGGGTAGATTTTTATGTCGCCGGCCAGACCCAGGAAGGCAACACGCGTTTGCGCGAGCGCCACAACCCATCGTTTTCCATTCTCGACGATACCTCGCTCAAAGTTTCTTTTGCCTATGACATCGACACAGTTCCGTCGCTTTTCTTGAGCGATGACCAAGGTAATCTCGCCAAGCAACTCACCGGATTTGTGCGTCGTGAGTGGCAACAACTTGCCAGGGACTTGAGTGACTCGCTCGATATCGAGGCGCCGGAACTCGACTGGGAGGCGTTACCGGAATGGCGTGTCGGATGTGGCTCGCTTTCGGTGGATCCGCTCATTGCAGATCGATTGCGCGCCGAAGCGGAGAACAGCCCGTTGCGGGCACGCAAGATAGAGATCGCACCGGCTGACGATGAGTTCGAGTTCATGTTCGATCAGGGCTTCAGCGACGGCTTGCCGCTCGTGCCGCCAACGCCAGTGAGGGTGCTGCGCATGCTTGCAGGCACGAAGCGCGATCCTCAGGAGGTGGTTGCCGTGATGCCGCCGAACATGGGGGAGGCCACCGTTGAGAAGATCGCCATCAATGCGGTCATGGCAGGCGCTAAACCGGAATATCTAGGGGTCATCCTCGCGGCGGTGGAGGCGGTTTGCACGGATGAATACAACATTCACGGTGTGATGGCCACAACCATGGGTGCGAGCCCGGTGATGGTGGTCAATGGGCCCATACGCGAACGTATTGGCATGAACATGAAGCTCGGTGTGCTGGGGCAGGGATCCCGCGCCAACGCCACTATCGGCCGCGCGCTCAGGCTCGCCATTCGCAATATTGGCGGTGCGAAACCCGGTGGCACCGAGCGATCGACGCTCGGTAATCCCATGAAGTTCACCATGTGTTTTGCCGAGTGGGAAGAACGTAATCCCTGGGATCCGTTGCATGTTGAGCGTGGATTTGCCGCGGATGATTGCGTAGTGACAGTGTTCGCGATGACAAGTGGGCCAACGCTGATTGTCGATCAATCTTCACGTACCGCGTCTCAATTGGCAGGAAGTCTGGGGCTTGGCCTCGAAAGCGCCTTCCACCCGAAAGCCCATTATGCAACCGAGGTGTTATTGGTCGTTTGTCCCGAGCACGTCGATACGCTGATTCGGGACGGGTATACGAAAGCAGATTTACGGGCGCGCATTCAGGAAGTAACCAAAAGGCCCATCAGTGAACTGGTTGAGAATGAAGTTTCAGCGGTAGGGTTTCCGAAATCCGCTGCGGCATCAATGACAGAAGAAGCTCTGCAGAAAGAGCTGCCGAAATTCAAGAACGATGCAGACATTCATATCGTGGTGGCAGGCGCCGACGCCGGAAAATTCTCCGGCGCGTTTCACGGCTGGGCCACCGGGGAGATCGGAAGCATATCGGTCTCGAGGAAAATCGAGGAGGTGTAGAGATGACGACTATTTTGGATCCCACGAATGAGGCCGAACCCGTTGCGAGACAGATTACGCCCCGTAGCGGTGAGATTACCGGACGGGTGGCATTGCTGGATATTTCCAAGCCGCGCGGCAACGTGCTGCTCGACCGGCTGGAAGCCCTGCTGAGTGAACGTTTGCCTGGCATTACGATAAATCGGTATTCGAAACCGACGTTTGCCAAACCGGCGCCGGATGCGCTGCGCCGTGAGATTCAGCAAAACAACGACTTCATCATAGAAGGTCTGGCCGACTGAGGATCCTGTACCACGTGCAGTTTGCATGACACGGTATGGTTTGAGATCCAGGGAACACCGGCGGTTTCGATCGCTTCGGCAGAGTTTGAAGAAGCCGCACAGGCCCAGGCGGAAGCGCTCGGAATGGACGCAAAACGCTGTTTCGTCGCGCATCCCATCCAGGATAGGACCGACGCGGAGATGCGCCAGTTGGCTGATGCGGTTTTTGACGATGTGGTGGCTGCACTGTCTTGAAACCTGAGTGTGCGCCATAGGTGCTTGGCAACTGGGACATAGTCGCAACACCTATGGAACACACACTCAAGTTCGGTGTTCAGGTACCGATAGCCACACCGATTGAGCGTGCCCTCGAGTAGCTGAATCTTTCGTTTTGGTGGCCAACGCCTGCCAGCCCGAAACTTCGTTGTACCTGGCCGGGTGAAATAATCCGAAGCGGCCTTTTTACAGTCCGCGTTTGTATAAGCGTAGTAGACACAACTCGTTTTTCCCACAGGATTGCTGTGGCGGAGAGCGTGGGTGTAGAAAATCTGCAACACGGGTCTCGTGCAGACTTCACGGGCGCGAGACGCCAAACTGCGCCCATGGCACAATTATTCATGGTCGGACCAGGGCCGGGGTTCTAAAAGGGCGCGGGTCGGGTGAAAAGAAAGACAATAACGGGGGAAACACATGAAAATCGCGTTGAAAATAGTCGTTGGATTGATCGCGGTACTGTTACTGATCGGGGGTGTGAGTGCGGTAATCGATCCATCGAGCGCGGCCACCAGCATGGGAGTGACGCCGGAAGGCATTCTGGGTTTGAGCACGCTGCGGGGTGATATCGGAGGAATGTTCGTTACCGGTACCGTGTTGCTGGTGCTGGGTATCGTGCGCGGTCAGACGCTGTGGTTTCTTGCGGTTGCCGTGCTCATGGGAATGATTGCGCTGGGTCGTCTGGTCGGCTTCGTTGTCGATGGCGTTGAATCCAGCGTGCTGACACCATTTATTTTTGAAGTCGTTTTCGTGGTGCTGCTGGTTTTTGCTCATCGACAGCTCCGCGAGGATGCCTGAGGACAACACCCGATCCGTCCATGCGGGTGCGGTTCAGAGGCTTTGCAGGGCATGTTTCAGCCTGCTCAACATTGCCCCGATCCCGGGTTTGGCGAGTGCGATAAAAACGAGGCTGGTACCGTCTGGTATTGCCGTGGCGGGTTCCAGCGTCCACCGATTGCCAACCGACTGGAGCCACCAGGCACCCTGGTCGTCGTGAATCCAGCCTTTTGCTCTCACCACAGGTTCCGGTAGTCCGTCGAGGAAACTAAGCAGGCGATCGTGGTCGAGTATTCGCTCAGATTGATAGTCGAGCGTCCGGAATTGGTCACTATGGTCTTTCACAACGGGGCTATCGGGCCGGCTGAGAGTTGGTGCAAGCAGAATGTCTGCGTCAACGCAGCCGTAGTCGACAACCACGGCGGGTGTTGGCAACGAATCCCGGAGAGCCTGTCTGCGATTGCAATCAAGCTGGTCGAGTTTGGTCAGGAGCAGCAGATCCGCTTCGGTTATCTGCGCGTCGATCAGGTGACCGATGAATTTGTCCTTTTTCTGGTCCTCGACGTTGAGTGCGTCCACGGCAACCAGAATTCCGGCTGGGCGATATCCGGGCCAGGTGAGCGCGTAATTGGCCACCTTGGCCGGGTAGGCAACGCCGCTCGCTTCTACCAGCACCTGTGCAAAAGACTCTCCGCGTAAGGCGTCCAACGCGCTCCCCAGATCGTCTTGAATGTCGCAGCATACACAACCGCTGGTCAATTCCACCGTGCGTCCACGGTGTTTGCGGATCAGCTTGGCGTCTATGTTGATCGCGCCGAAGTCGTTGATCAGCACGGCAATTCGCGGGTTGTCTGTTACTTGCGCCAGACTCGTCAGCAGTCCGTTGATGATCGTCGTTTTACCCGCGCCGAGATACCCTCCAAGAACCGTAAGCGGCGTCATCGCCACGTACGCTCGATTGGGAACGGTCGACCTTCAAACACAGTTGCAACGATCGGGATGTCTTTGAGGTGCATTGGGTCGGTTGTCAGGGGATCGTCCCGAAGAACTGTGAAGTCTGCTTTTTTACCAGCGCGCAGGCTGCCGATGTCGTCGGCCCGGCCGATGACCCGGGCAGCATTGATGGTAATGGCAGCCAACGCCTGCTCGGGGGTTATCCGCTCTTCGGGACCCATGAGCTGTTCGGTCGAGTTTATCCGGTTGACCGCAATCCAGGCGTTGTTGAGTGGTTCAGCGGGTGCCATCGTGAAATCCGAGTGCAGGGCCGTGGTGATACCGTTCGCGAAACAGGCGTTCAATCGAGCCATCTGGCTTGCACGCTCGAAGCCTATGCCGTGTCTCGCATAAGCATCGCTGAGTTCGTAGAGGTAATACACGTTCGCCGACACGCTCGCTCCGAGCTTCGCGATTCTTTCCACCTGCTCGGGGGTCGAGAAGCCGAAGTGTTCGAAGGTAAAGCCGTGATTGAAACGGGGCCGTTCCCATTGCAGTTTTTCGAGCAGATCCAATCCGAGTTCGACGCCTAGATCACCGGTTACGTGGAGATGAATTTTGAACCCCGCGTTCCAGTAGATTCGCATGGCCTCTTCGAGTTTTTCCGGTGGCGTGATCCACTCGCCGTGATGGCCGTCGATGTAACCCGGCTCTTGAAGTTGGGCAAGCTGGGAGAAGAAAGCGCCGTCTGCAAAAAGTTTAACGTGGTCGGAGAAACGCAGCCTGTGGGTATTTTGTTCGGGTAGCGATTTCGCGAAAGCGAGGGCCGCTTCATTGCTGCCTTTGGATGCCCTGAGCCTGGCGGCGTCCGGAACGAGTTCCACCCGGAACGGCGTATCTTCGCGTTCGATAACTTGTTTTAACATCAGCCACTCGGCATCGAAATCGAATAGCCCTGTGGCCATGTCGGCTATGGTGGTGTGACCACCGAAGTGAACCACCTGTTTCAGCCGTTCGAGACCTTCAGCGTATTTTTCAGGAGCGAGGATAGTCGGGTTTAGTCGATTGACGGCATAGCCAAGACCGGCTTCAAAAAAATGACCGTTCGGATAGTCGATCTGCTTGCGGTTTCCGACCTCCGCCTCGGTGATGTGCAAAAATTTCAGTGCACCATCATTTAGATAGAGTTCGTGAAACGATCGATGCCAGACAATAATCGGACGCGTCGCGTTGATCTTGTTGAGCAATGGCCGCGACATGGACCCGTGCCAGAGTTGATGATAACCCCAGATGAAAACCGGCTCTTCCGGATTCTCCACAGCTGCCTCGATTTCCGCTACACGATTGAGGAACGCTTCGGGTGTCATCGATGGTGATACTGTGCCCCAGGGGAGTTTCCACTCCATCGCGGTAACGAAATTCATCGGTAACAGCACTGCCGCCATGGTGGGGTGCAGGTGGGGATCGATAAATCCTGGCACGATCACGTCGTTTGAGAAGCGATCATCCACGATGTGCTTATGGGCATCGAACCAGGGTTGCATGGACGCGAGCGTCCCGACCTCGACAATTCGATCGCCGCGCACAGCCACGGCTTCCGCTCGCGGCAGCGAAGGATTCATGGTGATGACCGAGCGCGCAGGGTAGACGGTCAGTATGGGTTCAGGCATATGACCTTCGCCTAATTCGGGTGAATCCAGATGGGTGATGACCAGGCCCGTTCCTGAATTGTCTTTGCCAGGGTATCTCGAGGCGGAACACCCGCGCGCACCGCGTCCCAGGTAGACCAGCGACAGGTGGGATTTTCCAGCGCGCGCAGGTAGTAGAAGGCTTGTTGGTCTGCATCGAATTCCGGGTCTTCCCAGGTGGTCAGTAGCTCCGAAGCGCCGACGCCTTCGGTGATCGAACAGTCCGATATATTGACGCGTGCGCCATTGTCAGGACAGCGGTGGGTAGCTGAATTCACTTGCAAACCATCCGAGCAGGCGACGTCGTAGACCTGTTCAAAAGGCTCTCGGTCGTTCACCCAGCCCTTGATTATTTGCAGGCGTTCAAGCGGAGCACTTGCCGGGTCTCGAAGTGCCATGACTACAAATCTGGGAGAGCCCGTACCGGGGAGCAGATCGCCTCCCATCGGTACACCGAGTTCGTAAGCAATTTCCACCATGTTGGGTTCGTCATGCAGATCTTGCCGGAACTCGAAACTTGCGAAAAAACGCAGCGTGATCCGCGTTCCACTGGTGGCAAAGGTCTCTTTTCGACGCAACGAATCGTAGATGTCGCCTCGTGTATTGGCATTCGCCCACACCCCGGTGATACCGCTTGCGCCCCAGGTGTTGTAATAGGTGTTGGCGTAGATATTCCCGTCTGCATCCGGTTCATCGAGCGGAACCGAACCCCGCAATTGCGGGGTTGCATCCAGGAGCCCCACTTTGCTGAAAAAATTGGCTTCATCCAGGGAGGGGGCTCCCGTATGACTGTCACTCGCACCAATGATTCCGAATTGGTATGGATTGAAACCGCCGCGATCTTCCATGCGAATGCCGTTCAAAAGCGCCTGGCGCACGTAGCTGCCGTTTGGGTCGCTGTCGATCCAGGTTCCGATGCGGTAAGGCATGATCTCGAAATCGGCCCATTCGTCGTGAGGAGAAAGCAGCGGATGGGTGTCCGATGTGCCTTTCGCCTGGGTGATCTCCACGAGTGGTTCGTTACGGAGTCTGACCTCTGCGTACGCCGCATCCAGCGGATTTCCATCCCAATCGGTGAGCTTGAACATCTGCCCGTTGGAACCGTTCGAATTATGGGGAATGGCGAGTGACTCGATGCCTTGGTCGCGCAGGTTGTCCATCCATGCCCACAGTTGTTCTGGATTGGCGGAGTCCAGGCGGCTGAACGGTGTGGGTGGCGCTCGGGCTCCCTGGAAGATGACATTGCGATGCAGGTTTTGTGACTCCGGACTGGAGGTGTATTCATACGCGACAAACGTCGTGAATTCACCAGGGTCGTTGTGGCGTTCCGCCGCGGCCTGAATATCTGCCCAGGCGGAGCGAACCACGTCGAGGTCCAACAGTTTGTTGTCGGCGCCTTCCTTGAGGTAAGGCCGCATGCCAAGGAACGCAGCGCGCCGTTCCGATACCGTTTTAGCCGCAGCGACCCGCACCGCCACGGGATCCTCGGACTTGACAGAGGTGCCATCCGCCCAGGCCGCGAGGTTGCCGAGAAACATCGCGTGATCCGTAACGGCATAAAAATCGAGCGGCCGCTTGAGTTGTACGTCGAAACCCGCTGGATGGCGGATCGCCTCGCCCTTGGCATAACGGTAGGCATCGTCGGGTGTTGCCCTCGTCGCAAAGATGAACGCATCGAACGAGTAGTAGGTGTGAACGTGGAGGTCGCCAAAGTACACGTGGCGGCCAGAGTCGATATCTACGCTTGAACCTGCAGACTCTTCGGGGGGGATGTTGGCGGAAACGTCGGTGGAGCCGTTTACTTCACTCGATGGATCGGGCGAGGTCGATTGCTCACTGGTTGGGCTGCAGGCTATTAATCCCAGGACAACTGGTAGCAGGAACTTGCGCATCGTCCCCTCCGCGGATGACGAGGCTTAAGCGTAGCCGATCCGGCAGATGAGGGCACGGTCCTACTGTTCTGATACTCAGCCGGTCTGGCGGTCTGCGGCCAGGTTCCTCACAGGAACCAAGCACCGGACGACTCGGGCGATTTCCGACATGCTCACCGGCTTCGCGATATAGTCATCCATACCGGCTTCCAGACAGGTTTTCCGATCGCCTGTCATGGCGTTCGCGGTCATCGCGATGATAGGCAGGTTGCTGAGCCCCAGCTGCGAGCGAATTGTCCGCGTTGCCTCATAGCCATCCATCACAGGCATCTGGCAATCCATTAACACTGCGTCGAACTCCTTGTTTTCAAGAACCTCCACCGCCTGGCGACCATTGTCGACCATGGTCACTGTCGCACCGAGTTTCTTCAGCATCGCGGCAGCCAGCATTTGATTGGTTTTGTTGTCCTCGACAACGAGCAAGTTGACTCCTGACAGGGTAACGGAAGCATCTACGGCTTCCGCTGCGGATATTTCAATTACGGGCTCCGGTGCAAGCAGCGGTACCGTAAAGAAAAACGTGGTTCCTTGGTCTGGTTTGCTTTCGAACCAGATTTCTCCGCCCATGAACTCGACCAGTTGTCGGCATATCGCGAGCCCAAGCCCGGTGCCACCAAACTCACGGGTAGAGGATGTGTCCACCTGGGTGAAAGGCTGAAACAGAATTTCCTGCTGGGGTTCGCCGATGCCTATCCCGGTATCTTTCACGCTTACCAGCAGTTCAACTTCTTTGTTGTGCCGTTTCATTACCGAAATCTGTACGGTTACTTTGCTGCGTTGTGAGAATTTGAATGCATTGGATACCAGGTTCCTCAATATCCGGGTCAACACCGAGGAATCTCCAGATAGACGATCTTCGACGTCGGCATCGATGGCAATATCCAGTGAGACGCCTTTCTGTGCCGTCTGGTTCTCGAAGGTTGCCTGCAAATCCTCGGTGATCTGGGTCAGGCTGAAAGGCGCGTTTTTCAGCACGACCTCGCCGGTTTCGAATTTTGAGAAGTCCAGCACGTCGTTGACAATGTTGAGAAGATCGTCAGATGAGGTTCGAATTTTCGTCAGATAGCGTTGCTGTTCTTCATCGAGATCCGTACCGAGCGTCAACTCGGAAAATCCTAAGATCGCGTTCAGAGGAGTGCGTAGTTCGTGGCTCATATTGGCGAGGAATCGCGTTTTCGCGAGGGTCGTCGTTTCGGCGAATTCCTTACTGACCTTTTCTTCCACCAGACGGTTCGCGAGACCCAGACTGGTAATGATGGCAAGTGCAAAAAATCCACTCTGACTCAACATTTCGGTGGTCGGGTTCAGCGGAATCCAGCCTTGCACACGGGACATGGTAACGATGAGGGAAGCACAATAGAGGAGCCACGCCAACAGAAAAGGGCGAGCACCAGGTTTTCTGCCTGCAACTGCGCTCATCCCAGTGCCCAACACACAGCAACGGTGCGCTCGCAAGCAACAACATGCTCAATCCAGGGAAGGCTCTGAATACCGGAAAGATCATGACTAATGCCAGGGTAACTGCCAGAGAGATCAGTAGCCTGTCCAGTACCGACGACCAGGCGGCCGTGTGCAGGTACTCCCGGGTAAACAGAAGCAAAGTCGCCATTGATATCCCGGCACCGAGGCGAACGGAAATGGTGTGCCACTCGGGATTATCCGGCCACAAGAACTGAGACCCGAGCCCATAGGAACTCAATCGGTAAAATGCCGCAGCAAGCAGGGCAAGCGCGAAAAATCCGAAAACACGCTCGCGTACGATGAGAAACACTATCAGGTTGTACACGGCCATCATGACCAATACGCTCAAGGCCGCGCCCAACAGCAACTGAGTACGACTCGTTTCCTGGAACCAGCGGGTCGCGCCTGGCAGTTCTGGAACCAGGGCGATTCCGCCGTAGTTGCTGATCCGCATGACCAGCTCATGCTGACCGGTGTGCATCGCGATGCGGTACGCAAACGTACGGTGTTTGATCATGCGGGTATCGAATGGGTGGTGAGTTCCGGATTGGTGATTGAATTGCAAGATCCCATCTACATAGTGGGACAGGGTTACGTTATTCAGTTCGGCGGTGTTCAGATCCAGGAAAAGCTGGAGGCAATTCGCCAGGGAAGGAGAGATCGCTTTCGAATCGAATTCGTACCCAGACAGAACCTTTGATGAAGCCGAGGTTGAACGAGTCGCCCGGGTTCGTGAGCCATTGGGTGGCCTCGTTTCGCACCGCTGCAAGGGTGAGCTCATCAGATGGATCAAAAAGATATTCGATATGAGGAGCAAGCGCGTAAGCACCGCCCAGATCGTCGACAACCAACGGTTCGATGCCGTAGCCGAGTCGAGGCTGTAGCAGCGTCAACAAAATGACGCCAAAAAAGCAGCGGTAACGAAACAAAGTCAATACACCGGCTCATCTGGGATTCGAATGCAACTCCGCGCCACTATGGAACTGCAAGCCATCTATCGAGTATAGAAGGGCACAAGCTCGATGCCGGTAGAGAATAGGGTCAACAATTTACTTTCAGCGCGATAGCTCTTCGAGATCGCGAAAGTGTTCCAGGGCTTCTGGATTTGCCAGCGCAGAGGTGTTGATAACGGGCCGATTGTGTATCACGTCGCGTACCGCAAGTTCGACGATCTTGCCGCTCAGAGTCCGAGGGATGTCTCGCACCTGGATCACCTTGGCTGGCACGTGGTGTGGCGAAGCGTGCTGGCGAATTTGGTCGCTGATGGTTGCTTTGAGAGTTTCTGTCAGCTCGAACCCATCGTTAAGAACAACGAACAATACCACCCGGGTGTCGTCCTGCCATTCCTGTCCGACGCAGATGGCTTCCATGACCTCGGGAATCTGTTCGACCTGGCGATATATCTCCGCGGTACCGATGCGCACACCACCGGGATTGAGCACGGCATCGCTGCGGCCGTGGATGATGAAGCCGCCGTTTGCGGTTATCTCCGCAAAATCCCCTT
>SMVB01217188.1_pt1 | contig 15454 bp, 13 predicted proteins | sample 2456461 | NCBI WGS metagenome assembly SMVB01 (sample SAMN11095934, study PRJNA526329) | marine sediment metagenome | biome: Marine sediment; feature: Surficial sediment; material: Deep marine sediment; isolation source: Hadal surficial sediment | place: Pacific Ocean | collected 2014-05 | depth... | reverse complement strand
GCGTAATACTTGCGTGCGTTGTTCCGCTGGCAATTTGCTCGGCATCGCTTCCTCCTAGAGTGTTTCCAGGAAAAGTGGACACCGGTTTTCCGTCCGGAAACACGACAAATCAATAACTTAGGGTCTTTCCGGTTTTGATTCTATCAAAACCGGAAAGACCCTAAGCGCTTAAGAGTTTTTTTACATAGGCCGGCACGACTTGTGTGGCCGGTCCATAGATTTTTTCGGCGAAAAGAGATTCGCCGTCCGACGGTTCGAGATTGAGTTCCACCGTATGAGCCCCGGCGCGCAAGGCTTCCATGACGAAGCCACTGGCCGGATAGACGCTGCCGCTGGTGCCGATGGAAATGAATAGATCGCACAAAGTGAGCCGTTCGGCGATGTCATCCATATAAAGCGGCATCTCACCAAACCAAACCACGTGGGGCCGTATAACGCCGGTCTTCGTGCACACCGGACACGCCGTATCGGTGCCGATATCTTGTGTTTTGGTGTCAATATAGCCGCACGTCGCACACCGGCTCTTCAAGAGCTCGCCATGCATGTGAATAAGATTTGTCGTTCCCGCTTGCTCGTGAAGGTTATCGATATTCTGCGTGACGACCCACACCGTGCCCCTGCTCTGCCGTTCGAGTTGCGCCAAAGCGTAATGCCCGTCATTGGCTTTAGCGCTCAATAAATTCTTGCGCCGCGCGTTGTAAAATTGATGCACCATCACCGGGTCCCGTTGGAATCCTTCGGGCGTGGCCACGTCGTTCAAATCATATTTGGTCCACAATCCGTCTTTGTCACGGAAGGTACCCAAGCCCGATTCCGCGGAAATACCCGCCCCGGTTAAAATCACAATGTTGTTATACGTCGTCATCCAATGGCTGTTCTTCAAACGTCGAGGGAAAGGCGGCAAGGGCAAATTCGGCGTGCCTGACATAATGACTGGCGCCTTTGCCCATATGGCTTTGGTACAGCACGAACCGGTCCACGTAAAAGGGGTCGCTGGCAAAATCATCCTGACGGGCGACAAAGTCATTCACATGGTCGCGTCTAGCATTGCGTAAATAAGCGATGGTCACATGGGGCGTGTATTTCCGGTTCTCGATCTTGACGCCAAGTCGTTTGAGCACATTCACCACTTTGCCGGCGAGGTGGCTGAGTTCGCCTGCTTCATCGATTCCGGCCCACAGGGTGTGCGGCCGGCTCTTGCCGAAATGGCCCAATCCTTTGCAGCGAATGTCAAAGGCCGGCGCGTCGAGTCGATCCAGCGCATGTTCAATATCACGGGCCTCATGACTGTCGACATCGCCGATGAAGGCCAAGCTGACATGCAAATTGTCACGGGGTCGCCAGCGAGCGCCCGGCAGGCCGCTTTGCAAATTCATCAGCCGGTCGCAAATGGATGGCGGTAATGCGATACCGACGAAAAGGCGTGCCATGGAATGGGTCTCCTAGAGTGTTTCCAGGAAAAGTGGACCCGGTTTTCCGTCCGGAAACACGATAAAACAACAACTTAGGGTCAGGTTTTGATTCCATCAAAACCGGAAAGACCCTAATGGGCAAACGAAAGCGCGGCGAATGATTAAGGTGCGACCTCAAATTCATCCAATGTGGCGGGTTTCAAAGACAAAGCCGAAGCAATGAACGCCCCCAACCGGTCGACAATGATGGCCACACCGGCTTCATTGGGATGGATACCATCCGCTTGATTATAGGCCGGATCGGTGGCCACACCATCGAGCAAAAAGGGGTAGAGCGGCACGTCGAATTCTTCTGCCAGGCGGGTATAAATGCCGTTGAATTCTTCACCGAACTCAGGCCCGTAATTGGGCAGAGCGAGCATGCCCGCCAGCAAAACGGCGATATTGCGCTGACGCAATTGGGTTATGATCGATTTCAGATTTTTTTCCGTTTCTTCGGGCGGAATGGCGCGCAACACATCATTACCGCCAAGCGCCACGAGCACCGCATCGACATCCTGAGCGACCGACCAGTCGATACGTTCGCGGCCCCCCGCCGTGGTGTCGCCGGAAATGCCCGCATTGCGGATAGTGATCTTGAAGCCATCGTGTCGTAGCTTTTGTTCAAGCTTGACGGGCAGGGCTTCGGCTTCCGCCAGGCCATAACCTGCGGTGATACTGTCACCCAACACAACCAGAATGAGAGGGCCGCCGTTGGCCTCGGGATCCGCTTCAACGGGGCTCCAGCTCGTCGCCCAAAAGCAGAGTAACAAGGCGAAACGGCCAAGATTCTTGAATTTCAAAACAACCCTCATTGATTCCAGAGCACCGGACCTATATCCAGTTAGATTGCCTTTGTGCCATGCTAATGCGGCAGACGGAGGGCAAGCCGTAAAATTCTTTTCCCATGTGACTATAGCGCAGTAAAGTGCAGCCCATGACAACCGTCAAAAGTTCCACCGAACCGCAGATCAAGCTCAGCGACATTCATTTGACGCTGCAAAGCGAAGCGGGGCCCGTCAACATCTTGCGCGGTATCGACTTGTCGGTCGCCAAGGGGGCGGCGGTCGGGCTTGTCGGCCCCTCCGGATCCGGCAAATCCACATTGATCATGGTACTGGCCGGCCTCGAAAAGCCCACATCTGGGGTCGTGCGGGCAGCGGGCCACGTGCTGACGGATATGAGCGAAGACGAACTGGCCCGGTTCCGCCGTGATGCGATTGGCATTGTGTTTCAATCTTTTCATCTGGTGCCGACCATGACGGCGCTCGAGAACGTGGCCATACCTTTGGAATTGGCTGGGCGATCCGATGCCTTTGCCCACGCCGCGGAAGAACTTGACGATGTTGGTCTCGGGCACCGTCTGACCCATTACCCAAGCCAACTTTCCGGCGGCGAACAGCAGCGCGTCGCGTTGGCGCGCGCGGTTGTCGCCAATCCAAAAATTCTGTTGGCGGACGAACCAACCGGCAATTTAGACGGTGCCACAGGGGATCAGATCATCGATCTTATTTTCCGATTACATGACGAACGCGATACCACGCTGATTCTTATCACCCATGATCCGTCTCTGGCATCGCGCTGCGACCGCGTCGTCGGATTGCGAGATGGGCGCGTGGAAAGTGATATGCCCGGTATCGCATCGAAAGAAGGCATAGCGACGCTTTCCCGATGACCCCGCACACCACAAATATAAGCCTTGCCGTTCGTTTGGCATTGCGCGAACTGCGCGGCGGTCTCAACGGTTTCCGCGTATTCTTGGCCTGCCTTGCTTTGGGTGTCGGCGCGATTGCCGCCGTCGGCTCCATGACGGAAGCATTCCGATATGGCGTGATGGCTGAATCCCACGCAATCCTGGGCGGTGACATTGAAGTCACACTCACACAAAGGGACGTGAATGCGGACGAACGTGCTTGGCTCAATCGACTGGGCAAGGTGTCGAGGGTCACTGAGATTCGTGCCATGGCGCGAGGCATTAAAAGCGATATCCGTAATCTGGTTGAACTCAAGGCCGCCGACAGCGCTTATCCGCTTTATGGCACGGTGGTTCTGAAAGAGGGCGGCTCGTTTCATGAGGCCTTAGCCGAACGTAACGGACACTGGGGCGTGGCGGTTGAATCCAATCTGTTGCCGCGGCTCGGTATTCAGCCGGGTGATTTGATTAAACTTGGTGCCTTGGAAGCGGAAGTGCGCGCCGTCGTCGAACGCGAACCCGACCGGGTCGGCACTGGTTTCATTTTAGCGCCGCGCATTTTTTTGGCCCATCAGGCTTTGGCATTAACCGATTTGGTCCAAGTCGGCAGCCAAGTTGAATACAAATATCGTGTATTGTTGCAAAACGGTTTGACGTCGGAAATTGTCAAACAAACGGCCGAACAACGTTTTGAGGAAACCCCATGGCGCATTCGCGATCCGGCACAGGCCACGCGCAATGCCGAACAATTTATCGACAGGGTGAGTTTGTTCCTGACGCTTGTGGCGCTGTCGGCTTTGCTTATCGGCGGTGTCGGAATCGGCAATGCGGTGAAGTCTTATCTCGACGGTAAGACCAGTGTCATTGCCACATTCAAATGTCTGGGCGCGCCGGGACGGCTGATATTTCAGATCTATCTGGTTCAAATTTTGATCATTGCCGTTTTGGGCATCGTCTTTGGCCTGATTGTTGGCGCCATGGCGCCAAATCTGGTTGCCTATGCTTTCGGTGACATGCTGCCCGTGCCGCCGGAAATAGCGGTTTATCCGCAACCGCTGATTTTTGCCGCCATATATGGAATTCTGGCAACCTTGACTTTTGCCATCTGGCCGTTGGCTCGCGCCCGCGAAGTGTCGCCGGCGGGTCTGTTTCGCGACATCGTCGCGCCGACCCACCGTTGGCCGCGTAAGATCTATGTTTTCGCCACGGCCTTGGCGTTGGCCATGCTGTGCGTCTTGGCAATTGGCCTCACGCCCTATCGGATGTTCGCCGTCATCTTCATCATTGGGGCCGCGGGTTTGTTTTTTCTGCTGCGGCTCGAGGCGATCGGCTTTATGAAATTGGCGCGCGCGGTGGGCCGACCCCGAGACACCCGTTTGCGCATGGCGCTGGCCAATCTTTACCGTCCGGGCGCGCCCACAGCCAGTGTGGTCCTGTCCATGGGATTGGGGCTCACTCTTTTGGTCGCCATATCCCTCATCGACGGCAATATTGTGCGTCAGGTGACAGAGGAACTTCCCGAACGCGCGCCGTCATTTTTCATGCTCGACATTCGACGCGATCAAGCGCAGGCGTTCGACGAGCTCATCGCATCATTTCCGGATGCCTCGGAATACAGGCGCTTTCCTATGGTCCGTGCACGAATTACAGAACTTAATGGTGAGATTATTGATCCCGATAGCGTGAATCCGGAAGCACGCTGGTTTTACCAGCGCGAGCGCAATTTGACCTACAGGGCGGATATTGCGGAGGGAACCGTGATCGTCGACGGCGAGTGGTGGCCGGCGGATTATGACGGTCCGCCAGCGATCTCGATCGGTGCCGATATCGCGCGCGGACTCGGCATCGGCATCGGTGATACGCTGACCTTCGACATTATCGGGCGTTCTATCGAAGCCAAGATCGTCAATCTACGTGCCATTGAATGGGGCCGAGGGAGCGCCGAGTTTGCGGTGATTTTTGCGCCCGGCGCGCTCGAACAGGCACCGCAACAGAATATGGTGACGGTGCGGGTCGATCCGGAAATTGAAGAGCAAATGTACCGGGCGGTTGCCGACGCCTTCCCCAACGTGTCGATCATCTGGATTAGAGATGCCATCGAAGTGATCAGTGAATTGTTGGCGGATTTGGCGTTAGCGGTCCGTGCGGCGACCAGTATCACCCTCGTCGCCGGGGTCCTTGTGCTGGCCGGTGCCATTGCGTCGGGCCACCGTCATCGCGTCTACGATGCGGTTATTCTGAAAGTATTGGGCGCGACGCGGGGCCGGGTTCTCGCAACCTATGTTCTCGAATATGCCATCTTGGGTTTCGGCACGGCGATTTTGTCGGCGGTGGTCGGCACCCTGGGCGCCTATCTCATCGTGACGCAGATGATGGACGCGCAATGGCATTGGCTGCCCGTCACATTGGCGGGCACCGTATTGGGCGCCGCATTGGTGACTATTTTGCTGGGTCTTTTGGGCACTTGGCGGGCTTTGGGCCAGAAAGTCGCGCCGGTCTTGCGGGCTCAGTGAGGGGCACCGGTAACCTTTTGTAAAACTTGGTTGATCTAGGGTGTTTCCAGGAAAAATGGATGCCGGTTTTCCGTCCGGAAACACAACAAAACAACACCTTAGGGTCCGGGTTTGATTCTATCAAAACCGGACCCTAAGGTTAACAGCTTAGTGAAATCGAAAATAATCTTGCTTGAATTGGTCAAACCGATTCACAATATGGTACTTAGTCTTGCTACGTGAGGCGTTATTGAGGGAATAAGTTGATCATGTCTGACTTCCAGGAACGTTACATGCGTGAAAGCGCGCAAGCCAAGGCTTACCAGATCGATGAAGGCCTGCGCAAATACATGCTGCGCGTTTATAATTACATGACCATGGGTGTCGGCCTTACCGGTATTGTCGCGCTTTACACGGCAAGCTCTGATCCCTTGCTGCAGTTGATCTTTGGAACACCTCTCAAGTGGGTGGTCATATTGGCGCCGCTCGGTTTCGTGTTTGCCATATCGGCCGGCCTCAATCGCATGAAATTAGGCACGGTGCAGATTTTATTCTGGCTTTTTGCCGCCGTCATGGGATTGTCCATGGCGTCGATCTTTCTCATCTATTCGCCGGTTTCAATTACCCGGGTGTTTTTCATCACAGCGGGCACTTTTGGCGCTATGAGTCTTTACGGCTACACGACGCGGCGCGACCTGACGGGTATGGGCTCTTTCATGTTCATGGGTTTGATCGGCATTATCATTGCCAGCGTCGTGAATATTTTTCTTGCCTCGTCTGTGCTCCATTTTGCCATTTCGGTGATCGGCGTACTGGTCTTTGTCGGTCTTACCGCCTACGACACACAGCGCATCAAGCAAAACTATTACGAGGGAATGGACGAGGAGACTGCGGGCAAGACCGCCATTCATGGCGCTTTACGTCTCTATTTGGATTTCATCAATCTGTTCTTGATGTTATTGCGTCTATTCGGCGGCGCCCGCAGTTAACAAATAGAGCGCATTCAGGAAAAGTGGGCACCGGTTTTCCGTCCGAATGCGCGACAAAACAAAGACTTAGAGCACGTTAGCGATTCCATCTTTTGTCAACGCGCTCTAGTGTGCGCGCTACTCGACCACGCGAAATTTTCTTTTATCAAAAACTTTGAGCACGTTCTTAAGTTCGTGGCCTCGTTTGAGGATCAAACCCGTGGCCGTAATAACCGAATAAAGCCCTTGCCGTTTTTCCAGAGCGGGATGCTTTTCCACACGGTAGAGCGGCACCTCGCTAGAGCGACGGAAAATACTAAATATGGCGCGATCCCCTAGATGGTCAATGGCATAGTCGCGCCACTCGCCATTAATGACGCCGGTACCGTAAATCGAAAGAATATCGTTCAGCTCGCGGCGGCTGAATTGAACGGGAAATACCGCGGCAAGGCGGTTTTGCGACCGGATTTTTACGTTAAAGAAATTCGAAGAGGGCTGTTCTGTCATTACGGACGAGCAAGGCGCTTTTGGCCTTGAATTGCAAGTATCTGGCCGTCCAGACCACGTTCACAAATCATTGAATCAGGGAACGTGGTTTGGATTTGTTTTGGTCGCACATTCGAACCCAAAAACCGCGTACACTTTTTGTGAATGCGCTCTAGAGGTTAGCGCTTGCGGCACAACGTAACCCCATCGCCAATGGGCACAAGGGCGATGTCGACACGGTCGTCTTCAGCAATTTTATTGTTCAGCAAACGGAGTGCCACCGTATCGTCCGATGTGTCATCGGGATCGATAACGCTTCCGGACCATAACACATTATCAATGGCGATGAGCCCGCCAACACGTACAAGCTTTAGGCAGTATTCGTAATAAGAGTCGTAATTTGTTTTGTCGGCGTCGATGAAAGCAAAATCAAACAGCGGGTTACCGTCTGCGCCATCAATCAGCGTTTGCAGACTGTCGATGGCCGGACCGACTTTGGCGTCGATTTTGTCCGCCACACCTGCATTCTCCCAATGGCGGCGCGCCCTTTTCATCATGTCGGGGTCAATGTCGCAAGCAACGAGGCGGCCGTCATGGGGTAAGGCAAGGGCAACCGCAAGAGCGCTATAGCCGGTAAACGTGCCGATCTCGAGAGTGTGCCGTGCCCCTATGAGCCGCACCAGCATCGCCATAAAGGCGCCCTGCTCGGCGGAGATTTGCATAATGGCTTGCCAGCCTATAGTGGCGGTCTGTTCCCGGCATTGGGCGAGCACCGGATGTTCGCGGGTGCCGACCCGATGAATGTAGTCCAGCAGGTCGTCGGTCAAGTTGATGCTCCGGTTCATTGGGTACCTCTTCGGTTGGGAACCATTGGAATCGCCGCCGGATGACGTCTCGCTCACGAATTTCGATCACTTAATTGTAACCAAAAGCACAATATTGCCCAAGTTCGGCCCTGGCGGCGCCGTAAATCGGCATCATATTGGACATGTTGGCGAGGCCCGGTCTGTCTGCGGGATCCAATTTTAATTGCCCCCAGCCCCATGGGCCCGTGACGGGCCGGGCCACCAACAAGAGGACACCACCGAGGCCAATCAAAGCGTCACCAATTGTCGAGGCGGTGGGGCCAATGTGGTCTAACTGGCGCCGACCTTGGGTAACGGCATGGGCTCTTGATTGGCGACGGTCATTCGACTATTTCCTTTATTCTGAACACTTAGGGTCCTTCCGGTTTTGATGGAATCAAAACCGGACCCTAAGTTATTGTTTTGTCGTGTTTCCGGACGGAAAACCGGTATCCACTTTTCCTGGAAACACTCTAAGCAAGTTTTATGGGGAACCGGTGTTTGCGCGTTCAGGTTTTGGAGTCACATAACCCTTCATGTCAAATTCCATGATTGAGATTGCCGGGCTGGTCAAGAAGTTCGACACGATTACGGCTGTCGCCGGCATTAGCTTTTCGGTTAAGAAGGGTGAGGTGCTGGGTTTTCTCGGGCCTAACGGTGCGGGCAAATCGACCACTATGAAGATGATCGCCGGCTATTTGTTGCCAACGGCCGGGTCCATCACCCTGTGTGGTTACGACGTGTTGCGCAACCCCATCGCCGCCCAAAGTCAAACCGGCTACTTGCCCGAAGGCGCCCCCGCTTACGGCGACATGACCCCGCGCCAATTTCTTAATTTCATCGCCCAAGTGCGCGGCTATGACGGCAAAAGAAGACAAAGTGCCATATCCTCTGCGGTGGCGCGCACGCAACTCGAGCAAGTGCTCGACCAGCCGATCGAAACCCTGTCCAAAGGGTTCAAACGGCGCGTCGGCTTTGCTCAAGCCATTTTGCACGATCCGCCGGTTCTCATCATGGACGAGCCGACCGACGGTCTCGATCCCAACCAGAAATTCGCGGTCCGTAGGTTGATATCGAACATGGCCGAGGATAAGGCGATCATCATATCAACTCACATCCTTGAAGAAGTGGATGCGGTCTGCACCCGTGCCATCATCATTGATCGGGGAAAGATCGTTGCTGACGGCACGCCCCAAGACCTTGCCGCCCGCTCGCGCTATCACAATTCCGTTACCGTTCACATCGGCCCGGACCACGCAGCGGCGGCACGCGCAAAGCTAAAGAAGGTCGAGGGTGTTAAGGAAGTACACGAAAAGCCGCTGTCGCAGGGTGTCATGTCATTCACCTTGTTTCCCCGAGACGGTAAACGGCTGATCAACAAAGTGACCGAACTGCTTGGTGGAGAACATTGGGACGTCAGCAGTCTCATTGCGGAGGGCGGCCGACTTGACGAAGTGTTTCGGGATTGCACCACGTCGGATGCCAAACCCGCCGCAATCGATCGCTCCGCCGGCAAACAAGCATCAAAAAAGGCGCGCGCCAAATGAGAGAAATGAAAGCGGTCTTCCAGCGGGAGTTTCAGGGATACTTTGTCACGCCCTTGGCTTACGTGTTTATTGTGGTGTTCCTTTTTTCGACGGGCATATTCACCTTTTATGTCGGCGGTTTTTTTGAGCTGGGCCGTGCCGAGTTACAGGCTTTTTTCGTTTTTCACCCTTGGCTCTACTTGTTTCTCATTCCGGCCATTGCCATGCGTCTGTGGGCGGAGGAGCGCAAAACGGGGACGTTGGAACTGCTGTTGACTTTACCGATTCCTATCTGGGCTGCCGTCGTCGGGAAATACTTGGCTGCCTGGGCGTTTGCCGGTATGGCGCTCGCCCTCACGTTCCCCATCTGGCTCACGGTCAACGTTCTGGGTAATCCCGACAATGGCGTTATTGTCGCTTCCTATGTCGGCAGCCTGTTGATGGCCGGGGGATATCTGGCCATCGGCTCGGCTATTTCCGCCACGACGAGCAATCAGGTCGTCGCTTTCGTCGTCAGTGTCGTCGTGTGTTTTCTTTTCATGGTGAGTGGCCTACCCCTTGTGCTCGATTTCTTCAGTGGCTGGGCACCTCAATTCCTGATCGATACAATTGCCTCCTTAAGCTTTCTCACTCATTTCGATGCCGTCCGCAAAGGTGTCATCGACATGCGGGATCTGGTGTTTTTTGCGGCGCTGATTAGCTTTTGGCTGTTCGTCAATATCGTGCTTGTCGACGCGCGCAGGGCCGGCTGAGGGAGAGGATACGATGTTTATCGCCAACCGCTCGTCAAACGCCGCCGTTTCCATCTTGCTGGCATTGGTTCTGTTTGTCTGTGTGACGATTATTTCGGATTATTTTTTTCGTTCCTTGCGCATCGATCTAACGGAGAACGGCCGGTTCACGTTAAGTCAAGGCACGATCAATACACTCAAAGCGCTCGACGAACCCGTAACGTTGCGGTTCGTCTATTCGGAGCAAGTCGCCACGCGTTTTCCGCAAATTCGAACCTATGGCGACCGCGTGCTTGATTTGTTGCTTGAATATGCCGACCGGGCGCCGGGCAAACTTAATTTTGAAATTATCAATCCGGAACCTTTTTCCGAGGAAGAAGACCAGGCGGTGGCATTGGGCATTACCGCCGTGCCGACCGATACGGGTGATAGTCTTTATTTCGGTTTGGCCGGCACCAATTCGGTTGATGGCCGTGAGGTGATTGCCTACTTCACTCAAGAACGCGAACCCCTCCTGGAATACGACATCACCGAGATGATTTACAAATTATCTCGGTCTAAATTACCCAAACTCGGGATTATCGACAGTTTATCTTTGCAATTCGGCCCAGGTGGGCCCATGGCTGCCATGCAGGGCCAGTTGCAGCCCTATGTTGTTTACGAACAGCTGTCGGGCAATTTTGACATCGAGCATGTGGATATGTCGACCGATCGCATCAGCGAGGACATCGGCGTTCTCATGATCGTCCATCCGACCGATCTGTCACCGCAAACTCTATACGCCGTGGATCAGTTCGTGCTCAGGGGCGGCCGTATATTGGCCTTTATCGACCCGTTGTCCGAAATGGCCCAGCAATCATCCCCGATGGGCCCGCAAGCCCTGGTGCCCACATCTTCGAGCCTCGATCCCTTGCTTGAAGCGTGGGGGGTCACGTTCGATGCGTCCCGGGTGGTGGGCGACCGCCGCCGTGCCTTGCGCGTTCGAACCGGTCAGCCGGGCGGCCTCCCCTACAGCGATTATGTGGTTTGGCTCGGTCTGCAAAATGACGGCGAAATTGAAGATTTCGACAGCGCCGATCCAATCACGGCGAATATCAGTCTGTTGCAATTGGGCAGCGCCGGTGCGCTCATGCCCATAGAGCAGGCAAGCACCACATTTACGCCCCTTATTCAGTCTACGGAAGACTCCATGCTGTTCGATTCGGAAGAGGTGGCAAGCAATTTCGATCCTGAAGAATTGCTTCGTTCTTTCGTATCGTTCAACGAGCGCTACACCATTGCGGCGCGGATTTCCGGCGCGGTCGAGACGGCTTATCCCGACGGGCCAGTGCCGCCGCCTGAAGACGAAGAGGAAGGTGTGGATCTGGACGATCTGCCGATCGACCAGGAAGAAGACCCCTTGCCCGATCACATAGCGCAATCGATCGAGTCCGTGAACATCATCCTGGTGGCGGATACGGACATTTTGGACGATCGATTTTGGGTATCGGTGCAAGACTTTTTTGGCCAACGTATCATCGTTCCCAACGCGGACAATGCTGACTTTGTGATCAACGCCATAGAGAATTTGATGGGATCTAACGATCTCATCAGTTTGCGCGGCCGCGGTCGGGACAACCGACCTTTGACTGCCATCGATCGACTGCGCCGTGCCGCCGAGGCTCAATACATCGTCGAGCAACAAAGGTTGGAAGGACAATTGGCTGAAACGGAACAACGGCTTGCGGCACTGCAAATCCAAGGTGGAGAGATTGCAGGCGAGGGCCCCACAAGTTTTGTTTTGACCCCCGAAGAGGAAGCCGAGATCGAACGGTTCCGCAGGCAACTTCTGAGCACGCGGCGGGAATTGCGTGCGGTCCAGCGCAATCTCAGGGCCGATATCGAGGTGCTCGAGAATTGGGTGCGGTTCATTAACATCCTTCTTATGCCGGTTGGTGTGGCGCTGACGGCCGTTGGTCTTACGGTCTTGCGCCGTCAAAGACGCGCCGGCAAACCGATCGGAGGGCAATAGGTGGCATCCATGGGACAAGGTATGTCGAGGAACGCGACCCTGTTTTTGTCGGCGACTGTGCTGGCTGTCGTGATCGCGGGCTACGCCCTGGTCGGCCGCAATGCGTCGACCGGGCCCACTTTCGAGTCGCTGCCCATGTTCCCCGAGCTTGCCGACCAGCTCGATGATGTAACGCGCATCGCCATCGAAACCAGTGAAGGTGAATTTGAGGTGATGCGCGACCAGAACGGCATTTGGGTGTTACCCGACCGCAGCAATTATCCGGCCTCTTTGGCTATTGTGCGCGCGACTGTGCGTGGCGTGACGACGATTGAGCTGTTAGAGAAAAAAACCGCACGACCCGAACGCCATGAAGCGATAGGGCTTATTGCGCCGTCGGCGGGCGGTGATGGTGTGGTGTTGTCGCTTCTCGGCAGCGGAGATCGAGTTTTGGCCCGGCTTATTTTCGGCACGATCCAAAGAGGCGGCACCGGCAATGCAATCTCGTTGTTCTATGTGCGCCGGGCCGATGAAGATCAAACATGGCTGGCGCAGTCATCCCTCGACGTCAAGGATGAGATCACCTCTTGGATCGACAAAAACATAATAGGCATCCAACGAAGCGATATTCGCGCCGTGCACATTACGCCCAAGGAAGGAGCTGCTTACAAGTTGAGCCGGGCCAGCCTTGATGAAAGCGACTTCACCCTCGCCGACATACCGGTCGGGCGCACGGCCCAAAGCAATTTCATCGTCAACACGCCGGCCTTTGCGTTGGCCGCCCTTGCCATCACGGACGTGACAGCCGCGGAACAAGTAGATTTTAGCGCGGCGTCCCGTGCCAGCTATGAAACTTTCGATAATATTGCGGTGGATCTCGATTTGGCTGTTGCCGAAGACGGCCATTGGATTCGCATTGAGGCCCGTTTCATAGAACCGGAGGGCGCGCTTGAGGAGACGGAAGAGGCTGCGGCAAATAGCGCGCGGGATCGCGTGGCTGAAATCAATGCCCGAGCCGAAGGTTGGGTCTATTCCATCCCCGAATTCAAGTATGACCAGTTCACAAAACCGTTAGAGGAGCTTGTCAAACCCCTTGAGGACCCCTCGGACGAAAACGAGAAATGAAGCAACAGCCCTGGGGCGAAACATAGTGTCGCGACGCGGTATTGATCTTAACCGCCTGGCTTCCTACCTAAGCGGCTCGAGGGTTCCGATATAAATTTATGCAAAATTGGTAGTCAATATGAACCAGAAAGCATCGAGTGCCGATAAGACCGGCGAACAGCATGAATTCCAAGCCGAGGTGTCAAAGCTCCTGCACCTCATGGTGCATTCGGTATATTCGGAAAAAGAGGTGTTCCTCCGCGAGCTTATTTCAAACGGCTCCGATGCTTGCGACAAATTGCGTTACGAGGCGCTGACCAAACCGGACCTCATCGACGGCGATCAGAACTTTAAGATCGTGATCACTGTCAACAAAAAGAAACGCTTGATCCATGTCGCCGATAACGGCATCGGTATGGACCGGCAAGAACTCATTGACAATTTGGGTACGATCGCACGCTCCGGCACCAGCACTTTTGTCGAACAATTATCGGGCGATGAAGCAAAGGACGCCCAGCTTATCGGCCGGTTCGGTGTGGGCTTTTATTCCACCTTCATGGTTGCCGACAAGGTGGATGTGGCAAGCCGTACGATCGGTTCGGATGAGGTCTATCATTGGGCATCCGACGGCGCCGGTGCTTTTGCGATATCACAGGTCGAGGATGCAACCGATCTGTTGGACGGCCGCGGCACGCGCGTTTCATTGCACATTCGCAAAGGTGATGATGACTATCTCGATCCCGTGCGTCTTCGAGGCATCGTCAAAAACTATTCCGATCACATCGCAATCCCCATTTTCGTCGTCGATGAAAACGACAAAGAGGCGGCCAGCGACGCGCCGGTGAATTCCGCAAGTGCCCTTTGGATGCGTGCGAAATCAGACATTACCGACGATCAATATACCGAGTTCTATCATCACGTCGGCCATGTTTTTGATGAGCCTTGGATGAGAATTCACTATAAGGCCGAAGGGCGCAACGAATACAATGTCCTTTTGTTTGTGCCATCGAGCCAACCACTTGATCTTTTCGATCCCAAACGCGCCACCCGCGTCAAACTCTATGTCCAACGCGTCTTCATTACCGAAGACGCGGAACTGCTGCCGAGCTATCTGCGATTTGTCCGCGGCGTCGTCGATTCCGAAGACATGCCGCTCAATATGAGTCGCGAAATGCTGCAAAATAATCCCATCGTGCACCGCATCCGTAATGCCGTAACCAAGCGGGTGCTGAACGAACTGAAAAAGAAGGCGGACAAAAAACCCGAGGACTTTGAAAAATTTTGGTCCGTGTTTGGTGCCGTCTTGAAAGAAGGCATTTATGAGGATTTCGAACGGCGTGAGCAATTGCTCGACATGGCGCGGTTTCGCTCGACCAAAGGAGAGGGCTGGCGCACGCTGAAAGATTACATGGCCGATATGGCCGAAAACCAAACCGCCATCTATTACATTCACGGCGAGGATGCCGCCGCCATCGCGAAAAGCCCTCAGCTCGAGGGATATCTTGCGCGCAACATCGAAGTACTTTTATTGACCGACCCGGTCGATGCATTCTGGACGGCAGCGGTCCCGGAATATGACGGCAAACCCATTAAGTCGGTTTCAAGAGGAACCGCCGATCTCGATACAATCGCCAAAAAAGCCACCGACAAGGAAAGTGACAAGGAAAGCCATAAGAAAGACGACGGCGTAAGGGACGCGGCTATTGGAACGCTTATCGCTTTGTTCAAACAAACCCTGGGCGATGACATTGCCGATGTGCGGCGCTCCGACCGTCTGACTGAAAGCCCGGTCTGTCTGGTTGCCGCAGAGGGATCGGTGGATGCTTATCTCGAACGGGTCCTGGCGGCCAGCCAGGGTGGTGCCGAAGAGGCGACGGATCCCATGAAATCGCGCATTCTTGAAATCAATCCGGACCATGCACTGATCCGCAGTCTTGCGGCGAAGATCAGCGCCGACGGCGCCCGTTCAGAGCTTGAGGATGCGGCCTATTTACTGTTGGACCATGCCCGTATCATCGAAGGGGCGCCGGTCATCGATCCTGCCGCTTATACCCGGCGGTTGGCATCGATGATGGAAAAGGGATTGTCTCTCTAAAGCGCATTCAGGAGTGAAGACCGTCCTTGCCAAGGTCAATCGATCCGGTGGATCGATTGAAGGGATGAACGGG
>SMVB01142128.1_pt1 | contig 15456 bp, 11 predicted proteins | sample 2456461 | NCBI WGS metagenome assembly SMVB01 (sample SAMN11095934, study PRJNA526329) | marine sediment metagenome | biome: Marine sediment; feature: Surficial sediment; material: Deep marine sediment; isolation source: Hadal surficial sediment | place: Pacific Ocean | collected 2014-05 | depth... | reverse complement strand
CGCTGTTCTCTCCCCAACATGAAATCAAGCCGTTCGTGTCCACCGCGCAATTGTGACCGAAGGCGACGCCAAGTGAGGCATAAGTGCCCAGCGGCGGGGTTGCCTTGCCGAGGGTGTCGTCACCCCAGCAGCTCAAAAGGCCATCGGTTGTCATCGCACAAGCGTGATTGACACCGAGTCGCAAATCCGTGTAGGTGCCCAACGGAGGCGAAGACTGACCGGATGTGTTCAGTCCCCAGCATTGCAAGAAGCCTGTCGTCTTGATTCCGCAGGTGAAACTTCCCCCAGCGGCGATACGCAGAAAGCTGCCTACAGGTGGACTGGCCTGACCGCTGGTGTTCAAGCCCCAGCAGGTAACCGTGCCATCGATTTCAAGACCACACGCATGAGCCTCGCCCGTCGCAACCTGGGTGTACAACTCCGCGAGGTTCGGGGTTGCCTGGCCGTCCGAGTCGTCGCCCCAGCAGGCGCCTACGCCGCTCGCCGCAGTCACGGCGCAGCCAAAATCAAAGTCACCATCGTGGTCGATGAACTGGCCAACCGGAGGCGTGCCCGGAAAAGGCTCAGTCGTCCAGCAGCCGAGTCCGCCTTCGGTGTCGATCTGACAGGTGTGGAGGTCACCCGCAGCGATTCTGGGGTAGGCCACCTCGACGGGAACGTCGGATCCCGCCGTTCCACTGCCCCAGCAAGTCGGGTAGCCGTCAGAGTCGCTGGCGCAACCGAAGAACGCCGCCAGGGTAATGCTCTTGAAGTTGCCCGCGGGCGGCGAGGACTGACCCAAGGTGTCGCTGCCCCAGCACGTAATGCTCCCGTCGCTGTGAAGACCGCAGCTATTGCGCTCCCCGGCCGACAAATCGATGAAGTCCGTGTCACCGGGAGGGGCCGACTGGAAGAAACTGTTGTCGCCCCAGCATTCGATCGTTCCTATGGACCTCAGGCCGCAGGTGTGATCCGTGCCTCCGGCAAGACCGATAAACAGGATGCCACCCGGAGGTGTCGACTGCCCCGAAGCGTCGCTGCCCCAGCAGACCACCGAGCCGTCGAACCGCAAGGCGCAGGCGTGCTCGGCGCCGCGGGAAACCAGTTTGACGCTGCCGAAGGGCTCGTCGAGTTCGACCGAACCCGCTGAACCGTCGTCGCCCCAGCACTCCACTTCGAGAAATTTCGTCAGACCACAAACATGCCCGGTCCCGCCGGCCAGCTGAACGTATTCGGTACTCGGCGCCGACGGCAAGCTGCCCCAGCAAGAGACCACATCGCCCGCGTCGAGAGCACAGCCCCCGATCGATGTCGCATCGACTTCGTTAAAGCTGCCCGCCGGCGGAGACCCCGTAACCGTGCCCCAGCAGCGAAGCTCTCCATTGCCGAGCGCGCCGCAGCTCATCGTCTGCTCCACCGTGAGATCCCGGTACGGAAGATTGCGGGTGCGCCCCAGGACGTTGACGCCCGGGGCTTCGCCCAACTCGGTCGCGACCAGCTGCGCGATGCCGTTGCGGTCGACGAAGCCAAAGCCGTTGGGGGTTTCGATCTGCAGTGCGCCATCGGTACCCGACACCGAAACAATGGCGAGCTGGGTCGGCCCGAGATCACCGTCAACGGCATCTCCGCCGGTTCCATCGCGCTCTACTGCGGGGGCCACGGTGGGTTCGTCGTCTTCGACGGGCAATGGAAAGCCGCTCCACGCGACGTCCGAAATTACCAGGTCACCGGTCGTGCTAAAGCGGACGGCCCACTGGCAAACGTGGTCGCCGCCGCCGCTGGACTCGCATTCTTCGCCGGAGGTCCCTGGATTCGGGCCGCCGTCCATGTAGACGTATACGAGCGTCGGACCGTTGAGTTCTACAGTGCCGGGGTCGGAGGCAAACTTTTTCAGGCTGCCGTAGACCGTGACCTGAGCGAGGGACGCCGAGGTGGCGAACAGGGAGAGAAACAAACTCGCTGTGAAGATCAGCGATACGGAGGTGCGTCGTACCCAGCCGAAATCCTTTTCCATCTCAGCATCTGCCTCCTGATCAATGCAACATTGTAAGCGATCCTCGTGTCCCTGGGTGTGATTTGATTCGCAATTCCCCAGCTCCTGTGACCCTCTCCGGCGTCGCGTATTCATCTGCCGCAACATCTCCGGCGAAACGCTCGTAGCTCACTCTCGGCCACTCTCGTCGCCCTGGCAATGAACTGCTTCACACCGGCATCAATTCGGTGCGCTTTTTCCTGGCCAGCCCGCCGCAACGCCAACTGTTCCGAGATCAGATGGACCAAAGGGGGAATTTTGGACTGATTGCGGCCGCTAATTGTTCAACTCGCGTTGGGTACCCAACCGTCAGGTCCGCGGACTCAGGCACGATCCAGCCCTTCGACAGAGCAGGTCGCAGCCGCGCCGACTCGGTTAGGTAGAATCAAACGGGGGATGGTGGGACGTAGTGGACTCGAACCACCGACCCCTGCCGTGTGAAGGCAGTGCTCTAGCCAACTGAGCTAACGTCCCATCCAGAAAGCAGTTTTTAGCGCCAACCGCGCGGAATGCAAACTGCCCCGGCCGGGCTTAGATCTCTCCGTCCCGATGCTGGCGCGCCGCCTTGGTGAAGGCGACGAACAGCGGGGCGGGTTCGAAGGGTTTCGAGGCGAACTCCGGATGGAACTGCGAAGCGATGAAGAACGGATGATCCGGCAATTCGATGACTTCGACCAGATTGCCGTCCGGTGACATGCCGGAAAACACCATTCCCGCGGCGGCCAGACGCTCTCGGTACTCGTTGTTGAATTCGTAGCGATGACGGTGGCGTTCGCTGATCTCGGTCTTTCCATAGGCCGCATGGGCCCGGGTTCCCGGCGTAAGGACACAGGGATAGGCGCCCAGACGCATGGTCGCGCCCTTGTCTTTGATTTCTTCCTGGCCGGGTAGCAGCGCGATGACGGGATGTGGCGTGTCGCTATTCACTTCCTTGGAGTTGGCGTCCGTGAGACCTGCGACGTTGCGGGCGAACTCGCAGACCGCGAGTTGCATGCCGTAACAGATGCCCAGATAGGGAACCCCGTTTTCGCGCGCGTACTGCACCGCCCGGATCTTACCCTCGACCCCGCGCGAACCGAAGCCATGGGGAACCAGAATGCCGTCGGCCTGGGAAAGCACGCTGGCGTCGACGAGTTTTTCCGAGTCGACATACTCGATGTTCACTTTGGTTCGGATCGAGACGCCGCCGTGCACCAGCGCTTCGTTCAAACTCTTGTACGACTCGGTGAGATCGACGTACTTGCCCACCATCGCGATCGTAATCTCACCTTCCGGGTTGCGCAGGTTTGCCGAAAGTTCTTCCCAGCGCCGCAGATCCGGCCGCCCGGTCCACATGTTCAACACCTGGCTGATCTTCTCGTCGAGACCCTCAGCGGCAAACACGAGCGGAACGTCGTAGATGCTGTCGACGTCTTTGGCCGTGATCACGGCGTCTTCGTCGACGTTGCAGAAGAGCGAGATCTTGGCCTTGATGCTCTTCGACAGGAAGCGGTCGGTGCGACAGAGAATGATGTCGGGCGCAATGCCGACCGACTGCAACTCTTTGACCGAGTGCTGCACGGGCTTGGTCTTGACCTCTCCTGCAGCCGCCAGATAAAACACGGGCGCCACGTGAATGAAACAGGTGTGCTGGCGGCCGACCTCGGAGCGAAACTGCCGAATCGCCTCCAAGAACGGCAGCGATTCGATGTCCCCCACCGTGCCGCCAATTTCCACCAAGATGATGTCGATGTTCTGGGCCGCTTCGTAGATGCGCTCTTTGATCGCGTCCGTCACATGGGGAATCACCTGGACGGTGCCGCCGAGGTAGTCGCCGCGGCGCTCTTTGGCCAGCACCGAATCGTAGATTCGGCCGGCGGTGACGTTGTTCACCTGTCCCAGCACCGAACTGGTGAAGCGTTCGTAGTGACCGAGGTCGAGATCCGTTTCGGCGCCGTCCTCGGTGACGTAGACCTCGCCGTGTTGAAACGGGTTCATGGTTCCAGGGTCGACGTTCAAATACGGGTCCAGTTTCAGAAACGTCACCCGCAGACCGCGGGCTTCCATCAGCGCACCAATGGACGCCGAAGCCAGGCCTTTGCCCAATGAGGAGAGCACGCCCCCCGTTACAAAGATGTACTTGGTCTGCCTTGCGTGCATGGTCGCCTCCGCTTCCCTTTGGTTGTCAGGTCAGTTTACTGGGCAATTCCTGAGGGGTTGGAAACGTGCTCGGTCGAAACGAAGCGTATCCGATGCGCATCACAACCACCATTGTCCAGCATCGTCCGTATCCGGTCCAAACGGCGTTTGCACTCATGGCAGCAAAGCCATCTCACTCAGCCCCGTCGTCTCCGCCCATCCCTGCATGATGTTCAGACATTGGACCGCTTGACCGCCCGAGCCCTTCACCAGGTTGTCGATCGCGGAGAGTGCGATCAGGTTTCCGGTGCGCTCGTCGAGGGTCACCGAAACATCGCAGTAGTTGCTGCCCTTGACCGACTGCAGCTTTGGAGTCTCTCCCGGGGGCAACACCCGGACGAAGGGTTCGTCGGCGTAGGCCGACTGCAGAATCTCCTGGGCGGCATCCGCACTGAGAACCTCCCGCGAGCGCATCAGCACGCTGGTGGCGATGCCCCGGATCGTGGGAATCAGATACGGAACCAGCGTCACGCTGACATCCCGATTCGCCGCCAGGCTCGCCTCTTGCTCGATCTCAGGGCCGTGTCGATGGTTCGCCACCTTGTAGGCGTGAGAATTGCCGTCGAGTTCTGCGAACAAGAATCCGTCTTGCAAGCTGCGTCCGGCACCCGAGACTCCGGTCTTGGCGTCGATGAAGATCGCGTCGGTTTCCACCACCCCGGCCCGCAAGAAGGGCAACATAGGGAGCAGTGCACCGGTCGGAAAGCAGCCCGGCGCTGCGATGAACTCCGCAGCCGGGAGCTCGTCTCGATAAATCTCAGGCATGCCGTACACCGCCCGACCGAAGAGTTCGGGGGCTTTGTGCTCGCCGTACCATTGCCTGTAGACGTCGGCGCTGCGCAGTCGGAAGTCGGCCGACAAGTCCAAGGTCACGATTCCAGCCTTGCGAAGCGCCGCCACGGTGGTGGCCGAGGCCGCATGGGGCAGACAGCTGAAGGCCACATCGACGCGCCCGGCCAGGCTCTGGGGATCGTTGGCGTCGAAGCGTAGGTCAGTCAGACCCCGAAGCGCGGGGAAGCAGTCGCCGGCCAGCTGTCCGGCGCGCTGTTCGGAGGTCACCACGCTCAGCTCGAGTTCCGGGTGGCGCAACACGATGCGCACCAGCTCGAGACCCACGTATCCACTCGCTCCTATGATTGCAACCTTCATCTTTGATCTCTCAGCCTTTTCCGCTCGTCTCGACCGCCCAAAAGAATTGTCCGTTAGAACTCAAAAGTCATCCCAAAAGGAAACGGGAGACCCGAAGGGTCTCCCGTTTGGAGAGAAAACGCATTTCCCTTCGAGGCTCAACGCTTCGAGAACTGGAAGCGCGCGCGAGCGCCCTTCTGTCCGTACTTCTTGCGTTCCTTACGACGGGCATCTCGCGTGAGATACCCCGCTTGCTTGAGTGTCAAACGGCGCGACGGATCGAGCTTCTCGAGCGCCCGGGCGATCCCGTGACGCAGGGCGCCGGCCTGGCCGGTGACGCCTCCGCCGTGAACGTTCACGTGAATGTCATAGCTTTCGAGGGTTTCAGTATCCACGAGCGGCTGCCGCACCATCTTCGTCAGTGCGATTCTGGGAAAGTACTCATCACAGGTGCGACCATTGACGAGGATCTGACCCGAACCCGCCATGATTCGCACTCTGGCGATGGCGCTCTTGCGCTTGCCGGTGGCGATTGTGACCTCAGCCAAGTTTCAACTCCTCTGGTTTTTGCGAGGCGTGAGGATGATTGGGGCCGGTGTAGACCTTCAACTTGGTCGCCATCTTCCGACCGAGCGCACCCTTGGGCAGCATGCCCGTCACCGCCTTGCGAACCACGCGGTCTGCGTGGGCCGAAGCGAGAAGTTTCCCCGCCGAAATTTCCTTGAGCGAGCCCTTGTAGCCCGAATGACTGTAGTACTTCTTTTTCTCGAGCTTGTTGCCCGTGAGTTTGACCTTTTCCGCGTTCACTACGATTACATACTCCCCGGTGTCGACATGGGGCGTAAAGATCGGGCGATGCTTGCCGCGCAGCACACTGGCGATGCGGGTGGCCAACCGGCCGAGCACCAGATCCGTGGCGTCGACCACGAACCAACCTCGCTCGACGTCGGCGGGCTTGGTGCTCTGGGTCGCCTTGTGGGCTGTGGCTCCCATGGGGATCGTTCCTCGCTCGTCACAGCAACCTGAACGCCGACCTCACTAGCTTGCGAAACGCGGCGGTTCAGGGTGCAAAAATCAGCCGTTACTCTCGACTCTCTCTCGACTCTCTCGACAGAACGGACAGAATTGCTGGGGTTGTCTGAATGTGGGACCGGCAATTTTTAACGGAGTGACGGGCCTGCGTCAAGTGGGATCGATCGCTTAGCAGGGCCTTAAACGGCTGTCTTTTCAGGGGAAACCCCACCCGGGTCCGCCGCGACGGGCGTTCGATCCCCGTATTGCACCCAGACCAGAGTCAGGCCCAGAGCCTGCGCGGTCGGGCCAGCCTGGGCGCGGTCCCGACTCTCGAGCAGGGCGGCCATGGACGCGGGTTCGCGCTTGCCGATACCCACTTCGAGAAGGGTACCGACGATGTTGCGCACCATGTGGCGCAAGAACCCCGATCCTTCGACTTCGATCGCGATTTCGCCCTCGAGAACCCCTTGAATGTCGATTCGGAACAGCTCTCGCACCGTCTGCTCCACCTCCGAGCCCGCGGCCTGGAAGCAGGCAAAGTCGTGGCGGCCCTGCAGGATCTCGGCGGCCGCACCCATGGCTGCCAGGTCGAGCGCCCGGGGGAAGTGCAGCCAACGCCCCGAGTGCAAAGGCGACCGCAGCGGGCCGTTCCAGATGGCGTAGCGGTAGAGCTTGGAGCTGGCCTGCCTGCGCGGGTCGAAGCCCGTAGCAGCGGTGTCGACCGAGAGCACCACCATGTCCCGGGGCAGATTGCCGTTGAGCGCACGCAGCAGTTCGCGGCTGTCGAGCACCGTGTCGAGGGAGAGCGCCGCAACCTGCCCTTCGGCGTGAACCCCCGAATCGGTGCGCCCGGAACCCTGTACCCGAGCGGTAGATCCAGAAATCTTCTCAGCGGCGACCTGCAGACACCCCTGGACCGTGCGGCAATCGCCCGACTGGATTTGCCATCCCTCGAAATTTGCGCCGTCGTATTCGAGGACCAAGCGAAAGTCGCGCACCGGCCCCACTCCTCAGCCGGTGCCCAGGCGGGTCTCGGCGATCTTGACGGCGTTGATCGCCGCGAGTCGCAAGGTGTCCGCCGCAACCCAGAGCAGCAGGCCGTTCTCGACCGAAGGATCCGGCCGCACCCTGCCTACCGCCGCAAAGTCCTGGCCCGCGGTCTGCCGAGTCGAGGGCCCGACTTCGTCCTCGTCCCAGAGTTCGAGACCCGGAGCCTTGCGAAACAGTTCCCTGGCCTGTTCGACCGAGAGAGGGCGTCGCGTCTGCACCGCGAGACTGCTTCCCTCCCCCGCAAACGTCGGAACCTGGACGGATGAGGTCGCGACCCTCAGGTCGGTCGCGACCAGCCGGCGCAGGTCGCGGATCAAGTCGCGCTCGCAACTTGCGGCCCGGTCCGCTTCGCTTTCCCCCGGCAGGGCGAAGCAGTCGAAGGCCACTTCGCTGGGAAAAACATCGCTGGTCGGTGCGTCTTTTTGATTGAGCAGGTTCAAGGTCTCGGTCGACAGTGCGTCGATGCCCGCGCGACCGACGCGCGAAGCCGAATGCAACACCGTGCCCACCACCCGCTCGATCCCCGCAACCCCTTCGATCGCCGCCAGTACGTGAGACCATGCCAGCGAGACGCCGGCGGGGGAAGCGATCAGGGGTGCATTGCGGATCGAATCCGGAGCACATAGATCGGCGACATAGAGCGGCACTTGCGAGGAATCCGCCATCGCGCCGGTGCAATCGATACACGTCACTTCGCTCTGCAACGCCTCGCGCACTAAATCGAGGGCGACGGCGGGCGGAGTGCAGACCAGCAGCAGATCGAGGCCGCGCAGGGTCTTGGGCGCGGGTTCGATCGCCGCGGTCTCGCCCCCGAATTCGATTTCTTCGCCGACCGATCGGTCGGTGGCAAAGGCCTCGAGCTTGCGCACGGGAAAACGGCGATCCGACAGGACCGTGAGAACTTCGCGCCCGAGGGCTCCCGACGCTCCCGCAACCCCAACGCGTAAACCGTTCGACCCTTTGCTCATGCCTGCTCCAACTGTTCGAGGACCCGGTCGCCCATTTCCATGCAGCCGATGGTCGGCCGGTCTTCGCCCGGCAGCACGATGTCGCCCGTGCGGTGCCCAGCGTCGAGTACGGCGTTTACGGCCGCGCGAATCTCATCGGCCGCCCCGTGCGCGCCAAACGAATGTTCGAGCAGCATCGCCCCGCTCAAAATTGCGGCGAGCGGGTTGGCAATGTCTTGACCGGCGATGTCCGGAGCCGATCCGTGTACCGGCTCATAGAGACCGAGTCCCCCTTCGGCCAGACTTGCCGAGGGCAGCATGCCCAGAGATCCGGTGATCATGGCAGCCTGATCGGAGAGGATGTCGCCAAACAAGTTGCCCGTCACGATGACGTCGAAACGTCGCGGTTCCTTCACCAGGAGCATCGCGCATGAATCCACCAACTGGTGGACGAGCTCGATTTCGGGATAGTCCTTTGCCACTTCTTGAATGACTTCCATCCACAGCTGCGAGACTTCCAGAACGTTTGCCTTGTGAACGTGGGTCAAGTGCTTGCGCCGACCCCCGGCGGCCTCGAAGGCCACCCGGCTAATTCGCGCGATTTCATTTTCGTCGTACACCATGGCGTTGCTGGCTCGGCGCAGGGGCCCCGAACGGTCGATGAAGCGCGGCTCTCCAAAGTAGATGCCGCCCGTCAGTTCGCGCACCACCAGCATGTCGATGCCTTCGACCACTTCGGGTCGCAGGCTCGAAGCCTGGGCGAGGGCAGAGAAGACCTGGGCCGGGCGCAGGTTGGCAAACAATCCCAACGCCTTGCGAATGCCCAGCAACCCCTTCTCGGGGCGGGTGTCCACGGACATGTCGTCCCACTTGGGGCCCCCGACGGCGCCGAGCAGAATGGCTTTGGAATCACGACACAACTCGATCACGTCGTCCGAGAGTGGCGTGCCCTTGGCGTCGATCGAAGCCCCTCCGATCAGGGCCTGTTCAAAAACGATCTTGATGTCGTGCTTCTGGCAAACGACCTCGAGCACGCGCTGTGCCTGCCGTGTGACCTCGGGACCGATCCCGTCACCGGGCAGTACGACAATGCGATCCATCAACCTTCCCTTTCGTTTGGGTGTGTAAGCTCGATCCAGCGGAGCGGGTCCGCTCGCTCGAATCAGATTCCTTTGGGCGCTGCGACCTGGCGCCGCCGCTTATGCCATTCGAGCTTGTTGAGGGCATGGACGTAGGCCTTGCCGCTGGCGACCAGGACATCTTCGTGGGCCCCGCGACCGATCACGCGGCGCCCTTCCTCGCTCACCGTCACCGAGACCTCACCCAGGGCATCGAGTCCGGCGGTCACGGCGTGCACCTGGTATTTCTCGAGCACACTCTTGGTCTCGGTGAGTTCGCTGATGCCTTTGAAGATCGCATCCACGGGACCGACGCCGAGACGGGTGCATTTGCTCAGCTCTCCGTCGAGCTTGATCTCGACCGTCGCACTCGGAGTGACAAAGGTGCCGCAGGTGATACTGAGTTCGCCGAGTTCGAAGCGGTCTTCTTCGGTTTCGACCATGTCGGCGACGATGGCTTCGAGGTCCTCGTTGAAGATCGTCTTCTTGGCGTCGGCCAGGCGTTTGAAGCGCAAGAAGGCCTTTTCGAAATCGTCACCCTGCACGTCGAGCCCCAGTTCCTCCAGTCGCTCGCGAAACGCATGGCGTCCCGAATGTTTGCCGAGCACGAGTTCGTTGGAAGCCCGCCCGATCGACTCGGGGGTCATGATTTCGTAGGTGATCGGCGCTTTGAGCACGCCGTCCTGGTGGATCCCCGCCTCGTGGGCAAAGGCGTTCTCTCCGACGATCGCCTTGTTGGGTTGCACGGGGACACCGGTGATCGAAGAAAGCAAGCGACTCGAAGAATAGATCTCCGTGGCGTCGATCCCGGTGTCGACGCCGCCAAACTGATCGCGCCGGGTGCGAATGGACATCACGACTTCTTCGAGGGACGTATTGCCCGCGCGCTCGCCGATCCCGTTGACGGTGCACTCGACCTGGCGCGCTCCCGCACCGATGGCCGCGAGGCTGTTCGCCACCGCAAGACCCAGATCGTTGTGGCAATGGACCGAGAAGATCGCCTTGTCGGCACCGGGCACTCGCGCGCGCAGATCCCGGATCAGTTGGGTGTATTCGTCCGGGGTCGTGTAGCCGACCGTGTCCGGGACGTTCAGGGTCGTGGCCCCGGCCTCGATCGCCGTGCTGAAGACCTGAACCAGATAGTCGACATCGGATTGAGTCGCATCTTCGGCCGAGAACTCGACGTCATCCACCATCGACTTTGCCCGGCGAACCGCTCGATCGACTTCTGCGAGAACCTGCTCCCGGCTCATCCGCAGTTTGTGCTTGAGGTGGATATCGCTGGTTGCGATGAAGATGTGGATCCGGGGCGTGTTGGCGTGTTCGAGGGCCAGACCCGCGCGATCGACATCCGTGTCACTGGTGCGAGCCAATCCACAAATGATCACGTCGCGGATTTCCTTGGCCACCGCATCGACCGCCAGGAAGTCGCCCTCGCTGGCGATCGGAAACCCGGCCTCGATGACGTCTACCCCGAGTCGTTGCAATTGACGGGCGAGGGTCAGCTTTTCTTGTCGGTTCATGCTGCAGCCCGGCGATTGCTCCCCGTCGCGCAAGGTGGTGTCGAAAATGCGGATCAATTCACTGCTCATGATGGACCCCCAGCGAAGTTGTAACGTCTCCTGCGGCGCCCTCTTCTTCTTCCGGATTGACGCGCTCGAGAATCTTGCCCGTGCGATAGCGGTAAAAGAGTTCGAAGGGCCCCGACGACACGTACACCACGCCGACGATGAAGAAGCTTACTTCGGGTTTCAGGATCAACGCGATGAAGACCACGACTGCAATGGTGATGGCCCGATAGCCGCCAAACGATGGCAAGTCCTTGTTGCTGCGGTAGGGAATCGGCGAAACCATCAACAGGCCGACCAACGCCAACCCGATTGCGGGAAGCATCGCGGGCATGTTCACGTGGATCCCGCTCTCGCGCAAAAACCCGATGAACCAAACCGTCGAAACCACCATGCCGGCGGCCGCGGGGCTCGGCAGTCCGTCGAAGCGGCCGCGGTATTTGCCCGCGGTCACGTTGAAACGCGCCAGCCGCAGGGACGCGCAGGCCGTAAACACGAAGGCCATCACCCAGCCGGTCCACCCCAGTTCCATGAAATGACCGGCGTGAAACGCGATCATCGCCGGGGCCACACCAAAGGAGACCGAGTCGGCGATCGAGTCGTATTCCATGCCGAACTTGCTGACCGATTTGGTGTACCGGGCCGCGCGACCGTCCAGGACGTCAAAGATCCCGGCCAGCAAAATCAACCAGGAGGCTTGTACCGGGTGCCCGGTGCTGGCCAGGACGATGGCGTAGAACCCCGCCGCGAGGTTGCCCGTGGTCAAGATGTGCGGAATCAGCGGAGCAAAGCCCGTAGCCCTGGCTTTCCGGCGCGGACCGCGACGACGACGTCTTCCTTTGCGTGCGGTCTTTACATCCGTGGCGTCAAGATCCACTCAAAGACCCCCTTCTCCCAGCCATAGACCATTTGCGCCGGCTAGTTCTTCGCGCGATCGACCAGCTGTCCTTCCTTGAGCCAGGGCATCAGGCCGCGCAGGCGAGCACCCACTTCTTCCATCGGATGTTCGGCCGCGCGACGTCGCATGGCCTTGAATGCGATGCCTCCGGACTTGTTCTCGAGGATGAAGTTTCTGGCAAACACACCGTCTTGAATCTCTTTGAGGATGACCTTCATGCGCTCTTTGGTATCGGCGTCGATGATCCGGGGGCCACTCACGAAATCGCCGTATTCGGCGGTGTTCGAAACCGAGTAGCGCATGTTGGCGATCCCATCCTGATAGATCAAATCGACGATCAGCTTGACCTCGTGAATGCACTCGAAGTACGCCATTTCCGGGGCGTAGCCCGCTTCGACCAAAGTCTCGAAGCCCGCTTGCATGAGCGCGGTCAGTCCACCGCACAGCACGACCTGCTCGCCGAACAGATCGGTTTCGGTCTCCTCTCGAAAGGTGGTTTCAATGATTCCCGCGCGACCACCGCCGATCGCGCTCGCATAAGCGAGTGCGATTTGCAGGGTGTCTCCGACTGGATCTTGATCGACCGCGACCAGACAGGGCACGCCTTTGCCGTTTTCATAGTGATCGCGAACCGTGTGCCCGGGACCCTTGGGGGCCACCATGAACACTCCGATATGGTCGGGCGGCTGTATCGCTTCAAAGTGAATATTGAAACCGTGGGCCACGCACAAGTAATTGCCGGGCTCGAGGTTGCTCTCGATCTCGTTGGCGTAAATTTCCGCCGCGAGTTCATCGGGCAGTGTCAACATCACGATCTCGGCACGGCTCGCCGCTTCGCTGACCGTCGCGACAGCCAACCCGGCGGCTTCGGCCTTCGACCAACTCGATGAATCCTTGCGCAGGCCGACCACTACGTCTATGCCCGATGCGGCGAGGTTCTGAGCGTGGGCATGTCCCTGGCTGCCATAGCCCATCACCGCCACGGTCTTGCCCTCGAGGCGGCCCAGATCTGCGTCTTTGTCGTAGTAGATATTGAGTGCCATGGTTATTTCAATCCCTTTTCTCTTCTAAACTCTCTTCGATCGCGACCCGCGACCGCGACTGACGGCCCGCTGTGTCGCGAACGCGTCTCGACCCGGGTGGCTGCACGACGAATTTCCGCCCGCGGCTCGCCGGAACACGGCGTTTTGTCGGGTCTGTGCCGAGAGGCGGCAAAAGACCCGTTCCCGGCGGCGGCGGGACTTCTTCAAGAACTGCTAACCCCGCGAGACTACGAGAGGTTTCCCGGGGTGTCAAAGGTGGCACCGGAGCCTTGCCGGCGCCTCAGCGAAGCGGATTCGCTCGGGCGTCTGGGTTCAGGCGCGGGACTCGAAGCGCAGGGAGGTCCGCGTGACCTCCGCCTCAGCCCGGCGCACATAGCGAGGCGCAAGCGACCCAGCCGAAACACTTCGGCCCGCGGCCAGTTGAACCACGGCGAGACGACCGATGCTGGACGCGCGCGGTTCCAGGCCGGCGGTCAGGCAGCAGACCACCTCATCGCCCCGCAATTCTCGCAGTCTCTCGCTCACGACCAAAGCCCCATCGCCCACGACCCGGCAACCCGCCGGCAGACGCTCGGCCAACTCGTCTGCGCTGTAAACGAGTTCGGGCAACACGTCCTCCAGCGCTGCGATGTCCCGATCCGCGCCGCTAAAGCAGGCCGCATAGACCTCTCCGCGTTGGGCGTTCAAGCTGCCCACGATCGGCGTCCCCGGCTCCCCAACCCCTGCACTGGCCTCTGCGAGTGCCTGCAGAGTCGAGACGGGAACAATCTCGATACGAGTGCCGAACACCAGCCCCTTCACCGTGGCCACGCCAATTCGCAGGCTGGTAAACGAACCCGGGCCGATCGACAACCCGATCGCAGCCAGATCTTCGATTCGGATTTCGCCATCGTGCAGCACCCGGTCGATCAAGGGCAATAGACTCTCTGCCTGTTGCCGGTCGGTATCGGCTGTGTGCTCGACTACCAGAACGTCGTCTTTGAACAGGGCCACGCTCGCCATTCGGGTCGCCGAACACAGCGCGAGACACAGTCGGCTCGGGTTGCGCTCATCGCGTTCGCTCGCCGCGGGAGCGGGGCTCACAGCCCGGTGCCGCGCAACCATTCGACGAAGTTGCCCCAATGCCTCGAAAGATCGTTCCAAAAGGCCAGGCCCATCAACATGAGCAAGAACGTCAGACCAATTTGTTGGACGATTTCGCGAGTTCGCAGCGAGATTGGAGAGCGCTTGATGCCTTCGACCATGAAGATCAGCGCCTGGCCCCCGTCGAGGATCGGGATCGGGAGCAAATTCAAAAAGCCGAGGTTGATGCTGATGAACACCATGGTGTTGAGGTAGACGATCCAGCCCATGTCGAGGGATTTGCGTGCGACTTCCGCGATCCCAATGGGGCCGGAAACATGTTCGAGTCCCACTTCGCCGCTGAACAACTTTCCCATGCTGCGCAAGAAGAGCACCGAGCGTTCGATTGTCATCTCGGTCGCCCGGGGAATGGATAACAGGGGATTCAAGATCTTTTCGATGTGTTGCACCCCCGGCAGCGTGGGAAAGCCGTGGGTGATCCCGATCAGATAGACCACCTGTTCCATACCCGTGATGTCGAACGGACCCGGGACCTTGCTCTCGATGGGTGCGATATCCACTCGCCGGGTCTCACCATTGCGGGCGTAAGTAATTTCGAGTGTGCGGCCTCCACTCGTGCGCACCACTTCGGCAAACGTGGCAAAACTCCCGATGGGACTGCCGTCCACCGCGATGATCAAGTCGCCGCTCGCCAAGCCGGCCCGTTGGGCGGGCATGTCCTCGCTCACGTCCCGCACGAGAACCGCCGCGGGGATCACCCCGAGTTCACCGATCTGCGCAAAGGCCGGAACCGCCAGTTCCACCGCTTCGACGTCGTCGCCTCTCCCGCGCTGGACGCGGATCGCCACGCTCGAACCCGCGTAGGTACCGGCGTAGGCGCCCGCGTACGCCTTTGCGAGGGCCTCCCAGTCTTCGACCTCGGAACCGTTGACGAGATCGATGCGATCTCCCGACCGAAGTCCCGCGTGAGCCGCCGGAGAATCGGCGAGTGGAACGCCGATCATGGTGGGCAGACGCCGATGCCCGATGCCGATCCAACCGGTATCGACCACGCCGCCAAACTCGTCCATGCCCGAACGCACCTGCACCGGAATTTCGAGCGAGAGGTCTTCACCGTCGCGCAACACTCGCATCACAAGCGGACTGTCGCCGTGTTTGCGAATCGCTTTGGCAACCTGGTCCCAGTTGGCCACGGCATGGCCTTCGAGCCAGACCACTCGATCACCCGGGCGCAGGTCCGCAGCGACCGCGGGAGAGTGAGCCTCGACCATCCCCACCACGGGCGAGAGTTGCGGCAGGCCAGCGGCCAGAATGCCGACAAAGGCCACAACGGGGAGTAACAGGTTCATCACCGGGCCCGCAAAGGTAATGGCGAGCTTTTGCCAGGTGGGCTTCGCGCTGAGGTATTCGTCGGGTCT